>VOFG01003969.1_pt1 | contig 113986 bp, 144 predicted proteins | sample 5384171 | NCBI WGS metagenome assembly VOFG01 (sample SAMN12384726, study PRJNA508395) | human gut metagenome | isolation source: healthy gut F | host: Homo sapiens
TTAGATAAGTTTATGTGAATCGAACAATGCAATTGAATGATATTGTAGGGTTTTATAATAATATTAAGTGTCATGTAATCATTTTATTTCGTATCTTTGTTCATATTTCCAATAAAAGCATTAGAGTGGTATGAAAGAGACATTTAGAAGATATCCTATCGGAATACAGAATTTTGAGGATTTACGTAATAATGATTGTGTGTATATTGATAAAACTGCATTAATTTATCATTTGACTCATACAAATAAGATTTATTTCCTTAGTCGTCCGCGTCGCTTTGGAAAAAGTCTTCTAGTCTCTACTCTTGAAGCTTATTTTTTCCGGAAAGAAAGAGTTGTTCGAAGGATTGGCTATGGAACAGTTAGAGAAAGAATGGACTGTTTATCCTGTGTTGCATATTGATTTTAGTAGAACGAAATACACCACAATCGAAGATTTGCAAGAGCAATTGAATCTTTATCTAAGCGAATGGGAGAGGACTTATGGGAAAAATGAAGAAGAAACGAGCTATGCAGCCCGTTTAACCGGTTTGCTTCAACGAATCTACCAACAGACAGGAAAGCAGGCTGTTGTATTGATTGACGAATATGATGCACCTTTATTGGATAGTAATAGCGACTCTGCTTTACAAGGACAATTGCGAACTGAAATGCGGAAGTTTTTCAGTCCTCTTAAAGCGCAAGGGCAATATCTTCGTTTCTTGTTTCTGACAGGAATCAGCAAGTTCAGTCAGATGAGTATATTTAGTGAGCTGAATAACTTGCAGAATATCAGTATGAGCGATGATTATAGTGCTATTTGTGGTATTACAGAGCAAGAGTTGCTAAGTCAGATGCAACCGGATATTGAGAGTATAGCTCAAGCGAATAATGAAACCTATGAAGAAGCTTGTCGGCATTTGAAACGGCAGTATGACGGTTATCATTTCAGCAAGATTTGTGAAGATATTTACAAACCGTTCAGCGTTTTCAATGCCTTTTCGCAAAAAGATTATAAGAGCTTTTGGTTCTCTACCGGTACGTCCACTTTGTTGATTGAAATGTTACAGCGAATGGACTTCAGTCTTACTCTATTGGAAAAGATGGAAGTGAAAGACGAAGATTTTGATAAAGCGACAGAGGTTATTACCGATCCGATTCCTGTACTTTATCAGAGTGGCTATTTGACTATTAAAGGATATGAACCTCTCTTTCGTACATATACATTAGGTTATCCCAACGAAGAAGTTAAGATAGGCTTTATTGAGACTCTGATCCCTTCCTATCTCAATCAACCGACACGTGAAAGTAATTTTTATGTAGTCTCTTTTGTAAGAGACCTGATGAAAGGTGATATTGAGCAGTGCCTTCTTCGTACTCGTTCTTTCTTTTCTTCTATACCTTATGATTTGGAGAATAATCAGGAAAAGCACTATCAGACTATTTTCTATTTGTTATTCCGTTTGATGGGGCAATATGTGGATGTAGAGGTTAAGAATGCTATTGGTGGCTGATGTGGTAATCAAGATGCCTGATGCGATTTATGTGTTTGAATTTAAGGTAGACGGAACTCCCGAAGAAGCGTTGGCACAAATTAATAGTAAACAGTATGCCATTCCTTATGAGGTAGAGCATCGCAAGGTTGTTAAAGTTGGAGTGAATTTCGATAGTACAACGCGGACTTTGGGACAGTGGGTGATAGAATATTCTTAGCAGAAAGAAATAGAAGGATATATATTTGAAATCAAACATTTTCTGCTTACCTTTGTTGGTATGAAACAAAATAAAAAGAAAGGAGACGAACTTATGTCAAGTAATTATATTCGTTTCGATTGGGCTATGAAATGTTTATTGCGTAATAAAGCCAATTTTGCAGTTCTTGAGGGCTTTCTAACTACTCTTTTGAATGAAAAGATAATCATTCGGAAGCTTTTAGAGAGTGAAAGCAATCAAGAAGATGAGTTTGATAAGTATAATCGTGTAGATATGCTTGCTGAAAACTCGAAAGGTGAACTTATTCTGATTGAAGTTCAGAATAATAATGAGTATGCTTATTTTCAACGTATGCTGTTTGGTACTTCAAAATTAGTAACCGAGTATATTAATCGTGGAGAAGGTTATGATAAGGTACGTAAAGTATATAGTGTCAATATTGTCTATTTTTCTTTAGGTAGTGGCAAAGATACCGTATATCACGGTAAAACGGAATTCCGGGGAATTCATCAGGGAGATATGCTTGAACTGACTCCTTTTCAAAAACAAACTTTTAAAGTGGATACAGTAAGTCAACTTTATCCTGAATATTATATTTTGAAAGTCAATGATTTTAATCAGGTAGCTAAAAGTCCGTTGGAAGAATGGATCTATTATCTGAATACAGGTGATATTCCTGATAGTGCGACTGCTCCAGGTTTAACAGAAGCCCGTGAACGATTAAAACTTGACAAGATGACTAAAGTAGAGCTTGATGCTTACTATCGCCATTTGGATAATATTGTCATATTAAAAGATAATATATTCACTGAACGTGCTGAAGGTCGTGCGGAGGGTCATGCTGAAGGACGTGTGGAAGGTATTAATGAAGGCCGTCTGGAAGAGAAAAGGGAAGCAGCAAGCAATATGAAGACTCTGAATATTCCTCTTGATGTTATTTCGCAAGTCACAGGCTTGTCCATAGAAGAAATAAAGGCGTTGTAATAAACGCCTCTATATAATTGTTAGTATCCTATATCATCTTAGACATGATATAGGATTTTTTTGTATATATGGAAGTCTTGAAATGAGAGCATACATAAAAATAGGATATTTGATGCGTTTCTCCTGCTTGAATTTAAGACAGAGTCTTGTATGCGAATAAATATGTGAGTAATTAGGGATTGTGGGAATCCGTGGTGCTTTGTTTTTTAGGTTATTTGGATGCTTATTGTTTGCTGTAAAGAGGATATTTGCGGATATTCGTTTGATTATTTGATAAGTACTTTCTTTTTTGCTATATTTGATTTGGATGGAATATAGTGTGAAATAGCTGAAAATATACCGATAAATTTGGGTCTCACCGATGAATGTATTGTTCCTCGGTGAGGAAGGAAGCGACGCACACTGGCAACGAGTCGTTCCTCGGTGAGGAACAAAGCTTAGTTAGCGGTAAATAATTCGTTTTTATCCCTTATTTATGTAATATTTAGTCTGAAAACGGTATATTCTTGCATTGATTTATGCATTTATTTCTCTCTTTGCTTCATTTTTACTTTAAAATTAAACAGGTAAATCTTAAAAATAGGACAGGTGCTTTTACTATATGGGTGAAAAGGTTGATAACTTATTCTCTAACGTCCCTGCTAGAAAATCGCAGGAATATGTTTTTGTAGTATGGTATTATCTGTCTAACTCGTCGATTGATGTAAAAAATGTTATCTTTGTGCTCGAAAAGGATATAAAATGAAACACGATGAGAACTAAAAATATTATTCTGTTAGCTGTTATTGCTTGTATTGGTGTAGTTGCATTCTTTTTTGCTTGCAAGTACTCTTATGAATCTAAGCTATCTGCGCTTAAAGAGGAGGCGAAAGAAGCTTTTATTAAGGCATTTAATCAGGAACTGAAAAGTCGGAATGTGGAAGGGAAGGTCCTTTGATGCTTACTCTTCCGGATGTATCAAATGTGGGATTTACAGAATTACCGGATTCGGTAATCTATGCAGATTCTACAGGTGTATATAAGTTAAAGTTAGATAAGGCAAAACATTACAACAATATAACGACAGATACTAGTGTTCGTTTGCTGCATAGCGTTGCTTTTTAAAGAACATCCCATTCAGCCAGATTCATTGAATCTTATTTGGAAAAAGTATTTAAACGAGTCGGGTATCTCAATGGAAGCAGCATTATATGTTTCCGTTGTAGATAGGCTTGGTGATGTGACATCAGCATCTACCTCTTATAGTGAATGGCGTAAGTTCTCAAATTTGGTGTTTATTGTTTCTATAGGCTATGCTTGTGAAATAGAGGTAATGGCTTATCTTCATTATTCCGTTTGGAATATGCTATATATGGAAATCATTTTGGGTTTATTGATATACATCGTTTGTATATATATGATTTACAAATTTATTTTATTTGTTCAAAATAAAATATTTTCTATAAGAAAGAAGGAAGTTATAGAAAAGCCTGTTATAAAAATAGTGAAAGAAATGAATGATAGTTCTTCTATACGTTCTTATAAATTACATGAAGGTTTTATATTTCATGCAGATCAAAAAGTAATAGAGTTTAATGGGCGACAAAAGTATTTGCAGCCACAGCCTAGTAAGCTATTGGAGCTTTTTCTTAGAATGGAAGAAACAGGATATGTTTTAAAAAATAGTGATATTAGTGAGAATTTGTGGTCTGATGGAAGTGCTACAAATGATCGAATTCATAAAGCGGTAGCACGTTTGCGTTCTAACATAAAAGAGTTAGATTCTTCTATTGATATAGAAAAATGTGTAGATGGGTATCAATTGGTTCTATAATCTAAAATTCTTTTAATAGCTATAAACCTCGATGAAATGGCAATTTTTAGATAATTGTAATATCTCTTTAGATTATAATTTATAGTAGGTCAGAAATGGTCAGCCACATTTTATAGCTTCTTTTTTGCCAGTTTACTACCTTTGTTCACATATTAATCTTATAACAAAAAGCAATATGAGAAAACTGGTATTCTTCTTATTTTTATGTATAATGGTGTATTTAACGGTAAAACGTCCAGCTAATCACCACGTTTCATTCAATACATTACTCAATTATAATATAGAGGCTTTAGCTGCGGGTGAAGGTACAAATATGTATAAATGTTTGGGATCAGGATCTGTAGATTGTCCGATAGCTCATGCTAAAGTTAAATATGTCTTTGGAGGATACAGCCTTGAGGAATGATATTAAGTATCTGTTTTTTTTTCTTTTTATTTCTGATTTCTTGTAGTAAGAAACATAAAGAATATGCGGACAATGTATTTGCTTATTCTGAATTTCCACAAGAAAAAGAGCTAAAAGGAGAAGTAATAGAACTTGATACAGCCCTGTTACGCTATCCATTTAGGATACGAATTGAAGAAGATAAAGCCATTGTAATGGATTTGCATGGTCTTGATCATTATGGACACTTATTTCAATATCCTAGCTTTCAGTATTTATCTTCTTTTGGCAAGCGTGGTGATTCACCTACGGAAATGTTATCAATGGAGAATTTTCGTTTGCAGGATCGTGGAGTCTGGACATTGGATGCCAATAAAGGCGAATTAACTAGGTTGGACTTTTCTTCATCCGGTGATTCACTGCTTCGTGACGAAACGGTAACATTGGATGAAGATATATTTCGACCACTTGATTTTGCTATATATAATGATACAATGTTTATTATTCCTGACTATTCCGGTGAAAATCGTTTATGTCGAGTTAACTGTAATGGGAGGCTTATAGATAAGATAGGGGTTATTCCGATTATTAATGAAAAAGCATTGAAAAATGCTTGTCCAGCGTTAGCCCAAGCATGGAGGAGCTTCCTTGACTACAATCCTAACAATGGAATATTGGCGGCAGTTACCCAATTGGGAGAAGTCGTTGAAGTTTATAATCTGAAAGATAGTACGCATATTATTTGTATCGGTGAGCACGGTGACCCTGAATTCAAAGTATCAGATGGATATGGTATGCCAACAGGTATTATGGGGTTCAGTGATATACAAGTGACAGATAGTGCTATTTATACTGTATTTCATGGAACGTCTCTTTTAAAGATATAGCTAGACAAAGCGGAAGACTTCCTGATGGAGGTAAGTACATTTATGTTTTTAGTTTGAAAGGAGAACCATTATGTAAATATGTGCTAGACCATTATATATATGGTATTTGGGTGGATGAAGTTACTAAAACGATTATGGCGACGGATGTAAATAACGATCAGCCAATACTGAAATTTAGCTTTGGCTAAATTAGATAATTAACTTGATTAAAAGGAGCAGGATGATGAGTTTGTTCATCTTGCCGGATTTGCTTACATATCATCTGCTCCTTAACCTTTAAAAAGAAAGGAGGTTATTCCGATGCAAACATAAGAATAAAAAATTAATGTAGCAAACTATTGCTATTCTGTTGAAAGGATAAATACAGAAGAAATAAAAGTGTTTACTAATATAAAATATTGATATGAGAAAGAAATTCTTAGGTATAGTAGTTGTAGTTATGGTTGTAATAGCTGCAGGTTATAATATTTACATGTTAAAGGGTGGAATGAATCTATCTAATTTGGTTCTTAATAATGTAGAGGCCTTGGCTGATTATGGTGAAACAACCCCTTACGATTGCTATATGGGACATTGTTGTTATGACCCTGCATATGATTGCTTTGGAAGTTCTGACAGGTGGCATTATTGTCCAAATATGAGAAGCTATTGATGTCTAATTAGCTAAGATTATGTCAAAGGTCCTAGATTTAGTGGTGTTCATATATGAGACTTTAATATGGAGTTTTTGACATAATCTAAATTTATAATAATATTAATGATGAAACTAGTTATTATAATAACTTTGCTATTAGGTACTTTTAAACTTAATGCTCAAAATTTAGATCAGGTTATTGAGGAGTATATACGTAAAAATAATGTAGTTACAGTATCTGAGAAAGATACAACTTATTATAAAACAGGAAAACCTTATATGAAAAAGTACTCTTCAGGAGTTAAAAGTCTATCAGTCCCTAAAGGTGCTATTCCAATTCCAATGCCTACAGGGACTAATGATGTAAGAGGGAAATTCTATTCTGCTTATGTTAATAATAATGTATGTATGACACTTTATCTTGTACAGTTAGTTAATGGGAAAGAAGTCGTTACAGCAATTAATGGTGGGGAAATAGTAAAAAAATAATAGAGCTCGGGTTGATGTATTGTTAGATTATAAAGAGTTTCATAAAGCTACTATTTATTGCTATTTTATGAATGGAGTAGTATTTGGTGCTCCTTTTGCTATGTTAAAAGACTGTGTTGTTAAAATCTGTAACTATACAAAAGGGGATTTAATCTTAGATAAAGATATACCAGCATTATTGATATATGAAGAGGAGAAAGGCTCAATAAAAAGAGAAAAACTAATTGAGAAAATGAGAAACGGGAAGTTTTTATTTTTTGATAAGCAGAAATATGAAGATATTTATAAACAATTAGGTGCTTATTGCATCATCTATTATAGACTAACAAAAATGGAGAAAAATAATAAAAGTATACGTATATTGATGTCTGTATTCTTAGTACTTCTAAGTTCATGTCAAAGTAATGAGAAATATTCAGATGCAGAATGTATATCTTTTTCTGATTTTGGAGAAGTTATTTATTTGAAAGGGGATAGTGTTGCTTTTGATGATATCTTATTGAAACCAGTTAAAATACATTTAGTTGACTCTATTTTAATTATGAAAAATAGGAATACTGAATACGCTTATTATATATTTAACATTTTAACTAAAAAGAAGATAGGTGAACGTGTCTCTTTTGGTATTGGACCTAATGAAATGATTGATCCTCGTTTTATTCCTTCAACAGACGATAATGCTTGGATATTTGATAAAAATAGGAAAATACTGAATATTTGTGATCGTCAGAAGTTTTTGAAAGAGGAAAATTTAGAAATAAATAAAACCATTGAATTTGAAGATTTTTGTGACAATATAGTCTTTATTCCTTCCAAAGGTTTCATAGCTTCAGTTTTTAAATTGAACAATAAAAGATTTGGATTATTTAATTTAGAAGGGGATACAATTTGTTACAAAGGTGAATACCCTACTCTTTCTAGTTTGCAAACGAATATTGAGCAGGTAGAAGGATTTATAAATGAATTTACAGCTAATGTAGAGGAAGATAGAGTTTTTGTTTCATATAAAAGAACGGATTTAATTGAATGTTATGATACTGATATGAATCTTATAAAAAGAATCCATGGACCTGAACATTTCTTTCCTGAAGTTCATCAAGTCGGTGATCGAATAAGAACGAATAAAGGGACTGAGAGAGATGCTTATTCGTTTCCATTATCAGTAGGAAAGAAAGTATTTGTTCTTTATTCAGGGAAAGTCTTTAATCCAAGAAATCATGATTATTTGAAAGATAAAATTTTGTTTTTGATTGGAATGGAAATCCGCAACAGTGTTATCAATTAGATATTCCTATTTTTGATTTTGCTGTAGATGAAAAGTCCAGAATAATTTATGGACTAACAGATAAGCCGGAGAGTCATATTATACAATTTAAATTTTAATATTTATGAGGAATTCATTGATTGTAATATGTATTATAATATGGACTTCTTGCCAAAATGTAGAAAGAACTTATCTTGTGAATACAGTAAAAGAGTGGGAGGGAAAGAAAATTAAATTTCCAACAGAATCTGTTTTTACACAGTATATGTGTGATACGATGAAATATGATACAGATTCGGATTTCAAATTAATGATTTATGTAGACTCTACTGGATGTACTAGTTGTAAACTACAATTACATAAATGGAAAAGCTTCTTGAATGAAATGGATTCTGTTACTAATGATAAGATTGCTCTTCTTTTCTATGTATGTCCTAAAGATAAGAGGGAATTTGAGCATATATTGAAACGTGATAAATTTGATTATCCAATATGTGTTGATGAATACGATTCTCTTAACATTATGAATAACTTTTCTTCAGATCCCAGATTTCAAGTGTTTTTATTGGATAAGGAGAATAGGGTAATTGTCGTTGGCAATCCTATTCTTAATCCGAAGATTAAAGATTTATATTGTAACATACTTTTTGGTGCAAATATTAGAGGGATGAATCAAATACCTCAAACACAAATAACTGTTACCGAGCAAATAATAAATATGGGGAATTTTTCATGGAAAGATAGTCAGCAAAAAGATTTGATAATGAGAAATGTTGGTCATTTTCCATTGGTTATAAATGAGGTATTGACCTCTTGTGGATGTATGACAGTTGAATATCTCAAAGAACCTGTCCAACCAGGTAAGAGCTTGAATTTGAAAATAAAATATCAAGCAGATCATCCTGAACATTTCAATAAAACGATAACAGTGCATTGTAATGCAGAAGGCTCTCCATTCCATTTGAAAATTAGTGGAAATGCAAAATGAGTAAATAAAAAGAGGTTTGATGAAGTATTTAGGATATATTCAATTTATAGTTTTTGTACTACTTATTTGGCTAGGATGGCAAATGATAGATAGGATTACATTCAGAGAAGAAATGAAAACTCCTCTCGGAGCTGCTTTGCAATCTGCTAAAAACAACAGGAAAGAATTGGAAAAAGTACTCCGTCATTATCAAAAGAATCCTACTGATAGCTTAAAATATAAAGCAGCTTGCTTTCTGATAGAAAATATGCCTTTTTATACCTATTCCTATGGAGAACAATTAGAGAATTATAAGTCTTATTATGCTTGGCTAAAAGTACGTAAGAGTAAAACAGCGCAACAAATTTCGGATTCAGTCAAGAAAGTTTTCGGTCCAATGAAAGAACCCAAGAAGAAATGTGATATTATGGAAATAGATTCTGCTTATCTATGCCATAATATTGATTGGGCATTTAAAGTCTGGCAGGAGCAACCGTGGGGAAAGAATATTTCATTTGAAACATTTTGTGAGTATTTGTTGCCTTATCGAATCGGTGATGAACCATTAGCTTATTGGCGTGAGACATATTATGAAAAATACAACTCGTTGCTGGATTCATTGCGCATGTCCAGTACCTTAGATAAGGAGGATCCATTAGTGGCAGCCAGATACTTAATGGCCAGACTACCAGATAAAAAAACGTTTTATACTTCTATAGCTCCTTTTTCTTTCGGACATATCGGACCTGAATTCGTACAGTATCAAGTCGGAAGCTGTAAAGAATTGACTGATTTTCAAATATATTTATTCCGCGCTTTAGGCATTCCTTGTGCAATAGATTACCTACCTGCACGTAATGATACGAATGCTGGTCATTTTTGGGTAATAGTCTGGGATAAAAATGGAGAAGGATATATGTCTGACTTTATGACATATTTAACGCGTGTTCGCAAATGTGCTTTGTATCGGCAGGAGGAGCAGCCAAGATGTATAGATACACATTTAGTGTGAACAGAGAACTACATGAACAGATGGCACAATATGGAGAGGAGGTGCATCCGTTTTGGCATATTCCTAAGTTTAAGGACGTAACTTTTGATTATGCATATTCATATCAAAAGAATCTGACCATTCCTTTGGAAAAACAATATAAAGATAAGAGGGATGGAAAGATTGCTTATTTATGTGCTAGTAATAGAGATCGTTGGAATCCGATTGATTGGACAGAATACGATGCCGGTCATTTGGCTTTTCGATATGTTCGTAAAGGGGCAGTTTTAAGAGTTGCCACTTATGAAAATGGGTCATTACATTTCTTGACTGATCCTTTTTATCTAGATAAAGAAACTAACTCCCTCACTATTATTCCGTCGGGAAAAAAGACGCAAGATATGGTTTTGTATGCTAAGTTTAATCTTAAAGAAGAAAGTAGTTTTAGAAACAGAATGATAGGGGGTGTTTTTACCGGAAGCAATCATTCGGATTTTTCGGATGAAGATACACTGTTTATTATACAAAGTAAACCTGATCGTTTGAATACTACTGTAAAATGCTGGTCTGATAAAGAATACCGTTATCTTAGATATATCGGTCGACCTAAAGCTCATTGTAATGTTTCAGAAGTCGCCTTTTATGAGAAAAATGATACTGTTGCTTTAACGGGAAAGATAATAGGAACTTCCGAACACGAAAAACAGAATGGGGATCATGATTATACCAATGCCTTTGACGGGAAAACATGGACTTCTTTTGATTATTCCAAACCCACCGGTGGATGGGCGGGATTGGATTTAGGAAAAGAAGTAAAAGTCGATCGTATAGTTTATACTCCGCGGAACAGGGATAATTATGTTCGACCTGGTGATGTATATGAATTATTCTACTGTGAAAGAGACTGGCAATCTGCCGGGACAATCAAGGCGACTGCCGATTCACTGGTGTTTCGGAATATTCCGGAAAATGCATTATTACTTTTACGAAACCATACTCGTGGAAAGGATGAAAGAATTTTTGTTTATGAAAATGGAGAACAACAATGGAGGTAAGGTTTAATATCAGACAAGTTGTAATGTGGAGGATAGTTTTATTTTCAGGAATTATCTCCTTGATATGTGCTTGTTCTTATTCCGGTAAGAAGGTGTGTCCTCCTTTTGATATTTCTTTCTCCGGACACACGTTGTTGGCTATAGCTCCCGGTTTTACCATAAAGGCAACAGAAGATACTTTAAATAAAACCTATCCGTGCTTAAGATCGGGAAAAATGTTTCCGGTGACGGGTGTTTTAAAGGTGGATGGTAAATCTTACCGTTTTCTAGGAGGAGATTCTTTGCGTGTATCTTCTCTAGCCCCTCTTTCAGACGAGAACTCGGGATGGCAGGGAAAATATTCTTATTTATTTCCGGGCAGAGGATGGGAACAAAGGGAGTATAATGATTCTTTGTGGAATAAGGGTAAAGGTGCTTTCGGTTCGGAAAATGGGAAGTTTCAAGCCCATACAGTATGGGAGCGAAAATATATATGTTCGCAGGCACATTACCATTGCTAACAAAGATACTTTAAAAGAACGCAAAGTCTATCTCCGTTATATTTATGATGATCAAATAAAGCTTTATTGTAATGGAGAATATTTGTTAGGGGAAGAAACATTTCTTCCTCAAACGGGATGTTATCGTTTAACGGATGAAACAGTAGCTCAAATTATTAATGGTGATAATGTTATGGCAGCTTATGGGGTAATACGGAAGGTACTGCTTTTTTTGGATTTTGGTTTATATGTGGAAAATAAGACTTATGCTGATGTGAAACCTGCAATATTGAAACAAATGAATATGCAGGCTACACAGACTCATTACGTTTTTCAATGTGGAGATGTAGAGCTTCTGATTGATTTTGTTTCACCTTCCTTGTCGGAGAAATGGGATATGACAGGATGGCCTGTAGGTTTTCTTTCTTATCAGATTCAGGCAGAAGATGAAAAGGAGCATACAGTGGAAATTCTGTTTGATGTAGATATGGAGTGGTTATTGGGTAGGGGCAAGGTGGATAGTTGGTGTGAACAGAATTGGCGTTTTGCCAAGTCCGACAGTTTATATTTAGCTATGGAGGCGAATGAATCAACTTTCTCTAGTGAGGATGGTCATGTTATTTTATCTCAAAAGTTAAGCGCAAAGAATGAGGATAAAGGTGTATTGCTAATAGGGTATGAGGAAGGGCAGACTTTACAATATGGGGGTGAAAGTTTGTTCCCTCTTTGGAAGAAAAATAGAACAGGCGAAATAAAAGAATTAATGAAATCTGTTGGGGATAGATGGCAGGAACTTAAAGAAGAATGTGATAAACAGGATTGTCAGTGGAGTGCCAGAGCTTTTCAAGTAGGTGGTGAAACATTTGCAGGACAGATGCTTCCTGCTTACCGTAATTTTTTATCTTCCCATAGATTTGTGTTATCATCAGAGAATAAAATATTTTGCTTTGGAGATACTTTAGGTAATATCAGGGAGGCTTATGAGAGTTTTTTCTACTTTGCTCTATTTTAATCGTATCGACTGGATGAAAAGCATATTGGATCCTATATTTGAATATTGTGAAGATAATCATTGGGTAAAGAGATATCCGCCTTATGATATAGGTTTGTACCCTATTATTAATAAGCAGGTAAAATTGGATGATAATGCGGTGGCGGTAGCTGCTGATATGTTGATGATGACTGCTGTGATTGTAGAAGTGGAACAGGATTTCGGTTATGCTGATGCGCATTGGAATCTGTTGTGTTTATGGGCAGATTATTTGCGGGAGAAGATGAAGAAAGAAGTTTATCCCTGTGAAGGGTTGTTGAATGAGGATGATGAACGTGTGAAATGCGTGTTGGGGCTTATGGCTTATCGTAAACTAATTCAACTGAAAGAAAGCGTATGAGCAAAGTGAGGAAAATCTTGGCAATATTAGAGAATCTGGCGTTTTTCGTATTCTGCATGGTGCTCATTCTCTTTTTGGTACAACTATTTTGTTTTACCTCGTTTAAAATACCTTCGGATTCTATGGAACCGGTACTAAAGGATGGAGATCGGATACTGGTTAATAAGATGATAAAGGGAGCTAGGTTATTTAATGTGTTTGCTGCTTTAGATAATGAAGACTTCATTATTCATCGGATGCCCGGATGGGGAAATTTTAAGAGAAATGATATATTGGTTTTAATTTTCCTTATCAGCAAAATCGTTGGGATAGTATTCGAATGGACGTGATGCAATATTATGTAAAGCGGTGTATCGCTTTGCCCGGAGACACATTGGAAATCAGAGGAGGATTTTATAAGATACGTGGTTGCAATGAACAGGTGGGGAATTATCAGGCTCAACAGTATATTGCAAATTTGCAGCATCCGAAGCAGCACGGGATTGTCTTTGGCACATTTCCATATAACAAACAGCTTAAGTGGAATATTCGTGAATTCGGACCATTGCCTGTTCCACAGAAAGGACAAGTGGTAGAAATGGACCGTACTACTTATCATTTGTATAAGCAATTGATTGGTTGGGAACAAAAGAAGAAATTGCGTCTGAAAGACGGACAGGTGTTATTGGGAGACAGTCTGATTTCTCGATATCGTTTTGAAAAGAATTATTATTTTGTTTCCGGTGATAATATGGCTAACTCGCAGGATTCGAGATATTGGGGGATGCTGCCGGAAGAATACATTGTAGGTAAGGCTACCCGTATCTGGTATTCGGAAGATAAGTTTACGGGGAAATCCCGTTGGAATAGGATGATGAAGAAAATCAAATAAAGAATATATTATTAATTAAAAAAAGAAGGTATGAAAATCAAGATTTTATTTTTAAGTTTTATTTGTATTGCTACTTTATTGTCACTCTTTTTTTCAAAGGAAAAGCAACTGCGTTTTATATTGACTTTGGATAATATTGAGAGCTTGGCTGCAGGTGAAGATGGCCAGTATTCATGTACTGCAAGTACAGATTGTTATAACATGATTGGGCAGAAAGATGGATCAGTATCTTGTTCTGGTAATGTTTGTAGCCGTGGTTCTGATTGGTCAGGTAAAAGATGGGTTGAATGCGATGGAAATAAAACATATTGTTAATGATCCAATGCCATGAAAAAGAAGTTACTAATTACAGTAATAATGATTTTATACTTGTATGGTTGTCAGGAAAGGAATAATAGTGTCTTTTATTGTCAGGTAGAGAATAAAATTGAAGAATATCCGGATTCTAGCTTTTTTTTCGAATATAACCTGTATGAACTATGATAATGGTAAGTTATATGTTTTGGATAATAAACGAGGAGATATTGTTGAACTGAATGACGATTTAAACAAAATGAAGTATGTTAGTAGACACGGCGAGGCTCCTTATGAAACGGTGATGCCATTTACCTTTAGTTTATTAAATGATACTGTATATGTTGTCGATTTTGGTACTAGATCGATGAAGAAATTTTATAATGGGCAGTTTATGGGAGGTTTTACACTTTCGAATGCCAATGAGAACCGATTTTGTCTCAATGATTCTATGTTATTCTTATCAGCTACGACAGATACAACGAGTTTTCTCAAAATTACTCTTAGGCATCCGAGTGAACAAGTTCAATTAGGAAAAGTAGTAAAGGAAAAAAACAAAGACAAGAACTATTATGCTTAATAAAAGACATCTTCTTTATAATAAAGATGGATATATATATTCAATATCAGGAAACTATCCTTATATAGAACAGTATAATCATAATGGAGAATATATTAAAACATTTGATATTTCATCTATTCCTATAATTAAGAAGTCAATGGAATATGCAGAAAGTTTACCTTATCAAGACAATTCTTTTTATAGTTATATAATGGATGCTTATCTAATAAACGATATTATATATTTATTGTGTTCTTCAAGAACTACCCAAGGAGAATATAGAGTAAATACAATATTAAAGTTGTCAATTAGTGATAATATGAAAAATGTTTGTACTTATATACTTCCACATGATTATTACTCTGCTTTTTGTGCTTCGGATTCATGTTTATTTGTAGCACAGACTACTCGTAATTGTGTTATTGAGAAACTAAGAATAGATGATGATAAAAAATAAAATTTTCATATTGGTTATATTGTTATTCTTTTTTGTTACGTGTTGTGCCAACAGACAAAGAGAAGAATCTATTTTATCAAAAAGAGAAAGATTCTTTTAAACTATTAGGGAAAAAGGTCGCTTCTGTTGATTCAATTTTGCCTTATCAGAAAAAATAAAACAGTTTTCCTCTTTAATTATTATGATTGCGGGAGTTGTGTGGATGCAGGTTTTTTAATTACAAAGAGAATCGATTCTCTTTATGGAGGACAAAGAGTTTATATTGTATCTACAATGGGAGATCCTTTATATTATCAAAAGCGTAATAGCTATGATTACTATGTATATCTTGATTCGAAAGATTTAATCAGAAAAGAGTTAAAGTACATTCAAACGCCAATCGTAATTTTATTTGACTCTGCAAATTATGTACAAGATTATATATTTCCTAATGTATCAGATAGTGGGGAAATTACTTCATTTATAAAATCAACATTAAGCGGGTGTTTACCTGCTTTCACCAAAGAATCTTACAAAAAGTAATAATGATTAAAGAATGAATATATTTCAAAGTAGATTGAAATTGGTGCAGATTACCAAAAGACAGGTAGCGGAAGTGATGATGCTTTGGGGAATTTTATTGCTTTTGGGTGTTATCGTTTTTGTTTCTTCTGGTGATTTGCCTGCGGGAGAAATGGCTTACCAGAAACTATGGCTGGGGCGTATGGCAGTGCTGTTTGCTATTTGCAGCCTGCTTTCTGTCTGCCTGCAGGGTAAGGAAAGCTTGCCTTTTCTCTCTTTCAATTCGATTGTGGTTTGGGGTCTGATAGCGATGGGAGGAATTGAGGCCATCTGGGGGTTGAAGCAGATTTATGGTTTGGCTGTTTCTAATCACTCTTTATATGCACTTACGGGTTCTTTTTTATAATCCGGGACCTTATTCGGGATACCTAGCGATGATCTTTCCGCTTTGTCTGAATGAATGGTTGGAACTGAAGGGAAACACAAAACGCGCATGGAGGAACAAGGCAAATATTATCTGGCATTAGGAGTAATGTTGCTTATTTTGTGTGTGCTTCCTGCCGGCATGAGCCGTTCGGCATGGATTGCCACAGCGGTTTCGGGTATATGGGTGTACGGGATGCACGTTTCATGGGGATGGCTAAATGAATGGAGGAGGGATAGGAAACAGGTGATATGCATTGTTTTTGCGGGAGGAGTCATATTGATATTTGTGGGTCATGCTCTTTTTCAGTTGAAAGAGGCTTCCGCCAATGGGCGCCTGTTTATGTGGAAAATTAGTACCCTTGCTATTGCCGAAAGTCCTATTATAGGACATGGAACTGGGAATTTTGCTTCAGCTTATGGCAGGGCACAGGAGAATTATTTTGCAAACGAAGAGTATTCGGAAACGGAAGAATTGGTGGCGGGTAGTCCAGAATATGCTTTTAATGAATATCTTCAAATAGCAATAGAATATGGGATTCCTTTTTTTATTTGTCGTTTTATTAATAATTGCGTTTTGTCTTTGGAAGGGGAGTCATGAAGGGCGAACAGGTCTTTGTGGAGGTGTTATTGCAGTTTTAGTATTTGCCTTTTCTTCTTATCCGATGCAGATTCCCGGATTTGCAGTGACCTTCTATTTTCTGCTGGCTGCTTGTGTTATTGGACGCTCGAAGATAATGCTATTATTTTTTATTTCGATAATAATTCTATTAGGGACATATTATTGGAAATACAATCAATATGATGCATGTAAGAATTGGTATCGTAGTAAAATGCTCTATAATATCGGAGCATACCAATCAGCTAAAGAAGAATATGAGACGTTGTATCCCGAATTGAAGAATCGGGGAGCCTTTCTTTTTGAATACGGGTATTGTTTGCATAAATTGAAACAATATGATAGTTCGACTGTAGTTCTGGAAGAGGCAATGAAGCACAGTTGCGACCCAATGCTCTTAAATATTATAGGTAAGAACTATCAGGCAGTAGGAAAGTATGAGAAAGCGGAAGAGAGTCTGATTCGATCTACGCATCGACTTCCGGGACGAATTTATCCATATTATCTTCTGGCAAAGCTATATGCGGAGCCGGAATACCAACAACCTGAAAAATTAAAGCGTATGGTTGAGGTTGTATTGACAAAAGAACCGAAGGTTCAATCGACAGCCGTAAAAGAGATGAGAGTGGAAGTAAAGAAATTATTGAAACAAATAAACTGATAAATATGATGAAACACAATAGTACATGGTTATTGTCATGTCTGGCATTAGGGATTCTGATAACGTCTTGCTCTGGCAAGAAAAACGATGTAGATAAACAGGAACAAAGTGTTTCCACTGTTCTTCCTGATGCTAAGAATGAAGTCACTACTCAAATACTAAAGAGACGTGATTTTCATCACGAATTGGTCAGCAACGGTAAAGTAAGTGCTCTCGGACAGGCTGATCTTCGTTTTGAGACAAGTGAAGTGATCGCCCGTATCTATGTGAAGAATGGCGAACATGTACATAAAGGGCAGAAATTAGCTGAACTGGATAAATTTCGCTTGGAGCAGAAGCTATCCCAAGCGGAAGATGCTTTATTGAAAGCCGAATTGGAACTGAAAGATGTATTGATCGGACAGGGATATACCTCCGAAGATTTCAGCAAAGTTCCTGTGGAAACAATGAGACTTGCGAAAGTGAAGAGTGGATATGAGCAGTCGAGATCTCAATATGAATTGATGAAAAGAGAAACGGAGCATGCTACACTTGTTGCCCCTTTTGACGGGATAGTAGCTAATCTGTTGTCAAAACCTTATAATTTCGCTAATACTTCCGAGGTGTTTTGTACGGTTATTGATACCCGTGGGATGGAAGCTGATTTTACCGTGTTGGAGAACGAACTGGCTTTTATTAAAACCGGTGACAAAGTAATGATTACTCCTTATGCCGGCGGAGGTTCTTATGAAGGTAGTGTATCTGAAATCAATCCGCTGGTGGATGCGAACGGAATGGTAAAAGTAAAAGCTGTAGTAAACGGACAAGGAAAACTGTTCAGTGGTATGAATGTAAGGGTAAGTGTTAGAAGAAGTTTAGGGCAACAATTGGTCATTCCTAAAACGGCTGTTGTGTTACGCTCCGGTAAGCAAGTGGTATTTACTTTACAAGAAGGCAAGGCTATGTGGAATTATGTGCATACAGGATTGGAAAATGCAACGGAATATGTTGTTTCGGATAAATCACAGAAAGGGATTGAAGAGGGGTTACTGGAGGGAGATACGATTATTGTGACCGGAAATCTGAATCTGGCACATGAAGCGGCAGTAAATGTAAGATAATCTGTGCCAAAATCGAGTAATTATGATAAAATTTTTAATCCAGCGTCCTATTGCCGTATTGATGGCTTTCACCGCCTGTTTTATAATCGGGCTGGTGAGATATAATACTTTGCCTATATCATTGCTTCCAGATATTGCCATTCCGGAGATAACGATACAGGTGTCTGCCGCTAATACCTCTGCCCGTGAACTGGAAAATACGATTGTGAAACCTTTGCGCAGCCAGTTGATACAGGTTTCTACATTGAAAGATATTCACAGTGAGTCTAGAGACGGCGCCGGTATTATCCGTTTGTCTTTTGATTTCGGTACTAATACGGACCTGGCCTTTATCGAGGTCAATGAAAAGATAGACGCTGCAATGAACTATCTCCCGAAGGAAACGGAACGTCCGAAAGTCATTAAGGCGAGCGCAACGGATATACCTGTTTTTTACCTGAATCTGACTTTGAAGAATGACAGTGCTTATAGTACGATAGGACAACAGTCCTTTCTGGATCTGTGTGAATTTGCGGAATCGGTCATTAAACGTAGGATAGAGCAGCTTGAAGAAGTGGCTATGGTAGATGTGACCGGATTGGTGGAACGTCAGGTGCAGATTGTACCCGATGAGGATAAACTGGCTATGATGGGGTTTTCCATTGAGGATATAGAATCGACTCTGGCTGCCAATAATGTGGAACCGGGTAGTATGACGGTACGTGACGGATATTATGAATATAACATAAAGTTTTCCACCCTCCTGCGTACTGCAGAAGATGTAAAAAATATTTATCTGCGTAAGGGAGACCGCATTGTCCAACTAAAGGACTTCTGCAAAGTTTCTATCGTGCCCGTAAAAAGAAAAAGGTATATCTGTATCTAACGGGAAAAGGGCAGTGACGCTGGCTGTTATCAAGCAGGCGGATGAGAATATGGATAAGATGAAGAAATCTCTGGTAGGGACGATGGAGCATTTTAGACAGGTGTATCCTGATATTGATTTTAGTATTAGTCGCAACCAAACGGAATTGTTGGATTACACGATTTCAAACCTGCAACAGAATCTGTCTTTAGGTTTTCTCTTTATCTGCCTGGTAGCCGTCCTGTTTCTGGGGGATGTAAAATCTCCGTTGGTTATCGGACTTAGCATGGTGGTTTCTATCGTAATCAGTTTCGTTTTCTTCTATCTGTGTAATATGTCCCTGAATATCATTTCCCTTGCCGGATTGATTTTGGCTTTAGGAATGATGATTGACAGCTCGATTATCGTGACCGAAAATATATCCCAATATCGGGAGCGGGGCTATTCATTGCGTCGTGCCTGTATCACGGGAACAAGCGAAGTGGTGACTCCCATGTTGAGTTCCTCCTTAACGACCATTGCCGTGTTTGCACCGTTGATTTTTATGAGTGGTATTGCCGGAGCTATCTTTTACGATCAGGCTTTTTCGGTTACAGTGGGATTGATGGTTTCGTATTTTACCGGTATTATGCTTCTTCCGGTGCTTTATCTGCTGGTCTATCGGACAGGTATTCATGCCCGAAAATGGAAATGGCTTTCCTTTAAATTCAATAACCCGATAAAAGATCATACATTAGATCGTTTTTATGATGCGGGGGTGGACTGGGTATTCAGTCATAAAACGTTCAGTGTTTTGTTCTGTGCTATTTCCATTCCGCTTTTTGTGTATTTTTCTTTTTCTTTATCGACAAGCAGCGCATGCCCGATATTGAGGAGAATGAATTGATTGCCAGGATCGAGTGGAATGAGAATATTCATGTGGATGAAAACAGGAGGCGTGTGGATGAGCTTTTAGGGATTTAAAAGAACAGGTATTGGAGCACACGGCGTCCATTGGCAGGCAGGATTTCCTTCTGAACCGTGAAAGGGAGCTTTCTTCTTCCGAAGCAGAACTTTATTTCCGAACGGAAACATCAGAAACAATCATTCCTTTGCAGCAGGAGATATACCATAAACTGAAAGAACGTTATCCGCTTTCCGTCATTTCTTTCTCTCCGCCGGAGACTGTGTTTGAGAAACTCTTTGTCACAGGCGAACCGGATATCATAGCCGAGTTTTATACCCGTAATAAGTCAAAGGCACCGGAAGCGGAAACGATCCGGAATGTGGAGCTGGAGTTAGCCCGTAGGACGGGAATTGCTCCTACAGGCATTGCCTTTGAGAACCAACTGAACCTAAGTATCAATAAGGAGAAACTATTGCTTTACCGTGTTGCTTACAATGAACTTTATAGAGTCTTGAAAACAGCTTTCCGAGAAAATAGTGTGACTATGTTGCATTCTTACCAGCAATATCTTCCGATCAACGTTGCGGGCAGTGAGAAGACGGTGAATGAAATATTACAGGAAACACTAATACAGACTGAACCGGACAATAGAGGAAACAGAGAGTACATTCCACTCCGGGAACTGGTGACGGTTACTCCTGCCGAGGACTTGAAGAGTATTACTGCCGGACGTAACGGGGAATATGTTCCTTTTGATTTTTATGGCGTACAGGACGGAAACAAACTGATAAAGGAGGTGAAACAAACGGCAGAAGATATGAAAGACTGGGATACTGGATTCTCCGGCAGTTTCTTTTCTAACAGGGAGATGTTGGACGAGCTGGTGGTAATCCTGTTTATTTCGTTGTTGCTGATGTATTTTATTCTTGCCTCGCAGTTTGAAAGTTTCCTGCAACCTTTGCTTGTTTCTGGCGGAGATACCGATTGACCTCGCATTTGCACTGCGTTTTTACTCTGGATTTGCGGACATACGCTGAATTTGATGTCTGCTATCGGGTTGATCGTTACCTGTGGTATTGTAATCAATGACTCTATCCTGAAACTGGACGCTATCAATGAATTGCGTAAAGCGGGTGTTCCGTTATTGGAGGCTATCCATGAAGCAGGACGCAGGCGTTTGCGACCGATTATCATGACTTCGCTGACTACTATCTTCGCAATGGTGCCACTGCTTTTTTCTTCGGATATGGGTTCGGAGTTACAAAACCGTTGTCTATTGCTATGATAGGAACAATGTCGATTGGTACGGCGGTGAGCTTATTTATTATACCGTTACTTTACTGGTTCATTTACCGTAACAAGAAAATAAGTAACAGCTAGAAAGTAATAACTAATAGTTCTAAAATGAAAGTTATGAATAGATTAAAGAAAAGAATTCCTGTCTTCCTCTGTGTCTTCTGTATGTTTGGTGGTGAATCTTCACTTTGGGCACAGAAACACCTGGTATTGGATTTGAACAGGACAATTTCTCTTGCTAACGACAGTTCGCTGGAATCATTCCGTACGCAGAATATGTATTTATCCGGTTATTGGGAGTATAGGACTTTTCGGGCAAATCGTTTGCCTAGTCTGACACTGGATGTTACTCCGGCACAATATAACCGGGATATAACGAAACGATACGATTCGGGACAGGATTTGGATGTATACCGTACGCAACAGTCTTACTATGCTTATGGAGGATTGAGTGTAAAACAGAACTTTGATTTAACCGGAGGTACTTTTTATCTGGAATCGAATCTTGCCTATATGCGTAACTTCGGAAGTAACAGTGCTACGCAACTTACGAGTGTTCCCATACGAATCGGATATTCGCAAAGTCTGGTAGGATATAACTCCTTCAAATGGGAACGGAAGATAGAACCGTTGAAGTATGAGCGTGTGAAAAGGAATTTCTCTATAATGTGGAAAAAGTGTCGGAAACGGCTACGAATTATTTTTTCTCTTTGGCTATGGCGCAGGCAGAATATAATCTTGCTAAAGAAAACTTGGCTTCTACGGACACATTGTATCGTATCGGGCAACAACGCCATCGAATTGCAGCTATCTCACAGGCTGATTTGTTGACATTGAAACTGGATCGGGTGAATGCGCAGAACACATTGCAGAATAAAGCAAGCGATTTGAAGCGGGCTATGTTCTCATTGGCTTCTTTTCTCAATCTGGATAAGAATACGCAAATCAAACTGGAACTTCCTTCCCGCCCGGAGATGGTGGATATTCCGGTAGATGAGGCTTTGAGGTGGGGCAGGAATAATAACCCGCAATTGTTGGAACTGAAACAGAATGTGCTGGAAGCGGAGCGTAATGTGGATAAGACTAAAAAGGAGTCGCGCTTTAATGCAAGTGTGAATGCCAGTATCGGTTTTAATCAGGTGGCGGACAATTTTGGGGATGTCTATCATAAACCGATGCAGCAGGATTTGGTGGCAGTCAGTGTTTCTATTCCGTTATTGGACTGGGGTGTTCGTAAGGGAAAGTATAATATGGCAAGAAATAATCTGAATGTAGTGAAGATTTCGGCACGCCAGGACGAGATAAGTATTGAGGAGGAAGTGATAATGACAGTGAGTGATTTTAATATCCAGCAACAATTGATTGCCAGTGCGGAAGAAGCTTTGGATTTGTCCATACTCGCTTATAATGAGACAAAGCAGCGTTTTATCATCGGCAAAGCGGATATAAACAGCCTGACTCTTTCTCTGAACAGGCAGCAGCAGGCACAGCGTAACTTTATCTCTGCTTTGCAGAATTACTGGTTGAATTATTACAAGATACGACGGCTTACGTTGTTTGATTTTGCTACAAAACTTTCACTTTCGGACAGGTTCGATTTTAACGGAGGAAAGTTGGTTAAATGACGAAAATGCAAAATATAGATTCTGAAATAGTAAAATCTCCTAAGGCTTCCGCTTTCACCCTGATTGTGGCTTTTGTCTGCGTGGCATTGGTCGGGCTGGCGCTTGTGCCGTTGCTTCCGGTCAAACTGAACCCCTCACGGACATTACCCGGCTTCACGGTGCGTTTCAGTATGCCCGGCACTTCAGCACGTGTGGTGGAAATGACGGCTACCAGTAAGTTAGAGGCAATGCTTGCCCGTGTGAAGGGTATTCGAGGGATTTCTTCCACTTCAGGAAACGGGTGGGGCAGTATCAGCGTGAATCTGGATAAACATGTGGATGTTGCAGTTGCACGTTTTGAAGCGTCCACCATCATTCGTCAGACATGGCCGGAACTGCCGGACGGGGTGAGCTATCCGTATATTCAGATGCAGAGTCCGGGGCAGAACAACCAGGGCCCTTTTATGGCATTTACGATTAATGCACCCGCTACTCCTTTCTTAATTCAGCAGTATGCGGAAGAACATATAAAAACGCGTCTTGCACAGATTCCGGGAATTTATAAAATCAATCTTAGCGGAGCTACTCCGATGGAATGGCGATTGGAGTATGATTCGGAACAATTGCGTGCGCTTGGAATAAATACGGATGATATTCGTCAAGCTGTCCGGTTGCATTATCAAAAAAGAATTTTTGGGTACTTATGATGTAGAACAGGGTGCTTCGGGCAGACAGTGGATACGTTTGGCATTGGTTCCCGAGCAGGAGGGCAGAGAGTTTAATGCGGAGCGGATAAAGGTAAAAATGAAAGATGGTAAAATCATAGGTCTGAATGAGCTGGTGAAGGTTTCCCGTATGGAGGAGCAGCCGCAAAATTATTATCGGATTAATGGGCTGAATTCAATTTATCTGTCGATTGTTGCAGAGGAAACAGCAAATCAATTGGCATTGAGTGAAAAGGTAAAAGCATTTATGGATGATAACCAGCTATTACTTCCGGCAGGATATGAGATTCACACCAGTTACGACGCAACGGAATTTATTCAGGAAGAACTGGGGAAGATTTATCTGCGAACGGGAATGACTGTAGCGATTTTGCTTCTGTTTGTGCTATTGATTACTTTTAGTCCGAAGTATCTTTTTCTGATTGTAATCAGTCTGGCTGTTAATATGGCAATAGCTGTCATTCTTTATTATGCGTTCGGATTGGAAATGCAATTGTATTCTTTGGCGGGTATTACGGTTTCATTAAATTTGGTGATAGATAATACAATTGTAATGAGCGATCATTATTTGCGGCGTAGAGATCGGAAAGCGTTTATGTCCATTCTTGCAGCCACGTTGACCACGATGGGAGCTTTGGTTATCATCTTTTTTCTGGATGAGAAGATACGTCTTAATTTACAGGATTTTGCTGCGGTAGTGATTATAAATCTGGGAGTATCACTGCTGGTTGCTTTGTTTTTTGTTCCTTCTCTAATTGATAAAATAGGATTGAAACGAAGAAAGAAACCTTCTCTTTCAATAGTTAAATGGAAAATTGGGGAGGTGCGTTGCTTTGTGTGGATACGTTCAAGAATACGTCGGCTTCCGGTTTATTTCAGTCGTTGTTACAGGTGGCTGATACGGATTCTTTGCCGGTGGAGGGTGGCGGTATGTATTTTGTTATTGTTGGTATTCGGACTACCGGTATTTCGATTGCCGGAAAAGATGAAAGGTGATGATAGATGGGCGAGAACTTATAATCAAACGTTGGGGACCACCACTTATAAAGAAAAGGTGAAACCGATAGTAGATAAGGTGTTGGGAGGTACTTTAAGGTTATTTGTGCAAAAGGTATATGAAGGGAGTTACTTTTCACGTAATGAAGAGGTAGTGCTTCACGCCAATGCTAATTTGCCGAATGGAAATACACTTGAGCAGATGAATACACTGATGAAGAGGATGGAAACTTATTTGAGCGAATTTAAAGAGATTAAGCAATTCCAGACATCTGTAGAAAGTGCTCGCAGGTCATCTATCCACATCTATTTTTCGAAAGAACACCAGAAAAGCGGTTTTCCCTATACGTTGAAAGCGAATATGATTAGCAAGGCGCTTCAACTGGGAGGTGGAAATTGGAGTATATATGGTTTACAAGATCAGGGGTTCAGTAATGATGTACGTGAGAATGCGGGTTCTTTCCGGGTGAAAATGTATGGATATAATTACGATGCACTGTATGATTGGGTTGAAAAATTAAAAGCAAAGTTATTGTCTCACCGCCGGATTCGGGAAGTGACGATCGGATCTGATTTCTCCTGGTGGAAAGATGATTATATGGAATTCTACTGTAATCTGAATAAACAGCGGATGGCAGAGGAGGGATTGGAGCCGGAAGGTTATTTTCTGCTATTCACCCGATATATGGGCGAAATATGGAAATAGGTTCGGTAATGGCGGAAGAGGGGACGGAAAAGATAAAACTTTCTTCGTGTCAGTCGGAAGATAGGGATGTGTGGGCAATGCAGTTTTATCCTTTTCAAATAGGAGAGAGGGAATATAAGCTTTCTGAATTGGCAACTGTGGAAAAAGGACAGATGCCACAGGAAGTGGCCAAGGAGAATCAACAGTATCGGCTGTGTTTGCAATATGAGTATATCGGTTCTTCGGAACAGGGGCATAAGCTGTTGAAGAAAGATCTGGAAGAGTTTAACGAGATTCTCCCGATGGGATATACTGCAAAATCGGAGGATAATAACTGGTCTTGGGGAGGAAAGGACAATAAGCAATATCGTCTGCTGCTTATTGTGATTGCTATCATTTTTCTTTATTACGAGTATTCTGTTCAATTCTTTGAAACAGCCGTTAGCGATTAATTTTTGTGATTCCGGTGTCTTATATCGGAGTGTTTCTGACATTCTACTGGTTCAAACTGAATTTTGATCAGGGAGGTTTTGCTTCTTTTGTTTTGCTTTGTGGTATTACGGTTAATGCGAGCATTTATATCTTGAATGAATATAATTCCGTTCGTAAACGCTTCCCGCGTCTTTCACCGCTTCGGGCTTATGTGAAAGCCTGGAATACTAAAGTGATTCCTATCTTTCTGACGGTGACTTCTACCATCTTGGGATTTGTCCCTTTTATGGCAGGCATGGAAAAGAAGGCTTCTGGTTTCCATTGGCAGCAGGCACTATCGGAGGATTAATAATGTCTGTAATCGGAGTGTTTATTTTCCTGCCAGTGTTTACATTGAAAAAGAAGTGTTTGGTGAAACCTAAAGCTATGCTTTAGCAACTGTAAAGCGTAGCTTTATCCTATCTAAAGCTACGCTTTTTAAGTCTTACCAATTGTTCCCTGCATTACTGCTACCGATAAGCATTTCCACACGTTGTTTATACAAATTTGCTCCTTCAGCGATATTCTTGCCGGCGTCTGCTGTTCCCATTCCGTAAACCACAATAGGGGTTTGCCATGACATTCCCGAATGAATAGCACTTACCTGATAAGGACGTAATAATTCGTCCGTAGTGAAACGGTTTCTGCCTCCACTGCGATAAGCCTCGTATTCGGAGCCCGTGGTCGTTACTACTGTTAGCGGTTTGCCGGCGACAGCCGGAGTCTTGGATAAAAAGTAAAGACTTCATCTTGCCATTTCTTTAGTAATGACGGCGCAGACATCCAATAGAAAGGAAATTGATAGATGACAGCCGAAGCATCGGAAATGATTTTACTCCATTCATCTATATTGAAAGCAATTTCCTGTGACAGCTCGTAAAGATTGAAAACCGCCACTCCTTCCATGTCACTGACAGCATCAATTAATGCTTTGTTTGCTTGTGATTCTTTGATGTTGGGATGTGCCAGTAGAATCACTACTTTTCTTAAATCTTTATTCATTTTCAATCAGTTATTTAGGATGATACAATACTTACTAAATAATATAAGGTTTAAAAATAGGAAAAAGTTCTCGAAAAGCAATATCTTAATTAAAAATAAAACAATCTCTCTTTGCTTTTGAATTTGTATTTTTGTACCCACGTTCGTAAACGATTAGTCCAGATAATAATTTTATATATGATAGATTTTAACCAGTTTCCCTTCTCCTTGTTATATTATGGAAGAAGAACTTTTAAGAAAGAATTTGAGTTTGATAAAAAGTGTAGCCGACAGGGCGGGAGTGGAAATTATTCTTGCTTTCAAGTCGTTTGCTATGTGGCGCTCTTTCCCTATATTCCGTGAATATATAGACCATTCTACGGCAAGTTCGGTGTATGAAGCCCGTTTGGCACTGGAAGAATTCGGAAGCAAGGCACATACATATTCTCCTGCCTATACAGAACAGGATTTCCCGGAAATCATGCGTTGCAGCAGTCATATCACATTCAACTCAATGCAGCAGTTTGAACGCTTCTATCCGATGGTGGTGGCAGAAGGAAGTGGTATGTCTTGTGGTATTCGTGTAAATCCTGAATATTCGGAAGTGGAAACAGAACTTTATAATCCATGTGCACCCGGTACACGTTTTGGGATAACAGCCGATTTGCTGCCCGATGTATTACCGCAAGGCATTGAAGGCTTCCATTGCCATTGTCACTGTGAATCTTCTTCCTTTGAGTTGGAACGTACATTGGAACATCTCGAAGCCAAATTTTCCCATTGGTTTCCACAGATTAAATGGTTGAATCTGGGTGGTGGACACCTGATGACTCGTAAGGATTATGATACCGAACATTTGATAAGACTGTTGCAAGGATTAAAAGCACGCTATCCTCATTTGCGTATTATCCTGGAACCCGGTTCGGCCTTTACCTGGCAGACGGGTGTGCTGACTTCTGAAGTCGTGGATATTGTAGAAAGCCGTGGTATTAAAACTGCCATATTGAATGTTAGCTTCACCTGCCACATGCCCGATTGTCTGGAAATGCCATATCAGCCTGCCGTGCGTGGTGCGGAAATGGGAAATGAAGGAAAATATATTTATCGTCTCGGAGGAAATTCCTGTTTGAGCGGTGATTATATGGGACTGTGGAGCTTCGATCACGAGTTGCAAATCGGAGAGCGGATCGTGTTTGAAGATATGATTCATTACACCATGGTAAAGACGAATATGTTTAACGGAATTCATCATCCTGCCATTGCTATGTGGACGAAAGAGGGGAAAGCTGAAATATACAAGCAATTTTCTTATGAAGATTATCGTGACCGAATGAGTTGATAATCAAAATGATTGTTTGGCGGTGGATGCAAAGTGCAGAGATTTCTGTGAAAAAAAGTGTGCAGAATGTTTGCAGGTTTACGGAAAATCCCTACCTTTGCAACCGCAAACGAAAAAATGCGGAAATAGCTCAGTTGGTAGAGCATAACCTTGCCAAGGTTAGGGTCGCGAGTTCGAGTCTCGTTTTCCGCTCATGTTTCTTTGAAATGTTGGAACAATAATCTTTGCCCAGGTGGCGGAATTGGTAGACGCGCACGTTTCAGGTGCGTGTGTCGAGAGGCATGCAGGTTCGAGTCCTGTTCTGGGCACAAAGGTTAAACTTTAAAATTATGGAGAGGTGGCGGAATTGGTAGACGCGCTACTTTGAGGTGGTAGTGACAGAAATGTTGTGGGAGTTCGAGTCTCCTCCTCTTCACAGTTTATGAAAGTGAAATGCGGAAATAGCTCAGTTGGTAGAGCATAACCTTGCCAAGGTTAGGGTCGCGAGTTCGAGTCTCGTTTTCCGCTCTTGTTTCTTTGAAATAATGGAACTAAGTTTTGCCCAGGTGGCGGAATTGGTAGACGCGCACGTTTCAGGTGCGTGTGTCGAGAGGCATGCAGGTTCGAGTCCTGTTCTGGGCACCCATCTTTCAGATTTCTGAATGACGAAATTTAGTTTGCGGAAATAGCTCAGTTGGTAGAGCATAACCTTGCCAAGGTTAGGGTCGCGAGTTCGAGTCTCGTTTTCCGCTCCATATAGAGATAAGGTTGTCAGTCGATAAGATTGGCAACCTTTTTTTGTATAATATTGGAAGTTTACCGGACGATTGTATCGATAGATTGAACGGAAAAGCGTAATTTTGCAGATGAAAAATCAATGTACTCCCCCCAAAAAAGAGCGTCATTGATTCACACAGACCTTTAATTAATTTAACTATTTGTGATATGTTAACACAGATCATTAATGCACGCATCCTCACCCCGCAAGGCTGGTTGAAGGATGGGTCAGTTCTTATTCGTGACAATAAAATTCTGGAAGTAACCAATTGTGACCTTGCAATTATCGGAGCCAAACTGATTGATGCCAAAGGAATGTATATTGTTCCGGGAGGTGTAGAAATCCATGTTCACGGTGGCGGTGGAAGAGACTTTATGGAAGGCACCGAAGAGGCTTTCCGGACAGCAATCAAAGCTCATATGCAGCATGGCACTACCAGTATTTTTCCTACTCTTTCTTCTTCTACCATTCCGATGATCCGTGCAGCCGCGGAAACTACAGAGAAAATGATGGCGGAGCCTAATAGCCCTGTGCTCGGGCTTCATCTGGAAGGACATTATTTCAATATGGACATGGCAGGCGGACAGATTCCCGAAAATATCAAAGATCCCGATCCCGAAGAATATATTCCGTTGTTGGAAGAAACACGCTGTATCAAACGTTGGGATGCCGCGCCGGAACTTCCGGGAGCCATGCAATTCGGTAAATATATCACAGCAAAAGGTGTGTTGGCTTCGGTAGGACATACCCAGGCAGAATTTGAGGATATACAGACGGCCTATGAGGCGGGATATACGCATGCTACTCATTTTTATAATGCAATGCCGGGATTCCATAAACGGAAAGAGTACAAGTATGAAGGTACGGTAGAAAGTATTTATCTGATTGATGATATGACAGTGGAAGTGGTGGCAGACGGTATTCATGTACCTCCGACGATCTTGCGTCTTGTCTATAAGATAAAAGGAGTGGAACGCACTTGCCTGATAACGGATGCGTTGGCTTGCGCCGCCAGTGATAGCCAGGTTGCCTTTGACCCGCGTGTGATTATCGAGGACGGAGTATGTAAGTTGGCAGACCATTCAGCCTTGGCCGGGAGTGTTGCAACGATGGATCGCCTGATTCGTACCATGGTGCAGAAGGCGGAAATTCCTTTGGAAGATGCCGTAAGAATGGCCTCCGAAACTCCTGCCCGGATTATGGGAGTACTCGACCGTAAAGGAACGCTGGAGCGTGGCAAGGATGCCGATATAATTGCTTTAGACAGAGACTTGAATGTGAGAGCTGTATGGGCGATGGGAGAACTGGTAGAAGGCACCAATAAACTGTTTTAAATCTAATAAATAACGAAAACTATGTTGACTCAAATAATAAATGGAAGAATATTGACCCCGCAAGGCTGGTTGAAAGATGGTTCCGTATTGATTTGTGATGGAAAAATATTAGAGGTGACCAACAGTGATTTGGCGGTTATCGGTGCAACGGTGATTGATGCCAGAGGGATGACGATAGTGCCCGGATTCGTAAGTATGCATGCACATGGAGGTGGTGGGCATGATTATACGGAAGCAACGGAAGAGGCTTTCCGCACCGCAACCAATGCACATCTGAAACATGGTGCTACCGTTATATTTCCTACTTTGTCCTCTACTTCATTCGAAAGAATCTACCAGGCAGTTGATGTCTGTGAAAACCTGATGAAAGAGAAGGATTCTCCGGTTCTTGGTCTGCATATCGAAGGCCCTTATCTGAATCCGAAGATGGCGGGTACGCAGTATGACGGTTTTCTGAAAACTCCGGATGAAAATGAATATATTCCTTTGTTGGAGCGTACGTCTTGTATCAGACGTTGGGATATTAGTCCCGAACTGCCCGGTGCACATGATTTTGCAAAGTATACCCGTTCGAAAGGAATTATGACTGCTGTTACACATACCGAAGCCGAATACGATGAAATTCAAGCTGCATTTGCAGTAGGATTCTCTCATGCTGCTCATTTTTATAATGCGATGCCGGGTTTCCATAAACGTCGTGAGTATAAATATGAGGGTACAGTGGAAAGTGTGTATCTGACGGATGGAATGACAGTGGAAGTGATTGCAGATGGTATTCACTTGCCTGCCACGATTCTAAAGTTGGTTTATAAGTTGAAAGGTGTAGAGAATACGTGCCTCGTTACCGATGCTTTGGCTTATGCCGCTTATGAAGGGAATGAACCGATTGATCCTCGCTATATCATAGAGGACGGCGTATGCAAGATGGCAGATCATTCTGCATTGGCCGGTAGCCTGGCTACGATGGATGTATTGGTTCGCACCATGGTGAAGAAAGCGAATATACCTTTGGAAGATGCTGTGCGTATGGCTTCTGAAACTCCTGCCCGTTTAATTGGAGTGAGTGACCGGAAAGGGGCGTTGGCAAAGGGAAAGGATGCTGATATTGTGATTCTTGATAAGGAACTGAATGTACGATGTGTATGGTCGATGGGAAAGATTGTTCCGGGAACTGATATTCTGTTGCATAAAGAATAGTTGAAATAATCCCCAAAGAGGAGGGTCATAATGAATAATAAAACGCAGATTAACACAAATTATCGCAGATTATTTCATTTATATTGATATATTAATCAATGACTTATAAAATTATTTCTGCGATAATTCGCGATAATCTGCGTTTTGACACACTCCCTATTATAAAAGCCAATGTTCTGTATGATATCAAAAGTCCGGCAGTTTATCATCATCAGAAGTATCCCGGACTTTTAATGTATTTCTATTCTGAAAGCAAACTGCTTTCTATCAGTTCTTTCAATTGGTTTTTATTCATTGTACCTAACTTCATTGTCGGTTTGCCGTTCAACGGACAAAGTAACAGATTGGGAATGGTACGAATCTTAAATGCGCTTTCCAGTTCCGGTTCCTGATCGACATCCACTTTATAAATATCTAATTTACCTTCGTATTCTTTTGCCAATTGGTCTAATATAGGCGATAATGCTTTGCAATAGACACACCAGGGTGCATGAAAATCGACCAGGCAAGGTTTATTCCCTTTGAAGTTCCAGTTATCAGGATAAGATTGATAATCAGCTACCTTCTCTACAAAACTATCTTTGGTTAAATCTATTATTTTCATATATTCTATTTTTAATGGTTCATTTCATTTTCTCTACTGCAAAGATAGGGGAGTTGGGATAAAAGAAGGATAGCCATTTTTCCTGTTGTGTTTACAATTCTTCCTTCTATGGCTGTTTTCTAATCAAATTCTAATCTGATATGAGAGGCTTATAATGACTTTTTCCCGTCTCTCCGGCTACAGAATTGTAATTTTGCCGCGACAACTACAATAAGGTAATAAAGATAAATATAGTAATGAACAGAGTATTTCTAATTTCTTTTTTTCTTCTGCTGACAGGAGGAATATGCGCGCAACAGGCTACCACAGGAACATTAACGCTGAAAGAGGCGGAACAACGTTTTCTGGAACGTAACTTATCACTGATAGCCGAACGGTATAACATTGATATGGCACAGGCACAAGTGCTGCAAGCCAAATTATTTGAGAATCCGGTAATCTCGTTAGAACAGAATGTTTATAACCGCCTGAACGGAAAGTATTTTGATTTTGGTAAGGAGGGCGAAATGGTTGTGGGAATTGAACAGGTAATTCGTCTTGCCGGACAACGGAATAAGCAGGTGAAACTGGAGAAAATCAACAAGGAAATAGCAGAATATCAGTTTGAAGAGGTGATGAGGACACTTCGTCAGGAGCTGAATGAGAAGTTTGTACAAGTCTATTTTCTCTCGAAATCCATATCCATTTATGAGAAGGAAGTGAATTCTCTGCAAGAGTTACTTGCCGGAATGAAACTGCAACAGGAGAAAGGAAATATTTCATTGATGGAAATGTCCCGTCTGGAATCTATGTTGTTCTCTTTGAAGAAAGAGAAGAATGAACGGGAAAACGAGTTGTTAACCCTTAGAGGGAACTTAATGTCTTGTTAAATCTTCCGGGAGACACGATGGTTGAGTTATCACTGGATGAAGAGGTGTTGAAGCAATTGGATTTGTCTCAACTATCGTTCGCCGACTTGAAAGCGATGGTGAATGAACGGCCGGATCTCAAGATTGCCCGGAGTACGGTCAGTGCTTCCCGTGCAAATCTGAAATTGCAGAAATCAATGGCATTTCCGGAATTTTCGGTGAATGGTAGTTATGACCGTGCCGGAAACTTTATCAATAACTATTTTGCAATAGGAGTGAGCTTGTCAGTACCTATTTTCAACCGCAACCAGGAAATGTGAAAGCTGCCCTGTTTTAGTATCCAGCAGGCAGGAGCGGAACAGGAAAATGCGGCTAACCGTGCGGATATGGAGCTTTATACCGCTTATGCTTCACTGGATAAAGCAGTTCAGCTTTATCAATCTACCAATATGGAACTGGAACGTAACTTTGAAAAATTGATTGCGGGAGTGAATGAAAACTTTAAGAAACGAAATATCAGTTTATTGGAGTTTATCGATTACTATGACAGCTATAAAGAAACTTGTATTCAGTTGCATGAAATAAAGAAAGATGTTTTCCTGGCGATGGAAAACCTGAATACAACTATCGGACAAACTATATTGAACTACTAATATTCATAAATTATCAAAGACTATGAACTGGAATAAATTCCTTCCTTGCATATTGCTTACTACCGTATTGGGAGCATGCTCCGGTAAAGGAGAACAAACGAATGTTGAACCGGCTGCCTTATGCCTGACAGATAGCTTGTTGAGAATTGTATCTGTCGATACGGTTCACGTTCAAGAGGTGATTGACGAACTGACATTGAACGGGCGGGTCACTTTTAATGAGAATCAGGTGGCACATGTATATCCGATGTTTGGAGGTACGGTAACAGAATTGAAGGCTGAAATAGGAGACTTTGTTCGTAAGGGAGATGTATTGGCAGTCATCCGCAGTGGAGAAGTGGCAGATTATGAAAAGCAATTGAAAGAGGCGGAACAACAATTATTGCTGGCACGCAGAAATATGGATGCTACGCAGGATATGTATGCTTCCGGCATGGCTTCGGATAAAGATGTACTTCAGGCGAAGCAGGAGTTGACAAGTGCCGAAGCCGAAGAAAGAAGAATAAAGGATGTTTTCTCTATTTATAATTTCTCCGGAAATGCTTATTATCAGCTGAAATCTCCTGTTTCGGGGTTTATTGTGGAGAAACAAATCAGCAGGGATATGCAGTTGCGTCCGGATCAGAGTGAAGAGCTGTTCACGATTTCGGGGTTGTCAGACGTATGGGTGATGGCGGATGTGTATGAAAGCGATATCAGTAAGGTTTCCGAAGATGCCTCCGTACGCATTTCTACGTTGGCTTATCCGGATAAGATGTTTGTCGGTACGATTGATAAGGTGTATCATTTGTTGAATAGTGAAAGTAAAACGATGAATGTCCGCATCAAATTGAAGAATGAAGAATATTTGTTGAAACCGGGGATGTTTACGAATGTAAGTGTGAAATGTAAAGCGGATGGAACTTCTATGCCTCGTATCGATGCTCATGCACTGGTATTTGAAGGAGGAAAGAATTATGTGGTCGTGGTGGAGCCGGATCAGCGTTTGCAGGTGAAAGAGGTGGATGTGTACAAGCAGTTGAGCAAGGAGTGCTATATCCGTTCCGGACTTTCCGAGGGAGACAGAGTGCTGAATAATAATGTATTGTTGGTATATAATGCGTTGAATGCAGATTAAAAACAGAAAATAGTATGCACAAATTCATAGATAATATAGTGGCTTTCTCGCTGAAGAATAAATTCTTTATTTTCTTCTGTACAGCGATTGCCGTTATAGCCGGAGCTATTTCCTTTAAACATACTCCGATAGATGCTTTCCCGGATGTGACGAATACGAAAGTGACGATTATCACGCAATGGCCGGGACGTAGTGCCGAAGAGGTAGAGAAGTTTATCACCATTCCTGTTGAGATTGCGATGAATCCCGTTCAGAAGAAAACGGATATTCGTTCCACCACTCTTTTCGGGCTTTCTGTCATCAATGTAATGTTTGAAGATCGTGTCGATGATTTCACAGCACGTCAACAGGTATATAATTTATTGAATGATGCCGACCTTCCGGACGGGGTAACTCCGGAAGTACAACCTCTGTATGGACCGACGGGAGAAATATTCCGTTATACGCTTCGTAGTGACAAGCGCAGTGTGCGGGAACTGAAAACGATTCAGGATTGGGTGATCGAACGTAATCTCCGTTCGGTATCCGGCGTAGCGGATATTGTGAGCTTCGGCGGGGAGGTGAAGACGTTTGAGGTAAGTGTGAATCCTCACCAGTTGATTAATTATGGCATTACCTCTTTGGAACTGTATGATGCGATAGCTAAAAGTAATATCAATGTAGGAGGAGATGTTATCACTAAAAGTTCGCAAGCTTATGTGGTTCGTGGAATCGGTTTGATTAACGATCTGGATGAATTGAGAAATATCGTAGTGAAAAACATCAATGGCACTCCGATTCTGGTGAAGAATCTTGCCGATGTACACGAATCCTGTTTGCCTCGCTTGGGACAAGTGGGCCGAATGGATGAAAATGATGTTGTACAGGGATTGTAGTCATGCGGAAAGGAGAGAATCCGGGTGAGGTGATTGCCAACCTGAAAGATAAAATAGAAGACTTGAATCAGAATGTGCTTCCGAAAGATGTGAAGATAGTGGCATTCTATGACCGGGAGGACTTGGTGAATCTGGCGGTAAAGACTGTGACGCATAATCTGATTGAAGGAATATTATTGGTTACGTTTATTGTATTGATCTTTATGGCAGATTGGCGGACTACCGTGATTGTTGCTGTCGTTATCCCATTAGCCCTTTTGTTCGCATTTATCTGTTTACGGGTGATGGGAATGTCCGCCAATCTGCTTTCTATGGGAGCCATAGACTTCGGTATTATTATTGATGGGGCCGTGGTGATGGTGGAAGGAGTGTTTGTGGCTTTGGACAAGAAAGCGAGGGAAGTGGGGATGCCGGCTTTTAATGTGATGTCTAAAATGGGCTTGATCCGTAACACGGCAAAAGACAAGGCGAAAGCGGTTTTCTTCTCCAAATTGATTATCATCACTGCATTGATTCCTATCTTCTTTCCAGAAGGTAGAAGGAAAGATGTTCTCTCCTTTGGCATACACGCTGGGCTTTGCATTGTTGGGAGCTTTGATCTTTACATTGACATTGGTTCCGGTGATGTCTTCCATGTTACTGAAAAAGAATGTTCGTGAGAAAAATAACCGTTTTGTCCATTTTATCAATGCGAAGTGTTCGGCTCTTTTTTTGATTTATTCTATGCGCACAGAAAACTGACCATCGGAATGGCAAACCGTAATAGCGGGTGTCGGATTATGGCTTTTTTCTTTCCTGGGTACGGAGTTCCTTCCGCAGTTGAATGAGGGATCTATCTATATTCGTGCTACCTTGCCACAAAGCATTTCGCTTGATGAATCGGTGACTCTTGCCAATAAAATGAGAAAGAAACTATTAACGTTTCCGGAAGTGCGGCAAGTGCTGTCGCAAACCGGACGACCGAATGACGGTACAGATGCTACCGGATTCTATAATATCGAGTTCCACGTTGATATTTATCCCGAAAAGGAATGGGAGAGTAAGTTGACAAAACTGGAACTGATTGATAAGATGCAGGAGGATTTATCCATTTATCCCGGCATTGACTTCAATTTCTCACAACCGATTACTGATAATGTGGAGGAAGCAGCTTCCGGTGTGAAAGGATCTATTGCGGTGAAAGTGTTTGGTAAAGACTTGTATGAGTCGGAGAAATATGCGGTTCAGATAGATAAGATCCTTAGTACGGTTCAGGGAATTGAAGACTTGGGTGTGATTCGGAACATCGGTCAGCCGGAGCTTCGTATAGAGTTGAATGAACGCCAGTTGGCGCGTTATGGAGTTGCTAAGGAAGATGTGCAATCAATTATCGAAATGGCTATTGGCGGAGAATCGGCTTCACTGTTGTATGAGGATGAGCGGAAGTTTAATATCATGGTAAGATACAGCGAACAATTCCGTCAGAATGAAGAGGAGATAGGTAAGATATTGGTTCCGGCGATGGATGGAACGATGGTACCTATCAAAGAATTGGCAGATATAACGACGATTACGGGACCGTTATTGATATTCCGTGATAATCACGCTCGTTTCTGTGCAGTGAAATTCTCGGTGAGAGGTCGTGATATGGGTACGGCAGTTGCCGAGGCGCAGAAAAAGGTGAATGCTTCCGTACATCTGCCGGCAGGCTATTCGCTGAAATGGACGGGCGATTTTGAGAACCAGCAACGTGCCACAAAACGTCTGGCACAGGTTGTCCCTATCAGTATTGCTATCATTTTTATCATCTTGTTTATTCGATTCTCTAATGCGCGGGATGCGGGACTGGTATTGCTGAATGTACCGTTCGCTGCCGTGGGTGGTATTGTGGCTCTTCTGATAACGCAGTTCAACTTCTCCATTTCTGCCGGTATCGGTTTTATTGCCTTGTTTGGTATTTGTATTCAGAACGGGGTGATTATGATTTCCGATATAAAGGCGAATCTAAAACTCGGCTCGCCTTTGGAGAAAGCCACTAAGGAAGGAGTGCGCTCGCGTATCCGCCCTGTGATTATGACAGCGGCAATGGCAGCTATCGGTTTGATGCCCGCTGCCATGAGTCATGGAATTGGTTCGGAATCACAGCGTCCGTTGGCGATTGTCATTATCGGTGGATTGATAGGAGCGACTTTCTTTGCTTTGTTTGTCTTTCCTCTTATTGTGGAAGTGGTATATGAACGAATGTTATATGATAAAAATGGAAAGTTATTGCAAAGACGTATTTAGTTCATTTCTATTCTGTGGAAAAACGTTCATAGATTAAATTTGTAGTTTTCAGTAGGTAGAGAGAGAGAGGGATAAAAGAAGGGTGATTAAAAATCACCCGTACTTTTGTTCCTTTTTCTATTTCTGAAGATATATCCAGCTTTGCATGATAAGCAGAAATGATTTTCAGGGTCAGGCTAAGTCCGATGCCTTGTCCGGCATAGTCCCGGGTATTACTGCCCCGATAGAAAGATTGGAATATATGTTCTATTTCTTCTTGCGGAATACCGATTCCCCGGTCTTCTATATCAAGAATGACTTGTTGTTGCTCCCGGTAGAGAGTCACATTTACTTCTTTATCAGAATATTTGCAGGCGTTATCTATTATATTTTTAATGCTATCTTCAACAGATATGGATTGGCTTTTACAGTCATCTGCGGGTCTGTCTCTTCCAAATGAAGATGGATTCTCTCATCGGAAGCTGTCAACTCTTTTTAATATATCGGCCAGAATAATCTCTTCAATATTGTTTTTCAGGAGTTCTTCTTCTTGTCGTGAAAGAAAAAGAAGATGCCGGATCAGACTGGATAACCGTTTGCTTTCTGAAGAAATTCGTTGAAGGGATTCAATGTATTCTCCCGTGCTTCTTTCTTTCAGCAGACTGATTTCACATTCTCCCTGAATGGCAGTAATCGGATTGTTCAACTCATGTGAAGCATGACTGACAAAGGACTTTTCTGCCTTGAATGCACTGTCCAAACGGTCGAGCATACTATTTAATGTCTTTATCATGTCCTCCAGTTCGTCATTATTGCCAGTAGTCTTTAATCGGCGGTTCAGACTGTTGGCACGTATTCTTTTCAATTCCTTTAGTATGTGTTGCAGGGGAACCAGAATACGGCCGGAATATATTTTTCCGATAAAAAGATCAGGACGGAACTGGCTAAGATGAGAAATATGGAAAGCAACAATAAGTGTTCCTTGATTTCTGTTCCGTAGGCATTCCGGGACATGACGAGTACGATAAAGTTGCCTTCATTATCCGGATAATAAAGGGCGGCTCCCAGTTGATCCTTATATTTGAAGGAGAAAGGGATGCTGTCCTGTCCTGCCAGCAGAAGAGCCTGCTGGTGTTGCGTGAGGTATTTATTCAGTGTATCACGTACTTCGGAAAGACTGTCCATATTTAAAAGAATCTCATGGGCTTCAGGCAGGAGTTCGTCATATTTGCGCTGGATAATCTGGTAGCTCTGTTCGTCTACTTCATCTTTTTCCCAATGCTTCTGTGCGGTCAGGTAGGCTTTTTTCACGCAGGTAAGAAGCATAGAGCTTATTGATGTACTGCGTACTGAAAATATAAAATACAGCAATGATAATGACAGTAGTCAACACACTGATTAACGTATAGAAAAGAGCTATTTTGGAACCTATTTTCATAGCCGGGATTAGTGTTGGTGAGTTTAAGTATTCATGATATATCCTAATCCTACGACTGTATGGATCAGCTTTTTATCAAAGTCACGATCAATCTTTACCCGGAGATAGTTTACGTAAACATCTACGATATTGGTATTGGTATCAAAATTCTTGTCCCATACATCTTTGAGCAGAGTGATACGTGAGAGGGCAACCCCTTGATGAGTCATGAAATATTCGAGCAGGCGGTATTCTTTAACAGTAAGGTCGATGTCTATGTCACCCCTTTTGGCTTTTCGGGTATTGCAGTCCAATACCAGGTTATCGCAAGTCAATAGATTGAAGGGACTTCTTTGTTGCGTCTCAACAGGGCTTTGATGCGTGCTTCCAGTTCCTGGAAACTAAAAGGTTTGACGAGATAATCATCTGCTCCCGCATCCAGTCCTTTGACGATGTCTTCGGTTGTTCCTAAAGCTGTCAGCATGATTACCGGGATTTGATACCCGAACATTTGGCGATAAAGGCGGCAAAGCTCCAAACCATTTATTTTAGGCATGATAATGTCCAGTATTAAAAGGTCGAAAGGTTCGTCCTGAAGGATTTTCCAACCCGTATCCCCGTCATGGCAGACGGTTACCGAATGCCCGAATTCTTTGAGTCCCCGTTCGATGAAAGAGGCGATGTTAATTTCATCTTCAACCAATAGTATCTTTGCCATAATTCAGATTGTTTATGTGCAAAGATACTTTTTCCTGGCATCCGGAGAAAGAAATCCGCCTTACATTTAAGTGTTTCTCCTTTTTGAGTTGTACTATATACAAACAATAGATATGCTATGAAAATAAATTATGTCATTGGAGCTTTTCTGTGTATGCTGGGATGTTGTGCGTGTAGCAGTCCGAAAACAGAAGTGAAATCGCCGGACGGTCATATCAAAATGGCTTTAACAGTAGATGACAACGGTAAACCGTTGTATAACATTTTAGTAGGTGACTCATTGTTGATTGAAAATTCGACATTGGGATTTACGGAGAAAAACGGTATCGACCTGGGCGGAGGATTTCAGATAAAAAACACGACTTTCGACAGCAAAGATGAAACATGGACGCAGCCGTGGGGAGAAAATAAAACCAACCGGAACCATTATAATGAAATGGCGGTAAATTTGGTCAATAAAGATCAGGTGGAGTTAACTCTCCGTTTCCGTGTGTTTGATGATGGGGTAGGGTTCCGTTATGAATATAATGTGCCCGCAGCGGATTCCCTATTGATTACGGATGAACTGACAACTTTCCGTTTTCGCCAAGACGGTACATCATGGTCTATTCCTGCGAGTGCCGAGACTTATGAATTGCTTTATGCGCAACGTCCCATTTCCGAAGTGGAGACAGCCAATACTCCTTTCACCTTTAAAACTGCCGATGGTGTCTACGGAAGTATTCATGAAGCGGCATTGTACGATTTCTCGGAAATGACTTTGAAGCAGGCAGGAAACTATACGTTGAAAGCTGAACTTGCTCCATGGCCTGATGGTGGTGAAAGTGCGTAAAGGTAATCATTTCACTACTTCCTGGCGTACTATTCAGATTGTTCCGGATGCCGTTAGTCTGATTAATTCGGCTATGATTTTAAATCTGAATGAACCAAGTAAAATAGAAACGACCGATTGGATTCGTCCGATGAAATATGTAGGTGTATGGTGGGGGATGCATCTCAGCGTAGAAACCTGGAAGATGGATGAACGTCATAGATCCACTACTGTCAATGCCAAGAAATACATTGATTTTGCCGCTACCAATCAGATTGAAGGCGTTTTGTTTGAAGGTTGGAATGAAGGCTGGGAAAGCTGGGGTGGTATGCAAAACTTTGACTTTACGAAACCGTATGCTGACTTTGACATTGATGAAGTGGTTCGTTATGCAAAGGAAAAAAGGAGTTGAAGTTATCGGCCATCACGAGACCGGAGGAATATTCCCAACTATGAGCGCCAGATGGATCATGCTATGCAATGGTACACAGACCACGGTATCCATGTCCTTAAGACAGGATATGCGGGAGCTTTCCCGAATGGTTATCTTCATCACAGCCAATATGGGGTCAACCACTATCAGAAAGTGGTGGAAACAGCTGCCCGTCACAAAATGACGCTGGATGCGCACGAACCTATTAAAGATACCGGTATCCGTCGTACATGGCCTAATATGATGACACGCGAAGGAGCCAGAGGTATGGAATGGAATGCATGGAGTGAAGGAAATCCGCCGTCTCATCATGTAATGTTGCCGTTTACCCGCTTGCTGTCCGGTCCAATGGACTACACTCCGGGAACTTTTGATATTTTGTTCCAGCAAACCAAAGACTCTCCCCCGTCGTCGGAAATGGAATGACCAGGATAAGGGAAACAGCCGTGTGAATACAACATTGGCGAAACAGCTTGCTAACTGGGTGATTTTGTATTCTCCCTTGCAGATGGCATCTGATATGATTGAAAATTATGAAGGCCATCCGGCTTTCCAGTTCTTCCGCGATTTCGATCCGGATTGCGACGAATCGAAAGCATTGGCAGGAGAACCGGGTGAATTTGTAGCCATCGTGCGTAAAGCAAAAAGGCAACTATTTCTTGGGAGCGGCAACGAACGAGAAACCCCGTACACTGGAAATAAAACTGGATTTCCTGGAACCGGGCAAACAGTATAAAGCTGTCATCTATGCGGATGGAGAGAATGCGGATTGGAAATCAAATCCTACGGATTACCGGATAACGGAACAAACGGTTACTTCTGAAAATACGTTGAACATACGAATGGCTGCCGGAGGCGGACAGGCTATTTCATTTATGGCACTTTAAAAAGATCGATTGATTATAAAGTTAGACTGTTAATAATGGAAATAGGATTCGTTTTTAGGTAGGAAGATAGAAAAATAGGTAGTATAAATAAAGTTAGTTAGAGGTTAGAAAAAACGGTGGACAGTGTTGAGGCTGTTCACCGTTTTTTTATTATTAAGCATGTTCTCATTATCAGTTTATATAATCCGTGCCTAATACTATGAGAATTATTGCAAGGATACTCATTGTGTTATCGATAATTATCCCTTTGCTTCCTGATACATAAAGCGCTTGATTGACTTTTTTCGCAGTCTTTTCAAATTCTTCAAAATGGATTTTAATCTTGCTTATTTGAGAATAGTTAGGAAGCTGTTGATTCAATTCGATACGGTTTTGCTCCATTACTTTCTGAATGTCCGTCTGCTGCAATCCATGAGCGAAAGCATCGTCGAAATCCGGGTAGATCAGGGCTACCAGTTTTTCGTGCTGTAAGACGATCAGTGACTCCGAAACATACGGCATGTTGTTCAGCTTGCTTTCAATTTCTTCGGGATAAATATTTTGTCCGCTAGAGGTGAGAAGCAGGTTCTTACTACGTCCGCGAACTGTTATGTAACCCTCTTCATCCAACGTACCGAGGTCACCGGTATGTAGCCAGCCGTTAGCATCGATAATTTGCGCGGTAGCTTCCGGATTTTTATAATATCCCAGCATCATGTTCATTCCTCTACATACGATTTCTCCGGCATGCGTTTCCGGATCCGGCGAGTCAATACGGACTTCCATCCGGCTGGTTGCCTTACCACAAGAAGCAAGTTTCAGCGTTTCCCAACGACTGGAGCAAATGATCGGACCACATTCCGTCATACCGTAAGCGATGGTGTAGGGGAACCCTATCTTTTTAAGGAAAGCCTCTACTTCCGCATTGAAAGGAGCACCTCCGATAATAATCTCGTCAAAGTTTCCACCGAAGATTTCCATGGCAGCCTGTCGTGCCAGCGATTTGATTTTATCATTCACAATAGGCACTTTCAGCAATAACTTGCCGATTTTGCTGTCTACTTTAGGAAGAATATCTTTCTTGATAATCTTTTCCACAATCAACGGTACACAAGAAATCACTTTGGGTTTGATTTCGGAGAAAGATTGGGAAATGATTTTTGGAGACGGCATACGCGTCAGGAAATAGATGTGTGCACCTGCAGAGAATCCGTAAAGGAAATCATATACCATACCGAACACGTGTCCCATAGGCAACATGGAAACGATATGATCGCCCGGTTTAACGGGAAGCATTTCGAAGCAATAAGCCACGTTCGACCAAAGACTGCGATAGGGGAGCATCACTCCTTTAGAGTAACCCGTGGTACCGGAAGTATAGTTGATGATAGCCAGTTCTTCCGGACGATCTTTCCGGTAACAAATATGTTCCGGTCGAAAGTTCTTTGGATACTGTTGACCGTAAATCGCATTCCGGTGTTCAAAAGCATAAGTGAGTTTTTCGTTGCGGGAAACTAATGCTGAAAAGTCTGCCAGCGAAGCGATGCCCTCTAATAAAGGCATTGCATCCTCATTCAGGTTCTCCCAAGCTTGGTCGCCGACGAAAAGTAATTTGGCTTCGGAATGGTTGACGATATTATGGATATTATCTGCCTTGAATTCATGCAAAATAGGAACAATAACAGCTCCATAAGTAATCGTTGCCAGGAAAGTAACCGCCCAATGAGCACTGTTACGTCCGCAAACGGCTATTTTATCTCCCGGCTGAATACCGGCACTCTCTAAAACGATGTGGAATTTAGCGATTTTACGCGCTACATCCTTATATTGAAGGGTAATTCCTTTATAGTCAGTTAAGGCATCCTTGTCCCAGTTTTTGATGATGCTTTGCTCAATATAATCAATGAACTGATGTTCTTGTTCCATTCGATTTTTGCACATTTAGTTTAAAACTGCGCAAAATTAATACTTCACTAATGTAAACCGAATTTTAAATTCAAGTTTTACGGTTAATTAACGGAGGGGGAGCGAACAATTTTATCAGCCGGATAAAGGTCATTCGTGTTTCTTCCTTAAAACTAGTCTGTTGGCCTATATAAAACATTTCGTCTCCACGCATGAATAAGAAACGAGTGTCTTGCCTAGGCAAGAGGCTTCATGCGTGGAGACGAATCAGTTATAGTGATAGAATCAATCTTTTCGGATGTTAGTCAGAATCAGTCTCTTCTTCTTTTGATTTTTCGGAGATGAGCAGCAGTTTATCTCCTTCATGCAGTTTCAGTGTTCCGTTGGGAATCAGGAACTCATCTCCGCGCTTCACAATCATTACCAGCGTGCCTTTCGGGAGATTCATATCTTTCAATGTGTCTGCTTCTTCCAACATACTTTTAGTAATGGTCATATCACTAAGATCAGAGTCTATTTCTTCCGGGAGTTCCACTCCGAAATCATTTCCAGTTTTTTCCAGTGGTTTGGAAAGATTCAAAATCCGGGCGACGAAAGAAATGGTTGTTCCCTGTACGACCAATGAGACAATGGTAATAAAGAATACAATGTTGAAAATGAGGTTCGAACCTTCTACGCCCGCCACTACCGGATAGGTGGCAAAGATAATAGGAACTGCACCGCGCAATCCTACCCAGGACACGAAAATACGTGATTTCATCGTGATTTTCCGGAATGGAAGCAAACAAAGGAATACGCTTAACGGCCGCCCGATAATAATCATGAAGACACCAATCAGCAATGCCACAGCAGCTACTTCGAGCATTTCGTGCGGGTTGACAAGCAGTCCCAGGCAAAGGAACATGATGATTTGCGAACAACCAGGTCAGTCCGTCCATAAATGTGTAGATGTCCTTGCGGTGCATGATTTTATTGTTTCCTACCATGATACCTGCGATGTATACGGCAAGGTAACCGTTACCTTTCAGTAAGTCGGTGATAGAAAAGGTGAAAAACACAAATGCAAGCAATAATATAGGATATAATGCTTGGTTATCAATATTGAGCTTGTTCAACATTCGGATAGCGAGCTTTCCGAGTACATATCCGGCAGCCGCACCGACGATAAACTGGATGGCAAAAGAGCCTACTATGGCTCCGGCTCCCATACCAGACGACTGAATGAACTGTATCAGGACAATGGTAAGCATATACGCCATAGGGTCATTACTTCCGCTTTCCAGTTCCAGCATGGGACGTAGGTTGTGCTTTAAGATTCATCTTTTGCGAACGGAGAATGGCGAACACCGAAGCCGAATCCGTAGACGACATGGTAGAGGCCAAAAGCAGGGAAGTAGTGATAGGTAAATAAATATTTGACCAGCTCATACCTGATATCCACCAGATAAAGAGCCCGGTGAAAAGAGCTGTAAGTAGTACTCCGACAGTGGAAAGCACGATACCGGGACCTAGAATAGGTTTGATTTCTCTGAATTTCGTATCCATACCTCCCGAGAAAAGGATAATACTAAGGGCCACCATACCGATAAATTGGGCGTCTTTCGCGTCGTGGAACTGCAGGCCGAGGCCGTCACTTCCAAACAACATTCCTACTACGAGGAACAATAATAAAGTAGGTACTCCGAAGCGGTATCCGGTTTTTCCAACAACGATGCTGACGAAAAGTAAGATAGAACCAATAAGTAAAGTGTTTTCTGCTGTAAATATCATAGGCAATATATTATAAAGTTATAAAATTGTCGTTTTAATTCTCACCGTGCGAAGTTACACATTATTAACAACAAATAAAACCTCTTTTTAGATGTATTTTTGTGAAAAAGGGAGTTAAATTGTCTAAAAAGACTAATTTTGCAGAGAATAATCTACATTATACTTATGGATTCAAATAATCTTACACCTTTGAGGAAAGGGGTGGTGGGGGTACAATTCTTGTTTGTGGCCTTCGGTGCTACGGTACTCGTACCGTTATTGGTAGGACTTGATCCTTCTACAGCTCTGTTTACAGCAGGTATTGGTACGCTTATCTTTCACGCTGTCACTCGTGGGAAGGTTCCTGTTTTCCTGGGAAGTAGTTTCGCTTTTATTGCGCCTATCATTAAAGCGACGGAACTTTATGGGTTGCCCGGCACCTTATCCGGCATGGTTGGAGTAGCATTAGTTTACTTTGTGATGAGTGCGCTTGTCAAATGGCAGGGAGTGAGGGTGATTGAGCGGCTGTTTCCTCCTGTTGTCATAGGACCTGTCATCATTCTGATAGGTTTGTCACTGGCGGGAACAGGAGTGAATATGGCAAAAGAGAACTGGGTACTGGCACTGCTTTCATTGGTTACTGCGGTTATTGTTTCGATGAAAGCGAAAGGGCTTTTAAAGCTGATTCCTATTTTCTGTGGAATTGTAGTAGGGTATCTGGCTGCATGGCTTTTCTACGATTTGGATTTGTCCGGTGTCAGAGATGCTGCCTGGATTGGATTGCCGCAGTTTGTCTTTCCTAAATTCTCATGGGAACCTGTGTTGTTTATGATTCCGGTAGCCATTGCTCCGGTGATAGAGCATATTGGTGATATTTATGTCGTTAATACGGTCACCGGAAAAGATTTCGTGAAAGATCCGGGGTTGCACCGCACCTTATTGGGTGATGGTCTGGCCTGTTTCTGTGCCGGATTGCTGGGTGGGCCTCCTGTGACTACCTATTCGGAAGTGACAGGAGCCATGTCACTGACAAAGATTACTAATCCGCAAGTCATCCGAATTGCTGCCATATCCGCTATCTTATTCTCCGTTGTCGGTAAAATCAGTGCATTACTGAAATCCATACCGAGTGCGGTATTGGGGGGTATTATGTGCTGCTGTTTGGAACGATTGCCTGTGCCGGTATTGGTAATCTGGTGAATAACTGTATTGATTTGAGCCGTACAAGAAATATCGTTATCGTGTCTTTGACATTGACTGTCGGGATTGGTGGCGCTGCTTTTAGCTGGGGTGATTTTTCTTTGTCCGGTATCGGATTGGCCGCTTTGGTCGGAGTACTTCTTAATTTGATATTACCCAGAGAGGATTGAATCAAAAAAACATCCACTATGCGGGAGTAAATGCAGGACTCCTGATTAAGCAGGAGTCCTCTAATATAGAAAAAAAGATAGTGACGGTATATGATGGAAATAGTGACGGTATGGTTGTTGTATACCGTCACTATCCTTATCATATACCGTCACTATCTTTGTAGAAGGAAATTTGCCTGTAAAATACCCTTCTGTTCCCTTATCATTTATGATAGAAACTTCACAATATCTTCATCCACTGTACTGATACCTCCGATTCCAAATTGCTCGATCAATACGTTCCTTACATTCGGTGAAAGGAAAGCTGGAAGAGTAGGTCCTAAATGAATATGTTTCACTCCTAAAGCCAGCAATGCCAATAAAACAATGACCGCCTTTTGTTCGTACCATGCGATGTTGTATACGATAGGCAACTTATTCACATCATCCAACCCGAATATTTCTTTCAGTTTCAGTGCGATGACAGCCAGTGAGTAACTGTCGTTACATTGCCCCGCATCCAACACTCTCGGAATACCGTTGATATCACCTAAAGCTAATTTATTATATCTGTACTTGGCGCAACCTGCCGTAAGAATCACTGTGTCACCGGGTAGCTTTTGAGCAAATTCCGTATAGTATTCACGGCTCTTCATACGTCCGTCGCATCCTGCCATGACAAAGAATTTACGGATGGCTCCACTTTTCACGGCATCCACCACTTTATCCGCTAAAGCTGTCACCTGTGCATGAGCGAATCCACCGATGAGTGTTCCGTTTTCGATGGCTACGGGTGGCTGGCATTGTTTAGCATGAGCAATCAGTGCAGAAAAATCTTTTGGTTTTCCGTCCTTACGTTCCGGGATGTAATGTGCTCCTTCCAAGCCGCAAGCGCCGGTGACATAGATACGATCCTTGTAGCTGGCATTTGCACGTGGAGGAACGATGCAGTTGCTTGTGAACAGAATAGGCCCGTTGAAACTTTCAAACTCCTCTTTTTGCTTCCACCAGGCGTTTCCGTAGTTTCCTGCCAGATGCTTGTATTTTTTCAGTTGGGGGTAATAATGTGCGGGGAGCATTTCACTGTGCGTATAGATGTCTACCCCTGTACCCTCCGTTTGTTCCAATAATTCTTCGAGGTCTTTCAGATCATGGCCGCTGATAAGGATACCCGGATTATTGCGGACACCGAGACTCACTTGTGAGATTTCCGGATTTCCGTAGCTGTTTGTATTGGCGGCATCCAGTTGTGCCATGGCGGAAACTCCGTGCTTGCCTGTTGCCAAAGTAAGCTGAACCAATTCTTCCACTGTAATATCATTGCGGGTCAGTTCAGCTAAGGCATGTTGCATGAAAGCAAATATTTCCGGTGACTCGTAGCCCAGGTTATGCGCATGCTCTACGTAGGCAGCCATTCCTTTCAGGCCATAGTGTACAAGTTCTTTTCAGTGAGCGTATATCCTCGTTGGGAGTGCGAAGCACACCGACAGTTTTTTGATTTCTCTTCAAACTCATCTTCGCTTCCATCCCAAAGACATTCGTCAGGAGCATTTTCGATCTTTACCTTACCGGCAAGTTCATTTTTCAGTTTCAGTCCTTCTTTGATTTTTTCGGTGATAGCCACTTTATCAAAATTGGCGTTAGTGATGGTAATGAACAAAGCATCATAGATAAATTTGTCTGCTTGTTCGGAAGACTGTCCTTCTTTACGCAGGTGTTCGTTGTAGACAGCAATTCCACGTACTACGAAGAGTAGTAAATCTTGCAGGTTAGCCACTTCAGACGTTTTACCGCACACTCCTTTCAAGGTACAGCCCGTACCCATTGCGGTTTCTTGACATTGATAACAGAACATACTCATAACATTTACGTTTTAATTAGTCCAACATTTTATTTATTGAACGCAAAAGTAGAGGAAAAGTTTCAGGTGATTCTGTAACCAATGTTACAACAATGAATATTTTTATCTCAAACACTCATTATTCGATTCATAAATCTTTAAACTGCTCTATTATTGAATAAGCCGTACCAGTTGTTCTTTCTGTAAAATAGTGATATGCTTACGATCCGCTGTCAATAGTCCGTCTTCCTGCATGTGTGCCAATTCGCGTGCCAACGAAGGGCGGGACACTCCGAAGTAATCACTTAACTCCTGTTGCGATCGGTCGAGGGTGATATGTAACTGTTGCTGTTGTTTATACAATCGGAGCAGGTAGGAGGCAATTTCTGACGAATGGTCTTGAATGACATGAAGAAAAGTTTATCTGATAAAGTCCGTGCGTAGTTGGCGGAGAGGTTCATATAATTTTCGAGAAACAGCTCGTTCTTGCGGAACAAACTCAAAACACTTGTTTTAGGAATTTCTATAACCTCTGTCGGTTCGTTGGCTGTTACCTCCACCGGATAACGATTTTCTTCGCCAAACAGGAAAAGCGGGGCAATCGCTCTGGGAGCAGTTATATCCTCCACCTTGATAAGACGTCCCGAATAGTCAATCATCTCCCCACGAACACTTCCTTTGCTCAGAATGATAAGACGATTACACACATCTCCCTGTCGTGCCAGTATTTCTCCTTTTCTATAAGAACGGGTGTGGAAACTTATCTCTTCCAGATCGGCAAGAAGTCTTTCCGGAGTGATTCCACGGAATAAGCGGATTATTGACTAGTGTAGGTATCATATATCAATCGTTATTTGAATTTTAAAATAAACGTTGTCTCTTTCTCTCGTAGTAACGTAAGGCTTCCTCCCGAAAGGCGCATGATTTGGCGGGAGATACTAAGTCCGATTCCGCTACCGCCTTCTTTGGTCGTGAAGAAAGGAATAAAGATATGTTCTGCTATTTCCGACGGGATTTCAGGACCGTTGTTTTTGATCTCGATCCATATTTCTTCCATATCATTGCAATAAGCCCGAAGCTCGATTCTACCATCCGGCTGGCTGCCGATTGCTTGAATTGCGTTCTTTAAAAGATTGATAACCACCTGTGCGATAAGATTTTCATCCGCATACACAATTAAGTCCGCAGGAGTAATCTCTGTGTGGAAACATATGGTGTCACATGGATTCTGATGACAGGCAAGTTCCACCATTCGTTCGATGAACGCTTTCAAATAAAACAAGGAAGGTTCCGGTGTCGGTATCCGTGTGAACTGCCGGTAGGATTCTACGAAAGCAAGCAGCCCTTTTCCTGTGGTGCTGATGGTTTGCAGCCCGTGACTGATCTCTTCGTCTTTGTCCTCGGACATGGAAAGAAGAGTGTCACAAAGGGAAGTGATGGGAGTCACAGAGTTCATGATCTCATGAGTCAGTACCCGTGTCAGGCGAATCCATGAATCTATTTCCTTTTCATCAAGTTCGGTATTGATGTCGTTCAGAGCCAGAATACGCAGATGCTCTTTGCGCACATTGATTTCCGATACACGTATGGATAGATTAACGGTTCCCCGTTCGTTGTGAAATATCACTTGCAGTTTGTCTCCGGGACGGCAGTTCTCTATTTTCTCCATGAGCGTAGTGTCTACTTTACTCAACTGATGGATATGCGTGAATATATTCAGCCCCAAAATACGGAGTGCTTCCTTATTCTTCTGATATACGGCTCCATTGTCATTGAGTACTACTAATCCTGTACTGACAAAATCGAGAATCAGCTCGTAGTATTTCTCTTGCTGTGCTGTTTCCGCTTTTACATTATATAAGATATGTCCCACCCGGTTGAGCGCCCGGTTTATTTCTTTGCTTTCGGGAGTACCGTTTTCTTCGGTAAAATGAAATGTATTATCATTATTCTCAAGCGCGTCAATCATAAAAAGCACCTGCTTGGTGTGGAAGCTGGTACAGGCGGATTTGCCAGATGATGCTAAGTACCAGCAGACAAAGACTGACGCCCAGCCAACCGTATGATTGATGAATACCGAACCAGACGGTCGATATACAGAAAAGTACAGTCAGCAAAACTCTGAACCAGTACCGAATCCAGTTGTTGGATCTGTGAGCTCATAATCCGAACTTTTTCATCTTGTTATAAAGAGTCTGCCTGGTTATTCCCAGTTGGGCGGCTACTGCCGATAAGTTTCCCGCACAAGTGTCGAGCGCTTTCCGTATCATCTGCACTTCCATTTCTTCCAGAGTGGAGATGACTCTGTTCCTGAATGCTATCCGTGGTACGGATAATTGGAACAATTCGGCGGGAACGAGCGGACTGTCATTGATGATAACGGCCTTTTCAATCACGTGTTCCAGTTCACGGATATTACCATACCAGGGATGTATCGCAGTCAATTTATCCTTTGCTTCGGGAGTGAACTTCATCAACGACTTGTCATATTGCTTGCAGAAGTGAACCATAAATCGTTCGGCCAATGGGATAATATCTTCTTTCCGTTCCCGCAGGGAGGAATCTCTACATGAATGGTATTGATGCGATAGAGCAAATCTTCCCGGAATTCACCTTTCACTACCATCTCTTGCAGATTCCGGTTGGTTGCGCATATCAGTCGGATATCAATAGGAATCGGCGTGTTACTTCCCACTTTCACAATGCTTCGCCGTTGGATGGCGGTTAGTAGCTTTGCTTGCAGATGGTAGGGCAAGTTTCCTATCTCGTCAAGGAATAACGTACTTTTATCTGCGGCTTCGAACTTACCTGTCCGGTCGGTGTGTGCATCTGTGAAAGAACCTTTCACATGTCCGAAAAGCTCACTCTCGAATAAAGACTCTGTGATAGTTCCCATATCCACAGCAATCATTTCTTTGTATTGGCGGTTGGAAAGCACATGGATTTCCTCGTGCCAGAATCTCTTTCCCGTTCCGTTTTCACCTGTAATCAAGATGTTGGCATCTGTAACGGCAACCTTTTCAATCAACATTCGGAGTTGTTGCATAACCTTACTTTCTCCCCAGTACATAGGCGAGTGAACAGGCTTTTTCTTTACTTGCCGTCCGTTTCCTGTCGTTGTGCGTAGAGGTTGCTGCGGTTTGCAGGGTTTCCACCAGTTTTTGGTTATCCCAAGGCTTGACGATAAAGTCGGTTGCTCCCTCTTTAATCCCCGGATAGCCAGTTCGATGTCGGCATAAGCCGTAAAAAGTACGACCGGAAGTTCCGGACGTACTTTTCTTTATTTCATGCAACCAGAATAATCCCTCATTGCCGGTGTTGATGCCTGATGTGAAATTCATGTCCAGCAGAATTACTTCCGGGGCTTCCTCCCTTATGACACTCGACAGGGTGACAGGAGAGGAGAGTGCGACAACCTTGGAGAAATAATTTTTCAAAAGGATTTGTAAGGCTGTCAATACTCCTTTATTATCGTCTACAATGATGATTGTTCCTGATTTACTCATTTTCGTTCAAGTTTGCAATGCGCAAACTTACGAAAAAAGGATGTGATAATTCAAGAATCGTAATTCAAAATTGATTTTATCCCCCTTGTATCTCCAATCATAACCACTGGAACTTCAATCCGAATGATAAACTAAGGTAGTCACGTGGACGGAGATAACTATTGTTTACCGCACTAATCACATAAAGGTCACACGTACTTATTTCATAGAAAAAAGTCACCGACTTGGCTAAAAATCTACGTTGCGGATCAATATCGTATGTCAACCGTTGTCCCATGAAAACATGAAAACGTACTTTGCTGGAGAAACCATAGTAACCTTTCGGATAGCGTTCCGGCTCATTCACCCAAAACTGGTCGCCAAATACGGTATTCAGATATAGTCCGCAGGAAAGCGGCTCGGTAGAGAATCCTTTCCCCAGGTTAATGCTCCAGGGCATATAGTTCTGTTTGAGTGTCATGGTCACTTTTGCCTTCTTTGACGAATATTTCGGTATAAATCCGAGCAATATATCCGTTTCCCACTGATTACGTTTTCCATAATCCCATCCGGTACCGAAAGAGAGTAATCCCATGTTTCCGGCATATTGTATTTTGGAATGAGTCGGAATGATCCGTTCCCAGTTTCTGCGGAAACGATGTACCCGATTGTCATAGCGGGTATGTTTGGTGTGCTTTCGGTGTGGCAGGCAACACGGAGTCCGCTTTGATAATGGTGAATGAAGACTCCCCGTTGCGAAAAGTGATAATTGAATCATCCTTAATGATAAAACGGAGCGAATCATCCTTGTACGAGTTGATGATTGTATCCCCCTTACAGGTAGCAGAACATCAGACCGGGAAGCAGGAGAAGCACGGACAGTATCACTCCCGCGCGCAAGATATAATTAGTATTTAACCAGCTCATATTCATATTTTTCCGGAGTTATTGTAAATACCAGATAAGTACGGTAATCCATACAATCACTGGTAACATAATGTATTCCATCATCAAAAATCATATCGTCCTGATGGTGATGGGTATGGGCGGCCGTGCAGAACTGTATTCCTGCATACTGTTTGACATAGTGTTGGAATACTTTTGCCACATTATCATTGAACACATCCGTATAGGGACGCGCGTGCATACAAATGACCGTTTTTTCAAACTCATCCTGCCTGTTCGTTATCTCATTTTCCATAAAGGTAAAGTCCGGTACAGGTTCGGAGTAATCATACTCCAAAGCGTTGGTATTCAGGCAGACAAACTTCACATCTCCTGCGATGAAAGAGAAGTTTGTGGGGCCGAATACAGCCTTGTAGGTTTCCGCCCCCGTTCCCAGACAGTCATGATTTCCGATCAGAGCCACATAAGGCACATGAAGTCCGTTCATGATATCCCTTTGCCAAAGAAATTCCTTAGTCAGTCCGAAGTCACTCATATCCCCTCCGTGGATAACGAAGTCAATATCATTCCGTTTATTAATCTCTTTCACGAAATCTTCCGTTTCGTCATACCATCGTTGTGAGTCGCCCATTGTCACGAACCGTATCGTAGTTTTACCCTGGCAATTTGCTTCTATTCTTTCCATATTGTGGGCGTTGACCTCTGTTTCTCCGCTGATGCGGACGTCATACGGATGATAGTCTATCATACCGCATCCCGAAAGGAACAGGCACGAAAACAGTGCATATAAATTCTTCCTCTTCATCATTACTTTAATAGTTTAGAAAACTAGATGCAAAGATAAAGTTTTCTATTTGGATGGACAATCTCCCCATGGATAATAGAGACTGTTGGGACAATTTAAAGGAGAAATGGAATAGTCTCCCGGTTGTCTAAAAATTAGACGGTACTGTCTAATTTTTAGACAATATTCAGAAAGGTTGAAATGATAAACACTTGATAATGAATTGTTATTCTTTTTTGGCATGCTTTCTGCATTCTTGAAAATAGAAAAAACAGAAATAAAATATAATATGAAACAAATCTATTATGTGATCCGTACTTTATTGCGGGGGCATGGTTCCAACGTTATCAAAATCCTCTCTTTGGCGTTGGGGCTGACGATGAGCATCCTGTTGTTTGCCCGCGTGGCTTTCGAACAGAGCTTTGACAAATGCTTCAAAGATTATGATAACCTGTATCAGATCTTCTCCGTCTTTTCCGCCAATGGCCAAACCTTTGAGCCGCAGGAAATGAACTGCGGACCGGTGGCGGGTGCCATACAGGAGAACTTTCCTAAAGAAGTGGAAGCAGCCACCAGCTATTGTGTCTGGATGAGTGCCCCTCTTTATTATGGAAGTGTCCGTTTTGGAGCTAACAAAGTGACAGCCGATTCACTATTCTTTCAAACTATGGGTATCGATGTTTTGAGCGGTGTTCCGGAAAAAAAGAACTGATGCAGAAAGATGTTGTCTTTCTTAGTGACCGGTTGGCGCGTAAGATGTTCGACCAAGAAAACCCGATAGGCAAAGTAATCTCCTATAATAAAGAAATAGAACTGACAGTGAAAGGCACGTACGCCGACATACCCGAAAATGCTACCGTCAGACCGGATGCAGTGATTTCTCTGCCTACCGTATGGAGCCGTGGATGGGGAAACTACTCCTGGAGAGGAGGCGATAGCTGGATCGCATTTATCCGTTTCCGTCCCGGAGCAGACAAATCCGTGGTGAATGCACGGTTGAATGACCTGATAAAGAAATATCGTCCTGCGGAAGACCAGAAAGTGGTAGGTTATACCGCTTTTGTAAAGCCGATCCGTGATGTATACAGGGAAGAACCGGACGTGAAGCGGATGCGGAACATCATGTCTATCTTGGGAATAATCATCCTTTTTATCGCTACCTTGAACTACGTACTGATCTCCATCTCTTCACTCTCATACCGTGCCAAAGCCATCGGCGTACATAAGTGTAGCGGTGCAGGCAGCGGCAAAATCCTGGGAATGTTCCTATTGGAAACAGCTATCATTATTCTCTTCGCCTTGCTATTGATGGGATTAATCTTACTGAACTTCCGCGACTTTATAGAAGACACAACCGCCGTTGAACTCGGAGCCCTATTTCTCTTTAGACCGTCTTTGGGTACCCCTGCTGACGGTAGCTATCCTGTTCCTCATAGGAGGAGCACTGCCCGGACGCATCTTTGCCAGAATCCCCGTTTCACAAGTCTTCCGCCGCTACACAGAAGGAAAAAAAGGATGGAAACGCCCGCTATTATTCGTGCAGTTTGCCGGCGTAGCTTTCATCTGCGGATTGATGTATGTGGTGATGCTGCAATACTACTATGTCTTAAGCAAAGACCTGGGATACAATCCGAAGCGCGTTGTCGTAGCCAATACTGATTTCGGCAATAAAGAAAACCAGGACTATGCCCTGACTTTCTTCCGTGGCCTGCCTTATGTAGAGTCCGTGTCCAGTGCCGATTCCCATCCGTCTATAGTTATAGTGGAACGATGATTCAGGATGAAAGCGGACAATCACTTTTCTCCTCCCGTTTTTGCGAAATGATGGAAGACTATCCAAAGATGATGGGTATGGTTCTGAAGGAGGGGCGTATGCCACGGAATGAAAACGAAGTAGCCATCAATGAAACATACGGCGAATGGATGCACTGGGGAACAGAGCTATTGAACCGTACTGTCTATAATTCAGGCTACGTATGTAAAGTAGTGGGAGTGATTAAAGACTTCCGGATCGGTAATTTCACCAACCCGCAAGCACCCTTCATCCTGATGAGTACCAAGAATTTCGGAAACTGTGTTCATGTCCGGTTGAAAGAACCTTTTGCCGAGAATCTTCTGAAACTGAATAAAGTATCGGCAGACGCTTTCCCCGATAAAACGGTCGATTTCCGATCGATGGAGCAGATGATAAAAGAGAGTTATAACTCCATCCGCGTCTTCAGCAATGCTACCATACTGGCGGCGGTTACCATGTTTTTTGTGATGTTGATGGGATTGATAGGCTACACAACCGATGAAGTCCGCCGCCGTTCCAAAGAGATAGCCATACGTAAGGTCAATGGTGCCGAAGCCTCCGGCATTCTGGAACTGCTGGTGAAAGATGTGCTTTATGTAGCCGTTGCAGCCGTTGTGATCGGTGTGGCGGCATCATGGTACGTCAATGATATGTGGATGGATATGTTTGCCGAGCACGTGCCTGTCAGTTGGGCGGCGTATGTACTGATAGCGATTGTAAATCTTCTCGTTATCGTAGCCTGCGTACTTTGGAAATCGTGGCGGATTGCCAATGAAAATCCGGTGAATAGCCTTAAAAGTGAATAATTAAAAACATAAATAAAAAAAGAGTATGATTGAAATAAACAACATCAGTAAAGTATTCCGTACTTCCGAAGTAGAGACAGTTGCCTTGAATCATGTAAATCTAGAAGTAAAAAGAGGGAGAGTTCGTAGCCATTATGGGACCCTCGGGCTGTGGTAAATCCACTTTGTTGAATATTCTGGGTTTGCTCGATAACCCCACCGAAGGTTCCTACCGCTTGATGGGTGAAGAAGTGGGCGGATTGAAAGAGAAAGAACGTACTCATATGCGTAAGGGCAAACTCGGATTCGTATTCCAGAGCTTTAACCTGATCGACGAGCTGAATGTTTACGAGAATGTAGAACTTCCTCTGACATACCTGGGCTTTAAAGCATCCGAACGTCGCCGAATGGTAGAAGATATTCTGAAACGGATGAACATCAGCCACCGTGCCAAACACTTCCCGCAACAACTCTCCGGTGGTCAGCAACAACGTGTCGCCATTGCCCGTGCCGTAGTGACTAATCCGAAACTGATTCTCGCCGATGAGCCGACCGGTAACCTCGACTCAAAGAATGGTGCCGAAGTAATGAACCTGCTGACAGAACTGAATAAGGAAGGAACTACAATTATTATGGTGACTCACTCACAACACGACGCATCCTTTGCCCATCGTACAGTTCATTTGTTCGACGGCAGCGTGGTAGCCAGTGTGATAGCATAAACCAGATCAGAAGCAAGTATGAGACAAATCTATTATAGCATACGTACATTACTGCATGAGCGTACTTTGAATATCGTAAGAGTGCTCTCCCTTTCTTTAGGACTAACAGTTGGTATCTTGCTTTTCTCGCAAATAGCTTTTGAGATGAGCTATGAGAAATGTTACCCGGAAGCGGAGAATCTGATAATGGCGAGAATAGCGGCACAGAATATGACGACCGGCGAAGTGCAGGGTGATGACGGAATGAATTATGACTATACTGTCTGTGATCCGGTAGCTTTTACCTTGGCGCAGGATATGCCTGAAGAAATAGAATCAGCCACCTGTGTACTTCCTTCCCAGTTTTATCATATTTATAAGGAAGACAAACTGCTGTCAAAAAGCAAATTACATGATGGTCGACACCTGTTTCTTTGAAACGATGGGTATACCCGTACTAAAAGGGAACGCGAAAGATCTCATCATCTCGAATAGCATATTTGTATCAGAACATTTTGCCCGTGAAACATTCGGTAGCGCAGACCCTATTGGGAAAACCCTTTCGGCCGACAAGCAGTTGGAGCTCACAATTCGCGGCGTCTATAAAGACATACCCGAAAATTCGATGCTCTCCCGTGACTTTGTGATTACCATCCACCGCGATGGTCGCTATGCGAGTGGTAACGGTTGGAATGGGAATGATATCTTTTATGCCTTTGCACGCTTGCGTCATGCGTCGGATATAGACAAGGTGAACAGCAAAATTCAACAAGTAATGGCAAAATACAGCCCCTTGCAATGGGATGACTGGAAGTTGGAATACAGCGTTGTTCCTCTTTCGAAACGCCATCTGGATTCTGCCGATACCCAGAAACGTTTGATGATATTCGGCTTCCTCGGCTTTTCAGTGTTTTTTGTAGCCATCATGAATTATATGTTGATTTCAATAGCCACTATCAGTCGTCGTGCAAAAAGCGTAGGAGTACATAAATGCAGTGGAGCCAGTTCCGGAAACATCTTTGGCATGTTTCTGGCAGAAACCGGAGTATTGGTTCTACTATCCGTCCTGTTTAGTTTCCTATTGATAATCAACATGGGCGAATTGATCGAAGACCTGTTGGGAACCAGCCTTGCCTCACTGTTTGCCTGGGACATCATTTGGATACCCTTGCTCACTGTAGTAGTCCTTTTTTCCTCCTGGCAGGAGGCATACCGGGAAAACTGTTCTCACGTATTCCCGTCACGCAGGTATTCCGGCACTATACGGATGGAAAAAGAGGATGGAAACGTTCATTACTATTTGTCCAGTTCACGGGTACCTCCTTTGTACTCGGACTATTGCTGGTTACCCTGTTACAATATTCTCACCTGATGAATGGAGATATGGGAATCAAGATTCCGGGACTGGTAGAAGCCGAAACCTGGATGTCCGGCGAAACAGTAGAACATGTAAAAGACGAGTTGCTCCGCCAACCGATGGTGGACGGGGTATCGGCATCCACACACAGCGTACTGGGAGAATATTGGACACGTGGATTGATTGGTAACGACGGCAAACGCATTGCCACCCTTAATTTCAATATGTGCGACTATGATTATCCGAATGTGATGGGAATCAGAATAACAGAAGGCACTACCATCAAGAAAAAAGGCGATCTATTGGTAAATAAAGAACTCGTTCGTTTGATGAAATGGACCGATGGTGCCGTAGGAAAATCAGTGAGTGGGGTAGAAGGTACCATCGTAGGAGTGTTTGATGATATTCGTAATAGAAGTTTCTATTCCAGTCAGTCTCCTATCGTATTGATTGCCGATAAAGAATCGGCCAATCACACCATCAATGTCCGTCTAAAAAGAACCCTATGACGAGAACCTGAAACGTTTGAACGAATGTGTGGCAAAAACATTCCCGAATGTAGCCCTGAACTTCAATTCAGTAGACAGCATGATTCGCGAAGGCTATAAGAGCGTATACCGTTTCCGTAACGCAGTCTGGATTTCGTCCTGCTTCATCCTGCTTATTGTCATCACGGGATTGATTGGCTATGTGAATGGAGAAACTCAACGTCGCAGCAAGGAAATAGCCATACGCAAAGTGAATGGAGCAGAAGCCTCCGGCATCCTGAAACTATTGATATACGACATTCTGAATATCTCCGTAATCTCTGTGCTGATAGGTACTGCCGCTTCCTATTTTACAGGCCAAATATGGTTGGAACAGTTTAGCGAACGAATTGATATGGATTTGTTACTTTTTATAGGAATAGCCCTGCTGGTACTATTGGTTATCGTGGCTTGCGTGGTAGTGAAAGCCTGGCACGTTGCCAATGAAAACCCCGTAAAGAGCATCAAAGCAGAATAAAGAATAAAACCAACAGGCGGAGTAAAGCAGTTAATGCTTTATTCCGCTACCGTTTCCGGATGTTGTTTAGACACTTTCTTAATGTAAATCATCAGACTGACAACCGCCGTAATAAACGCCAATGCATCCGATACCGGCATACTAATCCAGATACCTTCCAATCCCCACCAGTTGGGAAAGAGTAACAAACAAGGCAACAAATAAAGCAACTGACGCGTCAACGAAAGGAAAATACTTATTTTTGCCTTGCCGATACTTTGGAAAAAGTTACCGATTACAATTTGTGCCCCTACAAACGGGAACATCAACACACAGCCGGATACCGCCTACCGCCAAATCAATCAATTCATCGCTATCCGTGAAAAGAGCCGATACGGCATGAGGGAAAAACTCGCAGATAATAAACCCGCTACTGGTAATCACGATCCCGGAGATAATCCCCAGTCGCAGCGTTTGTTTCACTCGGTCTATCTTTTGTGCGCCGAAGTTGTAGCCCACGATTGGCTGCATCCCCATAGTCAGCCCCAACACAATCATTACATAAAGCGTCAGCAACCGGTTGATGATACCATAAGCACCGATAGCCATATCACCCCGTAATTTTGCAAACTGTTATTGATGATAATCACGATGACACAAGCACACACATTCATCAGGAATGGAGACATACCGATGGCGAAGATACTTGTACAATCCTCGGTTTCATTTTCCAGATATTCCCCTCAAAATGCACCGTACTGTCTTTTTTTGACAAAATGGCTCACCACCCATACCATTCCGATCAGCTGTGAAATAACCGTTGCCGTAGCCGCTCCCCGCATTCCCCATTCAAAGTGAAAGATAAAGATAGGAGCGAGGATGATGTTAGCCACCACCGTTACCATTGAAGTAAGCATAGCCTTTTTGGGGTACCCGGTAGCGCGCATCACATTGTTCAACCCTATCATTGTATAAGTGATAGGAGTACCCAATAAGATCACCTGCATAAAGCTCCGCGCATAAGGAAGCGTCTCGCTACTGGCCCCGAAGAAAACCAATATATCATCCAGGAAGATGAAAGATAGAATACCGAAGAAAAGAGAATTTGTGATACAAAGCATCAGCGTATGTGACAAAATTTCCGTAGCCCCCTTCATATCCTTCTGCCCCAGACGGATAGAGGCGAGCGTAGAACCTCCGGCCGATACCAGTGTACAGAAGGCCACAACAAGATTCATCAGCGGGAAGCTGATAGCTAGTCCGGCAATAGCCATCGCTCCTACGCCATGTCCGATGAAGATACTATCAATGATGTTATAGATAGAAGTAATCGTCATTCCGATAATCGCAGGAATGGAATATTGTAACAGCAATTTGCCGATACGTTCTTTGCCTAAAATGTGCGGGTCGTTCTTGCTCATGCGCCAGTAGATTTTGTTGGATAAAAACGTATGTTACGTTTTTTTTAGCTTTGCAAAGGTACGAATTATTTGCCTGATTCGATGATTATTCGGAACTTTGCAACGATAGATACACAAGGTTTAACGTTTTAGGTAAAAAGACAGATTACGTATGGATACAACAAAGACAATTGCAGCACTGTTCGACTTTGACGGTGTCATCATGGATACAGAAACGCAGTACACTGTTTTCTGGGACGAGCAGGGACGGAAATATCTGAATGAAGAAGATTTCGGCCGCCGTATTAAGGGACAGACATTATTGCAAATCTATGAAAAGTATTTCTCGGACAAACCCGAAGCCCAGCTCGAAATAAGCGCTGAACTCAATGTTTACGAGCAAAAGATGTCCTACGAATACATCCCCGGAGTAGAAGCCTTCATAGCCGATCTTTGTCGGAACGGTGCAAAGATAGCCGTAGTCACCAGCTCCAACGAAGAGAAGATGGCAAACGTCTATAATGCCCATCCCGAATTTAAAGGAATGGTAGACCGCATCCTGACCGGAGAAATGTTTGCCCGTTCAAAACCCGCTCCCGACTGTTTCCTGTTGGGTATGGAAATCTTTGAGGCCACCCCCGAAAACTCCTACGTCTTTGAGGACTCTTTCCACGGTCTGCAAGCCGGCATGACTTCCGGGGCAACCGTGATCGGACTTGCCACCACCAACTCACGCGAAGCCATCACCGGCAAAGCACATTATATAATAGATGACTTCACCGGCATGACCTACGACAAGCTCCTGATCCTGCATCGTTAAGAGAAAGAATAAATCCGAAACGCATTATTGCACTTATTGATAAATCGCTTTTATATTGTTAAGGAGCTTTTATTATACCTCACAGAATTTTCCCCAGCTATCCAAGCGAGGTGTTTGAAAGGATTTTTTGCATTTCTTTCCCAGTTATGAATTAAATGTTATAACTTTGCCGCGATTTTTGATAGCGCTTGACGTCGTTATGGTCTTTAGTCATTAATTTTTAATTTAAGAAACATGGCTGGTTATATATCAGATGACTCAAGAAAGGTGACTACTCATCGCCTGGTTGAAATGAAGCAGAGAGGTGAAAAAATATCTATGCTTACTGCGTATGATTACACAATGGCACAGATTGTAGACGGTGCGGGAATGGACGTAATCCTGGTAGGCGACTCCGCTTCTAACGTAATGGCAGGTAACGTGACAACACTTCCTATCACACTCGACCAAATGATCTATCATGCCAAATCCGTGGTACGCGGCGTGAAACGTGCGATGGTAGTGGTTGATATGCCTTTCGGATCCTATCAGGGCAACGAGATGGAAGGTCTTGCTTCTGCTATCCGCATCATGAAAGAAAGTCATGCTGACGCATTGAAGCTGGAAGGCGGAGAAGAAATCATAGACACGGTGAGACGCATCGTATGTGCCGGTATTCCGGTAATGGGACATCTGGGACTCATGCCTCAATCCATCAATAAATACGGCACCTATACCGTGCGCGCCAAAGATGATGCCGAAGCGGAGAAATTGATTCGTGACGCTCATTTGCTGGAAGAAGCAGGTTGTTTCGCCATTGTTCTCGAAAAGATTCCCGCTACTCTTGCAGAACGTGTAGCTGCCGAACTGACAATCCCTATTATCGGTATTGGTGCCGGTGGTCATGTAGACGGTCAAGTATTGGTTATTCAGGATATGCTTGGCATGAACAACGGATTCCGTCCGCGTTTCTTGCGTCGTTATGCTGACTTGTACACGGTGATGACCGATGCGATCAGCCGTTACGTATCTGACGTGAAGAATTGCTACTTCCCCAACGAGAAGGAACAATATTAATATAGTATATGGCAGTTAAATTGTGGACAGTTCATTTTATGCGGATATGTGTAGCTAATTTGCTGTTGTTTATATCCTTGTATGTGTTATTTCCGGTACTTTCCGTAGAGATGGCCGACCGTCTCGGAGTGCCGGCCGCACAGACAGGAGTAATCTTTCTTTTTTTCACCTTGGGGATGTTCCTCATCGGTCCTTTCCATGCTTACCTGGTAGATGCCTACAAGCGTAGGTACGTCTGTATGTTTGCTGCTGCCCTGATGGTAGTGGCGACGATTGGGTACGCCTTTGTCACGAACCTCACAGAACTAATTCTGTTGAGTACCGTACAAGGGCTTGCCTTTGGCATAGGCACAACTGCCGGTATCACATTGGCTATCGACATCACCAACTCCACACTGCGGAGCGCGGGAAATGTCAGCTTCCTCGTGGACGGCACGTATGGGAATGATCGTTGGCATTATCCTCGGAGTGTGGCTTTATCAAAGCCACTCCATTCCAGAATCTGCTCACTGTATCTGTCATAACCGGAGCTGTAGGAATTCTCATGCCGGAGTTTATGTACCTTTCCGTGCGCCGATTGTCACTAAACTCTATTCCTTCGACCGCTTTCTTATTGCTTCGCGGATGGGTTCCCGCTATCAACCTGATTCTGATAACCTTCATTCCGGGCTGCTGGTTCCCATGGTACACCCTTTCCTAAACGATTTCGTACTCGGAAACACAGGAATCCCCGTACCGTTCTTTGTAGGAACAGCCCTCGGATACATCGTTTCCCTGTTCTTTGCACGTCTGTTTTTCCTGAAAGAGAAAACACTGCGGCTGGTCTATAGGACTCGGATTGGAAATCGTAGCCATCTCCTGTTGAATACAGACATTCCATAGGCATTTCCTCCGTATCTGCTAGGACTGGGCTTAGGACTGATCCTGCCGGAATTTCTGGTGATGTTCGTAAAGCTGTCTCACCATTGTCAACGGGGTACAGCCAATACCACCCATCTGCTGGCTGGTGAAGTCGGCATTACACTTGGAATTGCTACCGCGTGCTATATGGATACGGATACCGATCAAATGTTACATACCGGACAAATCGTTGCTTCGTCGCCATTGTTCTTTGTGCTGATAACGTATCCATATTATATCAAAAAGAAAGTGAGATAAGGCGTCATTATCCCTACGGCATTATGACGCTATGATATAAAAATAGTGACGCTATTACTTGCGGATAGCGTCACTATTTTTATATAGATTCGGTTCTTAATTCCTGCTCACCTGTTTTACTCCCTTCACCGTCCGTAGCTTTTTGATAAGAGCTTCCAGATGCCCCGTGTCACCTACCATTACAGTCAACGTGCCAGAGAACAACCCATCGTTGGAATCAATCCCGATAGAACGTAGCGTGATACCATTCTCTTTCGAGATGATCGAAGTAATATTTGTTACAATACCGATATCATCATGTCCTACAACACGCAGCGTAATCGGATATTGCGTACCTTCCGACTTACCCGCCCAACGTGCCTTCACAATCCGGTAGCCGAAACGCTCGCGCATCTGGTTCGCGTTCGGACAGTCTGCCCGGTGAATCTTGATACCTCCGCTCACTGTTACGAATCCGAACACATCATCTCCATAAATCGGGTTACAACATTTGGCCAACTTGAATTCCAACCCTTTCAGATTCTGGTCAATCACCAGTACGTCCTCCTTAGATGTCGTTTCCTCCTGTGCGGTCTGCAAATTATACCCTTCGGCACTCCGATACACAATTTCATCGTGCGTGTCACTGTCCCGCTTCTGTTGCTCCATGTACTTATCCAGAATCTCGTTAACGTCCAGTGCGCCATCGGCAATCCGTTGATAAAATTCCGTCACGTTCTTGAAGCCCAAACGCTTGATAAGGCGCATCATTGTTGCTTCATCATATTCCAGTTTGCGGTTCTTGAACTTTCGTTCCAGCGTCTCTTTGGCGAACTCGTGCTGGCGTGCCACCATTTCTTTGAGCGCCTGCCGTATCTTGGTGCGGGCTTTAGAGGTCGTCACGATGTTGAGCCAGTCCTGTTTTGGAGTCTGGGTATTCGATGTCATGATCTCCACCTGGTCGCCGCTGTTAAGCTTCTGTTTGACTGTACATTCTTGCCGTTCACTTTGGCGCCGATGCATTTGCATCCCAGCTTACTATGTATATGAAATGCAAAATCCAGTACAGTAGCCCCTTTGGCGAGCTTGAACAAATCCCCCTTGGGCGTGAAGACAAACACTTCATCCTCGTAGAGATCCATCTTGAACTGATCCATCACTTTCAGTGAGTCGTTATCTGCATTCTCAAACGCTTCACGTACAGAAGTCAACCACTCGTCCAGACCTGTTTCCCCTTGATACCTTTATATCTCCAGTGCGCGGCCAATCCCCGTTCCGCGATCTCGTCCATGCGTCGGGTACGTATCTGCACTTCCACCCATTTCCCTTCCGGGCCCATCACGGTGATGTGCAACGACTCATAACCATTACTCTTCGGTATAGAGAGCCAGTCGCGCAGACGCTTCGGGTTCGGTTGGTACATATCCGTAACAATAGAATACACCTGCCAGCACTCCTGCTTCCTTCGCGGGTTCCGGCTCCGAATCGAGTATAATACGAATAGCGAACAAGTCATAAATCCCCAAAAGAGTTTTCTGCTTCTGAATCTTATTCCAGATGGAATGGATGGATTTGGTACGCCCCTTGATGTCGAACTTCAGTCCGGCTTCCTTTACCTTCTTCTTGATAGGATCGATGAAGGAAGCGATATACTTGTCGCGGGATGCTTTCGTCTCGTTGAGCTTCTCCTTGATAAAATAGTACGTTTCCCTTCTGCGTATATTTGAGAGACAAATCTTCCAGTTCCGATTTCAGCTTATAAAGTCCCAGTTTGTGGGCCAGCGGAGCATATAGGTATGCAGCTTCGTTCGCTACTTCATCCGGTCTTCCTCGTTGCCCGTGTCCTTAATCTGGCGCATGATATTCACACGGTCTGCGATCATAATCAGGATGACGCGCATATCCTCCGCAAAAGAGAGCAGGAGGTTGCGGAAATTCTCCGATTCTATCGCCGGACTTTTGGAGTACAGCTCGTTTGTTTTCACTAGTCCTTGATGATACTGCCTACGTCATCGCCATATTCGGCATTCACCTCGTCGATGACAGGACATGACCCTTCACTATTTCGTGAAACATGATGCCGACCAGACACGAACCTTTCATGCCAATTTCTTCGGCTACGATCACTGCTGTTTGTAAATCTCTGATGACGGGATTCATCCCGAAGTTAACTTTGCTGCAGACTGTTACACTGGGCCGCTTTGATAAGATGTCTCTTTAATCTTTAGGCAATCCTCCAGGAAATGCTATCTCCTGCAGATTGCAGTTTTAAATGCCGAAAAGTAGACCAAGTGCCGAATAAAAAAAAGCTCCTTTTTTTCCTCTGATGTAAAAAGTCGTCCATATTCAATCTTGTGAAACAACAAGAATTGCAGAAGCCTGTTCAGTGGCTTCGTAGAGCTATTAGCCAAGATAAAACGATAAAATCAGATGGACAAAGGAATACATTGGCTATTTATTTGGGACATTTAAAAGTATTTGAAGAATTTTTAAAAGCAACAGATAGAGGATATAACGTTTTATCTGTTTGAAAATAAACAGGTAGGTAAAGGTAAGACTACTAAAACAAGTACTGTTGGTAATAAAGTAACTGCTTTGATTTCAATTATAAAGAGAGCAGAACCATACGGCTTTAATAGACACTTCAGCAGCGAAGTTGAACCTGTATAAGAAGCCCAAAAGTAGGGAAGGTGATGATAATGAAATATATCTGTCAGAAGAAGAAGTAAGCAGAATGTATGCTTTAGAACTCAAAGGCTTAGAAGAAAAGGCTAGAGATGTTTTTTGTATTACAATGTTGGACAGGGCAGAGGTTCAGTGATATGCAATTGTTAAATAATGGTACTATTAAAGACTTTGATAATGGGAAGATATTGGAAATAGTGCAAAAGAAAAGAACACATAAAGTTTCAATACCGTTGCTTCCTATTGCTTTAGAAATATTGGAAAAATATCATTTTCAAGTTCCAAAAGTACGTGAGAATACTATGTTGAAATACATAAAGGAAGCAGGACAAAAGGCAGGTATAATAGGCAAACATATTGTAACAGAAGATAGAGGTTCAAAAATAACTAATACTACTTATTGTAGATATGAATTGATAGGTACACATACAGGAAGACGTTCATTCATTAGTAATATGCTGAAACGTGGCTATGATAGTCATATACTTATGAGAATAACAGGGCATACTACAGAAATGGCATTTAAGAAATATGCTAAAATAAGTTCAGAAGATGCAGCTAACTTGATGCTAGAAACAGAAGCTAGCAAGATTAATCAAGCTAATAAAGTCAAACAATCCAATGACATTATACCTTCTAGTAATGAGAATATAGCAGAAGCAATAAGTAAAGGTATTGAAGCTGGTTTGAAACATAAGAATGATATAGCTTATGACTTGTTATTTAATAGTCAGGAAAGTAATATTGAATCTTACGGGATAGATAGAGATGTGGATATAAGCCAATTCGATTTAAATAAGAACGAAATAGACTTTCTTAATAGGTCAATGGATAATTTTGAAGTTGGAACACCATCTTTAAAGGTAAGGAAAATACTGAATAGATTGCTGGAATTGGGAATAGTGGTACGGATTAAATAAAAATATTTATATGAAAAAAGCCCACCTTGACTTATACCAAAGTGGGCTTAAATTGCTTATAATCAGGTTTGTTAAGACGCTAGTTTGGCATCCTGTAGATTTCCATTCATCCATTTGCCATTCTTTCTGATAAAGATTCCAGCCAGATTAGTAGGTATCATAATAACACCTTTGGTTGTTTTGTAGTAGTTGTAATTGGCAGTGGTGTAATTGCAGTACGCTGTTTCAGAGCGTATATTCTTTACTTTCTCTGCATTATATATAAAGCATATATCTTCGCCAAAGAAGTTGACGTACCACGCTGCTTTACAATCGTGAGTATCCTTGACAGCCAACAGGCTTTTAAGTTTTCAGTTTCCATTAAATGAGTGGGATAATTAACGTACCGTATATCCCTGCATTTTATTTCAGCTACTATCTTATCTTCGTTGTGTATTAAATAGAAATCTACGGGATTATATCTGCCAGTAGATTCCTTGTATTTGGTTATATTTCCATCTTCTAATAATGACTTGAATAAGTCCCTTCCTTTACGTTCCATTGCTAAAAAGTTATCCATTTGCTAGTAATTTGATTACTAGCCTGTTTCTATATTACATATTCATAAACATTAGCCATTGTGCATTTTCATTACAGGCTAATTAGGTTAATATATTTATTGTCTTGTATTGATAATCCTATCTGCTTCTTTCGTGATGTGTTGCTTAATCTCTTTTACTGTGAATCTTACTAAGTAAGTTGATAATAGTGCAGCTGCAATAAGTGTAATGTAAATCATAATCGTTTATTTAATTGAATGTTGTTTTGGTGTATCTTTACTTGAATACTATCTTTGGTCTGTAAATCTCATATCCTTTGACTGTTTTACTGTCAATCCACTTAGCAATAGGTTTACAATCAAACCATTTATCAAGGTCTGTAGCTTTGACTTTATCGGTAATACCTAGTATATCATATGCTTCTCTAATCCAGCTCTTAATATCAGCATTACTAAAGAATCCAGTCTTTATCTGCTTGCTAAGTATTTGTACTATCTTCGTATCTCTGTTTTTATCCGATTCCAGACTGATAAGAGCTTTTTCTATAGCTGTTTTGATGTATCGCAAACTTCTAACTTTATCAGTTCCTAATTTGTGATAAGCAGGTACTACTAATGGCTGTACTCTAACTATTTCGTCTGTTTCTGGAGTAATAACCATATTTTGTAGTAGTTCCGTATATCTAAGGAAAGCATCTTTAAAAGATAGTTTCTTTCCTGCTTTATTCATTGTTTCGTTTAGTCTTTCATATTCTAATTCAGTAGTCATATTCCCGTTTGCATTGTGTTCCTTTCTTAAAGCGATACCATCATTATAGATAACCTTTTCCAATTTGAAATTATAAAGGTCTAACTTTACCAGCATATCATTCAGGAAATAGTTTCCTTCTTTATCACACACAGCATAGGCACTGTTAAGCATTTTTTCAGCCATACTTTTAGCTTTCTTGCTACTATTGTTGATAGCAGTAATTAATTCGTTTGCACCTTCTATTTCATCATTCATTCTTTGTACCATTTCTTCGTAGGTAATATCTAGATTTAGCTTCCTTTTTCCCACACTATTAAAGATGTGTACCATTGTGTTTCTAAATGGATTGGATTCAGTCCTGATTCTACCAGCTATCTGGTAAATGTCAGTGGATATATCGAGCAGGGTATTAGTATTGCTGGAGTTACTAACCACGAAGCACATACCTGTTTCACTAAAATAATCAGCACCTTCAAATGATTTGGAAGTAATGAAAGTAAATGGTTTATTGGCGCTTCTACTGTTGCTGATAGTATATCCTGCTAATTTATTTCTGTTTGATGGATTATCTGCACATACAATCTTTACTTCCTCGTTACCAAGTTGACAATATTCTAAGATAGAAGCTATATCTGTAACAGAATTTATAAAGAAATATGCTTCCGTACTTTTTATTGCCGTTTATTTCCAGATAGCCGTCTTTCTTATAAGCGTTAATATAATTGGCTGCCTTTACATAGGGATGATTGGTTTGGTCTAACTTTACTATTAAAGTGTCTGTATTATCCCATTTGGCTTCTACCAGTTCCACATCTGAAAGGATGGACGGTGTGAAATCTGCACTGATTGGAGTGGCAGACATAAAGCAGAATGATTTATATTTTCTAAAGCTATCCAGTACACCGTCAACAGCTTTCTGTCTATAACTGTATGCTTTTAGCAATATATGATATTCATCTATAAGCAGTCTGAAATCGGTAGGATTTAGGTACTGTTCTAAATATTCCATCTTATCATAAGTACACATTATCTTTTTTTTATTCCAGTGCTGGAAGCATATTTCTTTAGTTCTTTTTTTGGCTTGGTAAGTAAAAGTACCGAATAATCCAAATACAGACTGTTCTTTGCCATCATAGGAGGTAATAGTAGTAAGACCTGATTCTGTTAAGCCCGTCTTATTTACAATAAGTTCTGTAGTAGGTACTGCAATGATATAGGATTCATCATTAAAGAGTACTACTGTAGTACCACCACAGCCAGTAACTACTTTATTAAAGATACAATTATGTGGTAAATCAGGTAAGTTTAAATATCCATTAGTTGAATTTATTTTTAAGGTTTTCATCGGTTTTTACATATAGAATTGAGGAAGTAAGTAATCTGAATAGTAGTAAATCTGAATTTAGAAGCTAATCTGGTTAAAATCTTTGGTCTTGAGTTCCTTACTTTTTTGGTATGGTATAAGGTAGCATTTGCGAATTTTGGTAAGGATTGGGATAAAATAATAAGCGTATCACTACGCATATTATCCGTTGTTTCAATTTACTAATTTAAGAAAATGCAGGGAAGAACTGCATTTTTAACAATGGAATCCCAAAGGGATTATATGAATTATGAAAAATGAATCAAAAAAAGAAGGAACTAGCTACTATTATTCACTAGTTCCATATTTTAGTCAGAATTTCGCAACAATAGAAGCATTTATGATAGTAGCTGCTTCTTCTAATTTGCTGATACAAAGATAATAAAACTTTTTGACTATAAAAACTGGAAGATACACAAATTTTAAAAATAGTGTACAGGTGTTTCTAAGCTCTGTATTTACCTACCAGATGTGCGTGAATGCTGGATGAATGAAGGTAAAGTATGTCTTTTATCATTTCTTTCCAGTATCCCGTTTTCAAAGGGCAAAGTATATGCTGTCGTGCTGTATGCTTACTTCGTGGACTATTCGATTAAGTGAGAGGTCTACAATATTAGTGCCTATTCTGGTATATGATTTAAGCCGTATAAGTGCTCCTAATTGGTTCTTATTGCCATTAATGTTAAGCAGGTCTGAATCTATGGTTATATATAGTTTATCGGGTTCTGTGTAGCTGTATGTGTTATATGTTCCAGTTCTATCTATTACTAAGTATCCTAGCTCATCAAATTTCTTTAAATGCTTGAATACAGTAGTTTCACATATACCACAGGTACGTACTACATCTTTAATTGTTGCATCTGGATTATTGGCTATTGTTACTAGTGTACAGAAGTAGGTGAATGCTTCATTATTTGTAAGATTCTGAATGTATTGGATGTTTAATTTAATTTTCATAGGTGAGATGTGATATTTATTGTTTTAATCTATTTATATTTGTATTTTAATTTAATAATTACTGTTATGGGAGGAAAGAAAAAAAGTGTTTTGTGATAATGCCTATTAGTGATACAGATGGGTATGATAACGGACATTTTACTACGGTTTACAACCATCTTATAAAACCTGCTGTTATGAGAGCTGGTTTTGAATCTATACGAGCGGATGATACACTTAAAACTAATATAATAATAAACTTTATAATTCAGAGTATTCTTGATAGTGACATAATTGTATGTGATTTAAGTTCAAAGAATGCGAATGTATTTTATGAGTTGGGATTAAGCCACGCTTTTAATAAGAAGGTAGTCTTAATTAAGGACAATGCAACAAATATACCATTTGATATATCAGGAATAAGAGTATTGTCGTATAATAGGAGTCTCAGAATTGATGAAGTCAATAAATCTATCCCTGAAATATCTAAATGTATAGCTGATACATATGAAGATTATGATGATGCTATTTTCCCTAAAATGGATTCTATAACTCTTCCTAGTGGGGAAATAGCACACATTGGAGATTTTTTATATGATAAGATAGACCACGTTTTTGCAAGGAAGATTATTAGAATTGAAGAATCACGTATTTATATAGTTGATAATAAAGATGTATGTATATTGTATTTAAATTCTGATTATGCTAAGAATTATACTCTTAAAGACCCGCTTTTGGAATAATATTATTATGTAGTATACTATGGCATAGTTCGCATATCGACATTAAATTATCTGGATTATAAGCCACTTCTTTGCGTTTCATTCCTTCATAATTCATAAAGCTGTCTATATGATGGACGTGAAACGCAAGGGTGATTACTCCTTTGGATAAGCACACTTCACATAAAGGTGACTGCATTAGCTTACTGGCTCTAAGTTTGTGCCATCTGTCAGTATTATAAATCTTCTGTCTTTCTATCCTGTTATTCGATGGATTATGCTGTTTCTTCGCTTTCTTTAAATATGGCATTATTGTAGTATTCTGTAGGTATTATATATTCTCCATCTTCCGTAGTTATTTCCAGTGGCAGTATTTTTTTCTTCATAGTGTAACTTTGCAGTTGTGCATATTTTCTGGCTGTATTGAACTGTATCTTTACTAATTCCAGAACGGCTTCTTCCGTTACTTTATCCAGTCCTATTTCCAAACATTTGATTATAGCTTTATGAAGTAAATCTTCTACATTCTGGGACATATAAATAGTGTCTTTATAATAGTTGGTGCACTGCTTTAGTAAATCAGGGTAGTGCTTAGCTATGATAGCCATAATTTGCTTATGTTGTGGTGATAGTGGTTTGGCTATTGCTGGATTGTAGCTGTATTGTTCGTATTGTGGTTTCCAGTTAATCTTTTTATCTAGTTCTTCTGCTGATATGTGAAATATTTGTGCTGTTTTATCTATTCCATAGTCGTATATATATTGTTCCAATACTTCTTTACTTGGGATTGTCTTTTTTTCATTTTTAAATCGTAGGTAGTCATTCATTGTTTGCCTGTTGTAGCCATAGAAGTCTTTTAGTATTGCTTCTACCAGTTTTTCCCTATCTAACTTGTTGTCTGTCTCTTTATATTTGTCTATTAAATCCAGATTCCTGTCAAAGAAATCAGCGATTATCAATCTTAATATTTTAGACCTGTCTTTCTTTAATAAATCGCATAGTTCATTCAGTAGCAGTTCTGTATTCAGGTCTATTTTAAACTTAATTTCTATCGGATAATTACACGTTCTTTCCATAGTGTTTGATTTTTTATTCTATACAAATTTACTGAAATAAAACGGGGTGTCAAAATGAATGTATTACATTCTTAATTAATTGTGTTATAGTCTCTTTTTATGTGTAATTGAGTACCTTTTTTAGCTTTACTATTTAGAAAATAAAAAACGTAATACTATGAAGAAATATTCAATTCCTAAAGGTATAGAGAAAGAAGCTGCCGAATATATACAAGGAGTACTTGCAGAGCTTGAAAATAGAGGTGTTTTATAGAATATAGATAATGCTGCTTTAGATATGCTGGCAAGAAATTACAGCACATTTATCAAGGCATCCAAGCAGTTGGAAATAGACGGTTTGACAGTCACCAGTGACAGAGGTAATATAGCACCACATCCATTGGTAAAAGTAGCAAAGGATGCACAAACACAAGCTATGAAAGTTATGTTGGAATTTGGACTGACAGCCAAAGCACGTACCAAATTACCAAAGATGGATAAAATGGATGACGAGGAATCCACACCATTAGAACAGTTCATTGTTACTGGTAAGAAAGAAGTTAGATGATGAAACTTTACTATGAGTATGCAAGTAAGGTTCTTAATAATGAAATAGTAACAGGCGATACAATAAAACTGGCTTGTAAGAGATTCCAGAATGACTTATTGAGGGATGATTTGGAGTTTAGGGAAGATGTAGTAGACAGGGCTATTAGCTTTATTGGTACTTTGAAACATTATACAGGCAAGCACGCTGGCAGTAATTTCATACTGGAAGGTTGGCAACAGTTTATTATAGCTAATATACTGGGATTTTACTGGAAGGGTACAGGAACTAGGAGATTCACCAGTTCATATATAGAAGTATCCAGAAAGCAAGGTAAGACTGCTTTAGCTGCCGCCTTATGTTTGTATTATCTAATTGCTGATGGTGAAGATGGTGCAGAAGTCTTGCTGGCAGCAAACAGTAAGGAACAGGCAAAGATAGCTTTTGATATGTGTTCCAAGTTTAGTAAGGGACTGGATACCAAAGGCAAATATTTGACAGCTTACAGGGCTGATATTCTGTTTAAGGCTACTAATAGTAAATTGAAAGTACTTGCTGCTGATGATAGCAAACTGGATGGATTTAATGCCAGTTTCGGTTTACTGGATGAATACCACGCTGCCAAAACAAGTAAGGTAAGGGATGTGATAAAATCCAGTATGGGTATGCGTGAGAATCCACACCTGTGTACTATTACTACTGCTGGATTCGACAAAACTTTACCTTGTTACCAATTAAGAACTGTAGCTATAGAAGTGCTTAATGAATTGAAAGCAGATGATGAAATGTTTATTGCCATCTATTCTTTAGATGCTGCTGATGATTGGAGAAGTGAAAAGAACTGGATGAAAGTTGCTCCTAATTTGAATATTACTGTTACCAGCAAATACATCAAAGGACAAGTACAGCAGGCTATTAATAATCCTTCTGATGAAGTGGGAGTACGTACCAAGACACTTAACCAATGGTGTGACAGTGCTACAGTCTGGCTGTCTGATGAAAGTATTATAAAGTGTACACAAGCAGTAGACCTGTCAAAATTCAAAGGATTACCCTGTTATGTTGGAGTGGATTTAGCTGCTACCAGTGATTTAACTGCTGTATCTTATTTAGTCGTTGATAGTGATAAATACTATTTTAAAACTCATTACTACCTTCCTGAATCGGCACTTACAGATAAGACAGACAAGGAACTTTATAAGCTATGGAAAAGGGCTGGTTTACTTACTGTTACTGCTGGTAATGTTACTGATTATGATTACATAACTACTGATATGCTTAAATATTCAGAAGTAGTTAATATTCAGGCTGTGGGATATGATAAGTATAATGCTACACAGTGGGCTATAAGTGCTACAGAAAAAGGATTACCACTGGAAGAATACGCACAGACATTAGCCAACTTTAATAAGCCTACCAGAGAAATGGAACGGCTTATATTATCTGGGAAGGCAGCAATAGACAATAATGAAATAAACAGGTATTGCTTTAGGAATGTGACTTTGAAGTCAGACCATAACGGCAATATCAAACCTAACAAACAAGTAGACAAAAAAGAAGATTGATGGAACTATATCTATGATACAGGCTTTAGGTATGTATTTGCAAGTACCACACTACACAAACCAAATATTTACATTTTAATGAAACTCAATATCAATTTCAATCCATTTAAAAAGAAAGAAGCCAGACAAGAAGAACGCAGCTATAACTTTCTTTCAGATTCTCTATTTTATAATTCAGCTACTACATATTCAGAATCAAAAGCTATGTTGCTATCTGCCGTTTACAGATGCGTAGATGTGATAAGTGATTCCGTTGCACAGTTACCGTTAGAACCGTATTATGTAGATGATGAGGGATTTAAAACTAAATTTACTAAACACCCTACATACTGGTTATTAAACAGAGAACCGAACGACCAAATGAGCAGATTTACTTTTATCAAGACACTGGTTACCAGCGTACTTCTTACAGGTAATGGTTATGCTCTTATTAACAGAGATGAAAAAGGTGATGCCAAAGAACTGATATTTCTAAAGTCAGATTCAGTATCAGTCACTTTTAAAAACGGAAAAAGATGTATAACATTACAGGGATGAATCAATTGGTAGAAGCTATCAATATGATTCATATCCTGAATTTTAGTTATGATGGGATTACAGGTATAAGTACTTTAAAACACGCCAGAAATACACTAGGGTTAACTGCCGATTCAGAAGCGCACGCAGAAGGATTTTTCAAAGGTGGTGCTAATCTGGCTGGCATTATTAAAGTGGAATCCTCATTGACGGCACAACAGAAGCAGGACATTAAAACAGCTTGGAGTAGTGCTTTTTAATTCTATTACTGGTACTCCTAATGGTGTAGCTGTGATGGAAGGCAATATGACTTTTCAGCCTATAACCGTAAATCCGTCTGATGCACAACTATTGGAGACTAGACAGTTCAATGTGATTGATATTTGCAGGTTTTTCGGTGTGTCGCCAGTCAAGGCTTTTGATTTGTCCAAGTCCAGTTATAGTACAGTAGAAGCTACTCAACTGGCTTTCTTGACTGATACGCTTTCACCACTACTGGAAAAGATAGAACTGGAATTTGAACGTAAACTGTATAAGCCGTCTGAAAGGAATAATATAGATGTTCGTTTTGACACTTCCGTTCTTCTTCGAGCAGATAAGGCAAGTCTGGCTAGTTATTATAATACGCTGTTCCAGATTGGTGTGATTACTCCAAATGAAATCAGAAAGAATCTGGATTTACCAGCTATTGAAAACGGTGACAAATCATTTGTACAGGTGAATGTACAGACACTAGATAATGCAGTTACTAAGCAAACAGAAAAAAGACAATGAGGTATATAATCAAGGGGAATGATTTTAGCTTTACTTGGACTATAAAGGACTGTAACGGCTATATAGATTTATCTGCTGTTACTGATTTGAAGGTAATGTATCAACATTCTACAGTTCCATCCAAGAAATATGTAGCAGATGCCAAAATAGTTGATATAGTCCTTAAAGAGAGGGAAGAAGATTTAGGGATGCTGTTCTTTATGACAGTACTTTAGTGAAAGGCATTGAGTTTGAGGTAACAGCCGAACAACAGCAGGAAATGCTTTTGGGAGACTATAATGTTATCTGTACATTTATAAAGAATGATGATAGTCACTGCTATAAAATGATTAGGGCTTATACCATAGTAGCAGATAATGATGGTCTTAAATATTGCTGTTCTGAATCAAAGGAAAGACTGATTAAGCTAAGTCAGTTGATAAATGATATGGGATTTATCACTAGAGATGATTTACCTACCAAAGTAAGCGAGTTGCAAAATGACTGTAATTATGTCAATATAAATAGTGTACCTACTAAACTTAGTCAGTTAGTGAATGATAGTAACTTTGCTTCCAAAGATGAAGTTCCCAAATATACAACGGAGCTTTCCAATGATGCACAGTTTACCAATGTTGTAGACTTGGCAAAAAAAGGTTGATAAGGAATCTGGCAAAGGATTATCTACTAATGATTATACTAATGAAGATAAAACCAAGCTTACTAATTTATCTGATTTTGATTCGACAAGTATTAATAAGGAACTAAAAGAACTGGAAGAAGCACTGGCTGCTAAAGCTGATACTAGTGAAATACCTAATTTCACATCCGATTTAATAAATGATTCCAAGTTCGTAACAAGTTCCGATTTACTTGCTGAAAATGTAGGATATGACAGTACAACTGTGAAAGACACATTGGATTCATTGCTGTACGAAGCTATTAATATAACTTCATTTACCAGTAACGTAGAACCAGTACAGGAAATAGGAACTAACATTAATAGTATAACACTTACTTGGAAGTTAAGCCAGCCAGCAACGGAACAATTTATTAATGATGTGCCTGTGACAGGCAGTTCTTTCACATTTGATACTCCATTCAACAGCAATAAATCATTCACATTAAAGGTAAATGATGGAACTACCATCAAATCTAAAACTATTGATATTAAGTTTATGAATAATATATATTACGGTGTATCATCTTCTACTACTTATGATTCCAACTTTATTGAATCTCTTACAAAAGAACTACGGCAAGCTACAGAAATGAATTTCAGAGTAAATGCAGGCAAGGATGAATATATCTGTTTTGCATATCCTTCTCATTATGGAGAAGCCGTATTTAGTGTAGGCGGATTTGAAGGAGGATTCAGAGAAGTAGCCAAGTTTTATTACACCAATGAATCAGGATATAACGAACAATATACAGTTTACTGCTCTGATAATCCCTGTCTGGGAGATACTAGGGTAAAGGTAATATATGTATAAGGGATTACTACGATACTATGAAAGAAACACGAAATTGTAAAATTGAAAAAAGAAACGAAGATTCCAGAATTGTTGAGGGTTATGCAATAGTATTCAATTCTGAATCTAGAGATTTAGGCGGGTTTACAGAAGTTATAGAACCTACGGCACTGGAAGGAGTGCTACAACAGTCAGATATTTTATGCCTGCTGAATCATAATGAGGACAGGGGTATTCTGGCACGCTCCAAATACGGTGCAGGCAGTTTGAAACTGGAAGTTGATTCTACAGGTCTTAAATATAGCTTTGAAGCACCTTGTACAAATCTAGGAGATGAATTGCTGGAAGGTTTAAAGAGAGGTGATATTACTACTTCATCTTTTGCTTTTACCATTGATTCTGATACTTGGACAAAGAAGGATAATGGTTCTTATATCAGGACTATCAATAAGTTCAAAGAACTGTTTGACGTGTCACCTGTCTATAAAGAAGCGTATCCTGATACGAGTGTAGCACTTAGAAAGCTGGAATCATTTGATAAAGAAGATTTGACTGATTACTATATGGAGCTAAGACACAAACTACAATAATGAACACTTTAGAACTGTTAGACAAAAAAGAACAGTTAAAGCAACGGGCAGAGGAAATAGTTTCCAAAGCAGAAAAGGAAACCAGACGGTTAAATGAAGGTGAACACGCTGAATTTAATTCTATCACCGTTGAACTGGAAGACATAGATAAGGAAATAAGAAAGATTGCAAGCGAGACAAAACTAACAAACACAAATAATACATCTATGAAAAAGAGAAGTTTTCACTTTTAAAGGCTATTAATGACGTAGCCAATAGCAGACAACTGGACGAAAGAGCGCAAGAAGTTGTATCTGCTGGTATTGCAGAATTTAGAAAATCAGGACAGAACTATTCTGGACAAATCGTATTACCGATTGAAGAAAGAGCCGATGTGCAAGCGACTGTAGAGGGTGCAGGACAGGAAACCGTAGCAGAAGATAAACTGGCTCTGTTAGAACCATTGAGAGCTAATTTAGTAATGGTTAAAGCTGGTGCAAGTTATCTGTCTGGACTGGTAGGTAATGTTTCTATTCCTGCTTATTCTGGAAGCAATGTTAGCTGGGCTGGTGAAGTATCTGCTGCTACAGACGGTGCAGGTGATTTCAGTGAAGTAAACTTAGAACCAAAGAGACTAACCGCTTATGTAGACGTTTCCAAACAATTCCTGATTCAGGATTCTGCCAGTGCAGAAGAGATGCTTAAACGTGATATTGTAAATGCTATATCAGACAAACTGGAAGCTACAATCTTGGGTAGTGCTGCTGGTTCTGCTACTATGCCTGCCGGTATCTTTAATGGCGTTACTCCTGAAACAAAGGATATTACTTATAAGAGATTGGTTGATATGGAAACTGCACTGGAAGAAGCTAATGTAGCAGGAAACAAATGTTTCATTGTATCGCCATCTGCAAAAGGTATTTTGAAAACTACTGCTAAAGACGCTCTTTACAATGTAACTGACGGTGGTGTACATACCTGTGTTGGTTGTGCTGGTTGTCTGATGGAAGAAAATGAAGTGAACGGTTATCCAGTATATTGTACATCCAATGTTACCAGTAAAGGTGTTGTAATGGGACACTTTGAAGATTTTGTTATTGGACAATGGGGTGGGATTGACTTAACAGTAGACCCGTACACACAAGCAGCTAACGGTAAAGTAAGATTGGTTATCAATGCATATTTCGATGCAAAACCAAGAAGAACAGGTTCTTTCAAAAAGCTATCTTAAAATAATATGTACGTCAAACTGGAAGAAGCTAAGAAGCACCTTCTTTTGGATGATTCTTTCAAGGATGATGATTTATATATACTTGGACTGATTGATGTTGCAGAGGATGCAGTAGCACGCAATTTGAATCTGAAACTGGATGAATTAGCGGTAGATGGGGAATTTACCCCACCTGCTGTTATTCACGCTATTTTATTACTGATTGGTAATCTATATGCCAATCGTGAGCCAGTATCTTATTCATCCGTTAATAAAGTGCCATATACATTTGATTATCTAATTTCACTTTATAAAAACTACAAAGAAGTATGATTGATTATATACATAATAGAGACGGTAGGGCAACATCTACACAGGTTAGTAGAATGGATGATATTACAGAGGATGAATTCACACCAGAATTCTATTTTCTCATTAAAAATACCAATGATAATGAGGTTACTGTAAAAATTAGACCTGCTGGACAAGAGAAATTTATAACTACGGTTCTTTATCCTGGCTGGAATCCTGAATTATGCAGTGCAGTAAAAACAAGCGGTGAAACAGGATTACAATATGGCTATTAATATTAAATATTATGAGGGCAGGGATACTGACAGAAACGATACTACTACAGGAATCAGTACCGATTAAAAATGAGTTTGGAGCTACTTCTATGGAATGGGTGGACTATCTGCAAACCAGAGCCAACATTAAGTTTAATTCAGGTAACAGGGTTAACCAGAATAATGAAATATTTACTTCTTATACACTGACTTTCACAATCAGGTACTATCATAAGGTAAACGAGCAAATGAGAATTATCTATCAAGGTAAGAAGTATAGGATACTGGCTATCAATTCAAACAGGACAAAACAATCTACAGAAATCATAGGAGAGCTTATTAATGAATAATGGTGTAACTGTAGACGTTTCACAGGTACTAAAAATGTTTAGTGAACTTAATAGCAGACAGCAAAAGAATGTGTATAAGAATGCACTACGGAAAGCTGGAAGAATACTGCAAAAGGAAACGAAGACACAACTAAGAAGCGTAGTAGGTAAAGCAATAAATCATAAGAATAGATGGAACGGCAAAACTTTAGGCAGTGGCGTAAAGATGAAAGTGGACAAGAAAGCAACAGAAGCGAAAGTTCATATAATGGGGGATTTTAGGTTAAAGTTCTTTGAACTTGGAACAACTACCAGACAGCTTAGGAAAAACGGGGCTAACAGGGGTAGGATGAAAGCTGCACATTTCTTTAAAACTGCCAAAGATAAAACGGAACGTATCATCTTCGATAATATAAATCAAATGGTTGAAGAATCAATAACGAGGATTGCTAATAAAAAATGAGCTTACAAATAGGGAAAAGCTATCTACCACTTATTAAGTAAAGATAGTAGGATAAAAGAAAAGGTAGGTTCTAAGATATATCCTTTGATAGTTGAAGAATCATCAAGAACAGGTAAAAGAAAAGAGAAAGAAGGGAGCTAATATGTCTGACAAGGAAAAGACGCTGATTTCTCATCTACTATACTTCACTGGTATCGTGAGCAACGAAAGTGTGTTGGTTGACTATGACTACTTGAAGTCCCTGTTGAAACAATATAAGGATAAGGACATAAGGAGTTTGAACGCATTTTATTATTGATTGAAACTTATTTTATTGTTTATTTCTGCTTTCTTATTCTCTAAATACTTCATTCTACAGCTTGTGAAGTAGGGGAATAAGAAAGCAGTGTTTTTTTATTCCGTTAGCTTCTCAAGAAAAGGGCAATCTTTGTAGTATAAAATTAATTAAAGCTGGAGCGCACCAGTCTAAAAAAACTGCAAAGGTGTTGTGACTACAAAAGAATGTAAGAATGAAATCTTTACTCTGGAATCAAGAGAATTGAACGAAGGAAAGAAAGTTGCTTTTATTGCTGGTGGTATTAATCGGGACATCAACAAGGCTAACTTGAATGACAAAATGAAGTCTATTGGAGAACATACACAGTATTTTCCGCTTGTTGTGGTTGATGGTGAAGATGTGGTAAAGGAGGGGTTAACTTTGAAAGACCCTGTATCTGGTTTTCCAATAGATTCTTCTAAAGCTAATGATTATTTGGTTATTATTGAAGGTCAGCACAGGTATAGGGCTATAATGGAGCTTCGAGAAAAAGATGCAAAGGCTAAGAAGAATTATGAAAATGCAATGAAGAAATGGCAAAAGAACGGAAGCAGAAAAGGAAGATAAGCCAGAAGAATTTACGCCTAAAGCTCCTGCACAGATAAAGGCTATGTATCCATTGGTTAAAGATGAGGATATACGGATTATGATATCAGAAATGAACAATACGTCAGTAAAGTGGAATAAAGGAGATTTTGCTAAACAGGCTTGTGCAGCGTATCCTGATAATGCTATCTTAGGTTTTATCGTTAAGTATATGAATATACAACACCAAAGAACGAAGAAAGGTGAAGTAGATGATATGTTACCGAATGGTGGATTTAAGCTGACAACGCTTAGTAAGTATCTGATTTATTCTGCTGACATAAAAGAATCGGTACTGGCAGATACGTGTAAATATGGAGAAGGCACTCTTACGAAGTATGTAGGTAATGAGCCTGAAAAAATGGTTGAAAGAGCAGAGAAGATTATTAAAGCTGGATTAGATGCTGGATTTACCTATCGTTTTCTGGCAAAAGGTTTCTTCATTGATTGGATTGCAAATAAGAATAATTTAGGGATTCAATATACAGAACTCCTTGAAGGGTTAAAAGATGTAAATAGAGAGGTGCTAGATAGTATTATGAGAGAAGCACAGAAACATAATTTTATGGAACAGTTAAATAGAATAGGATAAACGGGAATCTTTAGTTATTGATGTCAGTTGCCAGCTAGCGTAATGTTAGCTGGCTTTTTTTTGTTGCTTTATTATCGGTTTATCTGCCGTCCGTCTCAACAATAGGGGTATGGGGTGAAACTTTATCAGGAAAGTGCTTTAAACCACACGCTCCCCAACTTTCCACGGCTGGTAAGATTTCAAATATCCAAAAGGTCTGTAATATTATTGTAATCGGTTAACTCTATTTATTCTACAAATTCTGTGATAACATCGGATATTTATCTATCTTTGTTGTGTTCAAATAACGCTGAAAAGTACATACGGTTATTCGGCAAGAAGTAAATAACATTTTGTATTTTTGGGCATCAATTAATTAAAATAGATAGTATGATAACGACACAGGACAAAGAGTTGCTTGCCAAAAAAGGCATCACGGAAGCGCAAATAGCAGAGCAACTAGCATGCTTCCAGACGGGTTTCCCCTTTTTAAAACTGGATGCGGCTGCTTCCATAGAGAAAGGTATCTTAGCTCCCGATGCAGAAGAACAAAAAGCTTATTTAGCTGCTTGGGACGCATATAAGAACACAGATAAGACTATTGTGAAATTCGTTCCTGCCTCGGGTGCTGCGAGTCGTATGTTCAAGAACTTGTTCGAGTTTCTGTCTGCCGAATATGACAAGCCCACTACAAAGTTCGAACAGACATTTTTTGACGGTATCAGGAATTTTGCTTTCTATGACGATTTGAATGTGGCCTGCCAGCGTACTTCCGGAAAAGACATACCGGGACTGATCGAAGAGGCAACTATAAAGCTGTGGTGGCCGCATTGCTCGAAACGGCCGGACTGAACTATGGCGCACTTCCGAAAGGTCTGCTCAAATTCCATAAGTATCCTGAAGGCTCCCGTACTCCGATGGAGGAACATCTTGCCGAAGGCGCTCTGTATGCAGCCGGCAAAAGCGGCAAAGTGAACGTGCACTTCACCGTGTCTACCGAACACCGCGAACTTTTCAAGAAGCTCGTGGAACGGAAAAAGTAGACGACTTCGCCAAACGTTACGGCGTAGACTATTACATCACCTTCTCCGAGCAGAAGCCAAGTACCGACACCATTGCTGCCGATATGGACAACCAGCCTTTCCGCGATAATGGTAAACTCTTGTTCCGTCCGGGTGGTCATGGTGCGCTGATTGAGAACCTGAACGATTTGGACGCTGATATCATCTTCATCAAGAATATCGACAACGTAGTACCCGATCATTTGAAAGACGACACCGTTACGTATAAAAAACTGATTGCCGGCGTACTCGTGTCCTTGCAAAAACAAGTATTCGAATACCTCACGCTGCTCGACAGCGGTAAGTACACCCACGACCAGATGATGGAAATGCTTCAATTCCTGCAAAAGAAACTCTTCTGCAAGAATCCGGAGACGAAAGATCTCGAAGACTCCGTACTCGCTATCTACCTCAAAAACAAGTTCAACCGCCCGATGCGTGTCTGCGGAATGGTGAAGAACGTAGGCGAACCCGGCGGCGGCCCGTTCCTTGCTTACAACAGCGACGGAACCATCTCCCTGCAAATTCTCGAAAGCTCGCAGATCGACATGGACGATCCGGAGAAAGAAAGAAATGTTCGAGAAAGGTACACACTTCAATCCGGTAGACCTCGTATGCGCTGTGCGCGATTATAAAGGACATAAGTTCGACCTGGTGAAGTATGTAGATAAAGCAACAGGTTTCATTTCATATAAATCGAAGAATGGTAAAGACTTGAAGGCTCTTGAGCTTCCCGGCTTATGGAACGGTGCCATGAGTGACTGGAATACCGTCTTTGTAGAAGTTCCTCTTTCTACTTTCAACCCGGTGAAGACAGTGAATGACTTGTTGCGTGAGCAACATCAGTAAAGAGTCTCTATGTTCACCACAAAACGGAAACGCAGATTACCAATTTGAGAAACAAAAAAAAAAAGGGATAAATCTGCGATAATTTGCGTTAATCTGCGTTTCTCAAATAAAAAAGAGTGTTTAGAATGAATCAGATAGAGAAGATCATCGATATTGCTACTTGGAACAGAAAAGAACATTACGAACATTTCAGTGCTTTTGACGATCCTTTTTTTGGAGTGACGGTCAATGTAGATTGTACGCGCCCGTATCAGGAAGCCAAAGCCAAAGGCATATCCTTTTCCCTGTTAGTCCTCCACCGGATAACGACTGCCGCTGCTGCGGTAGAAGAATTCCGCTACCGCATCGAAGGCGATCGAGTGGTGTGCTATGACAGCCTTCTGCCCGAAGCCACTGTGGGGCGTGCCGACCACACCTTTTCTTTTGCCGCCTTTTGAATACGATCCGGACGAACTCGTCTTTATCCGCCGGGCAAAAGCAGAGATGGAACGTTTGCAAGTCACTACGGGACTCAACAAAGGAGGTACGTTTCATCCTAACGCCATTCATTATTCGGCTGTGCCGTGGCTCTCTTTCACCGATATGAAGCATCCCACCAATATGCGTTCGGGCGACAGTGTTCCCAAAATCTCCACCGGAAAGTACTTCCGTGATGGAGAAAGACTGATGATGCCCGTTTCCGTAACCTGCCATCATGGATTGATGGACGGCTATCATGTGGCACAGTTTATTGAGAAGCTCCATTTGTAACTTCCGTTCTGAAAAGACAAACCAGACTATTATATGAGAGTAAAGATACCCAGATGGGAAATCGCCGTAATCTGTTCCGCTTTGCTTTTCCCCGGCACTTCGCTTAGTGCGCAGGAGGTAGGGCAGGAAGAGAAAGAGGTGAAGGAAATGCGGCAAGACGTAGAACAGCTCCAGCAGGACGTCCGCCAACTTCGTGAAGAAGTGCGTAGATTGCAGGAAGAACTTCATGGATTCCGGCGCAACAGCTTCCCGCAATGTGGCATGGACACGGTAGCTCCCTACGTTCCCCATCGGTTCATTCACCGGTTGGGGATAGAAGCCCGGCCGCAATATGTGTTTCCTACCAATCCCTTCCTGCAAGGAGAGAACGAACGGTGGCAGCCCATCCAAAGTTCCTTTGCTGCTCATCTGAAATACTCCTTCAAGTTTCGTCCCAATACCTGTGCCGACCGTATCTACGGCGGAGCCTACCAAGGCTTCGGCTTGGCCGTCACCACCTTTGGCGACCGTAAGCAACTCGGTGATCCGGTGACGTTCTACGTCTTTCAGGGCGCACGCATCGCCCGTTTCAATCCCCGTCTTTCGCTCAATTACGAGTGGAATTTCGGCCTTTCTGCCGGATGGAAACCATACGATAACGATTACAACTCCTACAACGGAGCGGTAGGCTCACGGGTGAATGCATATCTCAATGCAGGTATCTACCTCAATTGGTCGCTTTCCCGTTATTTCGATTTTATCATCGGCGGAGATTTTACGCATTTCTCCAACGGCAACACCAAATTCCCCAACGCAGGAGTGAACACCACCGGAGCGAAAATCGGTCTGGTGTACAACTTCAACCGTGAAGAATCCGACCTCACTAAATCATTGGTTCATCCCTACGTTCCCCGTTTTCCGCGACACGTCAGTTATGACCTTGTGTTGTTCGGCTCGTGGCGTCGCAAAGGCGTCTATGTGGGCGAGAAACAGATTGCATCACCGGGCAGCTATCCCGTAGCGGGGTTCAACTTTGCTCCGATGTACAATCTCAACTATAAGCTGCGCTTTGGAGTTTCGCTGGACGGTGTTTATGACGGTAGTGCCAATGTGTACACCGAAGATGCGCTGGTGGAGTACGATGCAGGCAGTGGTTCCTCTCGTCGTAAATTTCTCGTGCCGGGCATCCAGAATCAGCTTGCGTTGGGACTTTCCGGACGGGCCGAATACGTGATGCCGTTTTTTACCATCGGTGTCGGCTTGGGAACGAATGTGCTGGGGCGTGGCGATTTACGGGGGCTATATCAGGTCTTTGCGTTGAAGATAGACATGACACGTAGCTCTTTCCTTCACATCGGTTACAATCTCCAAAACTTTCAGACCCCTAATTATCTGATGCTCGGTCTTGGTTTCCGTTTTAATAATAAATATCCTAAAGTACGTCATTAACCCCCAATACGCCATTACCCCCAAATGGAAAATATCATTCGTAAAATCGAGCAAATCTATCCGGTTTCCGATGAAGCACTTCAGGCGCTTCAGGCGAATATGGAACTGCGATATTATCCTAAAGATACCTATATCGTCCAGTCGGGGGTAACAGACCGCCTGGTTTATTTTATTGAAGAGGGTATTACCCGTTCCGTATTCCACCACAACGGAGAGGACACCACTACGTGGTTCAGTCAGGAGGGCGACGTTACGTTCGGCATGGATTCGCTCTACTATCAGCAACCATCGGTAGAAAGCGTTGAAACGCTTTCCGATTGCAAAATCTACGTCATCCACATCGACAAGCTGAATGCCCTCTACGAAACATATATCGACATAGCCAACTGGGGAAGCATCTTGCATCAGAATGTCAACAAAGAGCTTAGCCACATGTTTGTGGAACGGCTCCAGCTTTCGCCTAAAGAACGGTATGAGCAGTTCAACCGTCGCTATCCCGGACTGATAAACCGAGTGAAGCTGAAATATGTGGCTGCTTTTCTGGGCATTTCCATCTACACCCTTAGTCGGGTACGTGCTAAAAAATAGCGATTAGCAGGGCTTTTTTGCTTTTAAGCAAAAGAACTTCGTTTCGCAAACCGTATCTTTGCCATCTGAAAATACTAACTAACTAATAGAAAAACAGATGTCGAACATTTCTTCTTCAGCCTTTGCAGATACCAAAGCACATTATGATCTTCTTGACGGACTTCGCGGTGTAGCGGCTCTTATGGTGATATGGTATCATGTATTCGAGGGCTATGCTTTTGCCAGTAATAGCGCTATTGAAACTCTGAATCACGGATATTTAGCCGTGGATTTCTTCTTTATCCTTTCGGGTTTCGTGATCGGTTACGCTTATGACGACCGTTGGGGCAAGAGTCTCACCATGAAAGATTTCTTTAAACGCCGATTGATACGTCTTCATCCGATGGTCATTATGGGTGCCGTTCTCGGTGCTATCACGTTCTGTATTCAGGGGAGTGTGCAATGGGACGGGACGCACGTAGCTATCTCCATGATAATGTTGTCTCTGCTTTGTACGATCTTCTTCATTCCTGCCATGCCGGGTGTTGGGTACGAAGTTCGTGGCAACGGTGAGATGTTTCCGTTGAACGGTCCTTGCTGGTCGTTATTTTTGAGTATATCGGTAATATCCTGTATGCGTTGTTCATCCGCCGCTTGTCCAACAAGGCGCTGACGGTATTTGTGGTGTTGCTGGGTGCAGCATTGGCAGCGTTTGCCGTTTTCAATGTCTCCACTTATGGAAACATAGGAGTGGGCTGGACGCTGGATGGGGTTAACTTCCTGGGCGGCTCCCTACGTATGCTTTTCCCTTTCTCGCTGGGTATGCTGATGTCGCGCAATTTCAAGGCTATGAAGGTGAAGGGTGCTTTTTGGATCTGTACCGTTGCATTGATTGCCCTGTTCGCTGTTCCTTATCTCGAAGGAATGGAGCCGCTTTGCATGAATGGTGTTTATGAAGCGTTTTGTGTGATTGTGGCTTTCCCTATCATTCTTTGGATAGGAGCGTCGGGCACCACTACGGACGTGCAATCGACAAAGGTATGTAAGTTTTTGGGAGATATATCTTATCCGGTTTATGTGATCCATTATCCGTTGATGTATCTGTTCTATGCATGGCTGATTGAGAATAAGCTCTACACGTTAGGTGAAACCTGGCACGTAGCTTTGTGTGTCTTTATTTTGAGTATTATTCTTGCTTATCTGTGCCTGAAACTGTATGACGAACCGATACGTAAGTATTTGGCTAAACGCTTCTTGAGTAAAAAATGACGTTTTCATTTCATGAAGTTAAAAAGAAAAACTCCAGCTAATGTAACTTTATCCGTCACCATAGCTGGAGTTCTTCTTATATAAAATAAGACTTTCTTTATCTGCAAATGAGCTTTCTTCTATGTTTTCATCTTAGAAATGATTAGATGTGATTAATAGAGTTGCTTGCTCATTTTATAATTGGTGAGACACATTTGATTAGCTTTCCGCTTTTTGCTCTTCATCAACCTGAAAACCTTGTTTCTCGAAAAACGGTTTTGCCGTGATGCTAACCTCCGATGTTAATCTTTTCGTACCTCTTTCTCGTGCGTATGCTTCGAGATATTTATACAAAGATGTCGCAATGCCTTGATGCTGAAAGTCCTTGTGAACGAACAGCGTGTGCATATATCCGTCATCGTTTACAGAGCCAAAGCCTACAATCACGCCTTCTTCATTTTCTGCAACCACATAATGTTGTTCTTCGAAAAGCTCATTCCAGTGTGACGTATCGTCTCCGCACGAAGCCCAATCTGCTACTTTTTCGGCTGTATAATCTTTTCGGTTCACAGTCAGAACTGTATGCTGATATAGCTCTTGTAGTGCTGGAATATCAGACAGGTTTACTTGGCGGATTTTATTCATCTTATCTCTGAATTTCTTGTATTAATGAACTTCTACTTTCTCTGCAATTCTCTTAGCCTTGTCGCGCAACGCATCCAAATCAGCATCGAGCGGAGCGTAGCAAAGCACCACACCCATACGACGGTTGACGCGTGTAAACGGTTTGCCGAATATACGTAGATAAGTATCTTCTTCTTTGGTCACTTCTTCTAGTCCGCGATATTGAGGACGTTCCTGGCTGGCAATCGGGGAAAGGATCACGGCACTTGCGCCTATCCGTTCTTGTTTGATGCCGGGAATGGGCAGACCGAGTACGGCACGCAGATGCAATTCAAATTCATTCAGATTTTGTGTGCCCGCCAGTGTCACCATACCTGTGTCATGCGGACGTGGAGAAAGTTCGGAGAAATAGACTCCGTTTTCATGGCTTAGGAAGAACTCAACTCCCCAAAGTCCTGCGCCTGTCAGCGCGCGGGTTACTTTTTCTGCCATCTCTTCCGCTTCTTTCAAATGAGCAGGGTCGATGTGTGCAGGCTGGAAACTTTCACGGTAGTCGCCACCTTTCTGCACGTGTCCGATAGGAGGGCAGAAGAGCGTAGGTCCGTTCTTCTGTGTAACGGTGAGCAAGGTGATTTCGCTGTCGAACTTGATAAATTCTTCGATGATAAGCTCGCGAATATCGCCACGGCTGCCACTGCATCCGTATTCCCAGGCGTGTTCAAGCTCGTCGGCACTCTTGACGAGAGACTGTCCTTTGCCGGAAGAAGACATCAACGGTTTGACGACACAAGGGAAACCGATTTTGGCGGCTGCTTCCTTCAGTTCGTCCAGGGTCTTGGCATAAAAATAGTTGGCTGTTTTCAGTCCGAGTTCTTGGGCGGCAAGGTCGCGAATGGCTTTGCGGTTCATCGTGAAGTTCACGGCACGAGCACTGGGAACTACCTGGATACCTTCTTTCTCGAAGTCGTATAAACGTTCTGTACGGATTGCTTCAATCTCCGGAACGATAATGTCCGGCTGATGCTTCTTAACGACACGCTCCAGTTCTTCGCCGTTCAGCATATCGAATACTTCACATTCATCGGCTACTTGCATAGCCGGTGCTCCGGCATAGGAGTCACAAGCAATGATGTGCTGGCCTTTACGTTGAGCTGAAATTACAAATTCTTTTCCTAGTTCGCCGGAACCGAGTAACAGTATTTTCTTCATCATTTTGAGTGTTTTATATTAGTGGTGCAAAATTACAGCAAAAAAATGAGATAATAATTGTATGTGGCGTTATTATATTGCTCTTTTATGCAAATTGGGAACTTTATAAAGATGGATGTGAATCTTAATGCAAAAATGCGGAATATATAAGGAATAGAATAGATAGGAGAAAAACAGGAAATATGGCTTTAAACTTTCTTAAGGAAAACATGAAAATACGGACGTTTTCTGTGTTCGAGCACAAAACTAGTTGTTTTTGCCACTATTTTTGTTTTTGCTAATCCATTGATTTTTAACAAAGAGATAGGAAACTCGATGGGTTAATTTAGTTTATTGATAGATTATTGCCCCCAAACTTGTTTTGCTATTGATTTGTAGCAGAAATTTGCCTGAATTGGTCAATCTGTAGTCATTGTTGGTCTAATAAGTGTTATCGAACGACAAATTATGAAAAAGGAAGCACAACGATACGGAATTGTTTCTACATTTGCGCAGTTGTTTCTTTAACTATTTCTAAGGACAGAAGTTTATGGGATATAGAAAATAGTTGAACAAAAACTGAACTCAACTGTTTATTATAATAATGAAATAGGTAAAACGCGAAAAATGTGCATTCCTTTCATATTATAAAGTCAAAAAGGAGAGAAAAGAATAATATAAATAAAGATTGCTTATGTCACAGATTATCGGACATATCTCACAGGTGATCGGCCCTGTGGTCGACGTGTACTTTGAGGGTACGGACGCAGAATTGGTGCTGCCAAGCATCCACGACGCACTGGAGATAAAGAGGCCAAACGGCAAAATACTGGTTATAGAAGTTCAGCAACATATCGGCGAAAATACGGTTCGTACCGTGGCTATGGATAGCACTGACGGACTTCAGAGAGGCATGAAAGTGTATCCCACCGGAGGCCCGATCACGATGCCGATAGGCGAACAGATTAAAGGACGACTGATGAACGTAGTCGGTGATTCGATCGACGGTATGAAAGGGCTCGACCGCAAAGGTGCATATTCCATTCACCGTGAACCCCCTAAGTTTGAGATTTGACAACTGTGCAGGAGGTACTCTTCACGGGTATCAAAGTAATCGACCTGCTGGAGCCGTATGCCAAAGGTGGTAAAATCGGTTTGTTCGGCGGCGCCGGTGTGGGAAAAGACTGTATTGATCCAGGAACTTATCAATAACATTGCCAAGAAACATAACGGATTCTCCGTTTTTGCCGGAGTAGGTGAGCGTACGCGTGAAGGTAACGACTTGCTTCGTGAAATGATCGAGTCCGGCGTAATTCGTTACGGCGAAGCATTCAAGGAAGGTATGGAGAAAGGGGATTGGGACCTTTCCAAAGTAGATTATAATGAACTGGAAAAGTCGCAAGTGTCGCTGATATTCGGCCAGATGAACGAGCCTCCGGGTGCACGTGCCTCTGTGGCATTGTCCGGACTGACGGTAGCGGAATCTTTCCGTGATGCCGGTAAGTGAAGGTGAAAAACGCGATATCCTGTTCTTTATCGATAATATCTTCCGTTTCACACAAGCAGGTTCGGAAGTGTCCGCCCTGCTGGGACGTATGCCGTCCGCCGTTGGTTATCAGCCGACACTTGCCACGGAAATGGGTGCGATGCAGGAACGTATCACTTCCACCCGGAAAGGATCTATCACTTCCGTACAGGCAGTATATGTGCCTGCGGATGACTTGACGGACCCTGCTCCGGCAACGACCTTCAGCCATCTGGATGCAACTACCGTACTCGACCGTAAGATCACCGAATTGGGTATCTATCCGGCTGTAGACCCGTTGGCTTCTACGTCACGTATCCTCGACCCGCACATTGTAGGCCAGGAACATTACGACATAGCGCAGCGAGTGAAACAGATCTTGCAGCGTAACAAGGAATTGCAGGACATCATCTCTATCCTTGGTATGGAGGAACTTTCGGAAGAAGATAAACTGGTCGTGAACCGTGCGCGCCGTGTGCAGCGTTTCCTTTCACAGCCGTTTGCCGTTGCTGAACAGTTTACAGGCGTTCCGGGTGTGATGGTGGGTATTGAAGACACCATCAAGGGATTCAAGATGATTCTGGACGGAGAAGTGGATTATCTTCCCGAACAGGCTTTCCTGAATGTAGGCACGATTGAGGAGGCTATAGAGAAAGGTAAGAAATTGCTGGAACAGGCAGCAAAAAAATAAAAATATAGAATGATGAAAGAACTGCATTTGAGTATAGTATCGCCCGAAAAGAGCATATTCGACGGAAATGTGAAGATTGTCACATTGCCGGGCATGATCGGTTCGTTTTCTATTCTGCCGGGGCATGCGCCCATTGTATCGTCGCTGAAAGCGGGAACGTTGAGTTACACGACGATGGAGGGAGAAGAGCACACGATGGATATTCAGGGCGGTTTTGTTGAAATGAGTGACGGTACGGTTTCCGCCTGTGTTTCCTGACGGAAGTTCCCCACCGGTACAAAGACTAAGCATCAAAAGATTGAAATAAACGAGATAATAACCTTACAGAAAAACACAGTAACATGATGAATATTAGTAAAACTAAACGGAACTTTATCTGTTGGCATACCTTATTTGCAGTGATTAGTGCGGCGCTCGGAGCTGTTATCCTACACTTCGCTTTGCCAGGGCATTATTTCGGAGGGTATCCGTTTATACCGGTTTATTTTTACTTCTTCGGGCTGTTTAGCATTTATGCGTTCGACGCTTGCCGGCGGCACGCTCCGCAGAGATTGTTACTGTTGTATCTGGCAACGAAGATGATAAAAATGATTCTTTCGCTGATTCTGCTGCTGATTTATTGTCTGGCAGTACGCGAAGAAGCCAGAGCCTTTTCTACTGACGTTTATCTCGTTCTATTTGATATATCTGATATTCGAAACCTGGTTTTTCTTCTCTTTTGAGATGAACCAGAAACGGAAAAAGAAAAATAAGAAGAAACATGAAACAGTTGCATAACATAGTAGCTCCGTTGATTCTGTTCTGCCTCATGGCGGCAGTCAGCTTGCCGGTTCTTGCGCAAGAGCAAGAGGGGGAAACGGTGGCGCAGCAGACGCAGGACGAAATTACTCCGAAGGAGGAACAGGAGAACACGGTTGATGTGAAAGAAATTGTGTTCGGTCATATCGGCGACTCCTACGAATGGCATATTACGACATGGGGTAACACGCATATTACTATACCGTTACCTATTATTGTTTATAGTAGCACTTCAGGTTGGCACACGTTCCTTTCTTCCCGTCTCGAAGAGAATGGAGGTACGTATGAAGGACTTTCCATCGCTCCCGCAGGAAGCAAATACGAGGGCAAACTGGTAGAGTATAATGCGGCAGGCGAACAGGTCCGCCCGTGGGATATTTCCATCACGAAAGTGACGTTTGCTTTGCTGTTCAACAGCGTGTTGTTGCTCATCATCGTATTGAGCGTGTCACACTGGTACAGAAAACGTCCGCAAGGAGCGAAAGCGCCGGGAGGATTTATCGGATTCATGGAGATGTTCATCATGATGGTGAACGACGATATTATCAAGAGTTGTGTAGGACCCAACTACCGGAAGTTTGCACCGTATCTGCTGACAGCGTTCTTTTTCATCTTTATCAATAACATGATGGGATTGATTCCGTTCTTCCCCGGAGGCGCGAATGTGACGGGAAATATCGCTATCACGATGGTGCTGGCGGTCTGCACGTTCCTTGCAGTCAATATCTTCGGTACGAAACATTACTGGAAGGATATTTTCTGGCCCGATGTACCTTGGTGGCTGAAAGTGCCTGTGCCGATGATGCCGTTCATCGAGTTCTTCGGAATCTTTACGAAACCGTTTGCTTTGATGATTCGTCTTTTTGCCAATATGCTGGCCGGACACATGGCGATGCTGGTGCTTACCTGCCTGATCTTTATCTCGGCAAGCATGGGGCCTGCGCTGAACGGCACGCTCACGGTGGCTTCCGTATTGTTCAACATCTTTATGAATGCGCTTGAACTGCTGGTGGCTTTCATCCAGGCTTACGTATTTACGATGTTGTCGGCAGTGTTTATCGGACTGGCACAGGAAGGAGCCAGAGTGAAAACAGAAGAAAATTGCAATGAAACGCGGTGAAAACGTGACTGAACGAATACGGAATAAACGCGCGGAATGAGGAATTAAATAATAAAAACAAGAGAAAATATAAACCATTTTAAAACTGAAAATTATGTTACTATCAGTATTGTTACAAGCCACTGCAGCAGCAGTAGGAGTTAGTAAATTAGGTGCAGCTATCGGTGCAGGTCTTGCAGTAATCGGAGCTGGTTTGGGTATTGGTAAGATTGGTGGTTCGGCAATGGAAGCTATCGCACGCCAGCCGGAAGCATCGGGAGACATTCGTATGAACATGATTATCGCCGCCGCCTTGATTGAAGGTGTGGCCCTGTTGGCGGTAGTAGTTTGTCTGTTGGTGTTCTTCCTCTAAAAGGGAGAACCCACCCCAGCTTTTAATTTATAGTCTTTAATTTCTAATTAAAAAAGATATGTCATTACTATTACCTGATAGTGGCCTGCTGTTCTGGATGTTTCTCTCATTCGGGATTGTGTTCGTGATATTGGCGAAATACGGCTTCCCCGTCATCATCAAGATGGTGGAAGGCCGTAAGACCTATATCGACCAGTCTTTGGAGGTGGCGAGGGAAGCTAATGCCCAGTTGTCTAAACTGAAACAAGAAGGCGACGCATTGGTGGCAGCCGCCAACAAAGAGCAAGGACGCATCTTGAGGGAAGCAATGGAAGAACGTGACAAGATTGTTCACGAGGCCCGTAAACAAGCCGAAATTGCCGCACAAAAAGAACTGGATGCGGTGAAACAACAAATCCAGATAGAGAAAGACGAAGCAATCCGCGACATCCGTCGCCAGGTAGCCGTGCTTTCTGTTGACATCGCCGAGAAAGTGCTCCGCAAGAGTCTTGAGGACAAGGATGCACAGATGGGCATGATCGACCGCATGCTGGATGAAGTACTAACCCCGAATAAGAACTAAGGAAGATGGAAGTCGGAATACTCTCAATGCGTTATGCAAAAGCTATCATTGAATACGCACAGGAAAAAGGTCTGGAAGACAGGTTGTATCAGGAGTTTCTGACCCTGTCGCACAGCTTTTGTGAACAGCCCGGTCTGCGCGAAGCACTTGATAATCCCGTCATCACGACCAAGGAAAAGTTGGCGTTAGTCTGCACAGCTGCCGATGGTGAAGGTACATCAACCAGAGAGTTTATCCAATTTATCACTTTGGTATTAAAAAACAGGCGTGAAGGTTATCTGCAATTTATCGGCCTGATGTACCTGGACCTGTATCGGAAGCTGAAGCATATTGGCGTCGGAAAACTGATTACAGCCGTTCCTGTCAATAAGGAAACAGAAGACCGGATCCGTTCCGCAGCAGAGCATATCTTGCACGCCCAGATGGAGCTCGAAACGGTGATAGATCCTTCTATCGAAGGTGGGTTTATCTTTGATATCAACGACTATCGGTTGGATGCAAGCGTTGCCACGCAGTTGAAGCGAGTGAAACAACAATTTATTGATAAGAATAGGAGAATTGTATAATGTCTGAAAATATAAGAGTAAGCGAAGTATCTGATATATTGCGCAAGCAGCTCGAAGGTATCAATGCCAATGTGCAGCTTGACGAGATCGGTACGGTGCTCCAGGTGAGCGACGGTGTAGTCCGTATCTATGGACTGCGAACGCCGAAGCGAATGAATTGCTGGAGTTCGACAATGGTATCAAAGCAATCGTGATGAACCTCGAAGAGGACAACGTGGGTGCTGTACTGTTGGGTCCGACGGACAAAATCAAAGAGGATTCGTCGTGAAGCGTACCAAACGTATCGCCTCCATCCGTGTAGGTGAGGGCATGCTGGGACGTGTCATTGACCCGTTGGGCGAACCGCTCGACGGCAAGGATTGATTGGCGGCGAACTGTATGATATGCCTTTGGAACGGAAAGCTCCGGGGAGTAATCTATCGTCAGCCTGTGAACCAGCCGTTGCAGACCGGATTGAAGGCTGTGGACGCCATGATTCCTATCGGCCGCGGACAGCGTGAGTTGATTATCGGCGACCGCCAGACGGGAAAGACTGCCATTGCGATTGATACGATTATCAACCAACGCACTAACTTCCTGGCAGGCGACCCTGTATATTGTATCTATGTAGCTATCGGTCAGAAGGGTTCTACCGTTGCTTCTATCGTTAATACGCTTCGTGAGTACGGAGCAATGGATTACACGATTGTAGTTGCTGCTACGGCTGGTGATCCTGCTGCTTTGCAATATTACGCTCCTTTTGCGGGTGCTGCCATTGGCGAGTATTTCCGTGATACCGGTCGTCATGCGTTGGTGGTTTATGATGACCTTTCCAAGCAGGCGATAGCTTATCGTGAGGTTTCTCTGATTCTTCGCCGTCCATCAGGTCGTGAGGCTTATCCGGGTGATATCTTCTATCTGCACTCCCGTCTGTTGGAACGTGCTGCCAAGATTATCAGTCAGGAGGAAGTGGCTCGCGAAATGAACGATCTTCCGGAAAGTCTGAAGGGAATTGTGAAAGGTGGTGGTTCGCTCACGGCATTGCCTATCATCGAAACGCAGGCTGGTGACGTATCGGCTTATATCCCGACGAACGTGATTTCTATCACCGACGGACAGATATTCCTTGAAACTGACTTGTTCAACCAGGGTACGCGTCCGGCTATCAACGTCGGTATCTCCGTATCCCGTGTAGGTGGTAACGCGCAGATTAAGGCTATGAAGAAAGTGGCGGGAACATTGAAGATCGACCAGGCACAGTATCGTGAACTGGAAGCGTTCTCCAAGTTCAGTAGCGACATGGACCCGATTACCGCATTGACGATTGACAAGGGACGTAAGAACGGCCAGCTGTTGATTCAGCCTCAATACAGCCCGATGCCCGTAGAACAGCAGATTGCTATTCTCTACTGTGGTACACACGGACTGCTCCACGATGTTCCTCTGGATAAGGTGCAGGACTTTGAACGTAGCTTCATCGAATCGCTGCAACTGAATCATCAGGAGGATGTATTGGATGTATTGAAAACGGGTGTGAGTGATGATAATGTGATTAAGGCTATCGAAGAAACTGCCGCCATGGTCACTAAACAATTTATCTAATCGGTCATTGATTTATCTGATTGGCTTTTTTATAAATCAGATCGCCCTTTAATTTTTAATTATTAATTTTTAATTATCACTATGGCTTCACTGAAAGAAGTAAAAACCAGAATAAATTCGGTAAAGAGTACCCGAAAAATCACTTCAGCAATGAAGATGGTGGCTTCTGCCAAATTACACAAGGCACAAGGAGCCATTGAGAATATGCTGCCTTATCAGAAGAAGTTGAACAAGATTCTGACCAACTTCCTAAGCGCTGACCTGCCCATCGAATCTCCTTATGTGCAGGAACGTGAAGTGAAGCGTGTAGCAATCGTCGTTTTTCTTCAAACACTTCTCTTTGTGTGCTTTCAACGCCAATGTCATCAAAATGATGATGCAGACTATCGGGGAATTCCGTACTTTAGGACAGGATAATATCTTGATATTCCCGGTAGGCAAGAAGGTGGATGAAGCGGCCAAACGGATGGGTTTCAAACCGCAGGAGGTTTCTCCAACGCTCTCCGACAAACCGACGTATCAGGAGGCTGCCGAATTGGCTCACCGACTGATGGATCTGTATGTGGCAGGCGAAGTGGACCGGGTGGAAATAATCTATCATCACTTCAAGTCAATGGGGGTACAGATTCTTCTTCGTGAGACGTATCTCCCCATTAATCTGACGAGCGTGGTAAGTGAAGAGGACAGAGAGAATGAAGAGGAGGTACAGGAGAACGAGATTGCCAATGATTATATCATCGAACCGAACGCAGAGGAATTAATCGCGAGCTTAATCCCCACTGTATTGAGCCAGAAGATTTTTACTGCCGCTGTTGACTCAATGCTTCGGAACATGCTGCACGTACGTTGGCTATGCAAGTGGCTACGGACAACGCAAACGAGCTGATTCAGGATTTGACAAAGCAGTACAATAAGAGTCGTCAGCAAGCAATTACGAATGAGTTGCTGGATATTGTAGGGGGTTCCATGAAGTAATTAATCATCTTTCTTTGGTCTTGAAACAAAAAGAAAGAAAAAGAAAAATTCAAGGCTGACTTTTTTCTCCTACTCGCTTCCTTCACTTCGCTAAAGGGCAGAAACTCGCTACGCTCAAACAGTCTGCCCTTCTTAACGCTCCGTTATGGGCGCTCGCCTGACGGAGAAAAAAGTAGGCCGGGGAACCTGGCGGGGTGGGTGTTGCTGCTTGAATGTTGTAGAGTAGGTTTGTGGGGAAGCTGTTCTGGATAGGGTTGTGGGGGGAGCCGTGCGATATGTCTGATATTGCTTTGGTGAGTCGCTGTTATATCGTTAATAGTTTTATTATATATTGTTCTGCTTTGCTATATTGAGTCGTATAACGTCTGCGACTTTTATATAGCAAAGCTTTTTTTATAAGGGGTATAAACCTTTCATAAGTCTCTTTATACTACATAGGCTACATCGGTTATCATTCTATTAGCCTTTTATTCTATGTCCTCTTTTTATATGGTGAGTTTTTTAATAATAAAGCTTCCCACATTGTAAGGCTTCCACCCGCAGGTCTTCCGGCCTCGTTTTTCCGGCGTCAAGCACCGGAGGAAGCACCGGAGTAGCCGGAAAAACGCAGCCTTGATTCTTTCTTTTTGGTTCTTTTTCTTTCGTATCAAGACGAAAGAAAAAGAATATTCAGTAACTTTACCGAAAATTGGAAAAGCATGGAAAATAATCCGGAACTGCAGCTTGCTTGGCAGTTCATTGAAAATACAGGCACCCATTTATTTCTTACCGGAAAAGCTGGAACCGGGAAAACGACATTTCTTAGACGATTGAAAGAACACACCCCCAAACGCATGGTCATATTGGCTCCGACAGGGATTGCAGCTATCAATGCGGGAGGCGTAACGATTCATTCTTTCTTTCAGTTGTCTTTTGCCCCTTTTGTGCCGGAAACTACCTTTAATTCTTCCCAGACACATTACCGTTACAGTAAAGAAAAGCGGAACATAATTCGTAGCATGGATTTGCTCGTTATAGATGAGATCAGTATGGTGCGTGCCGATTTGTTGGACGCGGTGGATGCAACTCTGCGGCGGTATCGCGATAGAGAGAAACCTTTTGGTGGGGTGCAACTGCTGATGATTGGAGATTTGCAACAGCTGGCGCCTGTCGTGAAAGACAATGAGTGGGAGTTGTTGAGGAAGCATTATGAAACTCCTTATTTCTTTGCAAGTCATGCATTGAAAGAAACGGTATATATGACGATTGAACTCAAGAAAGTATATCGTCAGAGTGATACGTTCTTCCTTTCTTTATTAAATAAAATTCGGGAGAATAAGGCGGACGATGAAGTGCTGAATGAACTGAACCGTCGTTATCAGCCCGGTTTCCAGCCACAAAAAGAAGAGGATATATTCGGCTGACGACACATAATTATCAGGCACAGAAAGTAAATGACCGTGAATTGGCATCTTTGTCCGGCAAGGCGTATCATTTTCGTGCCGAGATAGAGGGAGATTTCCCCGAATATTCCTATCCTGCGGATGAACTCCTGACAATAAAGGAAGGAGCGCAAATTATGTTCCTGAAGAATGATCCATCGTCCGAGAAACGGTATTATAACGGTATGATTGGTGAGGTGGTAGCGGTTAATGAAACGGGTATTGTGGTGCGTGGTAAAGGGATAGATCCGAATTTCAGTTGTTGCCGGAAGAGTGGGGAAATTATAAGTACGTACTGAATGAGGAAACAAAGGAAATCACGGAAGTGATAGAAGGAACGTTCCGTCAATATCCTATCCGTCTGGCATGGGCCATTACGATACATAAAAGTCAGGGGTTGACGTTTGAGCGTGCCATTATTGATGCGCGGAATTCCTTTGCACACGGGCAAACTTATGTAGCGTTGAGCCGTTGCAAGACTTTGGAAGGGATGGTGTTGGAGTCTCCTTTGCGGAGGGAAGCCATTATTAGTGATGCTACGGTGGATAATTTCACCAAAGCGGTAGAGCAGAATAAGCCGGGCAGTCAGCAGTTGAACGATATGCAAAGGGCGTATTTCTTTGATTTGTTGAGTGATTTGTTTAATTTCTATTCGATCGATCAGGCTTATAAACGGTTGCTTCGTTTGATAGATGAAGATTTGTATAAGCTCTTTCCGAAGCAGTTGGCAGAATATAAGGCGTTGGCTCCCCATGTTAAAGAAAAGATTGTGGAGGTGTCTCAACGTTTCCGCAATCAGTATACCCGGTTGATACATGAGAGTGAAGATTATGCGGCGAATGAGGAGTTGCAGGAGCGGATTCGTTCCGGTGCCAGATATTTTCATAAGGAGTTGGAACCGGTTCGGGCTTTGTATGATAAGACTAATATGCCTCTTGATAATAAAGAGTTGAGAAAGCTGTTGGCAGAGCGTATGCAGGCGCTGGATGATGCGTTGTGGATTAAAGAGTCTTTGTTGGAAGCTGTGTCTACAAGAGGGAGGTTTGCTATTACGGATTATTTGAAGTTGAAGGCTAAAGTAATGTTGAGCCTTGAAGATGATTCTACGTCCTCCGGTTCTTCGAAGGCTTTGAAAGAGAAGAAAGAACGGAAGGAACGGAAAGAGCGTACACGCGGTGCTGAAAAGGTAAAAGTGGAAGTTCCTACGGATATTCTGCATCCGGAGCTTTATCGTGCCCTGTCTGAATGGAGAACAGCTAAAACAAGGGAGATGAATGTTCCTGCTTATGTGATTATGCAACAAAAGGCATTGATGGGGATTGTGAATCTGCTACCGGATAGTCCAAGAGCTTTGGAGGCAATACCTTATTTTGGAGCGAAAGGAGTAGAGAAATACGGGCTTGAGATTCTGGGTATTATCCGCAAGTATGTGGCGGAGAATCAATTGGAAAGACCGGAGATGACGGATCTGTTACTCTCCTCCGGTAATAGTGATGATACTGCAAGGCAACGAAAGACGAAGCTGCAGAAAGAGGCAGAGAAACAGGAGAAAGAGGCGGAGAAGGAGAAAAAGAAGGAGGCGAAGAAAGATACGAAGTTGGTTAGCTATGAAATGTTCCGTCAGGGAATGAATATAGATGAAATAGCCAAGGCTCGTGATTTGGTATCCGGAACCATTGCCGGACATCTGGAGCATTATGTCCGTTCGGGAAAGATCAAAGTGGAGCAGGTGGTGAAAGCTGAAAATATGGCGAAGATTCGTAAGCATCTGGAAGAACATGAATACATGGGAATATTTGCCATTAAGGCAGCATTAGGAGACGATGTCTCCTATGCTGATATAAAGTTTGTATTGGCTGTTTCCGGGCATTAATAAATAAAAGGTTATTATTCCCGGACAGGGTCTAAAGATTACAGAAAAAAGAAACGAAAACGGGAACGCTGATATCAATCAGAATACCGTGTAAGATAGCGATGGGGATCATTTCTTTTCCCGAATATCTGCTGATGGAGGGCAGGAGTACATCCATCGAATTGACTCCTGCCGCTGAAATAGGAGCCAGTTTCCCGAAATACTTCTTGATGATTGGAGTACCGAGAAGTGCCATCATCTCACGGAAAATATTAGTCAACAGTGCGATAGTTCCTAATTCCGTAGCCAGTTGCAGCCCGATAGAAGGGCTCTTTGAACTGGGTAATAAGGATAGAAGAGAGCGAATAGTATGCGAATCCGCTTCCCACTGCCATACAGTCGAACACGCTCCATTGGCGCAATAGCAAACTTGCCAGGGCGGAGAATAACAGCGTACCGATAATTGTTCCCAATGGAATCAGCAACATTTTAGGGTGCAAATGTGAAACAATCGCTTTCAGGTTCTTATTAGAACCGATACTGATTCCCACTTGCAGCATTAGTGCATAAAGTATATACATCGAAACAGTGTGCGTATCAAACTGGAACTTATTGAAAGCTTCCCATGATACAGCCTACTTGAACAAAAGAATACTATAACGATCAGACTTCCTTTCATTGTTCGCCTCCTTTCCTGAAAAATAATTGTAGTACCAAACGGGCAGCAATCAGGCTTCCCAATACACCGGACACGGCAAGAACAATTGCCTGCCATCCGAATTTACCGAGATTGTTTCACAATCAGGCTATTAGAACCGATAGACACACCGAGAATGAAGAGCAACAGGAATATTGTAAGAGAAATTGTCTTTTCTGTCTTCTGTAGAATACTCCAGTTACGTAATACATAACCGATGCCGATTCCTAAAAACATGGTAGATATAATAGAGAACATAATTGTATATATTTTGGGTTAGGTTAAACTGATGATTGACAACACACAAAAGAATTTTCAAAGAAGATGTTACATCTGCTTGAAAATCAGAAAGGAATACTGCTATGGCTAATAAAACAAGTCAGCAGGTAGTTCCTGTAAAGAAATAGTTGGGAAATTTAGATGAATCCACTGAACCAATGCACATGCACGCAACAAGACTTACAGAAAATAGGTATTCCTGCAAAGAAAAAGAGTAGCGTTATGTAATTGTAATGTTTGATTCATCATTGGTCTTTTTGAATTTGGTGCAAAGATAGTTATTTATTGCATATTTTCAAAATAAATATGCAATAAATAAAGAGTAAAAAGGAATATCCGGAACGAGATAGATGGTTGTAAAAAGTTGGTTATGTGCTCTTTCCCTTATAATTTATCCCAGTTCGCAAGAATTTCTTTTAACTTTTGGGGCCTGTATCCGAGCATTGTCCGGGCTTTATCAATACTCATCCCACTGAAGCGGGGACGGGGAGTGCTTTCATTCATTTTTTCTGTGGTGGCAGGATGGATAAGAGAACGGTCGAGTTTCATATAATCTGCTACCTGGTAGGCAATCTCTGCAATGGTCATACATTCATCGCCACAGATGTGGAAGATGCCATTCGCCGTATGTTCTATTAAACGTAGCACTCCATCCGAAACGTCTCCAACATAGGTTGGTGTCCGCCATTGATCGGATACGACACGTATTTCTTGTCCGGCTTTCAGACGGTTCATTACTAGCTGTACAATATTACCATGTTGTCCCGGTAGTGCCTTGCCATAAACGATTTCTACACGGACAATGGCAAAACTGCTGCAAGTTTCTGCCACTTTCTCTTCTCCTTTCCACTTGGTATATCCGTAATAGTTGACCGGGGCAGGGGAGGTCTTCTTCTGTGTATAACAGCCCGGCAGCTTCGTTTATCTTTCCATCAAAAACAAAGTCCGTAGATAAATGAATGAACCGGCTTTTGTATTCTTCGCATAAATCGGCCAGTTGGCCTACTGCGGTAACATTGGTAAGATAGGCTTCTTCATGATGCGTTTCGCAATAGTCCGGCACGGACAGAGCGGAGCAATTAATGACTACATCGGGTTGAACCTCTTGAAGAGATGCCTAACGTCCGCTTCATTCCGTATATCTGTTTCGATGAAACGATAATCCTCCGCGTTATTGGGAAGAATATCCGGATGCAGGGAGCAGCCCGTCAGCTTGTATTGTCTACAACAGATAAATCATTACAATCTGGCGTCCGGTGAATCCGTTGGCGCCGATAATTAATATCTTCTTCATTAGGTTCTATATTATAGATGTTATAGATTATTTCTACAAAAATAAAAAATAATATCAACTACGCAAATAGATTTCGTACTTCCCATCTTACTTTGCTCCCGATAACGAGATTTATATGAATGGATAAAAGAAAAGAAGTATGGAAAAAGTAATTATGGGAACACGTTTGCCCGCTAAGCTTTGGTTGGATGAAGTAGAGGACTCTTGTATGTCGCAGATTATGGATTTGACTTCACTTCCTTTTGCATTTAAACATATCGCCATCATGCCTGATGCCCATGCAGGAAAAGGAATGCCAATTGGCGGTGTGTTGGCTACGAAGGGTGTGATTGTTCCCAATGCTGTGGGAGTAGATATCGGTTGTGGAATGTGTGCGATTAAGACCAATCGAAAAGCGGAAGATTTTAGTTATACGGATTTGACTTCCATCATGTCGAAGATTCGTGCGGCCATTCCCTTGGGATTCGATCATCATACTAAAAAGCAAGACCAGGAGTTACTTCCACAAGGATTCGACCTTGAGGAGATGCCTATATTGAAGAATCAGTACGAGGCTTGTTTGAAGCAGATAGGAACCTTGGGAGGAGGAAACCACTTTATTGAGATTCAAAAGATACCGAAACGTCTGATGTGTGGGTGATGATTCACTCCGGAAGCCGTAATATTGGTTTGAAGGTTGCCAATCACTATAATAAGATTGCGCAATATTGGAATGAGAAATGCTATTCTGAAATGGTATCGGGACTGGCTTACCTGCCAATGGAGACGCAGATGGCAAAGGATTATTTCCGTGAAATGAACTACTGTGTGGCCTTTGCCTTTGCCAACCGTCAGTTGATGATGACCCGTATCTGTGAAGCCATTCAGGCAGTGAAACCTGAAGCGGACTTTGAGCCTATGATTAATATTGCCCACAACTATGCAGCTTGGGAGAATCACTTCGATCAGGATGTGATTGTACACCGAAAAGGTGCTACGCGTGCCTATGAAGGTGAGATTGGTATTATCCCCGGATCTATGGGTACTAAATCCTATATCGTTGAAGGACTGGGTAATCCGGAGAGCTTCAAAAGCTGTTCGCATGGTGCCGGCCGATTGATGGGAAGAAAAGATGCCTGTCGCCGTTTGTCACTGGATGAAGAGAAAGAGCGAATGAACCAGCAAGGAATCATTCACGGACTCCGTTCGCAGGATGAACTGGATGAAGCGCCGGGAGCTTATAAAGATATTGCGCAAGTGATAGCGAATGAGCGGGATTTGGTGAAACCATTGGTGGAACTTGCTCCAATGGCGGTGATTAAGGGATAATGTCATGCCATGTTTAAAGGAGTATCTAGCGTATCGACATAAAAAAGGAGCAACGCCTTGCTCCAACCTTTGTTAACCTTAAATCTAATACTATGAAAAACACAATGCAAAGATACAGACTCTTGCGAAATTAGCAAATAATCCAAGAAAAAAAGTATGTTTTATAACATTGATTAAGAATTTGTATTCTCGAATCTATTTTTATTAAGAGATTTGACAGACCACATGTGAAGAATCAACTCTCTACCACCGTATGCTTCTTAGAGTAGATTTAATGAGTGGCAATATACCACGCTGTTTCGTTCTTTTTTGAAGCACCCGGATTAGTGCTTGGGTCGGAAATCGTGATTCCGGAGAAAGTATTGATATCAATTTTTTCTCCATAGTAGGAGGAAGAGATTGCTGTAAAATACTGTTCGGTATTCCTTTTAAAGGGTACAGCGCGTTTCAGCTGCTCGTTGAATTGTTCTAATAGATCCGGATCGGAACATAGTTTGGAAACGTAATCACCGTAATCAAAGAATATGGTAGGCGTATATCCGTCTAATCTTTGTAATTCGCCCGTTAATTCTTCGTTAAACGTATAACGTTGATTTATTTCTTTCATAATGGCCGCCAGGTTGTCCACTTCCGAGCAATCTGTAACACTGATTGTTCCGCAGGGAGTGACATAATTTGAATAAAAAGAATAGAAACCGTCACAGACCTTTTCGTAATCTATATTTCCGATTAAGTACTGGCCTATCTTGTCGTATGGCATCCCATAGGCCATTATTTCACTTGTAGAAGCTATCAAGTGGCTTGTTACGTTTTTAAGGTCATAAGCAACTTCTACTGTCGACATGTAACAATCATCGAAAAGTATATATTCCATCTTTAGGCCCGCGTTCGAAATACCTCCGGCAAGCGTAGTAATATCAGTTTGATATTTCGTTTGTGTTCCTCCAAAAAACGTGTCATCGGTGCATGTTCATACTCCCAGTGCTTTTTACTAATCTGCAAGCTGCTGCGTGAAACTGCTCTCGATACAGGTATCCATCCCATTCCGTGGCATCCGATAATCATTGCATATCGTTTGGCGGGAGCATAGGTTTGTACATCGTTCAAAATAGAAGTGATGCCCTCTGCAGTTGTATAGGTAGGATCCGGATAATCGTAGTTTTTAAAGTCTTCTGTACACCTTTGCCATTCTCATAGACAAGTTCGGAGAGAGTGGCTTTGGTGGCCGATGTACATATAAATACGATCACCCGTTCATTCTTCAATATATTGTTTCCGATGATACTTTTCAAATCGGCAATGTTCTGATAGAAAAAAGAAGTGAGATTGTTCGACCAGGGTAGATACATGAACACCGTCTGTTCATTATTCGAACGAACAACAGGATCAGTCGGATCGGGATCTGTCGGATCAGTAGTTGAGTCATCCGTTTGCCTTGTAGTTGGAGAGGTAGAAACAGGATCCTCTTTCTCACATGAAATCATGCCAAAAGAAAGAAATAATACAAAGAGGATTGATTTCATCAGACGATAATATGGTTGCATTGTTTCCATTATTCTACAAGGATTAAATAATCTTTTTATATGTAACGTAAAAAGAGAACCTTTTGATCTGCCTTATCGAGACATTATTGACATCTCTCTTTGTGCAAAGTTATTGAAAAATAGCGTAATTCCTATATTATCATGAATAAGAAAAAAGGAGAGAGCTTACGTATAGACATAAAAAAAGGAGCAACGCCTTGCTCCAACCTTTGTTAACCTTAAATCTAATACTATGAAAAACACATTGCAAAGATACGGACTCTTGGGAAATTAGCAAATAATCCAAGCAAAAAAGTATGTTTCATAACATAGATTAAGAATTGGATATTCAATTCAAATTTTATTAAGACTTTTTGATTGCTTTATCTTCCTCTAATCCCTTTGACATATACTTTCAATTAGGTATCCTGAAATCATTCGGAGAACAACCTGTGATTTTCTTAAATAACCGGCTGAAATACTGTGGATTCTGAAAACCTAGTTCTTGTGTTATCTGATTAACTGTTTTATCAGTATTTAGCAACCAGTCTTTGGCAATCTCGAAGCGTTTGAACTCGATATACTCTTTAAATGATTTCCCCGTTTCATACTTCAGTAAGTCGTTGAAATATTCAGGAGACAAATGAAGCAGGTTCGCACAATACTTATGTGAAAGTATATCGACAGTCGGTACCTGTTTCGTTTCGAAATGGTTATTTATCATTTTATCAAATTGTTTGATAATCGTTTTGTTCACTTCGTTACGTGTAATGAATTGGCGTTCGTAGAAACGGACACAGTAATCCAGCAATAGTTCTATATATTTGGAAACTATTTTTTTGCTGTGGCGATCAATACAACGTTCGAGTTCCTGGTTGATTCTGTCCATAAATTCCAGAATGATCTGTTTCTCGCGCAATGATATATGTAGTGCCTCTTCAGGCAGATAAGAGAAGAAAGTATAGTTATGTATATTAAGTCCGAGCGGAGTGCCACAAATCAGATCGGGATGAAAAGCCAATATCCATCCTTTGGAAGGAAATCTCTTATTCTTTTCTTTCATGCTGATAGACTCTCCGGGAGTCAGGCAGAGCAAAGTACCGTCCGAGAAATCATAATACTGGTGACCATACACATAGGCTTCACATTTACACTCACTCAATAGAATCGTATAAAAGTCGAACTTGATGTCCGTATGAGGCGACAAGTCAGCCTTTGAGAGATCAATGACACTCACTAGTGGATGTAGTGTCTTGCTTCCCCAGACAACAATTGCATTGATGCACGGTTCCTATTTTGAGTACTTTATCTCCCATGATGTTGAGACTCCTGTATCTAAAATACGTCTAGTTTTTTTGTTTATATTCGTTCGGGGTGCAGCCGACATGCTTTTTAAATAACCGGCTGAAGTGCTGTGGATATTGAAATCCCAGTTCATAAGCTACCTGGCTGACAGTTTGAACACCTTCCAGTATTCTTTCTTTGGCCAGTTCGATAATTCGGCACTGGATATATTCCTGTGCAGTTTTTCCGGTTTCCTTCTTTATCAGGTCCCCGAAATAATTAGGAGAGAGGCATGCCTTGTCTGCAAAGTATTTCACGGATGGCAGTCCTTCGGTCATTGCCACCTGATTTTGGAAATATTCGTCCAGTAATTGCTCGAATTTAACGACTATATCTTTATTCGCCTGATTGCGTGTAATGAACTGCCGTTCGTAGAAACGCATACAGTAATCCAATAGCAGTTCGATATTCCGTACGATAAGTTGCTTGCTATGCTTGTCGATAGTATGCTCCAGTTCGAGCCGGATTTTATGTATGCAATCGGTTACGATTTCTCTTTCCTGATCTGAAAGATGCAATGCTTCATTTACCTCGTAAGAGAAAAAAGTATAGTTTTTGATATTCTGTCCTAATGAAGTTCCGCGGATTAAATCGGGATGAAACAAAACGCCGATTGACTTGGTACGGGGAGCAGGCCTGTTGCGGTTGTCTATTCCGCTCACTTGTCCCGGTGCCATACAAACAACCGTTCCTTCCTGATAATCGTAATTCTTACGTCCGTATGTGAGATCCCCGCATTTGGCATCTTTCAGGAACAGACAATAGAATCCGATGTTCATACGGATATATTCAACTGACTTGGTAGCTTTTGAGAAGTCGATTACATTCACCAAAGGGTGCAATGTTTCCAGTCCAAACAATTGGTCATACTGATCGACGGTTTCAATTTTTGTTATTTCATCCATATGCTTCTGTTATTAATCTGATACAAAGATAAAACATTTGAAGGTATCTTTTTAATTTCATTCAGTAAATCAGTAATATGGGTACAAGAATCAGTAATCTGTATACTACATAAACTTTCGGGCAGAAAAATAAATGGCAATGATTGCTGGAAGTAAATGATGGAATTGATATATTTGTTCCGGAGAATATAAAAAACAGGTTTTATGAAAGCATTATTTATTGGAGGTACGGGTACTATCAGTACAGATGTAGTTGCATTGGCGCAACAAAAAGGGTGGGAGATTACTCTCCTAAATCGTGGTTCAAAAAAAATGCCGGAAGGAATTCACAGTATCATTGCGGATATTAATGATGAAGAAGCTGTGGCAAAAGCCATCGCACTTGAACATTACGATGTGGTTGCGCAATTCATCGGTTATACGGCAGAAGACGTAAAGCGTGATATCCGCCTGTTTCAGAATAAAACGCGGCAATACATCTTTATCAGCAGTGCCTCTGCCTATCAAAAGCCATTAACCGATTACCGCATAACCGAAAGCACCCCTTTGGTCAATCCCTATTGGCAGTATTCCCGTAACAAGATAGAAGCGGAAGAAGTACTGATGGCAGCCTACCGCACAAACGGTTTCCCCGTTACAATCGTTCGTCCCAGCCATACCTACAACGGAACAAAACCTCCCGTATCTGTACATGGCGATAAGGGAAACTGGCAGATCCTAAAACGAATCCTTGAAGGTAAACCTGTTATTATCCCCGGCGACGGTTCTTCTTTGTGGACATTGACTCACTCTAAAGATTTTGCCAAAGGCTATGTTGGACTGATGGCGAATCCACATGCCATTGGGAACGCTTTTCATATCACTACCGATGAAAGTATGACTTGGAATCAGATTTACCAGACAATCGCCGATGCGTTAGGCAAACCTCTGAACGCATTGCACGTAGCATCCGATTTCCTTGCCAAACATAGCGATCATTATGATTTCAGGGGGAACTCTTAGGAGATAAAGCAGCTACGGTTGTTTTCGATAATTCGAAGATAAAGCGGCTCGTCCCAGATTTTATATGCCATATCTCTATGGCGGACGGATTACGACAAGCTGTACACTATATGCTTTCCCATCCGGAAACTCAAACACCCGACCCGGAATTTGATTCGTGGTGTGACCGTATAGCCAATGCAATCAGTGCGGCAGACAAAGCCTTCTGATTTTCCTGATTTTAATAAGTACCTGCCACTAATTAATTGCTATTTTTTAGGCACGGATTACACGGATTAACGCGGTTATTTTTCAGCAATGATAACCCTAAAGACCGTGACATACGTGTAATCCGTGCCTAATTATTATTTAATAAGGAACATTTCTTCCTTGCTGCACCTCAATTCGTATTCCGAAATTACCATTGGCAGATTTCAGTTCGAATGCTCCCCGGAAATTATTTCTTTCCCAAGGCATAGCGCTGCGGTTAGGCACCCGCCAGCCATCCTTATCATAATCTCCGTAAGTATTGATTCTCATTCCGTTTTTCAGTTTGAAAGACCCCATCTGTATAAACTGTGGAGAAGAGGACAATCCCCAACCATATCCGTAGCCAAAGCCAGAAAAACCAGAGAAAGAAGACGAAGAAAAAGAGTCAGTGAATCCTTGAGAATAGGTAATATCCGTGTTTAAACGAAAGAGCTGATTATAATCTTTCGTCATATTAGGCATCTCTAAATTAAACTTGGGAAGTTCGGGAGTCGCTACATTCATTAACCCCATATCCAGCAGAAAGCCACCAAACTCTTTAATATTGGTAGATGGAGCACGACGAATACTATCGGAAGGAATTTCCGACTGTGCGGATGCAAAACCGACCGATAATATCAGCGAAAGAAATAGAATCAGTTTTTTCATCTTCGTAAAGGTTGATTTACCACAAAGATAGAGATTTTCCACCTGACTATCCGCTTCCGTTATGTTTTCTTAGAAAAAAACTTATCTTTTCAATTTAATCACCGGATAAACGACAGGAGCCGTCTCCCATTTCCTTTTCATCGGGTTGTATGAGCGTTCCATACCTCCATGGAGTTCGATATAATCGTTGAACTTGATTTCAAGCATCATGCCATAACCGCTTTGCGGATAGATAGGAGTGAGATACCCCTGCGAAGCATTTCGTTCGCCATTCACAGAATATTCGCCGAAAGCCCGTATACGCAGAAATTTATTAATCCGGTAAGCAGCCGAACCGCTAAAACCAAAATCATTTCTGGCACCATGTTGGAAAGAAGGCATTGTGTACTTGGCACTGAACAGCCCACCTGAAAGCTCCCATCGTTCATTAGGGGCATACGTATAAATGGCACCTACCTGAATATGCGTCCCCATGGTAGGATACGTATTATGCAAACTATACGTACTTAAATAGCTGTTAGCATTGATCCCGAAAATATCCGACCGATTATAGTCACGGCTGAAGGGATCGAAAGAAGTACCCAGCCTGGGAGTAGGCCAGGGAGTATCCATAAATTCGGGAGGAGATATATGAAGCGTCATGCTATCCGTTTGAATGGTTGGCTTCCTGTCGTTCGGCGTTATATTCATATCGGGTAAGATGAAGCCCTCCTTATCCATATTTAATGGCTGCTTTTGCTCCGGTGGCAGAAGAACCGCACGGCCGATGCTATCCTTTTTTCACTTCCACCTGTTGCGCAAATGCGGTACAGGTACAAAGTAAAAACATAAATCTTGTGAACTGTCTTTTATTCATGGCACTTTGCGGTGTTAAAGAGTTTAGTTGACAATCAGTTTATAGCCGATTCCCCGTACATTGACAATACGTATCCGTTCATCTTGCGAGAGTTTATGCCGCAATTTGGTAATGAACACATGTAGGCTTCGGGAATTGAAAAACTGTCATCTCCCAAAGTTCGAGCAAGACATCCTGCGTGTTGACCACCTGATTCCGGTTCTCGCAAAGCCGTTTCAAGATTTCCGATTCACGATGAGAGAGTTCCTGTCTCGTTCCTGCGTGTAATAAAGTTTGTGCAACAGGATCAAACAGATAACTTCCTATCTCCAAATGATTGGCAACCTTATTCTCTGTGAAGAGAAAAGCCTTTCCCATCAGTGCTTTGATTCGGATAATCAGCTCTTGTATACCGAAAGGTTTTTTCAGGTAATCATTCGCTCCGAGTTCAAACCCCTCCACCACATCATTGATGGCCGAACGGGCAGTCAGGAATAAGACAGGAGTCTGTTTATCCGTCTGGCGGATGCGACGTACCATTTCAAAGCCATCCATTTTCGGCATCATCACATCGGCTACAAGTACATCCGGATGAAGTTCGAAGAAAAGGCTTAGTCCTTCCTCACCGTCATTCGCCGTATGAATGATAAAATCATTTTCTTCAAGTGTATCCTTGATAATCATGGCGAGCGTCTGTTCGTCTTCTACCAGTAATACGGTAATTTTGTTTTTACTCATGATTTTATGGGTTTATAAAGTAATGGTAAATGTACTTCCTTTGCCGGATTCACTTTTGACGGTGATGGTGCCTCCATGTTTTTCGACCATGCTTTTGACATAGAACAGTCCTAGTCCGTAACCTTTTATATTATGAAGATTACCCGTCGGGACCCGGTAGAATTTATCAAATATGTGCTTTTGTTTATCAAGTGGAATCCCGATTCCCCGGTCGGTAACGCTGACGGTTACTGTCCCCCAGTCTGTCGGCAGGAAATAGACAATTCGGCTTCCTCTTTCGAGTACTTCACCGCATTATCTATCAGGTTACTGATGATGTTGCTGAAATGCGTACGGTCGGCCACAATGACAAGCGTTTCCGGTTTAATATCCAATTCGATATGTACAGGCTTGTCCGCTTTTAGCTGGTGCTGCTCCATGAGCGGAGTAATCAGCTCCTTCAGGTTGATTTCCTCCGGATGCAAACGGAACGTTTTGCGACGCTCCATTCCCATGGATAAAATCTGTTCCACCAGCCCGCTAAGCCTTTGCAACTGCTCCTGACTGATGCGTAGATACTGGTCGCGCTTGCTTTTCTCTTCCGCCTGGTTAAAGTTCAGTAATGCGTCATTAGCCGCATAGGCTACGGCAATGGGAGTCTTTAATTCGTGCGTGATATTATTGGTAAAATCACTTTTCATTTCATCCAGCGTTTTCTGTTTCAGAAGCGTCCGGATAAGGAACCAGAAAGAGAATCCGAGAATCAGAAGAATTACAAATGAAGTGACCAGAATACCTGTCATCTGCTTTAACACCAATGAATTGATCGGCTCGAACACCAGTTGGTAGCGTTGGCTGTGATGCATATTAAATTCATAGTCATAGCGGATTGCCTTGGGACTGGGAATATAACTGCTATCTCCCGCAATACCTAATGTATCGGTATATACAATGGAAGAATCGGCACTGATTCCGGTATAAATCAAAAAAGTGTGATGAGGAATAGAGAGATTATGCTCTTTCATCACATGGGTGAGCAAACTGTCATATCGCTGCAGGTTGACATCTATATAAGTGTCCACACCCGAATGAATACCCTGCTGAATACTCATTAACAGCTCCTTTAGCGAATCTTGCTTTTTCAATAACACATCCAGCCCATTCTCGCTACTTGCAACAGGTGTAGAACCTTCTGCATTACCAACGGTTTTTACCGTATCCGTGGTTATTTCTGTCCGGGAGTGTATCGTATCCTGACGGCTACTATCCGTATAAGAAATCGTTTGTTGAGTCACTAATGAATTGCCGTCCGCATCATATCCG
>VOFG01003323.1_pt1 | contig 113724 bp, 137 predicted proteins | sample 5384171 | NCBI WGS metagenome assembly VOFG01 (sample SAMN12384726, study PRJNA508395) | human gut metagenome | isolation source: healthy gut F | host: Homo sapiens
TCATCGCCGTCGTTCACGCGAATCTCCTGCTGCTCGAAGCTCTCGCCCCAGCCGTCAGACATTTGCCCGGAAAGGTATTCTTTCAGCGTTTCCAGTTCTTCTGCATCCAATTTGCCAGCAACGCGGCATTCTGCCACACCCCAGAGCTGGTCATTCCGTTCTTCCACTGCGAAAACAGCCGAATGAACCTTACGATTGACGCTGTCCGTTTCGTCATACCAGTGCATAACGCCGCGCTCGGTTTCCTCCGGCATCCGGCTCTTGAGAAGCGCCGCCGCGATTTTTTTCCCGATATGTCTGCAGCGACCGGCCATCCAGCACGACACTCTCATTTTCGAGATCGCCGTAGCGGTTACGCTCATAGAGATCGGCGGTCAGCGGTGCATAGAGTTTCAGCGTTTCCAGCTTGGGCGGAAGCACCGTAAAGCTGTCCTCGCCAGGGATCAGCGCCAGCGTTCTGCCGTTGTCCCATTTCATGTGAAGCGGATGCGTGTACCGGGCGGATACTGCTCCTGAATGAATTTTACCATTTTTCTGTCCAAATTTACATCCCTCCCATCTGCATTTCCTGAGTTTCTTCGTTCTCCGACCGCTGATACTGCTTGAGTCTCTCTTTCGCCCAATCCGGCAGATATTCGTCTTTCAGAACGCCAATAAAATCATTCCGGTTCCAGCGCGTCTGTTCTCCATCACCGAGGCAGACGCAAAGAATGGAACGTCCGCGTGCGGTCGGGCTGCACCCAAAGCCGCTTCCCGCCAGCCAGAGTTGGTTCTCCGGCGACCAGTATTCTTCTTTCAGGGTATTTGGCGAGAGAACAAGCACCTTGCCGGTGTAATCCAGTTCGCTCGAATCCGGTTCGCACTGCTTCTGGTCGAACATTCCGAGATCCATGACGAGCGTTCTGTAGTGTGAAATGAAACCATCCAGAATGGCAGAATGGATTCGGGCTGCGAAGCAGTAATTATGCATTTCATCCTCCGGAATGTAATGGCTTTCCGCCCAAGCTCGGTTGTCCGGACGGAAGCGCCCATCGCCGCGCCGCTCCTGCACGGTGTTCGCTAAAACGTGCTCCACGCGCTTATAGCCGTAAAGCTCGACGATCTTTTCCACCGTGCCGTCCTTCAGGTGCATCCCGTCGAAATTTTCCCGAATGAGGATGTCGATGCCGCCCGCACAGGCACAGTTCTCGCGGAAGCTCTCGCGCCATTTTTCGATTTCTCCGTGCTTCATTGCGTCTTTTGCCGAATACGGATAAAGCGGGACCTTATTCTGCATCGCCGTCCTCGCTCTCTGCAGTCAGAATATCGTTCAGCGCGTACAGGCTGCGCCCGGATGCCAGAAAACATTGCAGGATCGAACGGGGGATATCCGTCAGGTCATGCCGGTGGCTTGCCTTTTGAACCAGCACTGCGCCGCTGCCATCCTCCGTGTAACACTCCAGCTTGGCATTTTTCGCAATTCCCGCGCTCTCACGCGCCCAGTCCGGAACGGCAACAGCAAATTCAGAAAGCACCTCGTCCAGTGTCATATCCCTGTGTTCTTCCTCTGCCGGACCGCATTCTATGGCAACCGCCTCCAGAAAGTCACACGCCAGCTCATTCAGCGCATCGACAAGCATGAGAAGCTGATAGGTGCTCACGCTCTCCGGCATGAGCAAAATGCCGCCGTTCAGCTGCACCATGGAGATGAGCTTCGCGTTTTCCATCCCACAGAGTTTGAACATCCCGTCCGGAACGACGGCGTTGCCGTTTCGTTTGATAACCTTAAATTCCATATAAACCTCCTTTTACATTCCGCCCATCTGTATTTCATCAGATGGGGCTAAATTATAATCTTCTTCATTGCACGGGTTTTCCTCGCCATAGAAGTCATACACGATATCATCCACTGCCTTGCGGATCGCCGGGTCCTGCGTGATCGTGCGGAACCGGAAACCGGTTGTCGCCTCATGCGGCAGTTCCTCGCGGATACAGTCCAGATATTCGTTGGCATCTGTAAACTGTTCTGCATCGCCATTGATAAAATGTACCCGACCGACCAGCGGCTGATAGGCATGGTTGATCTTCTGCTCGTTCAGATCATAGCAGCTTAGATATGCCTGATAATCTCCCTTCACGGGATTGCAGCGCAGGCAGTATTCGTAATGCTCTGTCTCTACGACGTAACCATAATTCTGTGACCAGCCACCCGGTATTTTTCCGCCGTTTTCATAGCAAAAGCGACGCATGGAGGAAAAGTCTTTCAGGACCGTTTCCCGCAGCTTGTCCACGACCTGTTGGATTTCCGCTTTGAACTCCGGCGAATTCAATTCCTCACATCCGCGCGGATGCCAGGTGTGCCAGAACTCCGTGCCGTGTTTCCCGAAATCCATACGGACGCAGCCAATTGCGCCCATCTGTGCATCCTGCTCCGGTGTCTGCGCAAAGAAAGCGCCCGCTTCCTCCGGCTGCGCTGGCCGGACACGGAATGCGGACGGATTAGTAGATATCTTCGTCATCGTCATCCTCCGGCACATACAGTGCCAGCCGCGCGGCATCCGCCAGATGTGCGCAGATAGCAAGAACACCGGTCACGCCAATGATCACGCCAAGTGTAATTACGATTGCTTTTTTCATGGTAAACCTCCCGATTATAATGTCATCTCGTCTGATGGTATCTGCTCCATTGTTGGAAGCTGCCGCGGTTCTTCACCTGCCTCCTGCTCCGGCTCCCGCTGCCGTGACAACAGGAATTCACTTTCCTCTTGTATGTGGAGAAGCATATCTTGCTCCCCCAAATGTAAGGGCTTTATCAGTTTTCAGCATAAATTCGCACGCATTCCGAACCGCGGCAAGTTCCGCATCTGAAAGAATGCGCTGACTTTCCACCAGTTTGGAACGGGCAGCGAAGTCACGCTTTGCTGATTTGTAATCTTCCATAAAATAGTGTCCGACACGGACACTGTTCCGATCAAATTCCCATTGCCACGTTGCAAACTTAGCTCCTGTTTCCTCAAGTCGGCCAGCCAGAACTGCCTCGCCAAAATCTGCAAGAATTTTATAGCTGCCGTCCGCACCGTTTGCTTTCAGGGCAGGTGCGCGTGCAAAGATCTGCATGTATTCCCATACCTGCGAAGCGGTTTTCGACACTGCACGAAGGCTTTTTTTTTCATTTCCGGGCATGTAACGCTCACCGGGCGACACCATGCACGGCCGTATTCATCGACTTCACAAAGCGGCTGGTCGTTCCATTTGACGTGGAGTCTGCCATTTTCCTGCATCTCCGATTTCAGTCCTTTATGCAGGATCTGTTTCTGCACTTCCAGCAGAAATTCTTCTTTCTGCGATTTCATTTCTTCGTTCATTTTGACCTCCATTCTATAACGTCATTTCATTTGAATGCGCCTGCTCAAGCGACTGGGCAATTCTGCGCACTTGTCCGAACTCCGTCTGCACAAAACCGTTACTTTCTGCGCACGCCTGACCGTATCGTGCAAAATCCGTATATTCCTCCAGCTCAGAAATGCACTCGTCATCCAGATCAAACTGCTCTTGAAGCAATTTGATGCCGTAATCGTACAGGCTGCCGGAAATGCGCTCGTAGCAGTCCAGATTCTGCGCCAGGTGCAGCGCATCCTGCATCGTTTCCGGCTTTTCTGCGGAAAGCACCGAAGCATATTTCAGAAGCTCGCCGTTCTCCGCATCCATCCGCCCAAGCATTTTTGCCAATTCGTTATAGTCCTGGATGTCGGGATTCCCGGCTGCCGGGATCAGATCGCTGAGATATGGCGCGAAGTATTGCACATGGTCGATCTGCGCTGTGCCGAGCTGCTGAAGCGCTTCCAATTTCGCGTTGTTCACAGGCAGCGTCAGTTCACGTTCTTTTCCATCTGCTGCGCGAAGGTAAAGTGTCAGGAGTTTCGGTCGTGTTCTCTGCTGCAGATCGATGTTCAGGTCTTCGAGGATCGCTCTCGGCAGGTTTCCTTTCTGAACGACATATCCTCGAGCGCATGGCGCACCGCCATGTGCATCCTGAAATTCGGTCCCGACGGCTTCATAATTGATGTACCCAATCAGCTTTTCCGGAACAGGGAACGCGCCGCACACCACCAGATACCGCCCAACAGAACGTGCGCTGCTGCATCCGGGCAGAATGACGTAATCGTCCAGATGCTCCGTCAACTGCAAAATGTCCTTTGTGCCGGAGATGCTGTTTGCATCCAGCATCCCCGCGAATTTGTCGCAGTCCACCTCCGACATATGTTCCAGCCGTTCGGCAAGCTGATTGATGCGCTCAACTTCGCCCTCTGTGGCAAGATCTACGCCGCTCAGATACAGACCTAAATTCATGACCTCGCTTGCCGCACCCTGAATCGTGACCGTTTTGGACATGGATTTCAGCTGTTCCATCGTTGCAGTCACGTCCGCTATTTCTGCGGGAGTTGTCGTAGGAAACGAGAGAAGCACCTGCCTCCCGGTCTCACCCTGCCGTAAAATCAGCGTTACCATGCCATCCCCTCCATGTTTGCTTCCTGCTCCTGCTGATAGCTTTCTGCCGGATCGTCCTGCATCAGCTCGTCCAGCGTCAGTGTGCCGTGGTAGGAAACATAGCCGCGATCCACAAATACACCGTTTTCCTGAAGCATTCGGCTTGACGCCGTAATCACAATAGTTATAGAAATCTTCAAGATTCTCGTCATATTCGTAGTGCCCTGACCGCTGGATCATGTACCTCCCAAGCTCCTCCGGCGTGCGGGCATTCGGTGCAAAATCGAACTGATCCAGATTTTCTGCCAGCTGGCGGATATTGGCTGCACACGTCGGCTTTGCCAGTTGGCAGACCGCGCCGAGCTTCTCGAAATCCTGTTCCTTGAAATTGGAACATATCTGACATAGCCGGTTCAGTTCAAAGAGCGCCCCGTGTTCAACATTCAATGTGCAGTCGACCTCATCCGGGAATCGGCTATCTGAAACCAGCATCTGCATTTCGCCGCAGGATGGAATCCCGGCACGAAGCATCGCGCGTTCCAGCTTGATCCGGCTTGCCGAGAGCTGCACCCACTCCTGCTTCTTTGTATCATCTTCACCTGTGACTCGGATCTTCAGCTCCATGATACAGCTTTCTGGCATCCAGATCGGAGGCAGATGCTTGCGGTCATACGCCTGCTCCAGCTTAATGCCGTTGTCGTACACGACACCAAATCGTGTCACATACCCCGGCTGCCCGGAGATCAGCGCCAAAGCCGTCTCCTTTCCATCCAGATTTTCCAGTTCTTCCGAATCACAGGCGCCGTGGACGGTCAGATAGTGGCGTTTACCGGCCTTCTCCAAGTCGGTGAAGTCTGAAATGACCGTCACCTCTCTGGCGCAGAAGGAAAGATCGATCAGCTCGTCCGCTGCGGATAATCTGAATCGCTCCACCGCTGCATTAAATTGCAGTAGCTCATATCGGTCGAAGCTCTCCAATTGCTTTCCGAGCCAGTCCAGTTCGTCCACATTTGCCATCGTGCCAATTAACCGCTCCAGAGCAGGACAGTCTGCCGTGCCAATGTCTGCAACGAAGCAGTCCTGCTCCACCACCTCGCCGCTCTGAATTCCATTCAACGCACGAATCGTTTCCTCGTATTGAGCTTCCGGAATAGGAAACTCGACTGTGACAGTTCCCAATTCTGGGATATTGTTATTATTTTCCAGCGATGCTTTGAACAAGAACCCGCCTCCTTCCATTGATTTCTTCCATGTCTGTCAGCACGCAGCTGCCATTTCCGTGGTTACACTGAAAGCCGTGCGCCATGTAATTGCAGTGTTGGCAGCGTTCATAGTCGCTGCACACCAGCGGCTCCGGCGGGTCGCGCGGGCAGTCCGGCGCGCACCGACTGATGTGCAGATTCCAGTGCTTTGATTTATCTACAATGATCGTTCACCTCCAGAACGCAAAAAGCCGGGACTTCTGAAAAGAAATCCCGGCCCTCTGCGATTATTACATTGTCTGTTCCATCTCGGAACGCTGTTCCTGCTCCTGTTCCTGTTCCTGATTTCTTGGCAGAAGAATTTCAATCTGCTCCTGTATGCTGCGGAGCCGCGTTTCGTCGCCATATGTGAGCGTCGCGTCATCCGCCAATGCAAACTCGCACGCATTCCGGATCACACCCAGTTCCTTGTCCGAAAAAAAGGCGCTGGGGTTCTATCAACCTGGAACGGGCGGCGAAGTCTCGTTTTGCACCCGCATAGTCCTCTATAAAGTAGTGTCCCATATGCACACCATTGCGGTCAAAATCCCATTCCCATGTTACGAAATTAGCGCCCTTTTTTCCCAAGACGCCCGGCCAGCACCGCGTCCCCGAAATCTGCGAGGATTTTGTAGCTGCCCTCCAGCCCGATTGCTTTCAGTGCGGGAGCGCGTGCAAAGATCGGCATATATTCTCTGACCTGCGAAGCGATTTGTATCACAGTCTGAAGCGACGCATCTGCGTCTACTCCCCTGACCGTCTTCGACGGGAAACAAACCACACCGTCGCCATCAACGTCACAGAGCAACTGACCGTGCCATTTGACGTTGAGTATCCCGCCTTCCGTCATCTCCGAATCCAGTCCTTTGCGCAGGAGCTGCCGCTCCACCTCTCTCAGAAATCTCTCTTTCTTTGCTGTCTGTTCTTTGCTCATATTCATACCTCCAATCCCAGCGCCCTTTTTGAGCGCAAAAAAGGCTGAACTGCTCCCTGTCAAGTAGACAAAGCAAGAAATAAAAACTATGCAGAGGATTCTATAACATGTAGGATTCTCTGCGTTATTATTTTGCTGAAGCTGCGATGAATTCCGCCGGTGTCATACAGCCAAGCTTTTTCTGGTACCTGTCATTGTTATAAAAGTCAATATATGCGCAGATCGTCTTCCGCAGAGTTTCGTAATCCTCGAAATGATAGAGGTAATACATTTCTGTTTTTAGGATGCCCCAGAATCCCTCCATTGGGGCGTTATCAAGGCAGCGCCCCACGCGGGACATACTCTGGCATACGCCGGCGCGTTTCATTTCTTTTCGGAAGGAACGACTGGTATATTGGACGCCCCGGTCGCTGTGCAGCAGCGGTTTTGCGTCCGGATATTTCTGAAACGCCTGCTCGAAGGTGTCCAGCACAAGAGGTGTATTATTGCGGCGGCTCAGGAGAACGCAACGATATTCCTTCCGTATAGATCCAGCACAGCACTCAGGTATGCCTTGCTGCCAGAGCCGTATTTGAGTTCTGTTATGTCAGTCACCCATTTCTCATTCTGCCGGTCAGACGAAAACTCCCTGTTCAAAATATTTTCCGCGGTGTATTCCGCCGGGGTCTTCTTCTGATACCGCCGCTTTTTTTCTTCCTGCATACAGACCGCAGTCCAAGCACGCGCATAAGACGGTAGATCCGTTTCAAGTTGCACTTTAGCCCATAGCGGCGTTCCAAAATGATCTTCATCTGCCGGTATCCGGGAATACCGCGCTGGGCCTGATAAATCTCGGTAATGAGCCCGGCCAGTTTCTCGTCCTCCGTTTGCTTTTGGCTCACGGCGCGGTTGAGCCATTTATAATATCCGGCCTTGCTGACGCCTACCGCAGCGCAGAGCTTATAAACAGGCCATCTGTGTTCCTCGTGCAATTCTTTGATGGCCTGATACGCGGCAGCCTGCCGCACGCCGCTGAGATCCGGCGAACCGCGGCCTTGGCGTCGGTACTGCTGAAGCTTCCGATGCAGCACAGCCTCCATTTCCAGCTCAAGATTGACCGCTTTGAGATGCTTATTCTCAATGACCCAGTCGGAAAGTTCTCTGGAGCACTCCCGATCCTCTCGCAGACTGTTGAGACCCGCCGCGTGATACTTCCGCACCCACCCATAGATCTGCTGGTATGTAAATCCGAAGCGCTCTGCTGTCAGGGCGTAGTCCCTGTCATGGGCGATGCAGAATTCCACCGCCTTCTCTTTTTTCTTCTCCGCTGATCCTGGCCATACATGTACCCTTCCTGGCTCCGCCCGCGGGACGGAACTCTTTTTGGCCATTATACAACGAAACCCACTTCTCAAGCTGTGTTCTCGACCGGATCTGATATTTTTTGCAGATTTCCTCTTCACTCATCCGCCCGGACAAATAGGCTTCTACCGCTTCACGCTTGATCTCCTTGGAGTAGTGATGGTTTCCGGCCCGATGGCATAGACCTTCCGTGCCAAACATTTCATAATTTAACAGCCATTTTTGTAGTGTGCTCCGGCTCACGCCAAATCTCGCTGCGGACTGATTGAGACTTTCGGTTCCGACGAGACTGTGTTTTACCGCAATGATTTTTATTTCCGAACTCACATAATTCATTACTGACATAAGAATGCTCCCCATCTGAAGTAGTTGCAGATTTTTACTCTCTGCTTGTCTACTCTATGGGGAGCATATCACGCTGGACTTGGTTCGTCAAAACCAACAATCCAGCGCCCATAACTTTGTGAAAGATTTTTCTTCGTTTATCCTGAATCTCGCCACCGCAGCCCTCTGAAAAAGGGCGCTGTCACTGAAATTCCGCTTGAATATGGAAAAACAGAGGTTCAAACCCTGTTCGAACCTCTGTGCCGTTTCCATTGAGCCATCGAATACTTTGAAAATTTTCGACCGTAAAAAATCCCGAACACCTTGAAATCACTGGGCTTTTCGCCCGTTGATCCAAAGTGTTCGGATGACTTGGTGACCCGCCGGAGATTCGAACTCCAGACCCATTGCTTAAAAGGCAATTGCTCTGCCAACTGAGCTAGCGGGTCAGGTGGCTGGGGTGGCAGGATTCGAACCTACGCATACAGGAGTCAAAGTCTGTGCCTTACCGCTTGGCGACATCCCCGTGTACGTCCGGCAAAATCCTGTATAAAAAAAAAAAATGGGGTGAGTGAAGGGACTCGAACCCTCGGTCTTCAGAGCCACAATCTGACGCGTTAGCCAACTACGCTACACCCACCATATTCATTTTTCTTCGGCGTGAGCTGCCCGCTACCGGCTTGGCACGCCAGGAGGGACTCGAACCCCCGACCTACTGCTTAGAAGGCAGTTGCTCTATCCGAATGAGCTACTGGCGCATGGAATGGAGCGGGTGACGGGAATCGAACCCGCGTCCCCAGCTTGGAAGGCTGGTGCCCTGCCGTTGTGCTACACCCGCAGAACAACTGACGTACAAATCAGCCTTAAAATAATAGCATGGGGAATGTATTCTGTCAAGACTATTTTCGGGAATCTGCGTTAAATTTCGATTTTTCGGCTGTAGGCAAGGCCGCCTGCCTCGCGGCCAAGCTCCAGAGCGAAGGAAAACCGGTCGCACTGTGTGCAAAGGTAGAAATCCGCCTCCGGCGCGAAGGCTTGATCGGCGGGGACGAAGAAGCGCGCGCCCGGTCCGTCGCGCAGAGCGGCAACAGAGGCCTCGAGCGGGTAGGGTTCGCCAAGCGGAGCGAACGCATGTACTCCCGCGCAGACGGTGTCCTCCTGCGTGGGATGGAGATTCTCAAAGCCCATGCAGACGAAGCTCACGCGCTCCGGCGCAAGACGGCGGAGATATTCCACCGTGGCGCGGGCGTTGACAAGGGAAGCAAGCAGAATGCGGTCGGCATTTGCGGCGGCGCGGATGCCCTGCGTTCCGGCGCTGGTCGTGTGGATCATGCGCCTTCCGCGCAAATCGGCGTTCTGGAGCTGGGGGGGAGTGGCCGAAGTCAAAGCCCTCGCCCATCCGGGCGTGGCGCTCACCGGCAAGCAAATAGTCCGGATGCGCGCGCTTGAGGGCATACGCCTCGTCCCGATCGCCAAGCGGATAGATGCGCTCGACGCCCGCGTGGTAGGCATAGCATTCCACGCTGTAGGCGCGGAAAACGTCGATGATGACGGCCACGCCGCGCGCGCGGGCGGCTCCGGCCGTGAGATGGTCAATGGTGATCTCCATGGAAATACCTCTGGGAACGGAAGTTATTTCAGCATTCGGATATCGTCTCCCGCAAAGCTGTAGCATTCATAGACGCCGAGCAGACGCGAGGCGATCTGCGGCGAGTAGCGCTGCTTCAGCTCCACGGCGGGAAGATTGGTGGAAATGATCGTGGGGCGGCCCTCGAGAAGGCGGGTGTTGACGATCTGATAGAGCGCGGAGACGGTAAACTGCGTCGTCATTTCCGTGCCGAGATCGTCGATGATGAGCAGGTCGCAGGTGAAATACTTGCGGGAGGCGTCGGCGCTCTCCGTGCTGCGGGCAAATTTCGCCGTTTCAAAGTCGGAGAAAAGCTGCATGGCCGTGCTGTAGAGTACGGAATAGCCCCGGTCGGCGACGGTGCGCGCGATGCAGGCGGACAGAAAGGTCTTTCCGAGGCCGGTCGCGCCGATCATCAGAATGGAGCCGGACTCCAAGGTAAAGGTGCGCGCGTAGTGCAGCGCGTTATTGTAGACATACTGCATGAGCTTCCGGGGCGAGGCGCCGAGCTTCGGGTCGTATTCGGCGGGGTAGAGGTCGAGACGGAAATGCTCGAAGCTTTCCTTCCCGGAGCCGAGAAGCTGGGAAAGCTCCTTCTTCTGCTCCTGACGGCACAGCTCCCGCAGACAGTCGCACATGACCGCGCCGACATAACCGGTGCCGCCGCAGCGCGGACAAAGCGGTGCGGGAGACAGATCGTCGGGGTCGATGTCGTTGGATTCCAGAAGCCAGTCGCGCTCCTGCTGGAGCGCGAGATTTTCCTTTTTCAGCTCCGTCATCGCGGCGGCGGGGTCCTCGCCCCGGCGGAAGCTGACGGCCATGATGCGCGCCGCCGTCTGGCGCAGAGCCTGGTCGATCTGGCGAAGGCGCGGCTGCTGGGCGTAGATGGCTTCGATGCGGCTGCGGGTCTCCTCGTCATGCTGCTGACGCGCCTGTGCAAGACGCGCCTGCGCGCGCTGTAATACGGCTTCGGAATACGCCATGTCATTCGCCCTCCTTGTAAAGTCCCTTCTGCATCATTTTTTCCATGGCGCGGCGTTCAAATTCGCCCATTTCGTCGCCATGCTGAATAACGGCCTGCTGCGGCTTCTGCGTCCGCTGCGGCTTTGCCGCCGGAGCGCGGTCGCCGGATTCGATCTGGCTGAGGGTGGTGAAGCCCTGCTCGTGCCAGCTGCGCAGGATGGAGTTGCAGTAGGGCCATTTCAGCCCGCCGGTCGCCATGCAGGTCTTTTCATAGGCAAGGCCGATTTCCTGTTCGCCGAAGCCCCACGAGAGCCAGGTGTGGATGAGCTTTTCCTCGCCGGGCGTGAGCCTGCGGTCGGCGATCTGGAGGACCTGACGGATACGGCCTGCGCGGGACTGCAATTGCAGCTGATTCTGCATGTAGACCGCCGCCTCCTCCATCGTATCGATGCCGAGGTCGGCCCAGCGGTAGGCTTCCTTTTCGATGGCGCGCACGGAGGGCATCTTGCCGGGTCCGCGCGCGCGGCTTCTCTGGATGCAATAGTTGATCAGAATGGAGATGACCTCGACCGGAAGGCCGAGATAGCGGTAGATGCAGAGGAAAATTTTCAGTTCCTCCGTCGAGAGGATGCGGCCAAGACGGCGCTGCGTTTCGCCGACCATGCCGGGAAACTCCGGGTTGGTGGTGTATTCGCGCGTGACATCGGCCTCGGTAGTTCGGGGCCTCGGAGGGCATAAGGTGGCGCGGCTCCGGCTCGGGATCAAGCCCCATCTGCCGCAGCGACGCGGAGGCATAATCAACTGGCGCTCGGAAAAGCGCAGCGCAGGCCCGGCCTTGGCGGCGTCGCCGCCGGTATGGAGATAGAGGTACAGCAGCGCTGCGTCCGGGCAGGCCGCCGCAAGCAGACGGCGAACCTCTTGCGCGGGGATCACGAGATCCTGATCGGTCATGGCGGCGGCTCCTTTCTTTTCTTCTTTTTCCTTAAGAATCACCATTATAGCACAGAATTCAGCCTGCGGCAAGGCAGCGTTCATCGTGCAGGATCTGGGCGTGGTATCGTTATGCCGGCAGCTTGCGCCGGACGTGCCCATCCATGCCTCCACGCAGATGAGCATCCATTCGCTCGAGGGCGTGATGGAGGCCGCCGCGCTCGGGATGCAGCCGCGTCGTGCTTCGCGCGGGAGCTTCCCGCGGAGGAGATCGCGCATATCTGTAAGAAAAGCCCGGTCGAGATCGAGGTTTTTGTGCACGGCGCTTTGTGTATGTGCTATTCCGGGCAGTGCTACCTGTCGTCCGTCATCGGCCGCCGCTCCGGCAACCGGGGCCAGTGCGCACAGCCCTGCCGCCTGCCCTACGGCTACGGCCGGTTCGAATCGACGCGCTACCCCCTCAGCCTCAAGGATAACTGTCTGGCGGGCGAGCTGGACGAGCTGCGGCGCATGGGCGTCGCGTCCATCAAGATTGAAGGCCGTATGAAGCGGCCCGAGTACGTCGCCATCGTCACGCGCGCTTACCGCACGGTTTTAAACGGCGGCAAGCTGACGCCGTCCGATCTGCAGGAGCTGGAGACCGCCTTCTCCCGGCAGGGCTTTACCGACGGCTATTTCAAGGGTCAGACCGGCAGCGATATGTTCGGCCGCCGTCAGGAGAGCGAGGACACAGCCGACCTGTTCGCCTCTGCCCGCGCCACCTATGAACAGGGTGAGCCGCAGCGCATCGGCGTGCGCTTCTACGCCATGATCCACCGCGGACAGCCCGCGCGGCTTGCCGTCGAGGACCCGGACGGCAACCTCTGCCGGGCCCGCGGCCCCGTGCCGGAGCAGGCCGTCTACCGGTCGCTCACGCCGCAGGATCTGGAGCAGCAGCTGAAAAAAACCGGCGGAACGCCGTACCTGTGTACCAGTGTCCGCTCGTCGCTGGACCCCGATCTGATGCTCCCGGCGTCCGCCATCAACGCCATGCGGCGCGATGTAATCGCGGAGCTCACCGCAAAGCGCGGCCGCGCCCGCGCGTCTGAACGCGTATGACGAGCCGCCGCGCTACGACGGCATTGCCGGGGAACCGCAGCTGACCGTGGCCGTCCGCACAGCCGGGCAGATTACCTCCCGTATGCTCTCCATGAAGCCAACGGTGCTCTATGTCCCCCTGTCCGAGCTGGCGGAGCACCCGGATCTGCCGCAGCGCGTAAGCGTTGAAACGCAGCTTGCGGCCATTCTGCCGCGCGTGATCTGGAGCGGGGAGCTTGCTCCCGTCGCGCGGCAGCTGCGCACGGTCTATGAGATGGGCGTGCGGCAGGTTCTGGCCGGAAATCTCGGCCAGCTGCATATTGCCCGCGCAGCGGGCTTCGCCGTCCGGGGCGATTTCGGCCTCAATATCGTCAATTCCCGCGCCATGCGTACCTGCGCGAGCAGGGGCTTGATTCGCAGCTTTTGTCGTTTGAACTGACGCTGCCGCAGATCCGCGATATCACCAAGGCCGTTCCGGCGGAGCTGCTGATCTACGGACGGCTGCCGCTGATGCTGATGGAAAACTGCGTCATCAAGAACCGCACCGGCATCTGCGCCTGTCAGACCGGCACGGTTCGTCTGGTTGATCGTGTGGGTGAGGAATTTCCCATCGTCAAGGACCCCGGCACGTGCCGCAATGTGCTGCTGAACGGCAAGAAGCTGTATCTGCTCGACAAAAAGGACGCCCTGCGGGGTATGGGCCTGTGGGCGCTGCGCCTGCAGTTTACGACGGAAAACCCCAGCGAGATCGACAAGGTGCTGATGGACTATCAGGGCCGGGCCGTCTTCGACGCCGGAAGCTATACGCGCGGACTGTATTCGCGCGGCGTGGAATAAGCAAAAAAGAAGGAACTTCTTATGATCATCCTTGCATCGCAATCTCCCCGCAGGCACGAACTGATGAAGCTTACCGGCCTGCCGTTTACCGTTCGTGTCGCGGATATCGACGAAACGATGGATCCGGCGCTGCCCGTCCAGCAGGAGGTCACGCGCGTCAGCCGCAGGAAGGCACAGGCCATCGCCGCCGGCGCGTCGCCGGACGATATTGTCATCGCCGCCGACACCATCGTGGTCATTGACGGGCGCGAGCTGGGAAAGCCGCGCTCGGAGGAGGAAGCACTGGTATGCTCCGCCTGCTCTCCGGCAGAACGCACGAGGTCGTGACCGTTCTGTCCGTATGCAAAGGCTCACGCTTGCGTCCGAAGCCGTCGTGACGAAGGTGACGTTCCGCACGCTCTGCGAGGAGGAGCTTCGCGCCTATATCAGGACCGGCGAGCCTATGGACAAGGCCGGAAGCTACGGCATCCAGGGCTACGGCGCCATGTTCGTCAGCCACCTTGAGGGTGATTATTTCTCCGTCATGGGCCTGCCCCTGTGCCCGCTGTGCCGGATGCTGCGCGCGTTCGGCGTTCCGATCCTTGACGTGCAGGAGGCGCAGGCATGAAGAAAAAATTCTGGACGGGCCGCCTCAAGACCATTCTCATCGTCGCGCTCATCATCGCTATCTGCGCCGCCGTGACGCTTGCCATCACAAACGGGACAAGCGCCATTGAAAACGTGGTTGGGACGATCCTGTCCCCCATCCGTGCGGGCGTTGCGTCCATCGACCGGCTGGCCGAGCGGTATTACAACTACATGTTCCGCTATGAGACGCTTGAGGCGGAAAACGCGGAGATGGAAAAGCAGATCCTTGCCATGCAGGAGGATATCCGCGACGCCGAGCAGCTTCAGCGCGAGAACGAATGGCTCAAGGCGCTTCTGAAGCTGTCCGAAGAGCATGAGGATTATAAATTCCTCACATCGTACATCATTTCGTGGGATTCCTCCGACTATAAAAGCGCCTTTACCATCGGCAAGGGCACGAACGCGGGGCTGGAGGAGGGTATGTGCGCCGTGACGGAAAACGGGCAGGTCGTAGGCCTTGTGACCAAGGTCGGCACCAACTGGGCCACCGTCACGACGATCATGGACTCGTCGCTTGAAATTTCCGCCTCCGTGGCCTCGTCCGGCTATACGGGCGTGGTACAGGGCACATTCCTTGAAGATGGAACGGAGATTCTGCGCATGAACTATCTGCTGACAGACGCGATCGTCAAGAATAACGATCAGGTCGTCACGACCGGCTCGACGCTCTATCCGCGCGGGCTGCTGCTGGGGTACATCACGAACGCCAGCCTCGACGAGACGGGCGTCGCGAAATACGCCACGCTCGAACCGTCCTGCGACCTGTCCAAGCTGGAGCAGATCGCGATCATTACGGAGTATAATGTGCAGTGTGCAGGCGTGACGCAAGCAAACTGTTGTAGGGGCGGACGTCTCGGTGTCCGCGCCGCGAATACTTTTTTTGAAAATCTCCGGCGAATTCGCAACATTTCCAGGGCCGGCAGAGTCGCCGGCCCCTACAGACGACCTCGAAAAATGCAGCTTGACGTGTATATGACCGAAAGGAGGCCCGCGCGATGCACGCGACCTATAAAAATGCGCTGATGTGGACGCTTTACGGCGTGCTGTTTCTGCTGATCGCCGTTTTGCAGACGGTTGTGTTCGGCCGGGCACGGTTTTTCGGCGTCAAGCTGACGCTGATCCCTGTCTGCCTCGCCTGCGTCGCCATGCTGGCAGGCGCCGAGGCCGGGGCGCTTTACGGCCTTTGCTGCGGCGCCGTCTGGTGCTTTACGGGCGCAAGCGGCGGCGCGATGCACATTGTGCTGCTGACTGTCTGCGGCGCAGTGATCGGCTATCTCTGCGACCGGTATCTGGTGCGGCAGCTGCTGTCCGCCGTTCTGATGAGTCTGCTGGCGCTCGTATTCTGCCAGACGATTCTGTTTCTGCTTCAATGCTATCTCGGCACGATCCACATCGGCATGATCACTGCTCTGCCGATTCAGATTGGCCTGAGTCTGCTCGCGTGCCCGCTTCTGTATCTTGGAGCCTGGGCGATCCGAAAGGTTGGTGCCAAATAAATGCAGCGAATTTCCCGCTTCCGCATGATCGTATTCATCATTGTCATTCTGGCCATGATCGGCGTGTTCTCCCTGCGGCTTTACAAGACGCAGGCGGTCGTCACCGAGGAATCCCTCGTCGCGGCGGACGCCGACTCCATGACGTACCAGTCGACGGTTGAGGCTGCGCGCGGCAATATTCTGGACCGCAACGGCAACGTGCTGGTGTCGAACCGCGCCAGCTATAACCTTGTCATCATCAACTTCGTCTTTTTCAACGCGCCCGACCCGAACGGGAATCTGCTGAAGGTTCTGAACCTCTGCGACGAACTGGGGATCGCGTATGAATCGCACTTCCCCATCTCCTCCGAACGTCCCTATACCTATACCGATACCGATACCGACGACACCGCCTGGCAGGGCTATTTTCGCAGCTTCCTTGCCAGCCGAAGCTATGACCTTGATATTTCCGCGCCCACACTTATGAAACGCCTGCGCGATGAATACAAAATCCCCGACGACTGGACCCAGCAGGACGTGTACCGCGTCATTTCCGTCCGCTATGAGCTGGAGCTGCGCTCGGTAGACGAGATCGGCATGGAAAACTACACGCTGGCTGAGGACGTCGACGCAGAATCGCTGGCCGCCGTGATGGAGCTGGCCGTGCCGGGCGTCGTGGTCGAAAACGGCACGGTGCGCGAATACAACACCACCTATGCCGCGCACATTCTCGGCTACATCGGCCCGATCTGGAGCGAGGAGGCCGCTGAATACCGCGAAAAGGGCTACTCCATGAACGCGCTCGTCGGAAAATCCGGCGTGGAGCAGGCGTTTGAGGAATATCTGCACGGCTCGAGCGGCATCAAGAAAACGACGGTCTCCTCGACCGGCGAAATTCTGAACCGCTATTATGTGACGGAGCCTGTGCCGGGCAATAATGTCGAGTTGACATTGATATCTCCCTGCAGGCTGTGGCCGAGCATGCACTTGAGAAGGTCATTCTCGACCTGCGGCGAAAACGGCGTCGGCACAAAAAAGGAGGGCAAGGACGCCGGGGGCGGCGCGGTCGTCGTGCAGATGTGCAGGACGGGCGAGATTCTCGCCATGGCAAGCTACCCGACCTACAACCTTGCCACGTTCAAAGGACTATACCACCCTCAACGCGGACGAGATGAAGCCGCTGTTCAACCGTGCGCTCACCTCCTACCCGCCCGGCTCGGTCTATAAGATGGTCACGGCCATCGCCGCCGTCGATATGGGCGGCTTCGACCCCGGCTACATCATCGAGGACAAGGGTCTTTACACCTTCTATGAATCCTTCCAGCCCAAGTGCCACATCTGGTCGCTTGCCAACCCGCGCACGCACGGCAAGATCAATCTGATGGAGGCCATCGCCTACTCCTGCAACTATTATTTCTATGAAGTCGGCCGTCTGACCTACGACAGCTATAAAAAGGAAACGGGAAACAACCCGTTTGATATCGTTGCCAAGGCCCTTGGCCTCGGCGAGCCGACGGGCATCGAGCTGCCGGAGGACATCGGCGCGCGCGCGAACGCGGAGGAAAAGAACAAGCAGTACGCGGGCGAAGACGCCGGCTGGTTCGGCGCGGACGTTCTGCAGGCCGTCATCGGCCAGAGCCTGAACAAATTTACACCCCTGCAGCTGGCCTGCTACGCCTCGGCGCTGGCAAACAAGGGCACGCGCTATGAAGCGACGCTCCTGTCCCGCGTCGTCTCGTGGGACTATCAGGATCTGATCGAGGAATCCAAGCCCGTCGTGGCAAGCACGCTGGAGATCTCCGAAAAGGCGCTGGCCGCGCTCGATCAGGGTATGCGTATGACCGCGACCATCGGCACGGCGGAGCAGTATCTCCGGGATTATCCCATCCCCATCGCCTGCAAGACCGGCACGGCGCAGTGGCAGGGCACGACCTCCACCGGCGCGTTCTCCGGCTCCGACCACGCTTCGTTCGTGCTCTACGCTCCGGCGGACAATCCCGAGATCGCCATCTCCGTCTACGTCGAGCGCGGCTCACAGGGCGGCAATCTGGCAAATGTCTGCATTCCCATTCTCGACGCCTATTTCTCCAGCTCCGCCAAATATGAGACTGTCGCGACTGAAAATATCGCTTACTAAGAGAGGAACCGCACATGACCGACCTTTCGCATATCCGCAATTTTTCGATCATCGCCCACATTGACCACGGTAAATCCACGCTGGCCGACCGTCTGCTGGAGGAGTGCCATTCCGTTGAAAAGCGCGAGATGGAGGACCAGATTCTCGACTCCATGGAGCTTGAACGCGAGCGCGGCATCACCATCAAGGCCCGCGCCGTGCGTCTGGACTACCGCGCCGACGACGGCGAGAAATATGTCCTGAACCTCATCGACACGCCGGGCCACGTCGACTTCAACTATGAAGTCTCCCGCAGCCTGTCCGCCTGCGAGGGCGCGGTGCTGGTCGTCGACGCGTCGCAGGGCATCGAGGCCCAGACGCTGGCGAACACCTATCTGGCCGTTGACAACGGCTTGGAGGTCCTGCCCGTCGTCAACAAGATCGACCTGCCGGCGGCGCGGCCCGCCGAGGTCAAGAAGGAAATTGAGGACGTCATCGGCATCCCCGCCATGGACGCGCCTGAAATTTCCGCCAAGAACGGCATCAACATTCATTCCGTGCTGGAAATGATCGTGAAGAATGTCCCCGCGCCCACGGGCGACCGCGAAGCGCCTTTACAGTGCCTGATTTTCGACAGCCAGTATGACTCCTACCGCGGCGCGATCGTCTATCTGCGCGTCGTGAACGGCACGGTCTATCCCGGCATGGATATCCGCATGATGGCCTCCGGGGCAGTTTACAAGGTCGTGGAAGTCGGATATCTGCACCCGAAGGGTATGGTTCCGGCCGAAAGCCTCGGCGCGGGCGAGGTCGGCTATCTGACAGCCTCCATCAAGACCGTCTCCGACACGCGCGTGGGCGACACCATCACGGGCGTGGAAAATCCGGCCGCTGAAGCGCTTCCGGGCTACCATCAGGCGCAGCCGATGGTCTTCTCGGGCGTGTACCCGGCGGACGGCTCGAAATACGGCGATCTGCGCGACGCGCTGGAAAAGCTCAAGCTCAACGACGCTTCCATGAGCTATACGCAGGAAAACTCCATCGCGCTGGGCTTCGGCTTCCGCTGCGGCTTCCTCGGCCTGCTGCATATGGAGATCATCATGGAGCGTCTCGAGCGCGAATATAACCTCGACCTCATCACGACGGCCCCGAACGTCGTCTATAAGATCACCAAGACCGACGGCACGCAGCTCGACGTCTACACCCCGCTCAATTACCCCGACCCCGCCGAGATTGCCGAAGCGCAGGAGCCGTATGCCAAAGCGAACCTGATTGCCCCGCCGAATACGTCGGCGCGATCATGGATCTGTGCCAGAACCGGCGCGGCGAATTCAAGGACATGCAGTACCTCGACCCCACGCGCGTTGAGCTGCACTATTCCATGCCGCTCAACGAGATCATCTACGACTTCTTCGACGCGCTCAAGTGCCGCACGCGCGGCTACGGCTCGCTCGACTACGAGCTCGAGGGCTACCGCCCGTCGAAGCTTGTCAAGCTCGACATTCTGCTCAACGGCGAGATCGTCGACGCGCTGAGCTTCATTCTCTTCGCCGACAACGCCTACGCGCGCGCCAGAAAGATCTGCGAAAAGCTCAAGGAGAACATCCCGCGCCAGATGTTCGAGATCCCCGTGCAGGCGGCCATCGGCGGCAAGATCATCGCCCGCGAGACGATTAAGGCGCTGCGCAAGGACGTACTTGCCAAGTGCTACGGCGGCGACATCACGCGCAAAAAGAAACTGCTTGAAAAACAGAAGGAGGGCAAGAAGCGTATGCGCACCTTCGGTACGGTCTCCGTGCCGTCCGAGGCGTTCATGGCCGTCCTCAAGCTCGACGACGAATCGTAGGAGGTTTTTTCGTGGCGCTCATTCAGATCGTTGAAAACAAGAAAAAAAGCCTCGGCATCTACGTCCACATCCCGTTCTGCCGGAGCAAATGCGAATACTGTGACTTTTATTCCGTTCCCGGCGCACGCAGCCGGGATCTGATGGACCGGTATCTCGACGCCGTGATCCTGCACATCCGGGAGGCGGCGCAGGGTGCAGCGGGCTATGAGGTCGACACCGTCTATTTTGGCGGCGGCACGCCGTCGTTCTTCGGCGCCGGCGGGCTTGCGAAGATTTTTCGCCGAGATCGACCGCCGCTTCGACGTCAGCCGCGACGCGGAGGTCTCGCTGGAGGCCAACCCCGACTCCGTGACGCTGCCCATGCTCACGCGGCTGCGCCGCGCGGGCTTCAACCGCATCTCCATCGGCGTGCAGTCGGACGACGACGCGCAGCTCAAGGCCCTCGGCCGCCCGCACACCTACCGGCAGGCGCAGCAGGCCGTCTCGCTCTCGCGCCGCGCGGGCTTTGACAACGTTTCGGTCGATCTCATGTTCGGCCTGCCGAGCCAGTCGCGCGAAAGTTGGATGCAGACGCTTCGCAACGTCATCGACCTCAAGGCCGATCACATCAGCTGCTACGGCCTGAAGGTCGAGCCGGGCACGAAGCTCTGGGCGTACAAGGACTGCGCCAATCTTCCGGACGACGACGCACAGGCGGACATGTATTTTTACGCCGTGGAGACGCTCGAGCAATTCGGCTATCACCAGTACGAGATCTCCAACTTCGCCAAGGACGGCTTTGTTTGCCGCCACAACCTCAAATACTGGATGGGCGACGAGTATCTGAGCTTCGGGCCGTGCGCGGCGTCCGATTTCGCGGGCAACCGCTTCACCATCGAGCCGAATCTGGAAAAATACATTAAGGGCGTCATGAATAAAGGGCGATTCTGTCCGAATGCGAGACGGTGCCCATGCGCGAGCGGGCAGGGGAGTATCTGATGCTGCGGCTGCGCACGGTGGACGGCGTGGAGGCGGGGGAGTATACGAAATCGTTCCTTCTGCCGTTCGAGCCTGGAGGAAGGTTTTGCAGGCGCTGGAGAAATATGCTGGCAAAACGTCTCCGGCCGCTGGCGCCTGACGCCCAAGGGCTTCATGCTCTCAAACCCCATTCTGGTCAAGCTGTTTGAGGAGCAGCAGAAGAGCAAGCCGCTGGCGCAGAAAAATGATGCGCGGCGGCCTGCGGAAGAAATTCCGTCCTTGCGGAAAAAAAAGATTGACAGGTCGGGGGCCTATCGGCTATAATATGCATTCGTATGTTCCCTGCCCTATACGGCAGAAAGCAGAAAAAGACTCGCTGCGGCTGCGTTTTTTCGCAGCTGTTGAGCATATTTTTACAGGAGGTGTAGACAATGTCGACTGTTCGTACCTATCAGCCCAAGAAGCGCCAGAGATCCAAAGAGCACGGTTTCAGAAAGAGAATGGCTACCGCCAACGGCCGCAAGGTCTTGGCTCGCCGTCGTGCGAAGGGCAGAGCAAAGCTGTCTGCTTGATCTTCGGCCATGACCGCATATACAGCTAGTTTGAGCCATAGGGGTGAATGGAAGCAGTTCTGTTCGCCCCATCCGTTTATCAGGGATCTCAGGCAAGCGCGGAAAACCCGCCAGGGCTGACCGCCGTTACCAAGGAGGGAGGCAGTATGCAATTTTCCAGTTCCCTCAAGCTGAATCATATTTTCCGCCGCCTTTACCGCAAGGGGCAATTCCTGCGCAAACCGGTATCTCGTCCTCTACTACCGCCGGAACGGCTCAACGCAGAGAATCGTATCGGGCTGACGGTGGGGGCAAAGCTCGGCTGCGCCGTCCGGCGCAACCGGCTGCGCCGCCGCCTGCGCGAGATTTACCGGCTGAACGAGGGACGCTTCCGGCGCGGATACGATATTGTGGTCGTCACGCGGAGCCGCGCGATGGACGCGCCCTACGCCGAGCTTGAAAAGGCGTATCTGGCGCTGGCGGAAAAGCTCTCCCTGCTCCAGGACGAGGCGCAGGAATGAAAAAGCTACTGCTCGGGCTCATCCGCGTTTATCAGCGCTATATTTCTCCGGCATTTCCCAGACGCTGCCGCTTCTCACCGACCTGCTCGCAGTATGCCTTCGAGGCGGTTGAGAAATATGGCGCAATCAAGGGCGGGTGGCTGGCTATTAAACGGCTGATGCGGTGCAACCCCTTTTATAGGGGCGACTACTTTGATCCGGTGCCGTAGGGAAGCGTGGTTTTTCTCCTGTCCGGACGGCATCCCCACCACATTTGGAGGAAATTCAATGATGAAAAAGTCCTTGCCTTGGTCCTGGCGCCGTGCTGATGGTGCTGGTCTGGACGGCTGCGCCGCCAACAAGCCGAACGAACGAGACCACTGCGGGCATGGCCCTGGCCCCAGCCGCGCCGAGGAGGCTGCGCCGCGGAGACCAAGGACAAACGAGCATTTCCGATATTGTCCGCGTCCCCTTCGGCTACCTGCTCGACTGGCTTTATCGCTTCGCCAACAACTATGGCGTGGCGCTGATTTTGTTTTCCCTGATCGTGAAGCTCGTTTTGCTTCCGCTGTCCATCAAGAGCAAGAAGAGCATGCTCAAGATGTCGCGCCTGTTGCCCCGCAGATCAAGGCGATCGAGGACAAAATACGGCGACGACACGCCAGAAAGCCCAGATGGCGGTGCAGCAGATGTATAAGGACGAGGGCGTTTCGATGGGAGGCGGCTGCCTGTGGTCGTTTATCCCGCTGCTGATTCTCCTCCCGCTTTACTATGTCATCCGTGAGCCGATCACGTATATGCTGCACAACTCGCGCTCGGTGTCGGCTGCCATCGTTGCGTTCATTCAGGCAAGCGGCGTCGATCTTGGCAAGAACACGTACTATGCCCAGCTGGCAGCAGCCGGACATCTTGGCGAGTTCGCAGAGGCCATCAAGTCCGTCGCCGTTATGGCAGGTGCAAAGCTGCAGGATATCGACTTCTCGTTCCTCGGTGTGGACCTCGCGGCCATCCCGTCGTTCCGCTTCTGGCAGTGCGAGGGCTGGAGCGAGATCGGTCTGTTCCTGATTCCGGTTGCCTCGGGCGCACTGCAGATGCTTTCGATGTTCATCAGCCAGAAAATGAACAACCAGGTCGCGACCAACGCAGACGGTGAGGTCGACAAGAATGCCGCGCAGATGGCAAACCAGACCAACGCCTCGATGATGATCATGATGCCGCTGATGTCGCTGTGGATCGGCTTCTCGATGCCGGCCGCTATCTCGATCTACTGGATTGCGCAGGCAGTGTTCGGCACCGTTCAGGACGTGGTCCTGACCAACCACTTCCGCAAGGTCTATGAGGCAGAAGACGCCGTTCGGCAGGAGCTTGCAGCCAAGCGCCGCGCAGAAGAGGCGGAAAAAGAGCGTCAGCGCCAGCTTCGCCGGGAGCAGAACCCCGACGGCATCGCCGACAACGTGAGCAAGAAGAAGCTGCGCCAGCAGGAGAAGGAAGCTGCGGAAAAGGCCGCCAGAGACTATGAGGCCAAGAAGAACCCCGTTCCGGAGTCTGAGGTCAAAAAGCCGCTCTCCGGCGATCCGGAGCGTCCGTATTGCCGTGGCCGGGCCTACGATCCTTCTCACTACGGCAGAAAACGCGCTGCCGAGTCTGACGCAGAACAGACGAAGGAGTAACTATGGAAAAATTTATCACCGCAACCGGTAAGACGATCGATCTGGCCATCGCAGCGGCTCTGGAAGCAGCTGCATGGACCGCGACAGCGTGTCCGTGGAGATTCTGGAGACCCCGAAGATCCGGCTTTTTGGCATCGGTGCGTCGCCCGCGAGGTCAAGCTGACCTACGAGGCGCCCGACGAAGCGCCCAAGCCTGCCCTGTCCTCCGCCTCCCGCAGCAAGCCGAAAAAGCCCGCCGAGCCCAAGCCCGCGGACGGCGCGAAGGTGATCGCGCCCGCAGCGCCGAAGGTCATCGCCCCCGCCGCGCCCGAAGCGCCCCGCCCGCAGGATACGCGTGCTGCCGCGCCCAAGGCGCTGCAGCAGCCGCGTCAGGACCGCGCGCCGAAAGCGCAGCGCGGCCCAAGCCCGAACGCCGCGACCAGAAGCCGCGCCAGCCGCAGGAGGCTGAAAAGCCCGCTGTCCCGGCAGAGCCGAAGGTCTATGCCCCCGCAGAGCCGGGCTCCAGGGAGGAGCGCATTGAGATCTTCATCAAGGGCCTTCTCGAGCACATGGGCTCCGATGCCGTGCCGCACGCCGTCAACACCGGCGATGATACCTATCTGGTCGACCTCGTGGGCGAGAACCTCGGCATCCTCATCGGCCGCCGCGGCGAGACGCTCGACGCCATCCAGCACCTGACCAACTATGCCGTCAACCGCGGCCAGAACAAGCGCGTGCGCATCAATGTTGACGCCGAGAGCTATCGCCTCAAGCGCGAGCAGGCGCTGCAGCGGCTGGCCCAGAAGGTCGCAGGCAAGGTCACCCGCTACCGCCGCAACATCACGCTCGAGCCGATGAACGCCTATGAGCGCCATGTGATCCATGCCGCGCTGCAGGATTATCCCGACGTGACCACCTTCTCCACCGGCACCGAGCCGAACCGCCGCATCGTCGTGGCCTACAGCCGCTACAAGTCGGCAGAGGCCGCCGTCAAGAAGGATTTCCCGGAAACAGAAGAGGAATAAGCAAAAAAAGTCAGGGGCTGCAGCGAGTTTATTTCGCTGCAGCCCCTTTGTTGTTGATTTTGTTATTCCTCGTCCCGTTCGCGCAGACCTGCGACGGAGCTGACGGGCAGCGAGAAGCAGATCGCACCGGCCTTTGTGCCGGGGCCTGCGTTTTCGTTGATCGCGCGCATGATCGCGGCCTTTTCGTCCGCGTAGGCGATGATGTAGACCATATCCTTTTCGTCGGCCAGACTCACGCCGAAGAATTTTTCTCCGCGCTTCGAGCCTGTGCCCTTGGCGTGCAGCACCGTGCCGCCGCCTGCGCCTGCGGCCCGTGCGGCGTCCATGACGAGATCGGCGTAGCCCTCGTTCAGGATCACGACGATCAGCTCATGATTGAATTCCATATGCGGCGTTCCTCCTGTTTTCAGATCGTTGGTCAGATAGGCGAGCGTTCTGCCGCCCGCCACGCTCTTGAGCGGCACGGTCAGCAGAATCCCGTTGCCGGGAATGTCGAGAAACAGCTTGCGCTTGGCAGCCTTGACGAGCTGCGCGGCCTCCTGCGCGCTGGCAACGGATGTCGTGACGGTCTTGGGTGTCTCATCCAGACCGTAGACGGCCAGATGCTCGTTTTTGGCCGTGCCCCTTCCGGGGGCGCTGAGGATCATCGGCAGACCCGTCTCGCGGAACAGGGCGTTCATGGCCTCGCCGCGGTCGGAATCGGTAACGGCAATGATATAATATAATTCCATATCAGCAGGCCTCCCACAGTTCGATGATCTCGTTGTCGCCGAAGTCCGGCAGAGCCGGTTCCTTTTCGGCGCGGCGGGATTTGATCACGTAGATCGCACCCATGACCTGCACGGTGATGAGCGGCATCATGGCGACCAGCGCGACAAGGCCGAACGCGTCCGTCATGACATTCCCGCCCAGCGCTTCGCAGGCCCCCATGGCGAACGGCAGCATGAATGTCGCCGTCAGCGGACCGGAAGCTACGCCGCCGGAGTCAAACGCGATGGCCGTAAACGTGCGCGGCACGAAGAACGACAGGGCCAGCGCGATGAAGTACCCCGGCACGAGGAAGTACATGATCGAAACGCCCGTGATGACGCGCAGCATGGCAAGTCCGCCTGCGGCGGAGACGGCGATGGACAGGCTCATGCCCATCGCTCTTGCCGAGATCGCGCCCGCGCTTAAATCCTCGACCTGCTGGTTGAGGATATGGACGGCAGGCTCGGCGTTGATGATGAACCAGCCCATCAGCATGGCCAGCGGAATGAGCAGCCACAGCTTCCATCCCTCCGTCAGCGCCGCGCCCAGCGCATAGCCGACCGGCGAGAAGCCGACGTTCACGCCCGTTAGGAACAGGACGAGTCCTGCGTATGTATACAGAATGCCCACCATGACCCGCAAAAACGGCAGCTTCCGCAGCCGCAGCGAGACGATCTGGAAGATCAGGAAGAACACCACGATCGGCAGCAGCGCCAGCGTGACCTCCTTCAGATATTCCGGGAAGGCGTGCAGATAATCCCGGCCCAGCGCGACCGTATTGGTGATGGCGGCGGCAGTCTCGCTTTCCGCCTGTGCGGGCTGCGTCTTGTAGATCGCGCCCAGCAGCAGCACCGACGCGATCGGCCCGATGGAGCACAGCCCGACAAGGCCGAACGAGTCCGCTTTCGCATTTTCGTCGGAACGGATGGACGCAACGCCAACGCCGAGCGCCATGATGAACGGCACGGTCATCGGCCCGGTCGTCACGCCGCCGGAGTCAAACGCGACAGCGAGAATGCCCTGATCGGACAGGAACGCAGCCAAAAACACCAGCACATAAAACACGATCAGCAGCAGCCGCAGCGAAATGCCGAACAGAATGCGCACCATGCAGAGCATCAGGAAAATACCCACGCCGACGGAGACGGTCAGGATGAGAACCGTCTTGTCGATCTCCGGCACGTTGGCTGCCAGCACCTGCAGATCCGGCTCGGCCACCGTAATGGCGACGCCCAACAGGAAGCTGACGATCAGGATCAGCCCAAGCCTGCGCGATTTTGTCAGCTTCGCGCCCATGTAGTTGCCGATCTTGCTCATGGACATTTCCGCGCCGAGCGTGAACAGTCCCATGCCCAAGATCAGCATGGCCGTCGCCAGCACGAACGAGAGCATCAGCCCCGTATCGACCGGCACGAGCACGAAGCAGATCGTCAGCACGATCAGGCTGATCGGCAGCACGGAGGCCGCAGCCTCCTTCAGTTTTTCCAGTAACACCTGTTTGCGGTACAAAGCCTCACTCCTATTTCAAGAATTGTTCTTATTTTATCAGAAAAATCCCGTTCTGAACAGAGCGGAAATGTAAAAAGGCTGTTAATTTTATGCACCGTGTATTTTTATGCAGTTTCACCAAAGAATCATCGATTTACTTGACGAAAGGACAGAAAGCCAATACAATAAGAAAGCTTATGCGCAGACTCCTGGCTGCATATGCGGCCGGGGGTGAGATTTTATGAAGAAGAGAGAGTATTTTATGGAGAAGAAACCCGCGCGCGCCATTGCCCTGCTGCCCATCGGGGTGTTCCTTGTTTTGTATCTGGGGCTGGGCTGCCTGTTTGAATACGGCCTGAAAATTAAAATGGGCTTTTACAACATTCCAATCGTCGTGGCGTTTCTGGCCGCGATCCTCGTCGCCTGCCTGCAGAACCGGGCGCTGTCGTTTGACGACAAGCTGGAGGTCATGGCAAAGGGCGTCGGCGATAAGAATATTATGACGATGATCCTGATCTTTCTGGCCGCCGGTGTGTTCGTCGGCGTCGTGGGCCGCAGCAGCGCGGAGTCCGTCGCGTATTTCATGCTTGCGCATATCCCGGCGCGGTTCGCCGTTGCGGTGCTGTTCATCGTCTCATGCTTCGTCTCTACGGCCATGGGCACGTCCTGCGGCACGATCACGCTGATCGTCCCCATCGCCGTCGCCGTGGCGAAGGCGTCGGGGTTCCATCTGGCGCTGTGCATCGGCTCCGTCATGGGCGGCGCGATGTTCGGCGACAATCTCTCGTTCATCTCCGATACGACCATCGCCGCCTGCAGCACGCAGGGCTGCGAAATGAAGGACAAATTCCGCACAAACTTCCGCATTGCGCTTCCGGCGGCGCTGGTGGCGCTGGCGCTGATCCTCGTGTTCTCGCTGAAAAGCGATATTGGCGCGGTAGAGATCCCGGAATACCATCTGCTGCAGACCGTCCCGTATCTGCTGGTGCTCGTTGGCGGCGTGGCGGGCGTTAACGTGTTCCTCGTGCTGCTGACCGGCATTTTCTCCGGCGCCATCATCATGCTCGCCACCGGTGCGGTGCACCCGACCGAGCTGCTGGGGAACATGGGCTCCGGCGCGTCCGGGATGTTTGAGACGATCATGGTCACGATCCTTGTCTCGGCCATGTGCGGCCTCATCCGCGAATACGGCGGCTTTGAAGCGCTGCTCGGCTTTATCCGCCGCATTTTCCACGGCAACAAGGGCGGCCAGCTGGGCATCGGATTGCTTGTCGGCGCGATGGACATTGCCACGGCCAACAATACCGTCGCCATCGTCATGGCCGGTCCCATCGCGAAGCAGATGAGCGAGGAATACGGTATCACGGGCAAGAAGAGCGCGTCGCTGCTCGACACCTTCTCATGCATCTTCCAGGGCATCATCCCCTACGGCGCGCAGATGCTGCTGGCGATCTCCGCCGCCGCAGAGCTTGGCGAAACGCTCACCGCGTTCCAGATTATCCCGTTCCTGTTCTACCCCTACCTGCTGCTCATCAGCTCGCTGGTGTTTATCTTCCTTGTGCCGGAAAGAAAGTAAGTGGATCGAGCACAGGCAACCACAAAACTGAACGGCTTTCGGTGAATACGCTCCGCATCGCGTAGGGGCCGACGACACTGTCGGCCCGCTGGAAGCAGTGCTTTTTCAGAAATCTTACGGCGAATTCGCAACTCCCCAGCGGGCCGATGCAGGCATCGGCCCCTAGGGTGTATCTGAAAACTCCCAACGCACCCGGACAGCGGGCCTTTTTGCGGTGCGCCGCGTCATTTTTCCTTGAAATACGTCAATATTCCTGCGAAAAAATGTCTTGCGCAACGCAAAAATCCCTCGCTGCCGGTCACATCATGAGTTTTCAGATACACCCTACAGTCAAGTGGGTAAGTGTATACGAATTCGCCGAGAATTTTTGATGATTCGGTGCATTCTGCCGGGCGGACAGAGTCGTCCGCTGACGAACGCATTGCTGCCTGAAACGGGCAGCAATGCGTTTTGATCGTATAAACCGAGGCCCCGCAGACGGCGGGGCCTCGGCTTTTGCGTTTATTGTTCTGCCGCGTGCAGGATGACGGTCAGCAGCTCGTCGCTCTTTTTGAGCTTATCAAGCTTGTTGGCCACGACCACGAAGGGCTTGCCGGACTGCAGAAAGTAATTCGCCATGACCACGTCATTCGCTGTCGGCGCGTGGCGCGCGTCGACGAGCATGACGCCGAGGGCAAGCGTAGCCGGCGCGGCAAAATAGGCCTCCATGAGCCTGCCCCATCGCTCTTTTTCCTTCTGCGGGACCTTGGCATAGCCGTAGCCCGGCAGGTCGACGAGGTACATGGCCTCGTCAATACGGAAAAAGTTGATATGCGTGGTCTTGCCGGGGGCCTCGCCGACGCGGGCGAAGTTTTTGCGCAGCAGAAGCTTGTTGATCACGGAGGACTTTCCAACGTTGGACTTGCCTGCGAACGCGATCTGCGGCAGGCCGTCCTTCGGGCAGTCGGCGACGGAGGTGACGGAGCGGACAAATTCCGCGTTATGCAGATTCATGCCGGCCTCCTCACTGCCGGATGCCGGGCTTGCGGCGCGTCTTGGGTGCGGGGATCGGCAGCGCGGGCGCAGCGGGAACCGAAATTGTCTCCGTCGCATCGCCTGCGGGCAGCAGTGCGGCCTCCAGAACGCGGTCGCTGGAAACTGTGATGAATTGCAGCGCCTGCCGCACGGTCTGGTCAATTTCCTCCAGATCCTTTTCGTTTTCCGTCGGGATGATAACAGTCTTGACCCCGTGGCGCAGCGCCGCCATGGTCTTTTCCTTCAGCCCGCCGATTGCGAGCACGCGGCCCCGGATGGAAATTTCACCCGTCATGGCGACGTCGCGCCGCACGGGGCGGTTCGTCAGCGCCGAGACGATGGCGGTGCAGATCGTGATACCGGCGGACGGCCCGTCCTTCGGGACGGCTCCCTCCGGGAAGTGGACGTGGATGTCCTTCGTTTTGTAGAAATCCGGGGCGAGGCCCAGCGCCTTTGCGCGCGAGCGGATAAAGCTCATGGCCGCGAAGGCGGATTCCTTCATCACGTCGCCCAGATTGCCGGTCAGTTCCAGCTTGCCGGTGCCGTCGACCACGTTGACCTCGACCTCAAGCGTCGTGCCGCCGACGGCTGTCCACGCAAGGCCCGTGACAAGCCCGACCTGATCGGTCGTGACGTTTGCCTCCGGCAGGAATTTGCGGACGCCGAGGAAGTCTTCGAGATTGCCGCCGGTGATGGAAATGCGCTTGGGCGGCTCGTCGGAGACGAAGCGCATGGCGCACTTGCGGCAGAGCGCGGCGATCTGCCGCTCAAGACTGCGGACGCCGGATTCGCGTGTGTAGCAGGCAATGATCTCGCGGATCGCGTCGTCGGAGACGCGCACCTGCGTGCGCTTCATGCCGTGCTTTTTCAGCTGCTTCGGCAGCAGGTGCCGCTTGGCGATCTGCAGCTTTTCCTCGTCCGTGTAAGACCCCAGCTCAATGACCTCCATGCGGTCGAGCAGGGCGCGGGGGATGGTGTCGGTCGTGTTGGCAGTGGTGATGAACATGCAGTGGGACAGATCGAACGGCACCTCGATATAATGGTCGCGGAAGCTGGAATTCTGTGCTGAGTCCAAAACCTCCAGCAGCGCGGACGACGGGTCACCTTTATAATCGCTGCCGAGCTTGTCAATTTCGTCGAGCAGCAGCAGGGCGTTTTTGCTCTTGGCCTGAATGAGAGCCGTCATGATGCGGCCCGGCATGGCGCCGATATACGTCTTGCGGTGGCCGCGGATCTCGGCCTCGTCACGCACGCCGCCGAGAGACAGGCGGGCCAGCTTCCGGTTCAGCGCCCGGGCAATGGAAATCGCAACGGATGTTTTGCCCACGCCCGGAGGGCCGACAAGGCATAGAATCTGCCCCGGCAGCTCCGGAGCCAGCTGGCGCACGGCCAGCGTTTCAAGAATGCGCTTTTTGACCGTCTCCAGGCCAAAGTGATCTTCATCAAGAATTTTCGCAGCGGCCTTTACATCCAGCCGCTCCTTCGTCTCTTTGTTCCACGGCAGGTCGAGGATCGTGTCGAGATAATTGCGCAGAACGGAGGCCTCGGCGGAGCCGGGCTGCTGGCGCGCGAAGCGCGCCACTTCGCGCAGCAGCTTTTCCTCCGTCTCCTCCGGAAGCTTCAGCGCCTGAATCTTCGTGCGGTAGCTGTCCGCGTCGCTGTCGTCGTCCTCGCCGAGTTCTTCGCGGATGACGTGCAGCTGCTCGCGCAGATAATAATCGCGCTGGTTCTGGTTGACATTCTGCTGCACCTGATCGTTGATCTCGCTTTCCAGCCGCAGAATGTCAAGCTCCTTCGCCATCATGCGAATGCACAGCTCCAGCCGGTGGACGGGCGGCAGCGTTTCGAGCACGCGCTGCTTGTCCTCGTAGCCGAACGTCGCGTTCTGGGCGATGAAATCGGCCAGCTCGCCCGCGTCGTCGGTCGAAGAGCCTTGCAGCAGGTTTTCCTGCCCGGATTTGACAGCCAGATCGATAAACTGCTCAAACAGCTGGTGCGCCTGCCGCACGAGCGCCTGCGTGCGCGGTACGGCGGCATGATAGTCCGGCTCGTCCAGTTCCATCGCGCGGGCGAAGAGATACGGCTCGGCGTGGATCATATCGGTCAGCTGGGCACGATATTTGCCCTCGACCAGGATGCGCATATTGTCGCCCGGCAGCCGCAAAATCTGCCGGACATAGGCGACGGTGCCGATGGGGTACAGGTCGGTCTTCTTCGGCTCGTCGCACTGCACGTCGCGCTGGGCGACGAGGAAGATCATCTGATCAGCCCGCATGGCCTCCTCAACGGCGCGGGCAGACCGGCTCCGGCCGACGTCGAAATGCGTTACGCAGCCGGGAAACACCACGATCCCGCGCAGCGGCAGGACCGGCAGGCAGGCAAGGGGTTTATAGTCGCTCATAAAAGTTGTCTCCTTTCGCGGAGGATAAAAATACGCAGGAAGGGAGCGCACGCTCCCTTCCTGTTTGTTGTGTTACAGCGTTACGCCTGCGTTCTTGATGGGAGCGCGGGGCTTTGCGGCGTCGCGGGTGATCTGGGGCGGCTCGCCTTCGCGCACGCAGCGCTCAGTGATGCAGACGGACTGGATGGTGGGGTCGGACGGGATCTCGTACATGATCTTCGTCATGATCTCTTCCATGATCGCGCGCAGGCCGCGCGCGCCGATCTGGCGCTCGATGGCCTTTTCCGCGATGGCTTCCAGCGCGCCCTTTTCGAACTCAGTTCGACCTGTCGTAGGACAGCAGCTTGTGGTACTGCTTGCAGAGCGCGTTTTTCGGCTCGGTCAGGATGCGGACGAGATCGTCCTTGCTCAAGTCCCTGCAGAGACGTAATGACCGGCAGGCGGCCCACAAGCTCCGGGATAATGCCGAACTTCAGCAGATCATGCGGCTGCACAAGCTGGAAGAGCTTTCCGACGTTGTGGTCGCCCTTGCTCTTGACCGTAGAGTTGAAGCCCACGGCCGAGGTATCGGTGCGCTGCTCGATGATCTTGTCAAGCCCGTCGAACGCGCCGCCGCAGATGAAGAGGATGTTGGTCGTGTCGACCTGAATGAACTCCTGCTGCGGGTGCTTGCGCCCGCCCTGCGAGGGACATTTGCGACCGTGCCCTCGACGATCTTCAAAAGCGCCTGCTGGACGCCCTCACCGGAGACATCGCGGGTGATGGACGTATTTTCGGACTTACGGGCGATCTTGTCGATCTCATCGATATAGATGATGCCGCGCTCGGCCAGCTCTACGTCGAAATCCGCCGCCTGCAGAAGCCGGAGCAGGATGTTCTCGACGTCCTCGCCCACGTAACCGGCCTCGGTCAGTGTGGTCGCGTCCGCGATGGCGAACGGCACGTTGAGGATCTTGGCCAGCGTCTGGGCGAACAGTGTCTTGCCGGAGCCGGTGGGGCCAATGAGCAGAATGTTGCTCTTCTGCAGCTCCACATCGGAATCGTTCTGGAAATAAATGCGCTTATAGTGGTTGTAGACCGCCACGGACAGGGCGACTTTCGCGTCGTCCTGACCGATGATATAGCGGTCCATGTAGGTCTTGATCTGCTGCGGCGTCGGGAGCGTATCGGGCAGTTCAAGCTGCTGCTCATTCAGGCCGTTGTGCATCTCATCGTGCAGAATGGACGAGCAGAGCTCGACGCATTCATTGCAGATGTAGACATTGGGACCGGCGATGATGCGGCCGACCTGCTCCTGCCGTTTACCGCAGAAGGAGCAGCGGATGGAGTCTCTTGCCAAGCTGGACTCCTCCTTTCAGGGATTATTGTCTCTTGTAGATGACCTTGTCAACAAGGCCGTAGGCCTGCGCCTCTTCGGCGGTCATGAAGTTGTCGCGCTCGGTATCGATCTTGATCGTCTCGAGCGGCTTGCCGGTGTTGGCGGCAAGGATCTCGTTCAGACGCTGCTTGATCTTCAGCATCCGTTCGACCTGGATCTGCATATCGGTCGCCTGCCCCTGCGTGCCGCCGGAGGGCTGGTGGATCATGATCTCCGCATTGGGAAGGGCAAGGCGCTTGCCCTTCGTGCCGGAGGACAGCAAAAACGCGCCCATCGACGCGGCCATGCCCACGCAGATGGTGGACACGTCGCACTTGATGAACTGCATGGTGTCATAGATCGCCATGCCGTCGGTCACGCTGCCGCCGGGGGAGTTGATGTAGAACTGAATATCCTTGTCGGGGTCCTGTGCCTCGAGATAGAGCATCTGCGCAACGATCAGACTCGCGGTGGTGCTGTTGACCTCTTCGGACAGGATGATGATACGGTCGTTGAGCAGGCGGGAGAAAATATCATAAGACCGCTCGCCGCGGCTCGTCTGCTCGACAACATACGGAACCAAACTCATAATTTGGGATTCTCCTTTCAGACGGATGTCAGGTTGGCTGTAGGATTCTACCCAACCGGTTGGAGAATTATTCCTCGGTCTTGGCCTCTTCGGCGGGAGCCTCAGCGGCGTCTTCCTTCTTGGCGGCCTTCTTTGCCGTCTTCTTTTCCTTCTCGACGGGCTTTGCATTGTCCACGATCAGCTTGACAGCCTTGCGGCCCTTCAGATCAGACTTGACGGCCTCGACGTCGACCATTTCCTTGATCTTGTCCAGTTCCATCTTATACTGCTCGGCCAGCTTCTTGAGCTCTTCCTCGACTTCCTCTTCGGTCACGTCGAGGTTCTCCTGATGGACGATCTCGCTGAGCAGGATGTTGCTGCGGACGGTCTGCTCGGCCATCGGGCGCATGGAATCGCGCATGCCCTTGACGTCGCCGCCGATCATCTTGAGGTAGTCTTCCATCTTCATGCCCTGGGACTGCAGCTGATAGGAAAACTGCTCCAGATGCTTGTCGACCTGCTCGTCGATCATGCAGGCGGGAATGTCGCAGGTCATGTTCTTGCCTGCGAGAACGACAGCTTCGTTCTCAAAGTCGCGGTCAACAGCTTCCTGACGCTTTGCGGCGAGGTCGGCCTTGATGCTCTTCTTGAGGGCGGCCAGCGTGTCGTATTCGGAGACGTCCTTGGCAAACTCGTCGTCGAGCTCGGGCTTGATGGTCTCCTTGACCTCGTGGATCTTGCACTGGAAGGTGGCGGCCTTACCGGCAAGCTCCTTGGTGTAGCCCTCGGGGAACGTAACCTCGACGGCCTTCTCGTCGCCGGCCTTCAGGCCGACGAGCTGATCCTCGAAGCCGGGGATGAACGCGCCGGAGCCGAGCGTCAGGGTATAGCCCTCGGCCTTGCCGCCGTCAAACGGCTTGCCGTCCACGAAGCCCTCAAAATCCAGAACGACGGTGTCGCCGGTCTTCGCTTCGCGGTCGACTGTTTCGATGCGGGCGTTGCGCTCCTGCATACGGGCAAGCTCTGCGTCGACCTCTGCCTTGGAGATGGAGACGGACTCCTTGGGAACCTCGATGCCCTTGTATTCGCCGAGGGTGACCTCGGGGTAAAGCTCGGTGGAGACAGTCAGCACAACGCTGCCGTCCTCGGGGGTCTGCATATCGGTAACGGAGGGCTGGCCGACAGCCTTGAGCTCCTGCTTGACAATGGCAGCCTCGTAAATGTCGGGGAAGATCTCGTTCACGGCGTCTTCATAGAACACCTGCGAGCCGTACATCCGCTCGACGAACTTGCGCGGAGCCTTGCCCTTGCGGAAGCCGGGGATCATGATGTCCTTGCGGATCTTGGCATACGCCTTGTCCAGCGCGGTCTGGAACTCGTCCTTTGCGATCTCGACAGTGACCTTTGCGCTGCCGTTTTCTTTCTCTACGTTTTTAACGTTCATTGTGGTACTTTCCTCCTATGCGGTGCGGCTTATAAAAGGCCGTAATTCACCATTCTCATTTGAATCCGCTCTATTCTACCAGACTTCATGCAAGAAATCCACTGTTTTTTCAGGAATTTATCCGAATTCAGAAAAAATTCAAAATCTTTCCGCCCATTTGCCGTCTATCCGATGCGCTGCGGCTGAAAATCGACGTGATCTGCCGAAACAAGGCGGTACTGCACGCCCTGATAGTCGTCCTCCAGCGCCAGCCGGATGGAGTCGGCGTGCAGGTGGCCGTAATAGCAGCGCGTCACGCCGTATGTTCCGAGCAGCTCAGAATCTCCGGGCAGGCGTACCCGCGGTAGCGCGGCGGATAGTGCAGAAAGCAGTATTTTTCCGCGTCTCCCGCCAACTGCAAAGAGCGTTCGAGCCGCCCAAGCTCCCGCCGGAAAATTTTCTCGTCGTGGCTGCCCTCCTTCTGCGCGTCGTAGAACCACCCGCGCGTGCCGCACAGGGCGATATCGCCGTAGAAGAAGCAGGAATTATTCAGGACGTGAAAATCTGCAAACCCGTGCTCCGCGCAGAAGCGGTCAAAGGCCCGCAGCGTTGTCCACCAGTAGTCGTGGTTGCCCTTCAGGATGATCTTGCGGCCAGGGATAGCGTTCATAAAGGAAAATCCTCCGCCGCGTCGTCAAGGCTCATTGCCCAGCTGAGATCGCCGAGCAGAACGGTCGTGTCCTCCGGGCCAATCACCTTCAGATTTTCCCGCAGCTTTTCCATATACCCTGTCCAGCGGCCCCCGAACACGTCCATCGGCTTGTCCGCCGGGCCGAGCGACAGGTGCAGATCTCCAATCGCGTACAGGGCCATCAGCGCAGGAACTCCGTCACGACGGCGCGCATATCGCCCCTGTCCGTGACCTGATCGAAGCGCACGGGCTTGCCCGCAAGGCTTGCCAGCGGCGTCGGAGCCGGACGGCCCGTCTCGGCCGTGAGCTGGCCGAGCACGCCCGTGCCGGGCGCATGCTCTGTCACGCCGAGCGCGTCCAGAACGCTTGCGCAGAACTTAAACGGGCTTGCTGTGGATTCCACGATGGTCAGCGTCTGATCGCTGTCTCCGCGCGGTACGCGCCCAGAACTGTGCAGGCTACGGCAGTGTGCGTGTCGAGCAGATAGTTCGCGGAAAGTCTTCCCGATCGTCTGCGCGCCCTGCGCGTCCGTGCAGAAGCCGCAGGAAAATTCCGCCTGCACGGCCCGCAGCACCCGGTCGGAGACGGTATACTTTCCCGTCTCGGAAAGCTGCCGCATATAGCCGCGCACCTCCTCGTCCGAGCCGGACAGCAGGGACAAAAGCCGCTCGAGATTCGACGAGATCAGGATATCCATCGACGGCGAAGCTGTCTGGTAAAACGGCCGGTTGCGGTCATAGGTGCCGGTCCTGATAAAGTCGGTCAGGACGTTGTTCTCGTTTGACGCGCAGATGAGCCTGCCGATGGGCACGCCCATCCTCTTCGCGTAGAAGCCGGAGAGAATGTTGCCGAAGTTGCCTGTCGGGACGCAGAAATTGACGCGCGTCCCGGCTTCGATGGTCCCAGCGTTCAGCAGGTCGCAGTAGGCCGAGACGTAATACACGATCTGCGGCAGGAGCCTGCCCCAGTTGATGGAGTTGGCCGAGGACAGGAAGTATCCGCGCCCGGCCAGCTCCCCGCGCAGCGCCTCGTCGGAGAAAATGCGCTTCACGCCGGTCTGCGCGTCGTCAAAGTTGCCGCGCACGGCGCACACGCCGACGTTTTTACCCTCCTGCGTGACCATCTGCAGCTTCTGCATGTCAGAAACGCCGCCGTCGGGATAGAACACAAGAATTTTCGTGCGGTCCACGTCGCGGAAGCCCTCAAGCGCGGCCTTGCCCGTATCGCCGGAGGTCGCAACGAGGATGCAGACGGTCTTCTCCTCGCCCGTTTTCCGGAGCGAAGCCGTCAGCAGATACGGCAGCATCTGCAGCGCCATATCCTTGAATGCGCACGTCGGCCCGTGCCACAGCTCCTGAATATACGTGTTTTCCGTCAGCATTACGACGGGCGCTGCGGCGGGCGTGTCAAATTTCGCCGGGCCGTAGGCGCTTTTCGCAAAGCCCAGCAGCTCCTCCTCGGTAAACTCGTCGAGATAGCGCTTCATGAGTCTCGCGGCCCGTTCGGGATAGGAAAGCGCGGCGAGCGCTTTGATCTCGTCCATGGTGAGCTGCGGAATTTCCTCCGGCAGATACAGCCCGCCGTCACGGCTGAGGCCCTCGACAATGGCCTGACTGGCAGTTAAGCGGCGGCCTACGTCCCGTGTACTTACATAATACATAGTTTCACGACCTTCATGAGAGAATTGCAGAACAGGTTCTGTATGGTTTCATCGGAATATCCGGTAGTTTTCAAAAAATCACCGAGCCGGTTATAATCGTCCAGCCCGGAAAAGCCCTCCGGCAGTAAATCACAGCCGTCGAGATCTGCGCCCAGCGCGAGATGCCCCTCGCCGCCAAGATCCAGGAAATGGTCGAGATGGCGGCGCAGATCGTCAAACGACGCGCGGGGCGCTTGCGTCAGGAACGGCGCGTAGAGGTTCAGTCCCGCTGTGCCGCCAAGATCGCGGATGGCCCGGAACTGGTCGTCCGTCAGATTGCGCGGGTGCGGGCAGACGGCAAACGAATCGGAGTGACTTGCGATGACCGGCTTTTCAGCCAGCCCGATCATGTCCCAGAAGCCCTTTTCGGACACATGGCTCACGTCGACGAGCATCCCGAGCGCCTGCGCCCGCTTAAAAAAGTGCCTGCCCTTTTCCGTCAGCCTTCGTCCGAGCCGCACGGCGCGGCAAGGCTGTTCGGAAGGCTCCATACAAGCGAGATCATCCGCACGCCGGATTCATATGCGTGTTCCAGAAGCCCTTCGTCCTCGCGCACAGCCTCTGCGCCCTCAATGGCGAGAAACGCGGCGCATTTGCCGCCCTGCATGGCAGCTTCGGCCTCACTTGCTGTGCGGCAGAGCGTGATCTTGTCCGCATTCTCGCGCAGCTGCGCGTGAAAATTGTCCAGCGCGCGGGAGAAAATCTCCGGTCTTGGCAGCTTTGCCTTGACCCAGGCGGTGCAGAACGCGAAAAACTGCGCCCATGTGCCGAGCCGCTGCGCGCGTTCGAGCGAAACAGCCAGCGTGTTTTTGCGCAGCGGCTGATTTTGCAGCCAGAGTTCGATGGGCGTGTCGCAGTGGCCGTCAAAAACGCGGTAATTTGTCAAAATGCGTCCTCCATATGGGTAATCTGCGGGCGGCGGGTCTGCGTGCCGTCGGGCGCATAGATTTCGATCACGTCGAAGCGCGGCTGCAGCGGCGTTTCGTGTTGGGATAGGTATAAAAGCGCGGTCGTGCGCAGACGCTGCTGCTTGCGCGCGTCGACAAATTCCCGCGGCGGCAAAATCCGCCGATTTTCGCAGCTTGACCTCGCAGAAGACGAGATACTGCCGGTTCGACGCGATGATATCGATCTCGCCGAGCCGCGTGCGGTAGTTCATGGCCTCGATGCGCCAGCCCTTTTTTCGCAGATACTCCGCGGCCAGCGCCTCGCCCCATGGGCCGGACAGGTCACGGGTTCTCATAGAATTTTTTGAGGAACGTTCTTCCTGTGGATCGGACTGGGGCCGAATTCACGCAGCGCTTCATAGTGCCGCTTTGTGCCGTAGCCCTTGTGGACGGCGAAGCCGTACTGCGGGTACTGCGCGTCGTATTCCTCCATCAGCCGATCCCGCGTGACCTTGGCCAGAATCGACGCGGCAGCGATGGACGCGGACAGACTGTCGCCCTTGACGATGGTCCGGACCGGCAGACCGAAGTCCTTCGTCCGGTTGCCGTCGATGAGCGCAAGCTCCGGCTGCGGGGAGAGCTTCTGTATGGCGCGCTCCATGGCGAGGAACGTCGCCTGTAAAATATTGATCTCGTCGATCTCCTGTTCGCTCGCGAACGTGATACCGTAGGACACGGCCTGCGCGGCAATGACGTCGTACAGTTCCCGGCGCTTTTTGTCCGTGAGCTTTTTCGAGTCGTTGAGGCCGGGGATTTCCAGCCCCGGCGGCAGCATGACCGCCGCCGCACATACCGGCCCGGCCAGCGGCCCGCGCCCCGCCTCGTCCACGCCGCACACCAGTTTGATGCCTGCGTCGAACGCTTCGCGTTCATACACCCAAAGATCCAGCGGTTCTTCCTGTCTCATTGCGTGTCCTCCGGGCTCTCGAGCGTCAGCTTGCCAAGCTTGCCGCTTCTATAATCGTCCATGAGCGCCTTTGCCATACGTTCCGTATTGACCTCTCCGCCGGAGACGAGATAGCCGCGCTTTTTCCCGGCCAGCTGCAAAAGCTCATACCCGTCCGCACCCTCCGGCGCTTCGAGCTTATAGCGCTCGGAAAGCGTCTGCGGGTAATACTTTGCCAGCAGCGCGATAAAATGGCAGGCCAGCGTCTCGGTGTCGATCACGTCCTCCTTGACGGCACCCGTGTAGGCAAGGCGCATCCCGACCTCCGGGTCTTCGAACTTCGGCCACAGAATGCCCGGCGTGTCCAGAAGCAGCAGCCCTTGATCGACCGTGATCCACTGCTTGCCGCGCGTAACGCCGGGGCGGTTCTCGGCCTTTCGCGCCCTTGCGCCCGGCGATCTGGTTGATGAACGTCGATTTCCCCACGTTCGGGATGCCGACGACCATGAGCTTCAGGGGCCGTCCCACCTGCCCTTTTCCGCGTAGCGCGCCAGCTTTTCCGCCAGCAGCGTGCGCACCGCCGGGACGAAGCCGGAAATGCCCTTTTTCGTCTTGCAGTCAGTCTGCAGAACGGCATAGCCCTTCGCACGGAAGTGCTCCGCCCATTTTTTCGTCAGCGCCGGGTCTGCCATGTCGATGCGGTTCAGGACGATCATGCGCGGCTTGCTGCCGCAGATGGCGTCGATATCCGGGTTGCGGCTGGCAATCGGGATGCGCGCGTCGAGAATTTCGCACACGGCGTCGACGAGCTTCACATCCTCCTCGATCATCCGGCGCGTCTTGGTCATGTGCCGGGGTACCACTGGATGTTCATGGTGCTCCGGTTCGTGTCTTCCTGCTTCATGATACCGCTCCGAATCTGTGCCAGCTGCGCCCGCCGGTCACGGCTCCAAATTCATTCGTCTGCCGTCCGGGGAAGACCACAAGCAGAACTTTGCCCAGAACAGCCTCCTTTTTGACGCAGCCGACGTCGGAGAACCGGCTGTCCTCTGAGTGATTGCGATTATCGCCCATAACGAACAGTTCGCCCTCCGGCACCGTGACCGGATAGTCGAGCGCCTTGCCGTATTCGGCGTAGCTCAGATACGTCGGCTCGAACGTATACGGCTCGTCCAGCGCCTGTCCGTCGACGTAGACGACGCCCGCGTCAAAGTCAATGTCCACCGTCTGCCCGCCGACCGCGATCACGCGCTTGACCAGCAGCTCGTCATTCTCGGAAAACGGCGGCGTATACAAAACGACGATATCGCCCTGCTTTGCGTCCCGGTAGAGGAAATTGCTCTCCAGCACCAGATAGTCCTTATCGACCAGCGTCGGGTACATCGAACTGCCGCTCACGCCGTTCAGACGGAAAAAGAATACGAAGACCAGCGTGATGACCGCCAGCATCCGCACCAGATCGAACAGGCTCAGATACGCCTCATAGCCCTTGGGAAGCGGCTGCTTTTCCGGCTTTTCCTGCGCTTCGGACGGCTCCGCCTGCAAATTCTTGTCTTCCTGTTCCATATAAAAAATCCCCCATTTCGGAAGAAGCGTAAAATCAAAAATAGTATACACGATTTCTTCCAATAAAGAAAGAGGAAAATGACCTTTTCTTGCGGCTGGACGCCGGGTGTGCTATACTGAGAGAAAAAGAAGCTCGGGAGGCGGACGGATGTACCGTATTTTGCTGGTCGAGGACGACCCCGGCATCGCGCAGGCCGTCTGCGCGCATCTGCGGCAGTGGGAGCTGGACGCGCGGTGCGTGCAGAATTTCCGCGCCGTCATGGAGGAATTCACAGCCCTTCGACCCGCAGCTTGTGCTGCTGGATATCTCGCTGCCGTTTTTCAACGGCTACCACTGGTGCACGCAGATCCGCGCCGTTTCGCGCGCCGGTCGTGTTCCTCTCTTCCGCATCGGAGAATATGAACATCGTCATGGCCATGAACATGGGCGCGGATGATTTCATCGCCAAGCCCTTTGATCTGGACGTGCTGACGGCGAAGGTGCAGGCGCTCTGCGCCGGACGTATGATTTTGCGCCCGCGGAGCCTGTTCTGTCCCACCGGGGAGCCGTCTTGCAGCCGGGCGATCAGTCCCTGCTCGTAAACGGCGAAAAGCTGCCGCTCAGCAAGAACGAGTACCGCATTCTGTGGACGCTTCTAAAGGAGAAGGGCAAAATCGTCAGCCGCGAGAAGCTGATGGAGGCGCTCTGGCAGACGGACAGCTTCGTCGATGAGAACACGCTTTCGGTCAACATGGCGCGCCTGCGCAAAAAGCTGGATGGCGCGGGACTTGCGGGCTTTATTGCCACGCGCGTCGGCGCGGGTTATTTGGTGGAATAGATATGCGGTTATTTTTACAATATCTGCGCGGAAAAGCGGGGAAGATCGCCGCGTTTTTCCTGTTCGCGGTCATTTTTATCGTCTCGTTTGCGCTGTACCACCTGCCGCTGGCTGCGGTGTGGTATCCGTCGGTGTTGTGTGTCATTCTGGGGCTTGCGGTTCTGCTGCTGGATTTCCGGCGGGTCAAAGCGCGGCATGAGACGCTGCGGCTGATTCTTCGCCAGCTGCCCACGCTTCCCGAGACGCTCCCGGCAGCGCACACCGTCCCGGAGGAGGCTACCGCGCGCTGGTGCAGGCGCTCGAGACGCGCATGAATGCGCAGTATCAGGACATGCTTGACTATTACACGCTCTGGGCGCACCAGATCAAAACACCCATCGCCTCCATGCGCTTATGCAGCTTCAGCAGGAGGACACGCCGCAGGCAAGGCAGCTTTTGCAGGAGCTTTCCCGCGCCGAGCAGTATGTCGAGATGGTCATGGTCTATCTGCGCCTGAATGGCGGCAGCGATCTTGTCCTGCGCGAATGCCAGTTGGACGGGATCGTCCGCCGCGCCGTGCGCCGGTTCGCGGGTGAGTTCATCGGCAGAAAATTAAAGCTCTGCTACGAGCCGCTGAATGTGTCGTGCGTGACGGATGAAAAGTGGCTGCTGTTCGTGATCGAGCAGGTCTTGTCCAACGCGCTCAAGTATACGCGCGCGGGCAGCATCACCATCGAGCTTGAAGCGCCCAAGACCCTCGTCATCCGTGACACCGGCATCGGCGTCGCACCGGAGGACCTGCCGCGCATCTTTGAAAAGGGCTATACCGGCTACAATGGCCGCGGCGACCAGAAGGCCAGCGGCCTCGGCCTCTACCTCTGCCGCACGAGCTGCAAACGCCTCGGCCACACCATCACCGCCTCCTCCGTCCCCGACCACGGCACTGCCATCCGCATCACGCTGGAGCACAGCCAGGTCTCCTTTGTGCGGTCCTCTTCCGGCATTCCGATGCCGGAGGAACTCATGGAACCGTAGGTTCCATAGTCGCTGTACGCGTAGCCGTTTTCCTTGCTGGCAAGTTCGAAGCTTGTTCCGTCCTTCAGTGTAATGGAAACGGCACTATTTGTTTCCGGAACGCTCCAATTGCGTCCGTAGCGGCCTTCAAGCCGGAAGGAGATCGGCGTGATCGTCGCCGTCTGCCAGCAGTCGTACTGATCCTCGTAGGCCGACTCGTCCAACTTGATCACCAGCTCCTGTTCCAGCTGATCCGGCACCGCAAGTTCAAACAGATCAACGGTCTTGTCCTGATACCACGCCTGAAACAGCAGCCGGTCGCCCGGTTCAATTTCACCGCCGCTGTTCGTCAGAACCATATATGCCGTGCGTCCTTCCACCTGAATGATGTGCATCCCCATACCGCCAAGCTTCCATTCCAGACTATGATCTCCGCGGAAGTCAATGTTGTTGCGCACATGCACCTGCAGCATCCGAGCCATCTCCTTCTCGTTGTCACTGGCCTCCGGCAGCGCGGCAAGCGTCGCCGCGGCCTTGTCTGTCCGCGCGTCGACGCGCATGACCGCAAGCACGGAATCCTTCGAGACGAGCATGGATTGGAGCGTAAACACGAAATTCTCCGTCGTGGCCGATACGCCCGTATCCGCCAAATCGGCAGTGTCGGGCACCTGCATCGTGCCCTCGGCGATCATGGCCTGCTCTTCCTCGGTGTACGCCGGCTGTGTGATATCCGTAGTCGTAGTTTCGTCGTAGCTGGTGACATGGTCCTTGACCAGCGCGGCCTTTTCGCCGAACAGCTGGTCGAACCAGCCGAAGGAGTGCGCCGCAAACGCACTGCCGCACAACAGCGCCGCGACTGCCGCCGCGATCAGCACCGTCCGGACAGGCCGGGCGGGCTTCTGCTTCGTTTCCTTGATTTTTCCCATCGTCTTGCTCAAAATTCGTGCACACTCACCGTCCTGCATCGAGGGCAGCGGAATCTCCTGCTCCGGCGCATAGCGCATGAGCTCATCCCACGTCGTTTTCACGAAACAGACCTCCTTTTTCCAAAGCCTCGCGCAGTGTCCGCCGTCCGCGCATCAGGCGCGAACGCACGGTCGACGCGTTCAAATGTAAGTCCTCCGCGATCTGCGCGGCTGTCTGCGACAGATCGTAAAACCGGTAAAAGATCTCCCGGTCCTCGTCCGGCAGGGCGCGCATGGCCTGCGCGATGGCCGCGCAGCGCTCCTGTTCCAGCATCTGCTCCCAGAGCCGGTCGAGCGTGATGAGCGTATCGTCCTCCAGCGGAAGATAGATGTTCTGCTTCCGCATGGCCTCCGCCGTCCGGTTCCGCGCCACCGCGCCGAGCCATGGCCGCAGCTGCCCGCGCTCGATGCGCGCCGCGCCGTTCCAGAGCGCGAAAAACACGTCCGAGGCAATTTCCTCATGGTCCTCCGGCGTCAGAACGCCGCGGCTGCGGTTGCGGATGATGGCCAGAACGTATGCGCCGTACTGTGCGACCGCCTGCTCCAGCGCACCTGCGCGCTGCTTTTGCAGCTGCCGCAGCAGCTCTTTTTCGTCCAAGCCGCATTCCTCCTTTGCGTTACTTGCATTGTGTTCAACATGCTGACGTCTATCATGTCGGGCTGTTCGGCGGATTTTGTTGCAGCCGCACGGAAAATTTCCCTGTTTCCCCAGAGTTCTTGCTTTTTCTGCCTGCGGCTGGTATGATAAAGCTATGAAGAAAAGAGTTGCTTACTATGTCAGCCGGAAGAATCCGCTTATCTGGCTGGCCGCGCTGGTCATGCTGGCCTCGGCAGCGCTTCGCATCGCAAATGTCTGCGGGAAAGGCGCAGATGCAAAGACGGTGTGGTTTTTAGTCGTGCTGCCGGTCGTGGGCTGTGTGTTCTATGTGCTGAATATCCTGTGCAATGGCAGCGACCGGTTCTACCGTTCATCCGTGCCCGTCATTCTGCTTGCGATCTATTACGGCATCAAGATCACGCTCGTCTCACCGTATCTGTGGCTGACGTTCATGTTCTGGATCGCCTATCTCGCCATCGCCGCGTTTTACGCCGTGACCGTCTCCGGCCACATCAAAAGCACGATCCCGCTGCTTCTGCTGCTGATCGCTGCGCTCGGCATTCTGGCCGGGATGCACGAGAAGGAATTCACGCGGGAAAACTGGCCGCAGCTGCGGCAGATTTTGCCTGATATGCTGTTCCTGCTTGCCGGGATTCTGACGCTGCTCGGCGCGAAGGTCTATCTCGACGGCGCGTACCACCCCACCTGGGGTGACCGGCCCGACGGCCGCAGGCTGCGCACGCTCGACCCGATGGCGGTCGTCGCCAATTATATCATGCCGACGCGCATCGGATCGTCCAATTTCATCCGCGAGTCCGTTGACATCGGCCCGATGGAGCGCTACATCCGCGAAAAGCGCAAGCAGGGCTTTACGAATCTCGGCGTGACGCACGTATTTCTGGCCGCGTATGTCCAGTGCGTGGCGAAATACCCGGCGCTCAACCGCTTCCTGTCCGGGCAGCAGGTCTATTCGCGCGACGACGACATTCAGTTCTGCATGGTCGTCAAGACCTCAATGGACACCTCCGCGCCGGAGTCGATCACAAAGCTTCATCTGAAGCCGACCGACACCATCGATGATATCTATGAAAAGCTCAACAAGGGCATCGCTTCCATTCAGGGGCAGGCCATCGGCGGCAGTGACTTTGACAAAACCGCGAAATTCCTGTCCTTTATTCCCGGCGTGCTGTTCAAATTTGTGGTCTGGCTGCTCAAGACCATCGATTACTTCGGCTTCCTGCCAAAGTTCCTGCTGGAGGTCAGTCCGTTCCACGCCTCGATCTTCTTTACCTCCATGGGTTCGCTCGGCATCCCGCCGATTGTGCACCATCTGTACGACTTCGGCAATATGCCCGTCTTCGTCTCCTTCGGCTGTAAATATCACAAGAACGAAGTGCTCGACGACGGCACGGTCGTGCGCCGCAAGTACATCGACTACACCGTCAACACCGACGAGCGCATCTGCGACGGCTTCTATTACGCCACCACGCTCAAGCACCTCAAGCGCCTGCTGTCCCACCCCGAGCAGCTCGACAAGCCCGCCCCCGTCGTCAACCACGACATTGAGTGATTGATATGCAGGACCCGCCCCGAGCAGCTGCTCAGAGCGGGTCCGTCTGTCAGAAAGCATGAAACGCCTCTTGAAATAAATCCGGTATGGCGCTGCCCCGGCGCTTGATGGTTTCTGCCTTCCCCACAAAATCATTGGCGCATGGTTCGCCGGGAATGCCGGCGGCCTGTTGCAGAAAACCATCATTTTAACGTACAAAACGCCCCGAAGCGGCTGCTTCGAGGCGTTCGTTCAATCTGCGTAATCCTTCATTTCCTCGCGGCGTGCGCGGCAGGCGGCAAGCTTTTTGACGCCTGCGCAGATCTCGTCGAGGAAGCCGACGACGACAAGCACGGTGCCGATCACGGCCATGACCGCGCCCGCGATCTTCAGGATGCTTTTGATGGATTTCATACCAGTGCCCTCCTGTTTTTTCTTTAGTATAAGCCTGTCTTTTGCCGCAGATGAGTCTGAAAGCGCAGGAATACTTTGTGTTTTGCAAGAGGTTTTACGGTTACATTACACGCGGACGATGAAATCGGCCTTTCTAGGCTTTGCGGGGGCAGGCTCCTGCGCGGCGTAGCCGAGGATGCAGTGGCCGATGCCGGCGTAATTCTCGCTCACGCCCCATTTTTTCATCAGCGCCTTGCCCTCCGCGCTTTCAAACTCCTGCCGTGCCCGGTGGATCCAGCAGCTGCCGAGGCCGAGACTGTGCGCGGCGGCCATCATATTGCCGATGACAAGGCTGCCGTCCTCGACCCAGGTGTTCACATTCGTGTCCGCGAACACGACGCACACGACCGGCGCGCCGTAGAACGGGTGCGCGTCCGGGTTTCCGAGGATCGACGCGTTCATTTTTTCCAGCTGCGCGATATCATCCGGGTTTTGCAGCACGACGATCTTCCCGGCCTGACGGCCCATGCCGCAGGCAGCATACGTTCCGGCCTCCAGAACGGCCTCCAGCTTTTCCTCTCGACCGGCTGCGAAAGATACTTCTTGACGCTTCTGCGGGTCAGCAGGCAGTGCAATACTTCGTTCATGACAGTCCCTCCGTTTTATTTTTCTTTTCCCGCGCCTTCCGGGGGCGTGGTGATGTGGACATGGTTGTTGATGTGATCGATGCAGTAGCAGTAATAGCCATTGCACTTCGAGCAATAGCGGAATTCGAGGTTCGGATAGTCCGTATCCGTCCGGCCGCAGACCGTGCATTTATGCCGGTAGGGCTTCTCACCGGATTTGGAGCGGTAGGAGCCTGCCCAATTGGGGTTCGGGCGGGCATTTGTCGCGGTCGTGCGGTAATTCTTCCGCTGCCGGTAGCGAAGTGCGTCGGGCAGGATGTTTTTGACGTCGCTGCCGAAGAAGAGGAAGTAGTTCAAAAGCGGCACGACGGGCAGCAGCCAGTAGAACGAGAGGAACGAGGCCATCCGCAGATACGAGAAGACGTTCAGCGCCGTGAAGCCGAGATAGACCCACGCCATATATTTCATCTTAATGGGAATAATGAAATAGAGCATGACCTTTGCCTCCGGCGCGATGGTCGCGACGGCCAGGAACAGACTGAGGTTCAGCGCGGACGCGTCCGCCCCGGAGCCGAGCAGCAGCGCGGCCAGATCGGTCAAAACGAGCCCGGTGAGATAATAGAGGTTGAAGCGGAACGAGCCCCAGTAGCTCTCCAGGATCTTTCCGAACTGATAATAGCAGAACAGCGACACCGCCGCCAACAGCAGTCCCGCGCCCCGCACGTCGTTCAGGTACGTAAAGATGTACGAAAACAGCCGCCAGACCTGCCCGCGCAGAATGGCGGAGCGGCTGAAGCAGAGATAGCTGTAGACGATATTGCTGGGGTCGATGTACGAGAGCGCATAGACCGCCAGATTTCCAATGGCAATGACGAGCATGAGATTCGGAATGCCCTTGCCCCGGTTTTTGAGGCAGAAGCGTTCAAACCGTCTGCGAAGATCCTTCATAGTGTTCACCCTCCTGATGTTCAGGTTTCATCATACCGGCTCCGGGCGGAAAAATCTACCCTGCAAATGTAAACATTCTGTTCTGCATGGAGTATAGGCGGGTTTCCCGCTGAGATAAACCGGGAATTTTGCCGAAATCAAAACTTTTCTCTTGACTTTTCCGGCGGGTTTTGTATAATCAGGGTACAACTGAACAGCCTTATCAAGAGTGGTGGAGGGAACGGCCCAATGAAACCCGGCAACCTGCGGATGCAAGGTGCCAAATCCGGCGAAGGAATCGAAAGATGAGGGAGAGAACCGTATATCGTTCTGCCCCTCGGGCAGGGCGCTTTTTTATGCCCGGAAAGGAATCAGATATGAACAACAGAAAAATCTTTACTTCAGAGTCCGTTACACAGGGACATCCCGATAAGCTGTGCGACCTTGTCTCCGACAGCGTACTCGACGCCGTGCTCGAGCAGGACCCCATGGGCCGCGTCGCCTGCGAGACAGCGGCGACGACCGGCATGGTGCTCGTCATGGGCGAGATCACCACGTCCGCCCGCATCGATATCGCCCAGATCGCCCGCAAGGCCATCTGCGACGCGGGCTATGACCGCCCCGAGATGGGCTTTGACGGCCACAGCTGCAACGTCATGGTCGCCATGGGGCGGCAGTCTCCGGATATCGCCATGGGCGTTGACAATGCCTATGACGACGGCACGACCGGCGCAGGCGATCAGGGCATGATGTTCGGCTTCGCCTGCACGCAGACAAAGGAGTTGATGCCGGCTCCCATCGCCTACGCGCACAATCTCACCAAGGCGCTGACGCACGCACGGGAATCCTGTCTTCTGCCCTGGCTCCGCCCGGACGGCAAGAGCCAGGTCTCCGTGGAATACGGCCCCGACGGACTGCCCGCCCGCATCGACACCGTCGTTGTTTCCACTCAGCACGCAGACTCCATCGCCATCGACGATCTGCGTAGGGCTGTTATTGAGACGGTCATCGAGCCGAACCTGCCGTCGCGCCTGCTGGACGAGAACACAAAATACTACGTGAACCCGACGGGCCGCTTCGTCATCGGCGGGCCTGCGGGTGACTCGGGCCTCACGGGCCGCAAGATCATCGTCGACACCTACGGCGGCTACGCGGCCCACGGCGGCGGCGCGTTCTCCGGCAAGGACCCCACGAAGGTTGACCGCAGCGGCGCATACATGGCGCGCTACATCGCGAAGAATCTGGTCGCGGCAGGTCTGGCCGACGCCTGCCAGCTGCAGCTGGCCTACGCCATCGGCGTGGCGCATCCCGTTTCCGTGCTCGTCGAGACATATGGAACCGGCAAGATCGCGGATGATAAGCTGGCCCAGCTTGTGCGCGAATGCTTCGACCTGCGCCCGGCGGCCATCATCAAGACGCTTGACCTGCGCCGCCCGATCTACCGTCAGACCGCCGGCTACGGCCACTTTGGCCGCGCGGAGCTGGATCTGCCGTGGGAAAAGACGAATATGGTGCAGACTCTGCTTGCAAAAGCGTAAAAAATAGGATATAGTATCCTTGTATGTTTGCATACAAAGGAGCGAAATAGCATGAAAAAAATTGAGATCATGGGCTGCGGCTATATCGGCCTCCCCACCGCCATCACGTTTACGCTGGCGGGCTATGAGGTCTGCGGCTTCGACGTAAAGGATACCGTCGTGGACACGCTGAACGCGGGCCATATCCATATCGTAGAACCCGGCTTACAGGACGCCATGACGAAGGCCATGGCAACCGGCCGCCTGCACTTCACGACGAAGCCGGAACCTGCCGACGTCTTTATCATCTGCGTCCAGACGCCCTACCGCGAGACGGAGGAACACAAGCGCGTGTCCGATATGCGCTTCGTCGAATCCGCCGCGAAGGAGGTCGGTTCCGTCCTGCGCGCGGGGAACCTCTGCGTGCTCGAATCCACCTCGCCTCCCTACTCCACGCGCATGGTGGAGAAGATTGTCTCGGAAACGTCCGGCCTTGCGCCGGAGCAGTTCATGACGGCGCACTGCCCGGAGCGCATCATCCCCGGCCGGATGCTCATCGAGCTGCGCGAGAACGATCGCATCATCGGCTCGAACCGTCCGGAATCGGCGCAATTCGCCAAGGAAATCTATGAAAAGGTCGTTACCGGCGGCACGATCCGCCTGACGGATGATCTGACCGCCGAGATGTGCAAGCTGACGGAAAACACGTTCCGCGATATCAACATCGCCTATGCCAACGAGCTCAGCAAGGTCTGCGACCGGCTCGGCATCGACGTGTTCAAATTCATCGAGCTTGCCAACTGCCACCCCAGAGTGAATGTACACACCCCCGGCGTCGGTGTCGGCGGACACTGCATCGCGGTCGACCCGTGGTTCATCCATGAGAAGTTTGAAGACATTACCCCGCTCATCTACGAGGCGCGTCTTGTCAACGATGGCAAGCCCGTCTGGACGGCGGACCGCATCGCACGCGACGTGAAGCCCGGCGCAAAGATCGCCGTGCTCGGCATGAGCTTCAAGGCCAACATTGACGATACGCGCGAAAGCCCGTCCGTCCTGTTTGCGAACATCCTGAAATCGCGCGGCTATGAGGTTCTTGCCTGTGAGCCGTATATTCGGGGCGACGTGGCGGGATACCACAATTATTCCCTTGCCGAAGCCATGGCGCAGTGCGATTATGCCGTCATTACGCTCCAGCCGGGATCAGGATGGTTGCGTCAGCGGCAATGTCCGCAACAGAGGAAACACCATTGCCGTAGAGGCCGAACGGCTCATAGTGGATCTTGGCAGCAGCGACGAGATCCGTGCCGTTGGAAGCGTTGAAGCTGTTCAGATACGGGGTGTGCTGGAAGTAGTTCGCATCGAGCGAGCCGTCAGCCAAGGACTGGTTGGGCAGCACATAGTCGTCGTAGATCACGATCTGGAGGTCATAGCCCTCGGCAACCAGCGTGTCCTTAACCTGCTCGAGAATTTCAGCGTGCGGAGTGGAGGAAGCACCAACCTTCAGCACCTCAAGCTTGCCATCGGTGGAAGCAGCAGTATCGGTGGAGGCGGGGGTGTCGTTGGAAGCGGTCTCACTCTTGGAAGCGCAGCCGGCAAGCGCGGCGACGAGCAGCAGGGCGGAAAGAACGATCGCAAGTACCTTTTTCATGATAAAATCTCCTTTTGTTATTTTTAGAAGTTTGAAAGAGTCAGTTCGTTTTTAACGTGCGGATGGCTTCGGTCACATTCGTCCGCATCGCCAGTTGATGCGGAGCAGCCGCTCAAAAATCAATCTCATGGAAAACTCCTTTCAGCGGTTACTCAGCGGGCGCGCTTGTCGGTCTTGCGGACGACGGTCGTGCCGACAATCTGAATCAGCTGGACGATCACAACAATCAGCAGCACGCAGACCCAGACGACCAGCTTCTGGCTTCTCTGGTGGCCGTGGATGATGGCAATCTGTCCAAGACCCGTGCCGCCCAGCGTCGCGGCAAGCGCCGTGTAGCTGAGGATGGTGACGGTTGAAATGACGCAGCCGGAGATGAGCGAGGGCTTTGCCTCGGGCAGCAGCACATGCCAGATGATCTGAAAATTTGTGCAGCCCATTGCCTGTGCTGCCTCAATCACGCCTGCGGGAACCTCTTTCAAGGAGGATTCGACCATGCGCGCCACATACGGCGCAGCAGCAATGATCAGCGTGACGATGACCGCGCCGTTGCCGGTCGAGGTGCCGAGCAGCAGCTTTGCCGCCGGGATCATAGCGACCATGAGAATGACCGCCGGGATGGAACGGAAGAAGTTTACGATGAAACCGAGCACGGTGTTGACGCCCTTATTGGGGTGCAGGCCATCCTTGTCTGTCGCCCAGAGGATGACGCCCAGCGGCAGGCCGATGAGATACGCGAAAATCGTCGAGAGCGGTCATGTAAATCGTCTGCCAGATGCCAAGCTGGATAATATTGTTGTCCCACAGCTTTACGAAATATTCGGTAGCCATTTACCGCTCCTCCTTCCACGTCAGGCCGCTGTTTTTCAGCCAGCTGACGACCTTTTCTGCATCGTGCTCGTCGTTCGGCAGTTCGAGAATCATATGGCCGTAAGCCGCGCCTTCGACGGATTTCGTATCGGCAAACAGCACATTCACAGGCACGCGGCAAGCCAGGATCATTTCGGAAATGACGGGCTTCTGCGTATCCTCGGCGTTGAAGATCAAGCGCAGCTTCCGACCGCCGTTCGTGGGATCGAGCACCGGGCGCTCCTGCGGAAGCACGAGCTCGCGCGCGATATCAGACTTGGGATTCGTAAAGACGTCTGCCACGCGGCCTTCTTCGGCGATACAGCTTTTGTCAATGACAGCCACGCGGTCGCAGATCTGGTCGATGACCTTCATCTCGTGTGTAATGACGATGATCGTCACGCCGAGAGACTTGTTGATCTCGCGCAGCAGTTCGAGAATGGAGCGCGTTGTGTTGGGGTCAAGGGCGCCGGTCGCTTCGTCGCACAGCAGATATCGGGGATTGGTTGCCAGTGCGCGGGCGATGGCAACGCGCTGCTTTTGTCCGCCGGAAAGCTGCGAGGGGAAGCTTGCAGCCTTGTCAGCAAGGCCCACGACCTTCAGAAGTTCCTCCGCGCGCTTCTTTGCCTCCGCCTTCGGCGTACCGGAGATCTCAAGCGGGAAGCAGACGTTGCGCAGAACCGTGCGCTGCTCAAGCAAATTGAAGCTTTGGAAGATCATACCGATCTGACGGCGAACCTGCAGAAGGTCCTTCTGGCTGAGCGTCGTCAGATTCCGACCGTCTACCCAGACCTCTCCGGAGGTCGGGCGCTCGAGCAGGTTGATGCAGCGCACAAGCGTCGATTTGCCCGCTCCGGACAGGCCGATAATGCCGAAGATCTCGCCGTCCGCGATAGTCAGATTCACATCCTTCAGCGCTTCCACGCTGCCGGAGGCCGAGGAATAGATTTTGCCGAGGTGTTTCAGCTCGATCATGGGAAATCCCCTTCCACAGTGTTTTAATAGGTTTTCTGAGACAAATAAAAGAGCCGGGAAACTCACATCGTTTCTCAGCTCCGGAATTGGCGGATTGTCTGCCAATATGGAAATTTATGAAACAAAGCGAGCCGATTTTTGGGTACGCGAAAACATGCACATGCGGCGCATGCACATGGGCATCATCATAGCGGTCGTAAACAGCTTTTTCATCGCGTGTCGGCTCCTTTCCTGATTTCTGGAGCCATTATATACAGCGGGTCAGAAAATGTCAATGGCAGATTCACCCCAAAAAACCGGCTTTCTGCATTGAATTTTGTCAGTCTGTCAAAAAAAAGTCCGGATATATGCCTGCTCCATAGGGGCGGGCGACGCTGTCCGCCCGGCAGAAAGCAGCGGTTTTTACGAAAATCTTCGGCAAATTCACACGCACGAAAGGCTCCCCTTGGGCACAGGGGAGCTGGCCCAACGGGCCTGAGGGGATTCTGAACGCTGCAAATTTCGGAGAACTCTGAACTTTGCAACAAATCCCCTCCGTCATTTTCTTCGAAAATGCCACCTCCCTTACCGTGCGGGGCACGGCAAGAGGAGGCTTTTCATCTGCACCTCAGCTGATCGATACAACAAATCGCCAGACCGGCTCTGCAAGGAAATAGCCGAGCGCGGCTGAGCAGACGTTGGCGCACAGGCCGCAGAGGAACGCACGGCGCTTTGACCGGCCCTTGAGTGCGGCGCGGTAGATAAATGCCTCGAGCAGTGCAATCACCAACTCCGCCGGGATAAAGAGCATGAAATACCACGGCCCGACGCCGTTGTTGACGGCGAACAGCGCAAAATATCCGTGCAGCAGCCCCTGCGTCACAAGATTGACGAGCAGGAACGGCTTCCAGTTCTCTTTCAGCTTGAACCGAACAGCAGCAGGACCACAAGTTCGATCAAAATCGTCGGCACAAACGTCGCGGCGAATTGCAGCAGATACCCTTCGGACTGCAGCGGCGGCTTCGCCGTCTTCGCCACCCAATCGACCGTGACAGAGGACTGGAGCGTCCTGCGTGTCAGTACGTCCGACAAAAACGTCTCGCCGGAGGCCGTGACGATCAGAATGCGGTATGTCTCTGGGACGCCGTAATAGCGGAAGCTGTGATAATTCGTGGGTCCGGCAGGGTCGCCGGTGAGTTTCCCCCAGATCGGAGCGCCGGTTGTGCCCTCGGCGATGCAGGCGTGCCAGCCGTCAGGGATCGCGGCGCGGAATGCGGCCAGCAGCTCGGGGTCAAGATCGGTTTCATCCATGGCGAAGTCAGGGTCGTACTCGTATTCGCCCTCTGCAAGCAGGTCGAGATAATACAGTTCTGACGGCGCGTGTTCCACGACGACGGTAAGCTGCGGCTTGGGGCCCATGTCGGCGAAAACCGCTGTGGTCAGCAGCAGAAGAACGACGAACAGGAGCGGGAGTCTGTGCAAGAAGCGTTTCATGGGTTCCTCCTTTGTAAAAGCAAGTTCAGGTAATGACGAATCCTCCATTGACGGGCAGGACCTGCCCGGTAATAAACGCTGCATCTGCCAGATAGACCATCGCCCGCGCGATATCCTCCGGCGTGCCCAGCCGCTCGATGGGCGTCTGCTGCCGCAGGCTCTCCATGACGGCGGGGTCTACATGCGCGCACATGTCGGTCTGAATGACGCCCGGCGCGACGGCGTTCACGCGGATACCGGATGGCCCCAGTTCCTGCGCCAGCGCTTTGGTCAAAGCCAGAATCGCGCCCTTCGTTGCCGAATACGCCGCCTCGCACGACGCACCGACCTGTCCCCACATGGAACTGACGTTGAGGATGCAGCCGGACTGCTGCCGCAGCATATGGGGGAGGGCTGCGCGGATGCAGTAGAACGCGCCGTCCACGTTGACGGCGAACAGCCGACGCCACCGCTCGGGCGTGATCACATTGATGAGATCATAATCCGCGATCCCGGCGTTATTGATGAGGATATCCGTACCAGAAAGCTGCGCAAACGCAGCGTTCACCGCCGCCTCGTCCGACACATCGCAGCGGATAGCAAGCGCGCCCGTCTCCGCAGCGACGGCCGCCGCCTGTTCGGCTTCCTTTTCATAGAGAAATGCGACCCTGATCGCCGCGCGCAGAAAACGCGCGCACGGCTGCGGGCCCCGATGCCGCGTGAGCCGCCGGTGATGATGACATGCTTCATATTTTGATGCCTCATAAAACGCCGCCCCGGCGCGGTAGACCGCGCTGGGGCGAATGACGTTATCTTCTTCTGGTTTTTGTTTTGTGGTCGGAATAGGCGCGGATGGAGGACATTTTGCTGTCGGACTCAGACATAAACTGCTTGAGCATATCGTCGAACGATTTCTGCTGCGGCGCGGACGGCTGCTGCCGGTTCGGCTGCGCCTGGCGCTGCTGTGCGCCGCCGCGCGGACGCTGGCTCTGCTGGCGCGTGGGCGCGGGCAGCGTGCGCTTGATGGAAAGATTGATCTTTCCATTGTCCAGCCCGATGACCATGACCTTGACGGTCTGGCCCTCGGTCAGATACTCGTGCAGATCGCTCACATAGGTGTGCGCGACCTCGGAAATGTGGACAAGTCCGGTCGTATTTGCGTCCAGCGCGACGAACGCGCCGAATTTTGTCAGACTCTTGACGGTTCCTTCAACAATTTCTCCAACCTTCAACTGCATCTTTCTATCCTAATCCCCCATTTTGTTAGTCACCGACGTCTTCAAAGACAATCTCACCCTCTGAAACCATGCCGAGCTGGTCGCGCGCGACCTGTTCCAGCCCATCGGGTGTGTCGAGTGCGTCGATCGAACTCTGCAGACGGTCATTTTCCTGCTGTGTGCTTGCGATAGAACTTGTCAGCCCGGCGGCTTCGGCTTCCTTTTCGTTGATCTGGGAGCGAAGGCGCACCAGGGTAACAGTAGCGTACACAACGAGGATCAGAATCACCAGCTTGACCAGCAGAGACGACTTGACGAATTTCATTCCGGCGTCTGCTCCTTTCGAGTTGTGCGTGTTTCCAATCGAGAATATGCTTACAGGTCATTGTACCCCATTTTCGAAAACTTGCAAAGAGGGTTTTTGAAATTTTTTGAGAAATTTCAAGAAAAAGCGCAGCGGCGCGAGCAGCGCCCGCAAAATCCGCCCCAGCAGGCGGAAAAGCGTCCGGAATACGCGCAGCACAAACGGGCTGAGCGTCAGAAAATACAAAACAGCGGTCAGAAATACGGCGAGGAACACATACAGCCGGAACTGTCCCTGCCCCGCCGTGAGCGCGAAGGACAAAAACGAGGCCGTGAGCAGCAGCCCGAACAGTGCGTCCGCTGCGAAGCCCGTCTGCGGCAAGAGCCGCCGCAGCGCCCGCAGCAGATCGTATGCCAGACACAGCCCCAGCCCCAGAAGCACCCCCTGCGCAAAGGTCAGCGCCTGCGCCGAGACAGGGATCTCCATCAGCCGAACAGCCGGGCGAAAAAGCCGCCGCGCGGAATATCATCCTCATACGAGATCGCATCGACGCTCCCATCGACCAAAACCTGCCCGCCGTCGATAGACAGCTGCTGCAGATGCAGCCCCTGTCCGCGGATGGACATCGGGCCGCGCGTGGAGGTCAGCAAAATCTCCGTGTCGTCAAAACTTTCGACCTCCAGAACGCCTGTGATGGAAAGACGGCTGCGCGAGTCGAGCGTCAGCCGGTGCGGCTGCTGGGCAAGGTTCGTTTCGATCAGCGCCTGCTGCATGGTATCATCCTTTCTTCTGTCCGGGTATGCCGGCTTCTCCCTACATATATACGCGGGAAGGACGGGCCTATGCAGCTTTTTTATGTTCAGATTTCGCGGTACATGGCTGCTGCGTCGTCCTTGCGCACAGCCTCGGCCACGGCGAGTACCTCGACCGTGACGGTTCGCGCGCCGAAGGCGATGGCGATATGATCGCCGACCTTGACGTCATAGCTGGCCTTGGCGGGCTTGCCGTTGACTGTCACGCGGGTGTTGTCACACGCCTCGTTTGCAACTGTGCGGCGCTTGATAAGGCGGGAAACCTTCAGATATTTATCGAGTCTCATGGCATTTGCCTTTCTGCCGGCTTCGCCGGCGGTGTATTTTGCCGGGCGGACAGCAGTGTCCGCCCGGCAAAGCATGAATACGCAGCCGCCTTTCAGTCTTCCGTCACGGACGGCAGGTGCGGACATATTCGTAGAACTGTGCGTTCGCCGCTTCCATATACGGCGTAACCCAAAGCATGCCGATGCCGAGGCACAAAGAGCCGACAATGATCCAGCCGAGGAAAACTCAGGTCAAGCACAAATTTCTCCCATTTGTGCCCGTCCATCAGACGGCGGCTTTCGTCAATGCAGGCCTTCCAGCCGTAGTCGGGATGATCAAGCTTGATATAGTATGCCATAGAATAGGCATACGCCTTGACAATGCCGGGGATGACGAACAGCAGCGACCACAGGAATGTGAAGAGCCACGTCATGAGGCCAATCAGAAACGTGCCGCCGAAATCATCCTGAAAGCCACGGAACATATCGCCCAGCTGCACGGACTGATGGTCGCGCGCCTGCTTGAGGAAGATATACGCCATGCCGTATTCCAGCGGGCCGACCACGAGCAGCGCGCCGATACCGGGGATGATCCCGGCGGCAGCCGACTCCATCAGACCGATCAGCAGGCACACGGCCAGCCCCATCATCCAGAGGTTCTGAAAAATACCGCCGCCAAGCTGTGCTCTTGCGCGGGCTTTTAATTCTGAACAACTCATAAACTACACAGTCCTTTCTGAATGCTCTTATTTCTTCCTTTTTTCCCGGACGCGTACATTATACTGTATGCGTTTCGGGAATGCAAGATTCAGAATTCCGGGACACCTGCGAGGCACAGCGGCAGTTCCAGCCCGGTTGCTTCCAGAAGCGCCTTGTCGCGCAGAAGTTCCTGCGCGGGGCCGTCGGCAGCCAATGCGCCGTCCGCGATCAGAAGCACGCGGCGGCACGTTTCCAGAACCAGATCCAGATCGTGCGAGGCAATCAGTTTCGTCTCCGGCCTTGCGCGCAGGACATTGATCAATGTGCGGCGGTTGCGCGGGTCGAGCGCGGTGGACGGCTCGTCCATGAAAAGCATATCCGGCTTCATGGCAAGAATGACCGCGATAGCAGCCATGCGCTTTTCTCCACCGGACATTTTGTGGTTGTGGCGCAGCTTCAGATGCTCCATGTGCAAACTGGCAAGCGTTTCGTCCGCCTGCCGCTCGGCCTCTGCGCGGCTCAGACCGTAGTTCATCGGCCCAAAGAGCATATCGTCCAGCACGGTCGGCATGAACATCTGATTATCTGCGTCTTGCAGCACATAGCCCAGCTTCCGACGCACGGCAGGCAGGTTTTCCCGCGTGACGGGAAGACCATCCACGGTGATGCTGCCCGTATACGGGACGAGGCCGAGCGCGGCCTTCATAAGCGTGGACTTTCCCGCGCCGTTCGCGCCAAGCAGGCCGACCTGTTCACCGTCCCGAATGGAAAACGAAAGGCCGCGCAGCACCTGCGTTCCGCCGTAAAATACGCTGACGTGATCAAATACCAGCATAAGCGCCTCCTGTCTCAGACAAACAGTCCGCCCATAAGCGCGGACAAATCAAAATAACGAGCCAGCAGCATCAGCGCCGGACACACGAGTGCATACGGCCACGACGCCGCCGAGCCTCGTCCGCGCACAGCGCCGGGAATTCGCCGCTGAACCCGCGCAACTCCATACTCTCGTAGAGCGCCTGCGCCCGATCCATGCTGCGCAGCAGCAGCTGGCCGAGAAACGAGCCCCACGCGGAAATATGAATCCCCTTCTGCCCCGGCGCGCGGAGGCTGTAGGCCTGCTGCATCACGGCGACCTCGGAAAGAAGCAGACCGACATAGCGAAACGTCAGCAGCAGAAGGTTTGTCAGCAGTTTCGGTACATGCAGCTGCCGCAGCGCGCGGCAGATTGCCTCGATTGTGGTCGTGGCCATCAGCAGGAACGACGCAAGCAGGCAGAAAACGCCCTTCAAAATCAACGTCAGCATGGACAACACGCCGCCTGAGACGGCAAGCGTGCCGACCTGCACCACGATCTGCCGGTCAAACAGCGGATTTAAAAGCCCGACCGCGCACACGAGCGGCAGCACCATGCGCAGCTTCTGAAAGCACAGACGCATCGGAAGCCCGGCAAGCTGATAACCTGCAACCGGGAACAGCGACCATTCCAGTCCGTCCGGGCTGGAACTTGCCAGCAGCGACAGGCCGCCGCCGATGACTAGCGCCGCGGCAGCCAGGATCGCCAGCGCGGCTCTGCGCGAGCAGCGGTTTTTTTCGCGCCGGTACCTGCTGCGCCCTGCAAAAGTTCGGGCCGCGTCTGATAGACGAAAAGCAGCACCGCCGCGGTAATCAGGCCCTCGACCAAGCCAATCGCCAGATGGATTGGCTGCATCAGCGCCGCGAACGCGCCGAACGGCAGAGCCGTGATGCCGGAGAGCGACGTCTCCACCACAACGGAGAACGCGCTAAGCTGCAGCGTGACGACGCAGCCGAGCACCGACGCAAGCGCCCGGGGGGATATTTCGGCGAAAAAGTTTTCCTCCGTTCGTTGATGAACCGCACAAATCCGAAGATACGAATTTGTGAAAGACTGCTGAAAAAATTGAAATCGCAAGATTGTCGGATAAAAAAGCAAGTCTAACATTGAAGAAACGGCCGGTTCCGCTATGATAATGGTATCCGAAGGCGGTTCTCGCCAGAAACCATCCGCCCTCAAGCGCATATTTGTATAAAACCAAACAATGGATACAGGAGGATACAGACATGGCAACATTCAGATTTACCGCAGGCCCGTGGAACGTCCACGAGGGCAACGAAACCTTTGGCCCCGGCCATCGCAAGAGCATTCCTCTCGAGGAGAAAATGAAGAAATATGCCGAGATCGGTCTGGCCGGCATGCAGTTCCATGACGACGACGCAGTTCCCGACATGAACAACATGACCGAGAAGCAGATCATCGACTACGCGAAGGACGTCAAGGCGATGCTCGACAAATACGGCCTGTTCGCAGAGTTCGTCGCGCCGCGTCTGTGGTTCGACAAGCGCACGAATGACGGCGGCTTCACCGCCTCCCGCAAGGAAGACCGTGAATTTGCCCAGTGGCGCGCCCGCCGCTCCTGCGACATTGCCAAGGCGCTCGGCACCAAGAAGATCCAGCTGTGGCTGGCCCGCGAGGGCACGCTCTGCGCCGAGGGCAAGAACCCCGTCGAAATGACCCTTCAGCTGCGCGATGCGTTCAACGACATCCTGACCTACCGCGACGACGCGCTCATCCTTGTCGAGCCGAAGCCCAATGAGCCCATCGACCGCTCCATCTGCGGCACCGCCGGTCACGCGCTGGCCGTCGGCGCATACACCGTCGATCCGAGCCGCGTCGGCCTGTGCATCGAATCCGCGCACTCCATCCTCGCCGGTCTTGATCCCGCGAACGACATGGGCTTCGCGCTGGCGCTCGATAAGCTGTGGGGCGTGCATCTGAACGACCAGAACGGCTGCCGCTACGACCAGGACAAGGCGTTCGGCGTCGACAACCTGCGCAACGCGTTCAACCAGGTCAAGGTCCTGTACGAGAACAACTTCGGCGACCGCGGCAACTTTGAATGCGTCGGCCTCGACGTCAAGGCCATGCGCACCCAGCCCGATGAGGACTGCTACCGCCATCTGATCAACTCCAAGAAGATCTTCGAGAAGCTGCTGGCCAAGGTCAAGAGATTCGACTACGAATTCCAGGCCGCCTGCGTCAAGGAGCAGAACTTCGAAAAGCTCGAAATGTACGTCATGGACCTGCTGATGGGCGACTGAAAAAAAATCCGGGCTGCCGCTTCTGCGGCAGCCCGCTGCATATCCGGAAAATGAGAAAAACCTTGAAAACAGATGTTTTCAAGGTTTTTCTGGCGCGGAAGGAGAGATTTGAACTCTCGCGCGCTTTTTAGACGCCTACTCCCTTAGCAGGGGAGCCCCTTCGGCCACTTGGGTACTTCCGCAGGTCGGTTCAGCCGATATGAAGGAAAGAAAATGGCGGAGAGAGTGGGATTCGAACCCACGGCACATTGCTGTGTCACTGGTTTTCAAGACCAGCTCCTTAAACCGCTCGGACATCTCTCCGAATGCCGGCCTCCAAAGCCGTGAGTTATCTTATCATATGAAATCCGGTTTGTCAATTCCTTTTAGAGAAACCCGTGAATATTTTAGGCGGAAACCTTGATGTTCCCATGGGAAAGTGCTATACTAATTCAATAAAATAATGCAACTGGAAGGTGTTCCTGTATGACAAAAATTGATATTTATTCCGGCTTTCTCGGCGCGGGCAAAACGACTCTGATCAAAAAGATGATCAAGGAGGCCTATCACGGCCAGAAAATTGTCCTCATTGAGAACGAATTCGGCGAGATCGGCATTGACGGCGGCTTTCTGCAGGAGGCGGGCATTCAGATCACGGAGATGAACTCCGGCTGCATCTGCTGCTCGCTGGTGGGCGATTTCGGCCGCGCGCTCAAGAAGGTCATTGCAGACTATGCACCGGATCGTATTCTGATCGAGCCGTCCGGCGTCGGCAAGCTGTCCGACGTCATCGGCGCCGTGCGCCAGGTTACGTCCGACGACGTGCAGCTTGGTAATTTCGTGACCGTGGCGGACGCGACGAAGTGCAAGATGTATATGAAGAACTTCGGCGAGTTCTACAACAACCAGATTGAGACGGCTAACACCATCATTCTCAGCCGCACCGACGGCATGGCAGAGGAAAAGCTTGACCAGTGCGTTGCGATGATTCGTGAGCACAACAAGGACGCCGTGATCGTCACGACCCCGTGGCCGGAGCTCACCGGCGAGCAGCTGATGGAGGCCATGGAGCAGCGCAGCACCATCGCCATCGAACTGGCAAAGCTGGAGGAAGAGGCGCACCATCATCATGACCATGACGATGACGACGAATGCGACGATCCCAACTGCGCCTGCCACCATCATCACCACGACGATGAGGAAGATGAGGATGAACATGCGCATCATCATCACCATCATCACGATGACGACGAAGAGGAAGACGGGCATGAGCATCACCATCACCACCATGATGACGACGAGGATGAGGAGTGCGACGACCCGGACTGCGCCTGCCATCACCATCATGACGACGAGGATGAGGACGAGCATGCGCACCACCATCATCACCATCACCACCACGGCCATGACGCCGACGAGGTTTTCATCAGCTGGGGCGAGGAAACGCATAAGAAATTCACGAAGGCCGAGATCGAACGCATCCTGAAAGCGCTCGAGGACGCGGATACCTATGGCATCGTCCTGCGCGCGAAGGGCTATGTCGCAAACGCCGAGGGAGAAAAGTGGATTCACTTCGATTACGTTCCCGGTGAGCCTGATATCCGCGACGGCGGCGCGATGGTCACGGGCCGCATCTGCGTGATCGGATCGAAGCTGAACGAAGAGGCTGTCGCAGCGCTCTTCGGCGTGGAAAAGCAGTAAGGAGTTTTCTCTATGGCTATGCCCGATATCCCCATGTACGTCTTTACCGGCTTTCTGGAGTCCGGCAAGACGAAGTTCATTCAGGAAACGCTCGAGGACGAGCGTTTCAACACCGGTGAGCGGACGCTCCTGCTGGTTTTCGAGGAGGGTGAGGAGGAATACGACGTCTCAACCTATCCCCACAAGGAGGTCTACGAGCAGGTTCTGGACTATGAAGACCTGAGCCCGGAAATGCTGACCGATCTGCAAAAGAAATACCGGGCCGAGCGTGTAGTCGTTGAGTTGAATGGCATGCACCTTGCGGCGGATTTCTATCTCAAGACGCCGGATCACTGGAAGATCGCGCAGGAAGTCATGTTTGCCGACGCTTCGACCTTCCTCAGCTATAACGCCAATATGCGCCAGCTTGTCGTGGACAAGCTGGCAGGCGCGGAGATGCTGGTTCTCAACCGCATGACGCCCGGCGCGGACGTCACGCCCTACCACAAGATCGCCCGGGCCGTCAACCGCCGGATCGATATTCTGTACGAATATACCGACGGATCGACCCACTATGACGACATTGAAGATCCGCTGCCGTTTGACCTGAACGCGCCTGTGATCGAGATCCACGACGAGGATTACGCCCTGTTCTCCCGCGACATCACCGAAGAGCCGAAGAAATACGACGGCAAGACCGTCTCGTTCAAGGGGCAGGTTGCGCGTCTGCGCCGCGAAGAAGGACGGCATGTTCGCCCCCGGCCGGTTCGTGATGACCTGCTGTGAGGCGGATATCACGTTCATGGGCCTGCCGTGCAAATTTGCGGCTGCCTCCGGTCTTGCGGCCAGAAGCTGGGTCTGGGTGACAGCGACCGTCGAGGTCAAGTTCCACACGCTTTACAAGGGCGTCGGCCCCATCCTGACAGCTGTGAATGTGCAGCCCGCCGAGCCTGCCGAACAGAACGTCGCAACGTTCTGATACCTGCATACCGTTCTGCTGCATCGCTTCAGTCTTTCCGCAAGCACTGCGCATCAAGCAGCCGGCAGAGTCTGTTCTGCCGGCTGCTTTTGTTCGCATAATGCTTGCTAAAAATAAGAAACAGAGGAAAACGGAGGAAGAAAGTATGAAAATCATTCAAAAAGCAGCGCTGCTGCTTGCGCTTGTCCTGCTGCTGAGCACGGCGGCGTTTGCTGCAGCCATCACGACCACGACCGAAACAATCGGCGGTGCGGCGGCGCAGGTCGTCTATGTGACGCCTAGTGCGAACACCGACATCCGCGCCATCATCGCCAACGGCCAGCTTGGCACGACCGCAGAGGCGGAAGCCGTCATTGCCCGGGAGGGCAAGAAAATCGTTGCTGCTATCAACGGCAACTTCTACAACTGCTGGTACGACCGGAACAAGCCCCTGAGCGTGATGGAAAACAACTACCCGCGTATCTACGGCGCGATTGTCACGGACGGTAAAATGCTCAACAGCGGCGCATCTGTTGCGCTCGGTATTGCGTCAGACGGCTCGATGAAAATTGCCCGCGCGACAATTAAGGGCACCTTGACGCTCGGCAGAACACGGATTGTCGCATGGTGCGTCAACACCTCGAACAGCGACCCGCAGGTCTGCTACATCCTGACGGACGAGTTGGCGCTGGGCGTGGATATCCCGGAAAGTTCCGAGATCGTAATTGTCCGTGACGGAACCGTCGAGGATGTACAGAGCGGCTGTGCGAATTTCCGCACGCCGTCCGGCGCGGTTGCAATGGTCCTCAACAGCGGCTGCTATGTCCGCGGGATGGCCCGTGTGGGTATGCGCGCGGAATATGGCTTCTGCGTGACCGACGGCGATTCGGATATGGAAAACATGAAAAACATCATCGGCGGCACTGGTATGATCGTGGAGCACGGCGTGAGCGCTGTTGACAACAATCCGAACGTCACTGCCGACGATCAGGATCCCGATACTGTGAGCGTCCGCTCCTTCGCGGCTATTACTGCCGACGGACGGCTGATGCTGGCAACCGTTACAAGTTCTTACCGTGCCATTGCCCAGAGCCTTGTGCAGATGGGTGTGCAGGCCGCCATGACGCTTGACGGCGGCGCGTCATCCATGCTGTACGCAAACGGCAGAACGCTCTATCCTGCGGGCCGCGAAATGGCGAGTATTCTGGCCGTTCTGGACGATGTAGGCGAAACCGCGCCCGCAGCAAAGCCTGCCGGAAGCAGCGCCTCATCCTGGGCGCAGGCTGATGTGGAGCAGGCAGCGCAGCTCGGCATTCTGCCGCAGTCCCTGCAGAGCGGCTACCAGACCGCGATCACGCGCGGCGAGTTCTGCCGTCTGCTCTCCGGATACCTCGCGGCCAGAAGCGGTGTGAGCGCGGCGGAGTTCTGCCGGAACCGGGGCATTGACCCGGCTTCCGCCTCGTTCTCGGATACCGCCGACGCGGACATCCGCCTGATTGCGGCGACCGGCGTTGTGACCGGCTACCCGGACGGTACGTTCCGCCCCGATGCGGCCATCGCCCGGCAGGATGCGGCGATCATGCTGAAGCGTCTGGCCGGTCTGTTTGACGTGCAGGTCTCCGGAAGCGGCCAGACCTTTACCGACGCCGCGCAGATCAGCGATTACGCAAAGGACGGCGTTTCGTTCGCAACGGCCATCGGTCTGATGAACGGCCATGCCAACGGCTCCTTCGCGCCCCGCGCGCAGATCACGCGCGAGCAGGCTGTCGTCACGGTTATGAACGCGTGGCGCAAGCTGGGCTGAGATTTAAAACCCAAGGCCCCGCCTTCCAGCATGGGAAGGTGGGGCCTTTTCTTCGCACGATCCGCAGGAAATGGCGGGCTTCGAGCCGGTATTTTGTGCTTCGACAGAAAATATTTCCTAAATGTGGGGTTCCGCGCCCGATTTCGACACACTTCGCGCGCGGCGTGTGGTATGGTGAGGCTGCATGGAGGCCGGATCAAGCTGCACGATCACTGCAGTCCGGTCATCAGGCTCTGACTCGCTGGCGCATGCGACGACCCCGGCGGCCAACTCCCTCGGCGAAAGCGGCCCGCTTGCGCGCAGATACTGCTCGCAGGCGGCTTCCGGTATGCCGTCGGTGGTAAGCACCAGCTGCTCTCCTCTCTGTAAGGACAGCCCCACACGCTCGGCCCGGTGTTCCTCTCCCACACCAAGCCCCGGCGGAGGCGAGGCTGTCCCTATTTTTTTGACTGTTCCCCCCTTTTTAAGATAAGACGGCGCCGCGCCCCATTTATAAAGCGCGCCTTCGCCCGTACAAAGATCCACCTCCAGCAGATCAATCGTGGAAAAACACCCGTCGCCCCGCAGCACATACAGCTCGTTCAGCATCGCCGCCGCGTCCATCGCGTCAAACCCGAGCGTCAGCAGCGATTGCAGCACAGAGATTGCCTCCTGCGCGTCGGACTGTGCGCCGGAGCCGGTGCCCATGCCGTCGCAGAGCAGAACGTACTGGGTCGCGCCGCACTGAAAGCTTGTTCCGCAGTCGCCGCAGAGCGTATCGCCCCGCAGCCCGACCGCCCGGACGCCAAGCGAGAGCTGGTAGCGCGGAATGCCTTTATCGGGGCGCTTCTGTCCTGCCGCACGCAGAAACCGTGCAAGCTGACCGAGCAGCGCGCGGGAGATCTCTCGTGCTTCCTCGCTGCGTTGGAGCGCCAGCAGCTGCGATTCCTGCGCGCGCAGCGCCCGGTTAACGGCCGCGCGGAACGCCTCCTCCCGGATGCAGACCGCGCAGAAACCTGCGGGAAGATCGCCCGCATTTGCTTGCCCCTGCCGCATGATTGTCCCGGCGCAGGCCGAAAGCAGGCGGCAGGTATCGTCCGCACGTTCCTGCCAGCATTGCTGGCGCTTGACGCAGCTGCGGCAGACGTCGTCCGCTGCACTGTCGAAGATCAGCGCCGGGGCCGTCTGCGTCTGCGGGCAGGACAGGGACAGCTTTGTCTCCATCTGCTGCAAAACGTCCGCCGTCTGCACGAGCGTGCTTGCCGCGGCAGGTGCGTCCCGCCGCGTATCCGGCAGCGTAAAGCCGGGGAGCAGACATGAGAGAAACGCGCCCGCCAGCACGCCCAACGTCCAGCCCGCATGCTCCCCGCCCCAAACAAGCACGCACAGAAAATAAAGCCCCGCAAACGCCGCTGCCCGCGCCGTTCGGCGAAGATTTGCCATCCGGCAGAAGAAGCGGCAGGCAAAAAGCAGGCCGTCTGCGGCGGTGACGGAACGCTCCCGAGATCGAGCAGCAGCCCGCAGGCCGCGCCGATGACAAGCGCGTCTTCCGTACTGTCTGCCAGCAGGCACACAGCTGCAGCCTCGACCGCTGCCAGCGGAACGCCGAACGGCAGTTCCACGCGCACTAGCCCCGCCAGCAGGCACACAGCTGCTGCATAGGGCCGCAGCCGGGCATTTTCCTCTGCTGGGCAGAGCGCCCGGATGCTCACGACCAGCAGCGTCAGCCGCAGCGCAAGCAGCAGCGCCGCGCGCATGCCGCCGTCGGCCTGTAATACAAAAAATCAACCCCAGCAGCGCGTAAATCCCACCCGCCGCTGCCGGTACAAAGCCGCGCCGCTGCGCGGGCAGCAGCTCGCGGAACAGGCAGCTGCCCGCCAGCATCAAAAATCCTGCCGCGACCGGCTCCAGTGCGGAGGACAGTCCCCAGAACATGGCGTAGCCTGCCGCGGCTCCGAGATACGCGCACACAGCCGCCGGCCCAAACGGCAGCACACACACCGGCGCGAGTGCCAGCGGCACATGCTCCGATAAAAGCCCCGCACCCGCAAGCACGAAGCAGAAGCAGCCTGCGCCGAGCGCGCGCAGCGCTCCGCGCAGGATCGGCCGCGCCGCTAATCCCTGCGCCAGACGCTTCCGCAGCTGTTCTGCTCTTGCCGTTCCCATCGCGCCGCCTCCTTTTGTTCCTTTGCGCAGTGTACCATCCGGAACGGGCGGAAACCTGTCGGGAAATGGCGCGGGAAACACCGCAACGGCTCCGCCGTGCGGCGGAAAAAAAAGAAAATCCGTCCTTTTTGCCTGTACGCTTGCGTTTGCGGGGAAAATAGCGTAGAATGGAGGAAATCTCATAAGGAGGATTCCGACTTGGGAAAAGAGACGGAATACAAGCTGGCTGTCGGCGATCTGCAGCTGCTCGACTGTATCCTTTGCAGCCGGATGGTCACGGAAAAGCTGTGCGCGCCTTACGCCTATATCCGCATGCGCACGACGTATTACGACACGGAGGATGGTTTTCTCGAAAAGCGGCGCTGGATGCTCCGCCTGCGCACGGAGGACGGCCGCAGCGTTGTTACCATGAAAACGCCCGGTGAGGGGCATACGCGCGGCGAATGGGAGGTTGAGAGCGAGTATCTCGACGAAGCGCTTTCCAAGCTGGCCGCGCTCGGCGCGCCGCAGGAACTTGCTTCCTTGCAGCCGGACGCGCTTGCGCCCATCTGCGGGGCAAGCTTTACCCGCATCACGGCGGAACTGCGGCTGACAGATGACACAGCCTGCATGATTTGCGGCGACGTCGGCGATCTGACCGGCGGCGGCCGGACGGCACTTCTGTGCGAATTGGAACTGGAATTGAAGCAGGGCAATGAGGCCGCGCTGACTGCGTTTGCGCAGGAACTCATGGACACCTATTGCCTGTCCGAGCAGCCGCTCAGCAAGCTGCAGCGCGCAAGGGCGCTGGCAGAATAAACTGCCGCTATGCGGCGGAAAATGAGGGAAAACAAGTATGGATATCAATAAAAACGCCAATCTGAGCATGCTCTGCGACTATTACGAGCTCACCATGGGCAACGGCTATTTTGTCCAGGGCATGCAGGACCGCATCACATATTTTGATATTTTCTTCCGCTCTGTGCCCGACAACGGCGGCTTTGCCATCGCAGCGGGACTGGAGCAGGCGATCGAATATGTGCAGCAGCTTCATTTTGACGAGGACGACATCGCGTATCTGCGCAGCCGGAAGATGTTTGACGAGGGGTTCCTGCAGTATCTGCGCGGCTTCCGCTTCACGGGCGATATCTGGGCCGTGCCGGAGGGCACGCCGATCTTCCCGCGCGAGCCGATCATGACCGTCCGCGCGCCTGCCATTCAGGCGCAGCTTGTCGAGACGTTTCTGCTGCTGACGCTCAACCATCAGAGCCTCATCGCAACGAAGGCCAACCGTGTCGTGCGGGCCGCGAAGGGCCGCACGGTTCTGGAATTCGGCTCCCGCCGGGCACAGGGCGTCGATGCAGCGGTTGATGGCGCACGCGCCGCTTACATCGGCGGCTGCAAGGGCACGGCCTGTACGCTGACCGATCAGCTCTACGGCGTTCCGGCCGGCGGCACGATGGCCCATTCCTGGGTGCAGATGTTCCCGTCGGAATACGAGGCGTTTAAGGCCTACTGCGAAACATACCCAGACAACCCCACGCTGCTGGTTGACACTTATAATACGCTGAAGTCCGGCATCCCGAATGCCATCCGCGTCTTCAATGAGGTCTTAAAGCCCCGCGGGCTGGCCAAATGCGGCATCCGCCTCGACTCCGGCGATATGACCTATCTGACAAAAAAGGCGCGTAAGATGCTCGACGAGGCAGGCTGGCAAAGCTGCAAAATCTCGTGCTCGAATTCTCTTGACGAATATATCATCGAGGATATTCTCAATCAGGGCGCGCAGATTGATCTGTTCGGCGTCGGTGAGCGGCTCATCACGGCCAAATCCGAAGCTGTGTTCGGCGGCGTTTATAAGCTGACGGCCATAGAGGACGAGAACGGGACCATCATTCCCAAGATCAAGATCAGCGAGAACGTCGGCAAGATCACAAACCCGCACTTTAAAAAGGTCTATCGCTTCTTCGGCAATGATACCGGCAAGGCCATCGCCGACTATCTGTGTGTTTATGATGAGACAGTCGATGACAGCCGTGATCTGGAGATTTTCGATCCGCAGGCGACATGGAAGCGCAAAAAGGTCTATAATTTCACGGCGAAGGAACTGCTTGTGCCGATTTTCAAAAACGGCGAACTGGTCTATCAGCTGCCGAAGCTGGATGAAATTCAGAAATACTGCGCCGAGCAGGTCGATACACTCTGGGACGAGGTCAAACGGTTTGACAATCCGCACACCTACTATGTCGATCTGTCGCAGAAGCTGTGGGATATCAAGGATCGGCTGCTGCATGAGGGCGGCAGGCTCGACCGATAAAAGTATCGCATCCGCCCGGCTTGCCGGACGGATGCGCATTTATGGAGGGATACAGTATGGCCATTCGCGTGGGGATCATCGGACGGAATTTTGTCGTCGACTGGATGCTGGCGGCGATGGAGCAGGTGCCGGAGCTGCGCCCGGCGGCGATTTACTCACGAACCGAGGAAACTGGCCGGGAATTTGCGGAAAAATACCATCTGGACGCGGTGTTCACCGATCTGGAGGCGTTTGCGGCCTCGGACGCGTTCGACGCGGCGTATATCGCAAGCCCGAACCTCTGCCACTTTGACCAGGCCATGTGCCTGCTGCGGCACGGCAAGCACGTGCTGCTGGAAAAGCCGGGCGTTCTGACCAGAAAGCAGACAGAAGCGCTCGTCGAGACGGCGAAGGCGCATCATGTGGTCTATCTCGAGGCGATGCGGCTGGTGTTTGACGATGCGCTGCCCATTATCCGGGACGCGCTTCCCGAAATCGGGACACTCCGCCGCGTCACGGCGGAATTTACGCAGTACTCCTCCCGCTACGACCGTGTTCGCGCCGGAGAGCCGCATATCAACGCCTTTGACCCCGCGCTGTGCAACGCCGCGATTCTGGACATGGGCTGCTATCCCATCCACGCGCTCGTGTCGATGTTCGGCGCGCCGGCGCACGTGTCGGCGGAGGCGTATCATCTGGAAAGCGGGTTTGAGGCCGGCGGCATCGCGCTTCTGCGCTATGACGGCTTCGTCTGCGAGGCAATCTGGTCGAAAGTCTGCAAACAGGCCGCTCCCCACCACATTCATGGGCGAGGACGGTTCGATCCTGCTCGACGATATCAATCATATCCGCCGCATCTGGCTCGTACGCCGCAGCGGTGAGACAGTCGAACTGCCGTACCGGGAAAAAGCTGCCGAACAACATGATGTACGAACTGCGTGAATTTGCAGGCTATATTGCCTCCAGCACGCAGCCGGAGAAGCGCAACCGCAACAGCATTCTGACCGCCGCCGTCATCGAAGAGGCCCGCCGCCAGACGGGCACAATACTCGGCGGCATATAATCCTCCCTATTATCAAGGGGCCGGCAATTCCTGCCGGCCCCCGATTTATGTTCAATGCTGCCTCACTCCGGCAGACAGACGGTGCCTGGGCCGGTTCAGCCTGCCATCCGCACGAGGATCGAGGCGATCTGAGCGCGGGTGAGCCTGCTCTGCGGCAGGAAGCGGCCCCGCGAGTCGCCCTGCACGAGTCCAAGCCCCGTGCACACCGCCACGCCGTCGGCTGCCCAGCCGGAGATCTTCGCAGCGTCTGTGAACGCCAGCTGTCCCTGCGCTGTCACGCCGGTACGGGCGGCATACCGCGCCAGCATGACGGCCATCTGCTCCCGTGTGAGGGTTCTTTTCGGGCCGGAAGGTTCCATCGTCATAGCCTGTAACAAAGCCGCTGTCCGCCGCCCAGGCGAGATACGGCGCGTCCTCCGCCGTCAGGTCAACGTCCGAAAAGCGCGCCGCGCCCTCCAGCGGATAGAGCGTGTGGATGCCCGCGAAGCGGGCAAGATCGGCGGCAAACTCCGCCCGCGTAACAAATGCGTTCGGCTTCCATTCGCCCGTGTCCGTCAGCATCATCCAGCCGTAGTCCAGACAGGTCTTCATGGCGGCGTAGCCCCAGTGCGTCTCGATGCGGCTCTCGTCAAACGCCTGCTCGCCGACCGCATCGGCGGGCAGATTGATCCCGTTGTTTTTTGCCGAATAATAGACTGTCGCCGCCTCGGGCGTTACGCCGCGCCGCAGCAGCAGCTCCTGCACCGTGACGAACTCATAGCCCTCGGCCAGCAGATCGTCGATCGCGGCCAGCGCACCGTCCACGCTGGTCTTGTAAATGTCATGGACCAGAATGATCGCGCCGTCAAAGACACCGGCTTCGATATTGCTGCGCACCGTCTCTGCATTGCGGTACTTCCAGTCTTCCGGGTCGACCGACCAGTAGATCAGCGGCGCGGTCACGACAGATCATATGCGACCGTCTGCGCGGAGCAGGTGTTAAGGTTTTTGTGGTTGTATGTATGGTTCGCAAGCTGGTGGCCCTCGCGGACGATGCGCCGGAGCGTCTCCGGCCAGCCGGAGGCGTTGACGCCGTTGACAAAAAACGTCGCGTGAACGCCGCGCTCGGCAAGGCCGTCCAGAAGCGCGCCGGTATACTTGCCAGGCCCGTCGTCAAACGTGATGGCCAGCAGCTTCGCGCCGCAGTCCTGCGTCCCGTCCGCCCGCGCGGGCAGACACAGCGCCGCCAGCAGACACAGCGCCAGAGCAGCGGATAAAAATCATAAGGTGCTCCTTTCTCTGCCATCATACCAGATTCGAAGATTTTTGCCGTTCGAAGCCAAACCCAAAACACAAAATTCGATTCCATTCTGCTCAGCCAGCGCGGTTGCGACGATGCCGTAGCTTTCAACGCAGGGGAACATTCTATCCGGGTGGCGGCAGGGGGCGTCCGGGTAGGCGCATTTGGTGCAGATGGCACAGGACTCCGTGGAGAGCGTCAGCACGTCTGGGGAAAATTGCAGCAGAATATCCCGCACCTGCCGCGTAAGCGCCTCGTGCGCGCCGCGCGTGGCAAGCGTTGCGGCCATGTCCGCAATATCGCTGACCTCGGCCAGCGAGGTAAAGACCAGTGCGCCCGGATATGACAGCACCCGGTTCCGGCAGGCCTCGACCGTGCCGACCGCAGGCGGACAGGCCCAACTCGTCCCGTACATGGGGCACTCGTGCTCGCAGACATAGCGCACGCGCTCGGAAAATTCGATCTTGCGCGGGTCGATCCACGCATACTGACTGACCGGCAGCTGGCACAGCTGCGCTTCGACGGCCTGCTTGTCCATTCCGCTTCACCTCGCTTGCATTTTCCTGTATTGTATCCGGCAGCACTGAAACGTCAAGCCGTCAGAGCGTCACGGCCTTTGTCGCAACGCGGTCGCAGAACACACGGTCGTGCTCGACGAAAACGATCGTCGGCTGGAATTCCAGCAGCAGCTCCTCAAGCTGAATGCGCGAGAGCACGTCCACATAATTGAGCGGCTCGTCCCAGACAAGCAGGTGCGACGGCTCGCACAGGCTCGCGCCAGCAGCACCTTTTTCTTCTGTCCGGCGGAAAAATCCGCCATGTCCTTTTCAAACTGCACCCGTGCAAAGTCCAGCTTGCGCAAGATCGCCTTGAACAGACTCTCGTCCAACCCATGCTGCGCGGCATAGGCGGAAAGATCGCCCCGCAGACCGGATGGGTCCTGCTGCACATGGGAAATTTGCAGCCGGGAGCCGCACTCTACCGTCCCGGTGTGCGGAATGTTCTCGCCGCACAACAGGCGCAGCAGGCTTGTCTTTCCGGTGCCATTCGCGCCGCGCAGCGCGATCCGGTCGCCCTGTTCGACGGAAAAGGTCACGCCGGAGCAGACGGGTACATCGCCATAGCACACCGAAATATTCCGCAGAAGCGCCAACCGGTTGGTGTGATACGGCAGCTGATGCAGCTTCAGGGGCGCGGCCTGCTCAATATTTTTCAGGAGCGCCGATTTTTCCTCAATGGCGGCGTTCTGCCGCCGTTCGAGATTCTTGCGCCGCTGCTGCATACGACGCGACTGCTCACCGATGTAGGCCCGGCCGCCCATGGCGTCGGCTTCGCCCGTCACCTTGGCCGAGTGCGGGCCGATCTTCGTGTTTTCAACCTTGTCTGCCCATGCGCGCGACTGCCGCGCGGCCTGTTTCAGGCGGCCGATTTCTTTTTTCAGCTGTGCATTCTGCGCCAGTTCAAAGGCGTCCTGCCGCTGCTTATTTTCATACCATGAGGAAAAATTGCCCCGCTGCACCTCGATGCTGCTGCGGCCTATGGATAGGATATGATCGACGCAGCCGTCTAAAAACGCGCGGTCATGCGAGACGAGCAGAAAACCGGACTTTTTTGCCAGATACCGGCTGACGAGCGCGCGGCCCGTCTCGTCCAGATGATTCGTCGGCTCGTCAATGAGCAGGTACCGCCCCTCCCGCGCGAACAGCAGCGCCAGCAGAAGCTTTGCCTGTTCGCCGCCGGAAAGCGTGGAAAACGGGCGGTACAGTGCGTCCTCTGTGACCGCGAGCGGAGCCAGCTCCCGCCGGAAACGCCATTCCGGCACATCCGGGAAGCTGCGCTCCAGCAGCTCCAGCGGCGTAAGCGATGCGTCCGGAACCGGATACGGGAAATACTCGAACCCGCCGGGGGCCGTGATCGTGCCCTGATGGGGATACTGCCCCTGCAAGGAGCCGCAGTAGCGTTGTTTTGCCGCGCCCGTTGCGGCCCGTCAGACCGAGCCGCCAATCGGTGTCGAGCTGGAAGCTAACGTGCTCAAATACATCGTCAAAGCTGCCGGGATATGCAAAGGTCAGGTCTGTAATCTGGATCAATGCCATCGTATGCCCTCCCGGTAACCGCAGGTGATTGGATCAGCGGTTACCTGATCATAAAAAATTGGCTGCGGGAAACGATCCCACAGCCGAAGGGCATCCTGCGCCTGCCATAAATGGGCAGACGGTCTGCACGGAAGCTGAGAGACAAAGCAGATTTCCCGCGAACAGGCACAGCGAACCAGACGGTCTTCACCGCCGGGTGTTACGATTGTGCCAAGCTTTCAGCAGGAGATCATGCGCATGCTCTCAGGCTCCCTTCTTTTTTTTATGGTTTCAGTTTAGCATACGGCGCGGAAAAACGCAAGCACCGGTAAAAATTCGCAGAAAAACGCCCCCGGCATGGTGTGTGAGATGCCGGGAGCGTATCGTGCAGCGGGCGGAAAATGCACATTGCACAGGATGAAAAAAAGTGATATACTAAATCACAGTATATCGCCCGGACGGCGGCCCGTCGGCGGCCCTCCGAAACTGTCTGTATTCTAGCACCGGGTGGCGCAAAATGCACCCTACCGGCGCGGACAGGCACGATACCCGTCGGAGAACGGCACTCTACCGGCAGTAGAATTTCCTGTAATACCAATGCTTTTCGGGAAGGGGGCGTCCTTATGCTTCAGGACGAACAGACACTGCGGCGAACCGTCGCAAAAAACATCGCCGCTTACCGCAAATCCCATAAGGACACCCAGCTGGACCTTGCGCGCAAGCTCAATTACTCCGATAAATCCGTCTCCAAGTGGGAACGCGGAGAGGGTCTGCCGGATGTGTATATCCTCGCGCAGATCGCGCAGCTCTACGGCGTGACCGTCAGCAACCTCATCGGCGAGGAGGAGCCGCCCAAGAAGGCCAACCCGCATTTTCATATTTATGTGGTGCTGCTGTCGGTGGCGCTGGTGTTCGTGATCGCGGCGATCTTGTTCACGGCCTTCACGATCGCGGCCGTACCGTTCCCGTCGTGGCTGTTTTTCCTGTACGCGGTGCCGGTGTCGAGCATTGTGTGTATCGTCTTTACCTCCCTCTGGTGGGGCATCCTGATCTCGACGGAACGAGTCATCGCTATGCCATTTGCGGAAACCCGGTATCCCCAGATATGTCCAAAAAACCCCTGGTCTGCCGGAGAATCTGGCGCTAAGGGGGAATTTTGCCGGAGAATCTGACATGCTGCTTATTCGATCTCAAGCCGTCTGGACGAGGCGGGGACCTCCTTCTGCTTCGGCAGCGTCACGCGCAGGACGCCGTCGGCGTATGCGGCCTTGATGCCTGCGGCGTCGATGCCGGAGATATCAAAGCTTCTGGCGTAGGAGCCATAGGAACGCTCGCAGCGGAGGTAATTGCCCTTCTTGTCCTTGTCTTCAAAGTTGGAATGACGCTCGGCGGAGACGGTCAGCCGGTCGTCGGCGACGTCCACGTGGATATCCTCCTTCTTGAAGCCGGGCAGGTCAGCCTCCAGAACGAAGTTGTCGCCGTCCTCCTGGATGTCGGCCTTGAACTCGCCGAGGGCGTTGTCGGAGAAGAAGGCACGCTCCAGCTCGTCAAAATCGTGGAACGGATTGAAATTGGAAACAGTGTGATTTTTGCGTGCATACGGGACTAACATGGAAAAGACCTCCTTAAAGTCTTGTCATATATATATCAGGAAACTCGATCTGAGCGTCTCGCTCATCTCTTGTTTACAAGTCACATGATAAACCCGGCCTGTGAACAATTCTGCATCTTTGTGTGAACGGACTGTGAATTTTAGCAGTCTACAGGCAAGACTGCTAAATTGTTTGCCTGTACAAACTGAAAAAATCTGCTATGATATAGACACATGGGAACTTTTGCCCAAACAAAACGTCTGAAGGGCTACCCAACTTGAAAGGAGTGAATTCGATGCTGAAAATTGAGCATCTTACAAAGCTTTACGGAGAGAAAAAGGCGGTCGACGACCTGAGCCTGCACATCAGGCCCGGCGAAATTTACGGCTTCATCGGCCACAACGGCGCAGGCAAGACCACGACGATCAAAAGCTGCGCGGGCATTCTGCAGTTTGAACAGGGCGAGATCACCATAGACGGGAAGTCCGTCAAGGCTGACCCGCTCGGCTGCAAGCAGATTTTAGCGTACATCCCGGACAACCCGGATCTGTATGAATTCCTGTCCGGCATCAAATATCTGAACTTCGTGGCCGATATTTTCGGCGTGTCGAAGGCCGACCGCGAGGCGCGGATCGAGAAATACGCGGATCTGTTCGACCTGACCGGCGATCTGGCGCAGCCCATCTCGGCCTATTCGCACGGCATGAAGCAGAAGCTGGCGATCATCTCCGCCCTGCTCCACGACCCGAAGCTCATCATCATGGACGAGCCGTTTGTCGGCCTCGACCCGACGGCAGCCTATCAGGTCAAGAGCATCATGCGCGAGCACTGCGACCGCGGCGGCGCGATCTTCTTCTCCACGCACGTGCTGGAGGTCGCGGAAAAGCTCTGCGACAAGGTCGCCATCATCAAGCAGGGGCGGCTCATCGCCTCCGGCACGATGGACGAGGTCAAGGGCGACCAGTCGCTGGAGGCTGTGTTCCTGGAGCTGGAGGGCGAGAAGAATGCTTAAAACGCTGCTTCGCGTCCGGATGGCGGCGCTGCTCGCCGCGTTTACCGGACAGAGCCGGAAGCGGAAGAGCCAGACGAAGGGCAAGGCCGCCGGCTATGCGATTCTGATGCTCTACTGCTTCTGCGCGTTCGTCTTCCTGTTCTATACCTCGTTTTCCCAGTTTGCCGCCGCGTTTTTCCCGGCGGGACTCGGCTGGCTGTATTTTGCATGTTTGCGATCATGGCCTTTGCGCTCATGTTCATCGGCAGTGTGTTTACGGCCAAGAATCGCAGCTGTTTGAGGCGAAGGACAACGAGCTGCTTTTGTCCATGCCCGTGCCGCCCGGCATGATCCTGCTCAGCCGCATGGCGGCGCTGCTGGCCATGAACTTCGTGCTTGAGCTTGTCGTGGCCCTCCCGGTCTTTGTTTCGTGGCTGCAATACGGTGAGACAAGCGGAACGGGCATTACGGCATTTGTCGTGATCGTGCTGGCGCTGCCGCTGTTTTCGCTGGCGGTGAGCCTGTTTGCGTGGCTTGTCTCGCTTGTGACCAGCCATATGCGCAATACGACCGCCGTGACCATGGTGATCTCGGTCGTGTTCATGCTGGCATATTTCCTGTTCTGCTTCCGCATGAACAGCTATGTCACGCAGCTGGCCGCGAACGGCGCGGCGATCGCGGGGGCGCTCGGCTCGGCTGCTCCGCTCGTCTGGCTGGGCCGGGCCGCTGCGGACGGGAGCCTTGCAGACCTCGGCCTGACGCTTCTGTGGACGCTTCTGCCGTTCGTGCTGGCCTATGTGCTGCTGAACCGCAGCTTTATCCGCATCGTCACCACGCGGCGCGGACAGGTCAAGGTGCAGTACGGAAAAAAGCCATGCGCGCCTCCACGCAGAGTGCGGCGCTCTACCGCCGGGAGCTTGCCCGGCTGACCAGCAGCTCCGGCTATATGCTCAACGCCGGGCTTGGCCTTGTGTTTGAGCTGGTGCTGGCTGTGCTGGCGGTGGTCAAGCGACGGGAGCTTCTGGGCGCGCTGACCGCGATCCCGGAGCTGTGCGCAGCAGCCGCCCCCATCTTGCTGCTGGCCTGCATGATGGTTTCCGGCATGGTATTCTTTACGGCGTCGTCCGTGTCGCTGGAGGGCAAGAGCTACTGGATCGTGCGCTCCATGCCGGTCGAAACCAAAAAGATTTTGCAGGCGAAGCTGAATCTGTCCAACTCACTGTCTGCCGGCCCTGCACTCCTTATGATGCTGGCTGCAGCGCTTGCACTGCAGCTGCCTGCCGCCGAGACAGTCCTGCTGCTGGCATGTCAGCTGATGTTCGTGCTGCTGACGGCGAACGTCGGCCTGGTGGAAGACCTGCGCCACTGCAACCTCGACTGGATCAACGAGACGCAGGCGGCAAAGCAGGGCGCAGGCGTGCTGCTGAGTATGCTGCTGGGCTTTGGCTTTGTGGTGGCGGTCGGTGCACTCTACTTCTTCCTGCTGACAAATCTGATGCCGACGGCGTCTTTCCTCGGCCTCATGCTGGCGCTGCTGGCAATCTTGTATGCACTTACCGCCCGTTGGATTAAAACGCGCGGCGCAAAGCGCTTTGAGACTCTGCGCTGATACAGAAACGAGCCGCCCCGGGAGGGGCGGCTCGTCAGCGTGTCAAAAAAGTCCGATAACGATCGATATCGTTCTGCTTCGTAGGGGTGGACGACTCTGTCCGCCCGGCAGATTGCACCGTTTTTACGGTAATCTGCGGCGAATTCGCAACTTCCAGGCGGGCCGATGTAGGCATCGGCCCCTACAGAGTACTGCGAGAATTCACGGCTGCTCATCGGGCAGACAGAGGCGTCTGCCCCTATGCCATCCTCGGAAACCCTACACAAAATAGGAAAACAATAGTTTTTTGACAGGTTTAACTCCGGCTGGCTGCGGCCTCTACGAAGCCGAAGAACAGCGGGTGCGGACGGTCGGGGCGGCTTTTGAATTCGGGGTGGAACTGGCAGGCGGTGAACCACGGGTGGTCCGGCAGCTCGACGATCTCGACGAGCCGTCCGTCCGGGGACAGTCCGGTCGGAACCAGTCCGGCGGCGACGAACGCATCGCGGAAGTCGTTGCAGAATTCATAGCGGTGGCGGTGACGCTCGGAGATCTCCGTTTTTCCATAGAGCGCCGCTGCGCGGCTGCCCTCCGACAGCACGCACGGATATGCGCCGAGGCGCATCGTGCCGCCCTTCTGGGTGATGGACTTCTGTTCGGGCATGATATCAATGACGGGATGCTTGGTAAACTCATCGAATTCCGCCGAATGCGCATCCTCCCAGCCCAGCACGTGCCGCGCGAACTCGATCACGGCGATCTGCATGCCGAGGCAGATGCCGAAATAGGGGATCTTATGCGTGCGGGCGTACTGTGCGGCGACGATCATGCCCTCAATGCCGCGGTCGCCGAAGCCGCCGGGGACGAGAATGCCCGCGCAGCCGCCGAGGACAGCTTCCGCATTTTCCTGCGTGAGCTTTGACGAGTCGATCCAGCGGATATCGACGATCACGTTATTCGCCGTGCCCGCGTGGAACAGCGATTCCTCGACGGACAGATACGCGTCGTGCAGCTCCGTATATTTGCCGACCAGCGCGATGGACACATGGCGGCTGGCCGTCTTGATGCGCGCAACCATCTCGCCCCACGCGGTCAGGTCCGGCGCGCCGCAGGCAAGCTCCAGCTTGCGGCAGACGACGTGTGCAAGGCCCTCGCGTTCGAGCAGCAGCGGCACCTCATAGAGCGTCAAGGCCGTCGTGTTCGGAATGACGCAGTCCGGCTCCATGTTGCAGAACAGGGCGATTTTGCGGCAGATGTCCTCCGTCATGGGCTGGTTCGTGCGGCAGACGAGGATATCCGGCTGGATGCCGATGGACAGCAGCTCCTTGACGGAGTGCTGTGTGGGCTTGCTCTTAAGCTCGCCCGAGCCGGGAATTTCGACGATCATGGGCACATGGATGAACAGGACGTTTTTCTTCCCCTGCTCGGCAGCCACCTGCCGGATGGCCTCGAGGAACGGCTGTGACTCGATATCGCCGACCGTGCCGCCGATCTCGGTGATGAGCACGTCGGATGTTCCGTTGTCCATCTGGTAGATGCGGGACTTGATCTCGTCCGTGATATGCGGGATGATCTGCACGGTGCGGCCCAGATAGCCGCCCTCGCGCTCGCGGCACAGAACGCTCCAATAGACCTTGCCCGCCGAGACGGAGCAGCCCGCCGTCAGACTCTCGTCCGTGAAGCGCTCGTAATGGCCGAGATCAAGGTCCGTTTCCGCACCGTCGTCGGTGACGAAGACCTCGCCGTGCTGATACGGGCTCATGGTGCCGGGGTCAACGTTCAGATACGGGTCAAATTTCTGGTTCTGCACGCGCAGACCGCGCTGCTTCAAGAGCCTGCCGAGCGATGCGGCGCAGATGCCTTTGCCAAGGCCGGACACGACGCCGCCGGTGATAAAAATATACTTCATCCTGTATGCCTCCAACTCCCAATTTCCGCAAAAACAAAATACGGTCGGTATTGTACCGCCGCGCGCACAAAACGTCAAGAATGAAACTTTTACGAAGATAAAATCACGAAAAACACAGGCTTTTGTGGAGCAAGCCGAAATTTTCACAAACCGGTATTTTTTCCTTGCAGCGCGCAGGCAGCTATGCTATACTAAACCTGTACCCACCGCCGGAGGCGTCCGCCTCCGGCGGGCTGTTTTTTGCGCCTGTCCATGTATCATGGACTCGTCCTGCCGAGGCTTAGCCACCAAAGTGCAAACCAGCGAAGCGTTTTCCGACGTGCCTCCGGCGGCCTATCTTTTTCTCGCAAGAGAAAAGATAGGGGAGAAAAAGAGTGCTTGGACGCGTTTGGGGCGTGCTGCGGGTACAATTCAGGCGAGAATCGATTTTTCAGTCGTTACGAACACACATAGTCGCCCCGAGGCGCTATGATACGCGCCGCCTGTTACGGTATTCCAAATTTGCAGGTAGTTGCGTTTGAATGGCCGCGGTAAATCAGCCTTGCATTCAAAAATTGCAGGGCAGTACGAATTCGCCGCAGTCCCCATAGCCTCCCCTTGCCACGCCCTGCGCGTAAGGGGAGGTGGCATTTGCGTCAGCAAATGACGGAGGGGATAAGCGGCAAATTTCAGGGTGCTCCTGAATTTGCGACGTTTGCATCCCCTCAGGCCCTTCGGGCTCGCTGCAACTGACTGCGGCGGCCGGGAATCCCGGCCGCCGCGATTTTTGTATTTGCTGTTTAGATCAGATTGCAATCGATCTGCGCATTTTTTGCAAGAAGTTTTGCATATTCTGCCATGCGCGTCTGCGCGCTGCGCAGTGCGTCTGGCTCCTGCCCGGAGACGCCGAAGACGGGATAGAACACATGACGGCTTTCCTCCCGGGCGCAGGTTCTTGCGTCCGCACCAGCGATCATGCTGAAAATGATGCCGCCCGCGTCCCGTCCAGTGACGTCGCCGGGGTAGGTGTGGACTTCGTCGCCGCGCAGGCCTTCAAACGGTTCCTTGGCTTCTGCCTGATACAACTCGACCGGCCCCATCAGGCGGTCAATGTCGTGCGTGCCGCAGAGTACATGCGTTTCCAGTTCGACCAGAAACGGCACGGCGGTCACGGCGTTCCAGCGCGGGAACTCCTGCCCTTGAGCAGCACGGACTCGAACTGCATCATGACAGGGTACGTCTTCTTGAATTTCCGGAAATAGCGGAAATACGGGTTCTGCCCGAACACGTCCGCGCGGACATAATCCCGGTACTGCTCCCGCAGCGCGGCGACGTGCCGCTCTACCATATCATAGAAGCCTGTCTCGTCCCACTGCGCCTTGTCCGGGTACTGTACCTCGACCCATGCAAACGGGACGCCTGCGCTCTGCATACCATTCTCTTTTGTGATCTGTACCATGTCTGATGCCTCCCGATCCTGTTTATTCTATTCTATACTATATAGCATCGGGAACCGGCACTGTCAAGCGTTATTCGGCAAGCTTCCTGCCCAGCGCACGGCAGGCAGCGAGCGCCTCATCATCCGGCGCTTCGCAGCAGATGACGCTGTCCGCCACGCGGTTGATCCCGGCTGTGCCGCAGTCTTCTTCCCACGTGCGCATCCATTCGCCATCGCCCCAGCCGTAAGAGCCGAACAGGCCGACGGGCTTGCCCGCGAGCGCCGACTTCACCGCATCGAACATCGGTGCAAATTCCGTTTCTTCCAGTTCCTCAGCGCCCATCGCCGGGCAGCCGAGTGCGGCGGCGTCCAGTTCCTTCACTGCATCCGCGCCGACATCCGCAGGCGTCCAGACGGCGCACTCCGCGCCGGCCTCGCGCATGCCCTCCGCGACGGCGTTGGCCATGGCCTCGGTGTTGCCGGTGCCGCTCCAATAAATAACTGCTTTTTTTCATGTTCAGGACTTCCTTTCTATTCTGTCTGCAACCGCCAGCCGGTCCAGCTTTACGCCGGAGCGCCAACGTTCACAGTAGGTTTGCGTACATTTTTTATAACGGTCAAAGGTCTGCTGCGCTTGCTGTTCGTCGCCGTAGACCTTCCACACGCCCGTGCATTTGGCGTTTGCTGCGCGATTTTCAATGAACCCCTTCACGTCCTCCGGCGGGTAGCTGAGAAACAGGCCGACCTCGTGCGGGAATTCAGCCGATCCGCGCATGCGGCGCACCAGCTGCGCGACGCATCTGCCGCAGCTGCCGCAGGGATAGCCTGCGTCTGCCAGCAGCGCTTCCGCTGTCTGCCCGCGCAGATCGCGGCACAGTGCCGCCGGACGGTAGAGGTACAAAAGCGCCTTTCCCTCGGTGAACCGCAGCGGCAGCAGGCACAGCCCGCGGGAAAGATAGCGCCGGTTGAACGCGCGGATCTCCTCCAGCAGCGTTTCCTTTTCCGTGCACGGACATGGAAACAGGCTTCCGGTCTTGATTCCGGCCAGCGTTGGCGCAGCCTGCCGCACGACCATCTCCTCCGACATCAGCAGGCCCCTGCACTGCGTATTTGTCCAGAATGCCGCGCAGCGCGGACAAAGAACTGGTGTGACAGCGCTCAATAATCGTCCCGCGGCCCTTGAGTTCGCTCAGTGCGCCCTGCACCATCTTGTGGGACATGGTATTGGTGAAAAAGATCGTCAGATCCGGGCTGCCCAGCTTGTTCCGCAGGCCGCCGGCGGGTTTGGTGAAGATCTTCGACTGACATTGGTAGCTTTCGCAAAGCTCCCGGTAGCGGCGCTCCATACATTCGTTGCCGCCTAGAATTACAACGCTCATAGGCTCGTCCTTTCGGTTTGAAATTAGTTAGACACCTCTAACTGCTGGATACAGTACACCCTGCATCTCGTCCGCGCTGCCAGCTGCAGCAGAACAGGCGATTCCATTCATTTCGGTTAGAGAACCTTAACTTCTTGCACAGATCATACCATACTTTTCCCCGATACGCAAGAAAAATTTACGCGGAACACAAAAAATCTGCCCGGAAGCGCGTCGGCGCTTCCGGGCATGGGCTGGCAGGGGAACGAGATATCCGTTTCACGCTGCAGTTTTTCAGATTTGTTTGTAGGGGCCGATGCTTGCATCGGCCCACTGGGAAGTTGCGAATTCGCCGTAGATTACCGTAAAACGGCTTGTACTGCCGGGCCGATGCGGCACGCCCGCAGACTGGTTTCGAGGCGCAACCGCGCATCGCGCGGCTCTTAGCGCCGAAGATGGGCATCGGCCCCTACAGGAAGTGGCTGTATCACGTCGCTCAGATCACCTGTCCGTTTTTTAACTGCAGTTGGAGTTTGTCGGCAATGAGCGCAATAAACTCGGAATTTGTCGGCTTGCCCTTCCTATTCGACACGGTATAGCCGAAGAAGCGCTGGAGCGTTTCGAGATCGCCTCTGTCCCATGCAACCTCGATGGCGTGGCGAATGGCCCGCTCGACGCGCGACGGCGTGGTCGCAAACGTCTTGGCAACCTGCGGATATAGAACTTTCGTGATGGCGTTGATGACGTCCATGTCCTGTACGGCGATCATGATCGCCTCGCGCAGATACTGATAGCCCTTGATGTGCGCCGGAACGCCGATCTCGTGAATGATGGACGTGACCATCGCCTCGATGTTGACCTCCTGCCGCCGCTGGGCATTCTGGCGGAGTTGGCTGTCGATTGCAGTCATCTCGTGAATGCGCTCGGCCACGGCGTCGAGTTCACACGGCTTTGTCATGAAGTACTGCACGCCGAGGCTCGCCGCCATGTTGGCGACATATTCCGTCATAAAGCCCGTCAGCACCAGCGCTGCCGGCGGCTTGTCCATCTCACGCGCCCGTTTCAGGACCGCGATGCCGTCCAGCTTCGACAGCATCAGATCCAGCACCAGGATATCCGGCTTCGTTACGCGCATAAGTTCTAACGCGCGCTGCCCGTCGGCTGCCGTACCGACGATCTCATAGCTGGGAACCTGTTCCAGACGGCGTTTGACGTGATCGCAGAACTCCTCGTTCCCATCCGCGATCAAAATTTTGACACGGTTTTCCATTTTTTGACCTCTCCTCATAATATGGTTTGTGTCAGACACTGACTTTTTATCGCTGCGACATCATGAATATAGCACAATTTGGTAAAATTTTCAATTTATTTTATTCGGTCTGTGCCAGAAACTTCTCGATATCCTTCGACATAATATTTTAAGAGTAAAGAAATCGTTAAAAATAAGAAATAATCAGCAAAATGAAAATAAATTTCAATATCTTTTTGGTTTCTGTTTCCATTGCGATTATATGTCCGCTTTCTTGCCGCGTCAAGAGTCTCCTGTATTTTTCTACATTTTTATAAAATTCCCAGAAAAAATTTTGGGTAATTTGAATAAAACCCCAGATCCCGCACGGTCGCGGGGTCTGGGGTTTTCGGTTTTTCCGGTTCAGTGACCGGTTGATTTAAGCGATAAGCGCTATCAGCGGTTCCCTCAGGCGTCTTGCGGCAGAAGCTTTCCATCCGCCATGAACGTCACGACGCGCATGGGAATGGACTTCCCGCTTGCCTCGACAGCCTGTCGCGCAGCATATTCCAGCCCGCCGCAGCACGGCACCTCCATGCGCGCAAGTGTGATACTGCGCACATTGTTTTCCATCAGAATCGCCGTCAGCTTTTCCTCGTAGTCCGCGCGGTCAAGCTTCGGACAGCCGATGAGCGTGACATGGCCGCGGATAAAGTCCGCGTGGAAGCTGCCGCAGGCGTATGCCGTGCAGTCGGCGGCGATCAGCAGGTCGCAGCCATCAAAATATGGCGCGCGCACCGGCACCAGCTGCAGCTGCACCGGCCAGTTTTGCAGACGTCCCGGCTGCGCAGGTGCATCCTGTCCGGCCTCTTCCTGCGCAAGCGTCCGCACCTGTGTACCTGCACAGCCGCAGGCCAGCCTGTCCGGCGCTTTTGCGCCCGGCTTTTTCGCTGCCTGCACATTCCTGCCTGCTTCCTCCGTCAGCTGATCCAGCTTTGCTTTTTTGACGGCGGCTTCATCATATGCCGCGGCCTCGCGCTCGATAACATGGATCGCGTCCACCGGACAGACCGGCAGGCAGTTGCCCAGCCCGTCACAGTAATCGTCGCGGATCAGCTTCGCCTTCCCGTCCATGATGGCGATCGCGCCCTCGTGGCATGCCTGGGCGCACAGGCCGCAGCCCGTGCAGGCCGCCTCGTCAATTTCAATGATCGTCCGTTTCATATCTGTCCCTCCTGCTGCTTTTTTGCCTCCAGTCTCGCGCGCCGCTCGGCATCAGCCTTTTCCTGATTGCGCCGCGCGATAACCATCAGCTTTTCATACGTTTCCTCACCTACGCACTGCTTCGCGTATTTGCACCACTGCACGCAGCTGAGTTTGTCGTTATACACGACAAAGCCGCATTTGTCACAGGCAACCTCCGTGTCTGTGGAAAAGATCTCAATGGGGTTGCCGCAGTTCGGGCAAATCCGATCCTCGATGGTCGGCGTTCTCGGTTTACCCTGGCAGCCGTCCATAATCATGTTCATCGCCTCCCTTTTAAGCAACCGCAGACGATTGCATCATCGGTTACTTGACTTTCTGCGCATAGTATAGGATACTGAAGAAAAAATGTATGTTGTTTTTCCAACGAAGGGGTATCAAATCATGGATGATCTGACGATATTGACCGAATGCGCGCTGTTTCATGGACTGCGCGAGGCGCAGATCCGGGAAATGCTGCCGTGTCTGTCCGCGCGGCAATCACGCTTCCGGCGCGGACAGTTTCTGCTGCGTGCGGGAGACAGAGTTGCGTTTGCCGGGATTCTTCTGTCCGGCGAGGCAGAGGTCTTGCAGGAGGATTTCTGGGGCAACCGCAATCTGCTTGCCGCCATCGGACCGGGAGATCTGTTTGCCGAGGCGTTCGCCTGCGCGCACGCTGTTTCGCCGGTGAGCGTTCTGTGCAAGACGGACGGAAGCGTCCTGTATCTGAATGTGCGCGCCGTTTTTTCCCCCTGTGAAAAGGCCTGCGCACAGCACAAGGCGCTTTCGCAGAACCTTATTCGAGTGCTGGCGGAGAAAAACATGCAGCTGAACGAGAAGGCCGGGTATCTCTCGCAGCGCTCGACGCGCGAAAAGCTGCTGGCCTATCTGTCCGCACAGGCGCGTCGGGCGGGCAGTGCCAGCTTCCGTATTCCCTTCGACCGGCAGCAGTTGGCTGATTTTCTGTCTGTCAACCGCAGCGCCATGTCCGCCGAACTTTCGCGCATGCAGCGCGAGGGCCTGCTCTGCGCCGACCGCAGCAGCTTCACACTCTGCCAGCCGGAATAACAAGATTCCGCATGCGCTTGGAACCTCTTGCAACAGAAGCGCGGCGGGGTTTGATACACAAAAGCGGCGGCCGGGATTCCGGCCGCCGCACTTGATTTGTTTTCAGGATGCGCCGCAGGTCTTTTTGAACGGCTGGACTCTGGACGCGCCGGAGAAATCGCCGTAGACCATTGCGCCGGTCGGGCAGACGCTGGCGCACGCGCCGCAGGCGGTGCACTTGTCCCAGTCGATGCGGGCGAGGAAATTATCGACGGTGATCGCGCCCTGCGGACAGGTCTTTTCGCACTTATGGCAGCCGATGCAGCCGGAGGAGCAGACCTTTTTGGTGTACGGGCCGTTGTGATAACTCGAGCAGAGCACCTCCGTGCGGATGATATCCGGCACGATCTCGATGATCTTCTGCGGACACGTCTGCGCGCAGATGCCGCAGCCGATGCACGCCGTGTGGTTGACACAGGCGATGCCGTCCTGCATGGAGATTGCCCCCTGTGGGCAGGCCTTGACGCAGTCACCGAAGCCCATGCAGCCGAAGATGCAGCTGCCATTGCCGCCGTAGAACAGCTTTGCCGCCGCGCAGGAGGGGATGCCCCTCTACTCAGCCTTGACGCTTGTAGCCTCGCACGTTCCCGCGCACTGCACAACGGCGATCTTTTTCCACAACGTCCTCAGCCGCCACGCCGAGAAGCGCTGCAATCTGCGCCGCAACTGCGTCTGCGCCGGGAACGCAGAGATTTGTCTTCGTACCCGGCTCCAGCAGCGCCTTTGCATAGCCGTCGCAGCCGGTGTAGCCGCATGCGCCGCAGTTTGCGCCGGGCAGGCATTCACGAATTTCGGTAAAGCGCGTATCCTCCTTGACCGCCATGACGCTCGACGCCACGGCGAGACCCACCGCGCAGATAAGGCCGATCACAGTCACGGCCAGGATCGGGATCAGAATTTCCATCATAGCCGCGCCCTCCTTAGCCGAACAGCCGGTCGATGATACCGGTCAGTCCGAAAAATGACAGCGATACGATCGCCGCCGAGACGAGCGTGATGGGGAGTCCCTCAAAACTCTTGGGAGGCTCCGCCTCGGCAACGCGCGAGCGGACACCGGAAAACAGCACCATCGCCAGGAAGAAGCCGAGGCCGCAGCCAAGCGCGGTCAGAAGCGCTTCGCCGTAGTTCATGCCGTCGGAAATGACGTTCATCGTCACGCCCAGAACGCCGCAGTTCGTCGTAATGAGCGGCAGATAGACGCCGAGGGACTTATGCAGCGCGGGCACATAGCGCTTGAGGACAATCTCAACCAGCTGGACAAGCGCTGCAATGACCAGAATGAAGACGACGGTTTCCATATAGGTAAAATCGACCTTGCCCGCGAGCAGAAAGTGGTAGATCGGCCAGGTGACGGCAGTTGCCAGCACCTCGACGAAAATCACGGCCAACGACATGCCGGTCGCCTGGTCGAGTTTCTTGGATACGCCCAAAAACGGGCAGATGCCGAGGAATTTGACGAGCACATAGTTGTTCGTGATCGCGGCGGTCAGAATGACGAGGATCATGGTCTTCATTTTGCAGCCGCCTCCTTTCCTTCGCAGGCACCCTTGCCGCAGCCCGGGCAGCCAGCACAGCCGAATTCCTTCTTCTTGATGGCCTTGCCCTTTGGAGATCTGATTGATGAGCGCAATCATGCAGCCGAACACGAAGAAGCCGCCGGGGCCATGGTCAGAATGCCGATGGGGTTTTCGTGGAACCACGGAACGGGCAGACCGCAGAACGTGCCGCAGCCGAGCGTTTCGCGGATGGTTGCCATGGCGCAGATGGCAAGCGTGAAGCCGAGGCCCATGCCCGCGCCGTCAATGGCAGAATCCACAACGCCGTGCTTGCTGGCATACATCTCGGCCCTGCCGAGGATGATGCAGTTGACGACGATTAGGGACAAATAAACGCCCAGAGACTGATACAGACTGAAAGCATACGCCTCCATGACCAGTTCCACGACCGTGACAAAGCCCGCGATCACGACAATATAGCACGGGATGCGCACCGGGTCGGGAACGATTTTGCGGATGGCGGAAATGGCCATGTTGGACAGGATCAGAACGGCGGTCGCTGCAATGCCCATGCCGAAGGCCGCAATGACCGACGTGGAGATTGCCAGCGTTGGACAGGTACCGAGGACAAGAACCAGCACAGGGTTTTCTTTGATAAGGCCCTTCAGGAAATTCTGTAATTTGCTCATTTCTGCGCCCCTTTACAATCGCATACGCTTCAAACGCAGTTTCCACGCAGCCGCGATAGGCATTCGATGTGATGGTTGCGTGGGAGATGGCGCTCACGCCGGAAAGCGAGGCGTCCTGCCCGGTATACTGCCCGGTGTAACGCTCGCTTGCCGTCTGGCCACCGAGCGTCGTTGTTTCGGACGATACATCCATTGTGCGGCAAGTACGGATCAAACCGTCGGTGCCAATCACGCATAGGACCTGAATCGTGCCGCCGAAGCCCTTGCCCTCGACGGTAAAGAGATAACTCATGGGGCTTCCGGACGCATCCAGCGCGGTGTAGGCGCTGACGACCTCCTCCGGAAGAACTGCTTCGACCGGCGCAAAGGAGGCCGCGTCCGGCACGGCGTCAAGCCGCGCCTGCTCGGCTCTGGCCTCTGCGTTCGCCTTGGAGACGGGGGCGGTAAAGTGGTTCACGACAGCCAGCGCCGCGGACGTAAGCAGGCAGATCACGACCAGAACGACGATGGATTTTCGGATCTCTTTCGTGTTTTTCATGCCTTCGCACCTCCCAGCGGCTTGCTCTGCGTCCATCTGGACAGATACGGCGTGAGAATGTTCATAAAGAGGATGGCGAACGACACGCCCTCGGCGTAGCTTCCGTAGAAGCGGATCAGGCAGGTCAGAAGTCCTGCGCCGATGCCGAACAGCGCCCGGCCCCAATAGGTCTGCGGGGCGGTCACATAGTCGGTTGCCATGAAGAACGCACCCAGAAGCAGACCGCCCGAGAGCACCTGCCGCAGCGCATCCTGCCCCAGAACAAGGGACAGCACAAAAACAGTTCCTACAAAGCACACAGGCGTCTGCCACGTGATGACGCCGCGGACGAGCAGATATGCTCCGCCGAGCAGCAGCGCCAGCGCGCACGTCTCGCCGATGCAGCCGCCGTGATTGCCGAGCAGGAGCGTCAGAAGTTCCGGCTTCTGCCCTGCGGCCAGCTGCGCCAGCGGCGTGGCTGACGAAACGGCGTCCGGGAAGACCCATGCCGTCATGGTCTTGGAGAACGAGAGGAACAGGACGATACGGCCTACCAATGCCGGGTTTGCAAAATTCTTGCCGATGCCGCCGAACAGCTGCTTGACCGCGACGATGGCGACCAGACAGCCGAACACGGCCTGCCACAGCGGGATGGACACCGGCAGGTTGTAGGCCAGGATCACGCCCGTCACCACGGCGGACAGATCGCCGATGGTGGACGGCTTATGGCAGAGTTTTTCAAAGCCCCACTCGAAAAACACGCACGCGGCGGCGCACACCGCCGTCACGAGCAGCGCCCGCCAGCCGAAAATCACGATGGCTGCAATGAGCGCCGGACAAAGGGCGATGAGCACATCGCCCATGATCTTCCGGGTCGTCGCGCCGGAATCGATATGCGGGGAAGCGGAGATCACAAGCTTCATTTGACGGCCTCCTTTTTTGCATCCAGCTTTTCGCTCTGCGCCTTGCGCCAGGCGGCAAGCTTCGCCTTTGCAAGCTTATTGGTCTGTACGAGCGGCCGGTGCGCCGGGCAGCCGAACGAGCAGCAGCCGCATTCCATGCAGAGATTGACCTTCAGTTCCGCCAGACGCTCCATATTGCCTGCCTCATAGGCTGCAACAATATGCGACGGCATGAGGCGCAGCGGGCAGTGGCGGATGCACCGGCCGCAGCGGATGCAGGCCGAAGGCTCCGGCAAAACGGCGTCCGCCTCCGACATGGCGAGAACCGCGTTCGTGTTTTTCAGAACCGGCTGTTCGAGATCCGGCACGGCGATGCCCATCATCGGGCCGCCGTAAAGGACCTTCTTCGGCTCTGTGCAGAAGCCGCCTGCCTGTTCAAACACATCCGCAAGCTTCATGCCGATGGGGACGATCACGTTCTTGGGCTTTGCGACGGCGGAACCGTCAACCGTGATGCACTTTTCAACCAGCGGCATGCCGGTCCTGCAGTAGCGGGCAATATTGGCAAGCGTCGTGCAGTTAAGCACGATTGCGCCCACATCCAGCGGAAGCTTTCCCTCTGGGACGATCTCACCGATGGTATTATAGATCAGTACCTTTTCGCCGCCCTGCGGGTACAGAGATTTCAGCGCGCAGACCTCCATGCCGTCCTCGTCCTTCGTGAGCTTCCGGTACAGCTGAATGCAGCGGGGCTTGTTGTCCTCAATGGCGAAGATCACACGGCGTACCTGTAAAAGTGCTGCACGAGACGCGCGCCCTCCATCAGTTCGTCCGACCGGTCGAGCATCGTGCGCGTATCCGAGGTGATATACGGCTCACACTCCGCGCCGTTGATGATGACCGCCCGTACCTGCTCGAGATTCTTGACCGTCAGCTTCACGACCGTCGGGAAGCCCGCGCCGCCAAGGCCGACCATGCCGCTTGCGCGCACAGCGTCCAGAAAATCCTGCATGGTGTCAAGCTTGGGCGGCTTTAAGTCCGGGTCAGGCTCCTGCTTGCCGTCGGCGGCAATGACGACGGTCTGCATGAGCCGCCCGCCGGAGCCGACCTGCTGCCCAATCTTTTTTGACCGTTCCTGAGACGCTTGCATAGACAGGCGCGGAGACAAATCCGCCCGCCTTTCCGATCAGCTGCCCGACCCGGACGCTTTCGCCGGGCTTTACAACCGGGATGGCGGGCGCACCGATGTGCATGGACATCGGAATCTCGACCGTCTCCGGGATGGCCAGGCGCAGCGCGGCCAGTTCCGCTGTGTTTTTGCGGTTCGGCACATGTACGCCGTGGATGTGTAGTTTCATCCGTTTGCTTCCTCCTCCTGCTTTTTGGAACCTGTTTCTTTCGGGAGAACCCCCGCCTTTGCCAGCCGGTTCAGCACCAGCTGGGCGCAAAGGCCGGTTAACGTCCCGGCCAGTATCGCTGCCGGTATCAGAACCGGCAGATAACTCCAGACCGCGCCGGTTTTCGCAATGGCCGCAGCGGCGGCCAGCTGTCCGGTGTTGTGCGCCATGGCGCACAGTACGCTCCGAACCCAGAGCATGTTTCCCCTGAGTCTGCTCCTGAGCAGAAGCATGAGCGCATACGCGCAGAGCCCGCCCGCGAAGCTGTATAAAAATGCCGAGCCCTGCCCGGTGATAACGCAGCCGAGCGTGACGCGCGTCAGAAACAGCCCGAAAGCCCAGCCGGGGCCGAGCGCTTCCATGGCAAAGAGCGTAAAAATATTGGAAAGCCCCGGCTTGATGCCGGGAATGGCCGTAAGCGGCGGCAGTTGGCTTTCCAGCACGAACATGACAAGCGCTGCCGCTGTCAGAACGGCCGTGAGCGTGAGTTTTTTCAGCCTCATGACAGCCCTCCCGTCCCGCTGAGCGCGTCGATCTGAGACGCATTCTCTGCCCACTCGATCGTCAGCCGGTTCGGCAGGCAGATGATCGGCCCGCCGTTTTTTGCAGCGGCCCGTGCTGCACGCAGACCTGATCGGGACAGTCCGCGTGGGATACGAAGACCTCGCCATCCGCGACTGTGATGATAGTTTTGCCTGCCGGGCCGGTCACGGTCAGCGTCCGGTTCTGCCGCAGGTCGAGCGTATAGAATAAGGTTCCGTCCTGATAGACAAGCGCTGTCTGCCCGCCTCCGCGCGGCAGCAGCCCACACAAGCAAGCATACGGCGATAATCGCCGCAAATGTCAAAATCCAGTGCTTCTGCTTCATTCCAGTATCTGATAGGGCCGGTTCGACCGATAGCGCCCGGCAAGGCCGGGGGTGATCCAGACCGTGTTGTCATCCGTTACGAATACGGCCTCAAACGCAAGACCGCTGCTTTTCTGAAATTCCGCGCCTGCATCCAGCCCCATAACGAACAGGGCCGTTGACAGTGCATCGGCCAGCGTATCGTCCTGTGCGATCACACTGACAGACTTTACCCCGCTTTCGGCTGGGCAGCCGGTATACGGGTCTAAAAATATGATGATAGCGCACGCCGTTTTCCTCAAAATACCGTTGGTACGCGCCCGAGGTGACAACGCAGGCAGCCTCAATGGAAACGGTGCCGAAATACGACTCCGGCCTGTCCGGATCCTGCAGGCCAACCGTCCACGCGCTGCCGTCCGGCTTTTTCCCAACGGCGGCAACATTGCCGCCGAGCGAGACAATCGCAGACGTGACGCCCGCCTCCTGCAAGATTGCCCGGACGCGTCCCGCAGCATACCCCTTGGCAATGCCGCCGAGGTCAAGCTGCGCGCCGCCGTCCAATGTGACGGTGCAGCCGCCAAGCGCTGCATGTGCCGCCCCAGAGCGCTGCATCGCCTCTGCAAGCGCATTCTGCTCCGGCACGCAATACGCGCCGGTCGAAAAGCCCCAAGCCTGTGAAAGTGCGCCGAGCGCCGGGTCATAGGCGCCGCCGGTTTTCTCGCAGAGCGTCAGCGCCGTCTGCAAAAGCGCTGCCGTCTCCGCGCTGACCGTTCCGCCGCCCGCTTCGTTCAGCCGGGCAAGCGCCGCGTGTTCGTCCCGGCAGGAAAGTTCGCCCTCCAGCCGGTAAATCTCTGCTTCCGCTTCTGCCAGCGCGCGATCTGCCTCCGGGCCGTAGGCGCGCAGCTGCATCACGGTGTCCATTGCAAAAATTCGCGCTCCGCGCTTTTTTTGCGCGCAGCCGCACAGCAGCAGCGGCAGGCACAGAAAAATCAAAACGCACGTTCGCTTCATCCTGTCCTCTTTTCGTCTGTCAGCCATATAAAATCTGCATAGCATATCTGACATATACGATATCAGGCTTTTTAAAAAATCAAGTTTTTTTGAATTTTATGTGAAAAATGACGGATTCTTAGCGCAGAAAAATCAATATGGATATATCGATATAAAAACACACATTGCCTATGCAAATTGTGATATATCAGATCTTTCCAACCGCTTTGCGCTTGACAAACTGGAAGACGGGCTGTAAGTTATACAAGTATGAAATTTACCCCTTAAAGGAGGCTGGAGGCGTGGCAGGCGGAAAGCATATTCTGGGCAAGGCGAAGCGGCACATTTTTTGGCACGGCCAAGGTGGGCGAAAAGGGCCAGATCGTGATCCCTAAGGATGCGCGGCAGATCTTTGGTGTGAAGCCCGGCGATACGCTGCTCATCCTCGGAGACGAGGAAACGGGTATCATCGTCACCAAGCCGGACGTGCTGCGCGCCGCGGCAGATGAAATTTTCGGGAAGATGGAGAGATAGACATGGAACTGACGACAATGTATGAATCGCTCGGCGTGAGCCGTGCGGTCTATGAATACGGCGAAAAAATTCTGGCGGAGCTGAAGCCCCGCTTCGAGGCGCTCGACCAGACGGCGGAATACAACCAGACGAAGGTCCTCGCCGCCATGCAGAAAAACAAGCTCTCCGCGGGCTGCTTTGCCGCGACGACGGGCTACGGCTACGACGATATGGGCCGCGAGGTGCTCGAAAAGGTCTACGCCGACTGCTTCCATACCGAGGCCGCACTCGTCCGCCCGCAGATCACCTGCGGCACGCATGCGCTGGCCGTCGCGCTGAGCGCGAATCTGCTGCCGGGCGACGAACTTTTAAGCCCGAACGGCGCGCCGTATGACACGCTTGAAGAGGTCATCGGCATCCGCCCGTCCAAATGCTCGCTGATGGAATACGGCGTGCAGTACCGGCAGGTCGATCTGCTGCCGGATGGCACGTTTGATTTTGACGGCATCCGCGCCGCAATCGGCCCCAAGACGAAGCTGATCACCATCCAGCGCTCAAAGGGCTATGCAACAAGACCGTCGTTCTCCGTTGCGCAGATCGGCGAACTGATCGCATTCTGCAAACAGTGCAAACCGGACGTTCTGTGCATGGTCGATAACTGCTACGGTGAATTCGTCGAGCGCGTCGAGCCGTCGGACGTCGGCGCGGACATGATCGTCGGAAGTCTGATCAAGAATCCCGGCGGCGGACTGGCCCCCATCGGCGGCTATATCTGCGGCACGGCGGAATGCGTCGAGCGCTGCGCCTATCGGCTCTCCGCGCCCGGACTTGGTCAGGAGGTCGGCGCAAATCTCGGCCTGCTTCCCAGTTTATATGAGGGGCTTCTTCCTTGCCCCGAACGTCGTTTAAGGGGCATTAAAGGGCGCAATCTTCGCCGCGACCGTATATGAGCGGCTGGGCTTCCGCGTCGTGCCGAACGGAACGGAATCCCGGCACGATATCATTCAGGCCGTTGAACTCGGCTCGGCGGAGGGCATGCTGGCCTTCTGCCGCGGCATTCAGGCAGCTGCCCCGGTCGATAGCTATGTGACCCCTGTCCCGTGGGCCATGCCGGGCTACGATGCGGAAGTCGTGATGGCGGCGGGCGCGTTTGTACAGGGCTCGTCCATCGAGTTGTCCGCCGACGGCCCCATCCGCGAGCCATACGCGGTCTATTTCCAGGGCGGCCTGACGTGGTACCACGCCAAACTCGGAATTCTTATGAGTTTGCAGAAGCTTGTGGACGCGGGACTTGCGAGGCTGCCGGGATAAAAAGGAAGGCAAAGCCGTATGCACTTGCAGATACCTCAATGTAAGGGGCCGATGCCCACATCGGCCCCTACACGCGGTGAAGGATATTTATTCAGAGAAAGGAACCGGCGGTGATGCTGCCGGAGATAACAATTATGTGGTTTTGGCTTGCAATTATTGCGCTGCTCTGCTGGAGCGGCTCGGATTTATTCTCGAAAATCGGCTGCCGCGACGGGCGGGATAAGTATAACCCGCTCAAGATGGTCATTGCCGTCGGCGTCGTGATGGGTATTCATGCGGCGTATGAGATCTTCATCGGCGGAGCCGTCGTCACATGGAGCGTGATTTGGACGTATCTGCCCGTGTCGCTTCTGTACATCGGGTCCATGACGCTGGGCTATGTCGGCCTGCGGTACATTGAACTTTCCGTTTCGTCGCCGATCTGCAATTCCTCCGGCGCGCTGGTCGCCGTTTTGTGCCTGCTGACCGGAACACTGGATGAGTCTATCACAGGCGCCATGCGCTATCTGGTGATCGGCGCAGTGGCGCTGGTGTGCATCGGCGTCGTCGGCCTCGGTATTGTCGAGTCTACAGAGGACGAGGAACTGCGCAGGAAGCGGCAGGAGGGCTCCAACTATAAATACGCCAAGTCGTGGCTGGCGCTGTGCCTGCCGATTGCATACTGCCTGCTTGACGCAGCGGGCACGTTTGCAGATTCCCTTGTGCTCCGGACGCTGGACGAGGATTCGGCCAACTGCGCGTATGAACTGACGTTCCTCGCAGCTGCTGTGATCTGCTTTATTTATGTTGTCGTGATTAAAAAGACAAGCTTGTTTTCAAAGCAGAAGCGCCCAAGTACGCCGGCGCGCTGTTTGAAACGGCAGGTCAGTTCGCGTATATCTACGCGCCCTTGCCGACGAGGCGCATGTTGCGCTCTCGGCTCCTATCATCTCGGCCTACTGCGCCAGATCACCCTTTGCCGCGCAGGCAAAGACGTCGAAGTCTTTCTCCATCGTCCGCAGGATCTGCGCGCCGTAGGCAGAGCCGAGCGCGTAGGACGGGAAATATCCGGCGGGCATCGTCCAGTGCACGTCCTGCAAGCAGCCCTGTGCGTCGTCCGGGACGGTGACGCCGAGATAGTCCTGATATTTCTGATTCCAGAGTGCCGGAATCTCATCGACCGTGATCTCTCCGTTCATGAACGCCTTTTCCAGTTCATTTCGGATCATGATGTGCAGGCAGTAGGTCAGCTCGTCCGCGTCGCAGCGGTTGAGGCCCGGCGCGGCGGCGTTGACAGCCTCGTAAAGCTCACGCTCGGTAACGTCGGCGAACATGCCGCCGCTCAGCTCCTGCAGCTTGGGATAGATGAAGTGCACAAACGCCTCGCTGCGACCGATCAGGTTTTCGTAGAAGCGGGAAATGCACTCGTGCATGCCGTTCGACATGGAGTTTGCGGCGTGCTCGCGGTAGAACTCCTCCGGCTCGTTCTGCATGAACAGCGCGTGGCCGCCCTCGTGAAGCGTGGTGAAGATATTGGAGACGAAATTGTTCTCATAATAATGCGTCGTGACGCGCACGTCCCTGGGGCCGAAGTTCGTGGTGAACGGATGCTCGGTCGTCATGAGGACGAGCGCGTCCTGCTTTAAGCCCTCCAGCTCCAGCAGGTATCTGGAGAACGCCTCCTGCTGCGAAATGGGGCACGGGCGGGACATGAAATCCGTGCGGATGGGCTTGCCCTCCGCCTGAATGCGCCGCACCAGCGGGACGATCCGCGCGCGCAGCGCGTCAAAAAACGCGTCGAGCTGGGCGATGCTGCCGCCCTTTTCGGTGTCGTCCAGCAGCGCGTCGTAATACGTCGGCTTTTTCTGTTCACGCAGATCGAGCGCCTGTGCGTGTAGGAAATGATCTCGGCCAGCGCACCGCTGAACAGGGAAAATCCGCCGCCTGCTTTGCCTCCAGCCATTTGGAATAGGCGCGGTTGTAGGCGAGGCTCATTTCGTAATTCAGCTTTGCCGGGATATTCTTTTCCTTCTCCCATGCCTCATACAGGTGCTCCACGACCTTCTTCTGCACCGGCGTCAGTTCCTCACTGTCCGCGTGCAGCTCGGTTACAAGCTGGGCGTAGCGCTTGGTGTGCGTGAGCCGGAAATGCCGGTCGGACAGAACGGCCATATCCGCGCCCGCCTGCTCCATGCCGTCCTTCGGCGCGCAGCACTGCATATCGAAGTCCAGCTTGCCCACGGCACGGGCATAGACGCTGGCTTCGTCGAGCAGTTTACGCAGACGGTCAAATTTCTGCTGATTTGTCATAGGGATCCCTCCTTTTCTTTCATCGTACCACGATTTGTCTGCGGACGCAAGACACGGGCATTGCGAAACATGGACGGGATATGCTATAATCCCAACAGAGTATTATATTAATGAAGGGAGATCTCCATGAAATTTTCTGAAATGCCGTATGCACGGCCCGATCTGAACGAGCTGAAGCAGCAGCTGCAGGCGCTGACCGACCGGCTGAAGGCTGCGCCGGACTATGCCGCCGCGCGCGAGGCGTTCCTCGCCCAGCAGAAGCTGTCGATGCACATCAATACGCTCGCCACGCTCTCAAGCGTCCGCAACTCCATCGACACCCGCGACAAGTTCTATGACGCCGAGGAGGAGTTCTGGAACGAAGCCGGGCCCGAGCTTCGCGCCTATGACGACGCGTGGACGGCTGCCATGCTGGAAAGCCCGTTCCGCAAGGAATTCGCGGCGGAATACGGCGATCTGATGTTCCTCAACGCCGAGATCGCCCGCAAGGCGTTCTCTCCCGCCATTGTCGAGGAGCTGAAACAGGAAAACCAGCTGGTGCAGGACTATCAGAAGCTGATCGCCAGTGCGCAGATTGAATTTGAGGGCAATACCTACACCATCTCACAGCTATCCCCGTTTAAGAATGACCCCGACGACGCGCGGCGTCTGGCCGCGTGGCAGGCCGAGGGCGGCTGGTACAAGGCGCATCAGCCGGAGCTGGACGAGATCTATGACAAGCTCGTGAAGCTGCGCGACGCGATGGGCCGCAAGCTGGGCTACGACGGCTATACCCAGCTGGGCTATTACCGCATGGGCCGCAACTGCTACACGAAGCAGGACGTGGAGAAGTTCCGCGCCGCCGTCGTCAAGTACGTCGTGCCCGTGGCGGCATCCGTCTACGAAGCACAGGCCAAGCGCCTCGGCAAGACCTACCCCATGACCTTTGCCGACAACGCACTCGGCTTCCGCAGCGGCAACCCGAAGCCCTGCGGCACCCCGGACGATATTCTCGCGCAGGGCAAGCGGTTCTATGAGGCGCTTTCCTCCCGAAACCGGAGAATTCTTCAACACGATGCTCGATAACGAACTTCTCGACGTGCTCTCCACCCCCGGCAACGCGCCGGCGGCTACTGCACGAGCCTTGGCGACTACCATGTCCCCTTCATCTTCGCCAACTTCAACGGCACGCAGCACGACGTTGAGGTCGTGACGCACGAGGCGGGCCACGCTTTCGCTGCTTATCTCAACCGTGACCGCGTCCCGACCGAGACGATCTGGCCGAGCCTTGAGGGCTGCGAGGTGCATTCCATGTCCATGGAATTCTTCGCGTGGCCGTGGGCAGACGGCTTCTTTGGAAGCGACACCCGCAAGTTCCGCTACAGCCATCTGGCCGGCGCGCTGACCTTCATCCCCTACGGCACGATGGTCGACCATTTCCAGCATATCGTCTATGAAAAGCCGGACATGACCCCGGCGGAGCGCCATGCAGTGTGGAAGGGCTTCTGGGCGTGTATATGCCGTGGATGAAGCTCGGCAGCGAGATTCCCTTCTACGGCGACGGCGAGGGCTGGCAGCGGCAGCTGCACATCTATGTGAACCCGTTCTATTACATTGACTACTGCCTCGCGCAGACTGTCGCACTGCAGTTCTGGGCGCGGATCCAGAAGGATCTGCCTGACGCGTGGGCACATTACATGGCCTACACCCGGCAGGGCGGCAGCCGCGTGTTTACGGAGCTTCTGAAAAACGCGGAGCTTGACAGCCCATTTGAGGAAAGCTGCCTGCGCGGCGTGTGCGAGGAAGCCAAAGCATGGCTCGACAGCTATGATCTGACCGGCATCGCATAATATCAGTTGACATTCCGGAACAAGTACGGTATGGTTGTTCCAGATGAATATCGTTCGCGGCCACAAGGGCGGAATTGGCGTTCCCAATTCCGCCCTCGGCCTGTCTTCGAAAGAAAGCGAGGCGAGAACCCTGAAACAGAAGAAAAAAAGCCCCAACGGGCGGACGCTTGCGCGGCTGCTGCACGGCAGCTGGCGGTATTTTGCCGCCTGCATTGCCGCAAGCCTGCTCTTTACGCTTTGTGAGCTGATCATTCCGCAGATCATCCGCGTGAGCGTCGACTCCCTGATCGGGCAGGCCCCGGTGAAGTCCGCGGCGGCGCGGCCTATCGTCGAAGCGCTCGGCGGCGCGGCGTATCTGCGGCAGAACCTCTGGGTCCCGGCGGTTTTTATGGCGGGGCTCGGTCTGCTGTCGGCCATCATGCGCTACTGCGTGAACATCTACAGCTCCAAGGCGGGCGAAACACTCGTCAAGACCAGCCGGGATCTGCTGTATCATCACATCCAGCACCTGCCGTGGAAATGGCACATGGAAAACCCCACGGGCGATATCATCCAGCGCTGCACGTCGGACGTCGAGCGCATCAAGACCTTCTTTGAAGAGCAGTTCGTCTCCGTGTTCCGCGCTGTGGCGATGATCGTGTTTGCGCTCGTGTGCATGGCGCTTATGAACTGGAAGCTGGCGCTCGTGCCGGCGGTCATGTTCCCGATCATCATCGTCTATTCTCTGCTGTTCCACAACTCCATCCGTGAGCGCTACACCGCCTGCGACGAATCCGAGGGCGTGCTGTCTACCATCGCGCAGGAGAATCTGACCGGCGTGCGCGTTGTGCGCGCCTTTGGCCGCGAGGAATACGAGCGGCAGCGCTTTGAAAAGCAGAACGAGGACTATACCACGCTCTGGGTGCGCCTGTGCCGCACGCTTTCGGACTTCTGGGCCGTCGGCGACGCGACGGCCTGCATCCAGACGATGCTTGTTGTGCTGATCGGCAGCATTCTGTGCGTGCGCGGCGAAATGACCGAGGGCGAGTTCGTCTCCTTCGCCATTTACAACACCATGAGCATTTCTCCCGTGCGCCGTCTGGGCCGCGTGATCTCCGAGATGAGCAAGGCGGGCGTTTCCGTGTCCCGTATCGGCGAAATTCTCGACGCCCCCTGCGAGCAGGACAGGCCGGACGCGAAGGAGCTGCCCATGGACGGCGATATCGTCTTCGACCATGTTTCGTTCCGCTATGAGACGGGGCCGGACGTGCTCTCCGACGTGTCCTTCACCATTCCCGCCGGGTCGAGCTTCGGCATTCTGGGCGGCACCGGCTCCGGCAAGAGCAGTCTGCTGCTGCTGCTGTGCAGGCTCTATGCGCCGTCGGAGGGCCGCGTGACGGTCGGCGGGGAGGATCTGGCCGATATGCCCGCAGCCTGGGTGCGCGACCATGTGGGCGTTGTGCTGCAGGAGCCGTTTTTGTTCTCGCGCACGATCGAGGAGAACATCGGCATCTGCGGCGCAGACCGCGAAACGGTGCGCAAAGCCGCCGCGACGGCCTGCATCGCATCGGACATCGAGCAGTTTGCAAACGGCTATGATACCATGGTCGGGGAGCGCGGCGTGACGCTCTCGGGCGGACAGAAGCAGCGCGTGGCCATCGCGCGGATGCTGACGAAGAAAACGCCCGTGATGGTCTTCGACGATTCCCTGTCCGCCGTCGATACGCAGACGGACGAGCACATCCGCGAGGCGCTGAACCGGGATCTGGCCGGGACGACGACCATCATCATTTCCCACCGCATCACGACACTCATGGACTGCGACAATATTCTGGTGCTGGAGCACGGAAAGGTCCTCCAGCGCGGCACGCCGCAGGAGCTGCTGCGGCAGCCCGGCCTGTTCCGGCAGATCTATGATATGCAGATGTCCATCGGAGAGGAGGAGCCGGCATGAAGCAGGAAAAGAGAAAAAAAGGCCTGCCGTTTTTCGGCATCCCGAAGCTGGCCCTTATTTAAAGCCCTATAAAATGCTGTTTTTCTGGATGGTTGTGACCGGCACGGTCGGCAGCGGCATGGACGCGATCATCCCCCTGTTCCAGCAGCACGCCATCGACCATTTTATCGCGGACAAAACCATGCAGGGCGTCGGCGGCTGGCTGGCACTGTACATTCTGGTCATGATCATTCAGACCGCGACGAACTACATTTCCGCCTACGGCGCGTGCAGGGCCGAGCTCTATATCGGCCGCGACTTAAAACGCGAGACGTTCAACCATCTGCAGACACTGTCCTTCTCCTACTTCAACCAGAACAGCGTCGGCTATACCCACGCGCGCGTCATGTCCGATACCGACCGCATTGCAAGCACACTTGCATGGGGGTTGATGGAGGCTGTGTGGTACATTGCGTATCTGCTGCTGGCAATCGTGATGATGTTTGCGCTCAACTGGAAGCTGGCGCTGTGTGTGATGGTCATTGTGCCGGTGCTGGTGATCTCGGGCGCGTATTTCCAGAAAAAGCTCGTCTTCTTCCACCGCCGCGTGCGCGAGCAGAACTCGAAGATCACCGGCGCGTTCAACGAGGGCATCACCGGCGCGAAGACGACCAAGACGCTGGTCATTGAGGACAAGGTCGAGCAGGAATTCGACGATCTGACCGGCGAAATGAAGCGACTGAGCGTCCGCGCCATGCACTTCCGTGGCGTGTTCATGTCCACGACAGCCTTCGCCGCGTCCATTGCGCTGGCGATCGTCCTGTGGCGCGGCGGTGTGATCACAAGAGACGGCGTGATCCTGATCGGTACGCTGTCGGTGTTTATGAACTATGCGCAGGGCATGATGGAGCCGATCCAGTGGCTCGTGCAGGTCATGTCGTCGCTCGTCAACGTGCAGGTCAATGTCGACGCGTCACAAGGCTGCTGGAAACGGAATCCGACGTCAGCGACACGCCGGAGGTCACGGCAAAAGTACGGCGACGCGTTCCACCCCAAAAAGGAAAACTGGGAGCCGCTTCACGGCGACATTGAATTTCAGGACGTCACCTTCCGCTATCCAGACGGCAGCGAAAACGTGCTGGAGCACTTTAACCTCAAGGTCCCGCAGGGCACGAACGTCGCCATTGTCGGTGAGACGGGCGCGGGCAAATCCACGCTGGTCAACCTCGTCTGCCGCTTCTTTGAGCCGACGCAGGGCCGCATTCTGATCGATGGCCGCGACGCGCGGGAACGCAGCCAACTCTGGCTGCACTCGAACATCGGTTATGTGCTGCAAACGCCGCATCTGTTTTCCGGCACGGTTCTGGAAAACCTGCGCTACGGCAGGCCCGACGCGACGATGGACGAGATCGAAGCGGCCGTAAAGGCTGTCTCCGCCGACCAGATCATCGCCCGCCTGCCGGACGGCTATAATACCGACATCGGCGAGGGCGGCAATACGCTCTCCACGGGCGAAAAGCAGCTGCTGTCCTTTGCCCGTGCACTTCTGGCCGACCCGCGCATTTTCGTGCTCGACGAAGCGACCAGCTCCGTCGACACCGTGACCGAGCGGCTTATTCAGAACGCCATCGAAAAGGTCATGGCGGGCCGCACCTCGTTCATCATCGCGCACCGCCGTCGACCACAAACGGGCTTGCCAGACAGGCCGCGTCAAAGCCGAACGCAGGCACGGCCCAAAGGCTCACCGCCGTGCGCGCAAGCATCTCCAGAAGGCCTGAGATCAAAGACAACCGGCTGTAGCCCATGCCCTGAATGGACAGGCGCAGCACGTTGACGCCCAGCAAAGCAGCGGCGTTGCATAGGCATACGCGACGCTCAGCTGCTGCGTGTAGGACATGACGCTTGCCGCCTCGTCCGCGTTCATGAACAGAAGCGCCAGATACCGCGTGCCGAACTGCGCGATCAGGATGTACAGAACGCAGTACAAAATGCCGATGAACATACAGGCATACGTCCCCTGCTTGATGCGGTCATACTTGCCCGCGCCGAGATTCTGGCCCTGTAAAGTTTGTAGCCGCCATGGCCAGTGCGTCAAACGGGCAGGCCAGCAGCATATAAATCTTTTCCCGCCACTGCAACGCCCGACACGCACACTGCGCCGAGGGAATTGACGGCACTCTGCAGCATGACGGAGCCGATGGCCGTGATGGAGAACTGCAGCCCGACCGGCACGCCCATGCCGAGCAGACGCATGGCCTCCGGCCCGGCTGGTTTTCAATCGTCCTTTTCCATGCGCAGGATCGGGAAGTGCTTTTTGAGATACCCGACGCACAGCAGCCCCGAGCCGAGCTGCGAAACGACCGTAGCGATCGCCGCGCCCGCTACGCCCAAGTCGAGCACGCACACCGTCAGCAGATCAAGCACAATATTGATGGCCGAGGCCGCAGCCAGGAACCACACCGGCGATTTGCTGTCGCCCAGCGCACGCAGGACGCACGCACCCATATTATAAAGGATCGTCGTGGGGATGCCGACGAAAATAATGAAGATATAGTTGAACGCATAGTCCATCTGCTCCTCCGGCGTTCCCATGAGGCGCAGCAGCCCGCGCGTACCCGGAAGCGTCACGGCCAGCAGCACCACCGACATAATAAGTCCCAGCCAGACGCAGCCCGCCACATAGCGGCGCAGCTGCCGGTACTCGCCCGCGCCGAATGCCTGCGCCAGCGGGATGGCCATACCGGTACACAGACCGCCGCAAAAGCCGAGCACAAGGAAGTTGACCGACCCTGTCGCCCCAACGCCGCCCAGCGCCATTACGCCCAGCGCATGGCCGACGATGGCCGTATCGACCAGAGAATATACCTGCTGCAAAAGAAGCCCGAACAGCACCGGAACGGCAAACTGCCAGACCCGCAAAAGCGGCTTTCCAACTGTCAGATCCTGTGTCAGACACGCTCCTCCTTTGTTGCGGATACCCGTTATATCATATTTTTTTCAAATTGTCAATTCAATTTTGTGCGCATCCGACTAATTTATGTTATCATTTTTGTGCATAACGGTCATAAGCTGTGCTGTCGGGTAGCCGTGCGTTCCCGGCAAAGTTTTTTCATGCTTTCTTTACAATTCGTTCTCATATTTTTCAGCGTTATTTCAGATTCGTGCAGTATGCTGAAGGCACAAAAACAAAAGACCCACACGCACCGCAAGGATGCGCGGAAAGGAGATTTTCAATATGTCTGAAGTATTCAACAACAACGAATTTACATCGGAACCCAGCCAGCAGTCCTCTAATTCCTACCCGTACAGCTTCGAGCAGCCGTTCGACGCGCAGCAGCAGCCGTTTGCCGCACAGCCGCAGCCGTCCGCTCCGGTGCCCGAGCAGAAGAAAAAGAGCGGCAAGGCCGGGAAGATCGTCGCGCTGCTTCTGGCCTGCGCGCTTGTGGGCGGCGGCTCCGGCTTCGGCGCGGCCGCGCTGATGCAGAAAAACGCGGCAGCCCAGCCGCAGAGCACAACGCAGACCTCCCCCGATGCGTCCGTCATGCTTGAGGGCAAGCGGCAGGCCGCAGCCCTGCAGGTCGCGTCCGTCGACACCGGCAAGGTACTCACGCCGAGCGAGGTCTACGCGCAGAACGTGAACTCCACCGTCGGCATCACGACCTCCATCACCACGAACTACTTCGGCTACCAGACCACATCCGCCGCGGCCGGCTCCGGCTTCATCCTGACGCAGGACGGCTACATCCTCACCAACTATCACGTGGTTGAAGGCTCCAACTCCATCACGGTCACGACCTATGACGGCACGGGCTATGACGCGACGCTCATCGGCTACGACAAGAGCAACGACATCGCCGTTCTGAAGATCGACGCGACTGACCTGACCCCGGTCGTTCTGGGCGACTCCGATACACTGAACATTGGCGATACCGTCGTCGCCATCGGCAACCCGCTCGGCGAACTGACGTTCTCGCTCACGACCGGCGTTGTCAGCGCACTTGACCGTCCCGTCACCCTCTCCACCGGCACGACCATGAACCTCATCCAGACCGACTGCGCCATCAACTCCGGCAACTCCGGCGGCGCGCTGTTCAACCTCTACGGCGAGGTCATCGGCATCACGAACGCAAAATACTCCTCCTCGGGCTCGTCCTCTGAGGCGTCCATCGATAACATCGGCTTTGCCATCCCGCTCGATCAGGTCCGCTCGATTTTTGAGTCGATCATCACGAACGGCTATATCGTAAAGCCCTATATCGGTGTGACCGTCTCCGACGTGTCCTCCGAGAGCCAGAGCTACGGTCTGCCGCAGGGTGCGGCTGTCCGCTCCGTCACGGAAAACGGCCCGGCTGCCGAGGCAGGACTGCAGGAGAACGACATCATCACCGCCGTGAACGGCGAAACGATCACCGGCAGCAATGATCTGGTCAAGCTTGTCAAGGCCGCTGCCGCAGGCGATACGCTGGAGCTGACCGTCTACCGTCAGGGTCAGACCACGACGCTCACGCTGACCGTCGGCGAACAGAAGACCGACGCGCTGCCCGCCCAGACCACCGACCAGACCCAGCAGTCCCAGCAGGGCTATTATGACGGCGGCCAGTCCGATAATCAGTTCGGCGGCTCGTGGCCCTTCGGCTTCGGTTTCGGCGGCTAATATCACCCGCCCTTCCGGTCATAAAACGGCGGACGCTGCTCTGTGCAGCGCCCGCCGTTTTTTATGCGCCGCAGCCCTGGATGTCAGAGAATCGAGCGCCTCCTGACCAGCGGCGGTCAGGGCCATGCTGCCGTGAATGGGCCAAGGCTCATAGCCTGCGTAATCAAAGCCCTTCAGCGGCAGAGCGAAATCCACGGAAATAAGCCGCTTGATCTGCAGGGCGAGGATCGCCGCGCTGGTTTCCGCGCGGTTCCCGGCGCCGTCAGATACACGGGCGTTTCGTCCGTTCTCGTGCAGGCGGCAGGCAGGAACGCCAGCTCGGCAAACTGCCGCAGCAGCCGAAGTTCCGGCTCCGTCAGAAGCAGCACATGGCTCCTGCATCCGCCGCAGCCGCCCGCGCAGCCTCCGCAGGACGTACAGCCAGTCATATTCATCCCTCCTGCTGCTAGGATACCCGAATCACGCGGAAACGTCAATGTTTTTCGGATAAAAGCGCCGTCAGCTTGTCGGTCAGCGTCCACACGCCCGCGATCAGTCCCAGCAGGACCGCAGCCGGGATGGCCAGCACGCCGATCACGGCCAGCCCCAGATAAAACACACCGCCCGAGACGCCGTCCTTTGCTTTTTTTATCGAATCACTGCGCATAGTTCTAATTTCTCCCGTGCAAGCGTCCATACGTCGCGCAGCCAGAGGAAGAAGGCCTCCAGATTGCGGACGGTCTGCTGCACGCCGACCTCCGCGCAGCTGCCGAATACGGCCTTTGCCGCACAGCAGGTCATGCCGATGAGCAGCGCCGCGATCAGAACAAGCACCAGAGCGAGCCGGAGCAAAAACCGGATCATGCTGCATCCTCCTTTGCGCCTGCGACGATGGAATAATACGAATTGGATGTGATGCGGTAGACGAGGGTATAGAAGACCGCGTAGATGGCGAAGGTGACGACCGTCGTGCCGATGAGCAGCTTCAGATTTGTGAGGTTGAACAGCATCAGCATTTTATGGACAAACGGGAACGCAAAGCCCAGATGCAGCCCGCAAACAAGAGCGGCAGGAAGAACACGAGCAGCAGCTGTGAGTTGATGGACTTGCGGATATCCGTCTTCGTCATGCCGACGCGCTGCATGATCTCGAACCGGGCCTGATCCTCATAGCCCTCGGAGATCTGCTTATAATATAGAATCAAAACGGCGGCGGCGAGGAATACGATGCTGAGCAGAATTGCGAGGAAAAAGAGGCTTCCATAGGTGCCGACAAAATCTTCACGGTTGGACGCGATGGATTCCACCGTGTACGACGCGTAGACCAGCCCTTCCCTGTTATCGGCAAACGTCCCCATCATATCGCGGAGAAACGCGATCTGCGCTTCATCCGGGCTGCCGGAATCAAACGAATACTGCCAGCTCACGACGACCGGATAGCGGGTGTCCTGCGTCTGCAGGGCATCGATCGCCGCGTCAAAGTCCGGGACGATGAGATAGAATGTCGTCGTGATGTTCGCGCTGTCCGCGCCGAAGCCGCCGAACTCCGGCAGCTGGCCTCTAATCTGGTAGGACAGTTCGCCGATGCGGATATCCGGCTGCGTGTAGGTCATGCGCGGGCTGCAGAAATAGGCTTCGTCCGCCTCCAGCGTCAGGCTCTCGCCCATCATGCGGGCATAGTCCTCCAGCGGCAGGATTGTCAGATCGACCGCGCGTTCATAATCCATAAGCGTACTCTCTTCGGCGCGGGAGAAAGTATTGCCCGTAAGAAGGCCGGAGAACCATGCGCTGCGGATATCGAACTGCCCCTGCACGTCAAGTCCGTCCTGTTTGATAACGTCCTCGATCATGCCGCGCGCGATGGCGATGTTTGCTTCATCCATACCGCCCTCGTCCTTGGCAAAGCGCAGTTCCACGGAAAGATCGCTCGGATAGCGTGTGCGCAGCGCGTCCTCCTTGCCGAAATAGAGGCAGGTCGTTGACGAGAGCATAACGAGCACCATCGTGGCAAGAATACAGATCGAGGCCAGTCCCGCGCCGTTGCGCTTCATACGGTAAGCCATGGACGAGACGGAAATAAAGTGGCTTTTCTGATAATAATACCGCTTGTTCTTCTGCAGCACGCGGCAAAGAAGCACCGAGCCGGAAATAAAAATCAGATACGTCGCCACGATGACCATTAGAACGGCGATAAAGAACACCGCCAGCGCCGTCAGCGGCTGCTTGATCGTCACAGCGAGTAATATGCCCCACCGAGGATCCCAAAACCGGCAAGGCCGAATGCCCAGTTCGCCTTCGGTGGCTTTTCGCCGTAGGATTCGCTGCGCAGCAGGGCCGCGGCGTTCGTCCGGCAGACCGTCACCAGCGAGCGCAGGAACAAAAGCGCGAAAATGCCGAGATACAGGATCGCCGTCATCGCCGTGGCCGGAACGGAGACGGTAAACTGCATCTGTACGGTGCCGTCCACGATATTGACGAGCAGCAGCTCAAAGAGCTTTCCGAGCGCAATGCCCAGCACCTCGCCGCCCGCGATGGCAATGAGCGCCATGATGACCGTTTCCCACGCCAGAACCTTCGCCAGATTCCCCTTGCCCATGCCGAGGATGTTATAAAGGCCAAATTCACGATTCCGGCGGCGGATAAGGAAGGAATTCGTGTAGAACAGGAACAGCACGGCGAATGCCGCCATGACAAAGCTGCCCATGCCGAGAATCATGGGCATGGTGTCTCCGCCCGGAAAGGTCTGGAGAATGGGAGAGGAGGCCAGCGACAGCAGAATGTACGTCATCATGACCATGCCCACGCAGGTCAGCAGGAACGGCAGATACAGCCGCTTGTTTTTCGTGATGCCCTGCCAGGCAAGGCGCGGATAGAGCTTGTGTGTCATGCCTGCTCGCCCCCTGCCTGCAGAACGGTCAGCGCGTCGGTGATCTTCTGATAGAGCTGATCGTCGGTGAGATTGCCGCGGTAAAGCTGGTGATAGACCTCGCCGTCCTTGATAAAGAGGACGCGTCCGGCGCGGCTGGCCGCGCGGACGGAGTGCGTGACCATCAGGATCGTCTGCCCGCTGCGGCTGATGTCGGAGAACACGCGCAGCAGCTCGTCTGTGGCCTTGGAGTCCAGTGCGCCGGTCGGCTCGTCGGCAAGCAAAAGCCGGGGGTTCGTGATGATCGCGCGGGCAACGGCCGCGCGCTGCTTCTGTCCGCCGGAAATTTCATACGGGTACTTTTTCAGCAGTTCCGTAATGCCGAGCCGGGCCGCGATGGGCTCGAGCCGTGCGGAGAGTTCCTTCTGCGGCACACCCGCCAGCACGAGCGGCAGATAGATATTGTCCTCGACCGAGAACGTGTCGAGCAGGTTGAATTCCTGAAACACAAACCCCAGATGGTCGCGGCGGAAGGCCGCGCGGTCGGATTCTTTGATCGAGGCAAGATTCTTGCCGTCCAGCAGGACAGAGCCGGAGGTCGGCTTGTCAAGCCCGGCCAGAATGTTTAAAAGCGTCGTCTTGCCGGAGCCGGATTCACCCATGATGGCGACGTATTCCCCGTTCTCCACGCTGAAATTGATATTTCTGAGCGCCTCGACTGACGCGCCGCCAAAGCGCGTCGTGTAGACCTTGCGCAGTCCGTTTACTTCGAGAATCTGCATAATGAAAATGCCTCCTGTGTTGATTTCTGCCCCCAGTATACCGCACCGCACGGAAAAGCGCTATCGATTCAGCTTACAGTTTTCCCGGCGCGTCTTACAGTTTTGTAAGATGGGGTGACACCGGCGTGGGAGCTTTGTAGGGGCCGATGCCCATCTTCGGCGCTAAGAGCCGCGCAAAGCGCGGTTGCGCCTCGAAACTAGCCTGCGGGCATCGCATCGGCCCGGCAGAACAATCCGTTTTCGGATATCTTCGGCGAATTCGTAACATTTTTGGGCCGAAGAGTCTCGAGCCCCTACAGCGCAGTTTTCCAGTTCCCCGAGTTTCGTAGGGGCGGACGACTCTGTCCGCCCGCAGAACGCACCGGCTTTTACGGAAATCTACTGCGAATTCGCCGCTTCCCAACGGGCCGAATAGGCATCGGCCCCTACAGGAAGCCCTGTAAATTTACACTTGACAAATACCCTATCGGGGTATATAGTAAAAGATACCCCAATGGGGTATATAAGCATAAAAAGGAGGCTGGCCTATGCCGGAGCCGAAGCGATGTTCCTGCTGCGAAAAGCACACGCTGCGCGCCGAAGAAGAAAAAAAGAAGCTGCTCAACCGCCTGCGCCGCATTGAAGGACAGGTGCGCGGCCTGCAGGCGATGGTCGAGGCTGACGCCTACTGCAACGACGTGCTGACGCAGTCTGCTGCCGTCAACGCCGCCATCAACGCCTTTAACCGCGAGCTTCTGGCCGAGCACCTGCGCACCTGCGTAACGCGGGACTTAAAGAACGGCCACGAGGAGATCGTGGATGAACTGGCCGCAACTCTGCAAAAACTAATGAAGTAAATCAAGTTCAGATTGCTCCCAAGGAGGGAGTTCCATGCAGCAATTCACAGTGACCGGTATGCACTGCGCTGCCTGCAGCGCGAGTGTGGAAAAGGCGGTCAAAAAGGTCCCCGGTGTCGAGTCGTGCGCCGTGAGCCTGCTCACCAACTCGATGGGCGTCGAGGGCACGGCGGAGCCCGCCGCCGTCATCAAAGCTGTTGAGGACGCAGGCTACGGCGCGTCTGTGCGCGGGCAGGAAGCCACGCCCGCGGCAGACGCAAGTGCGCTGGAGGACAGGCAGACGCCGCATCTTAAAAAGCGGCTGATCGCCTCTGTCGCATTTTTTGCTCATTCTGATGTATTTCTCGATGGGCCACATGATGTGGGGCTGGCCGCTGCCAAGCTGGTTTGACGGCAACCACGTCGCCATGGGTCTTGTCCAGCTGCTGCTGGCCGGGATCGTCATGGTCATCAATCAGGAATTTTTCGTAAGCGGAACAAAGAGCCTGCTGCGCGGCTCGCCGAACATGGACACGCTTGTCTCGCTCGGCGCGGCAGCGTCCTACGGCTGGAGCGTCTATGCGCTGTTCGCCATGACGGACGCGCAGCTGCACGGCGGCAGCGAGGCCGCCATGGCGTATATGGACGAATTTTATTTTGAGTCTGCCGCCATGATCCTCACACTCATCACCGTCGGCAAGCTGCTTGAGGCGCACTCCAAGGGAAAAACCACGGACGCACTCAAGAGTCTCATGGCTCTCGCGCCGGAGACGGCGACGGTGATCCGTGACGGCAAAGAGGTTAAAATCCCCGCCGCGCAGGTTCGCAAGGGCGACGTGTTCGTCGTCCGTCCGGGCCAGAGCATCCCGGTTGACGGCATTGTGCTGGATGGTGCAAGCGCCGTCAACGAAGCGGCGTTGACCGGTGAGAGCGTCCCGGTTGACAAGGCTCCCGGCGACGGTGTTTCCGCCGCAACGGTCAACTGCTCGGGCTTCCTCCGGTGTGAGGCAACCCGCGTCGGCGAAGACACCACGCTCAGCCAGATCATCCGTATGGTTTCCGACGCGGCGGCGACGAAAGCGCCGATTGCCAAAACGGCGGACAAGGTTGCGGGTGTGTTCGTCCCGGCAGTCATTTCCATCGCGGTTGTGACAACGATCGTCTGGCTGCTGCTGGGCCGGGAATTCTCCTTTGCACTTGCGCGTGGCATTTCCGTACTGGTCATCAGCTGCCCGTGCGCACTGGGCCTTGCGACGCCGGTCGCCATCATGGTTGGCAGCGGCGTAGGCGCGAAAAACGGCATTCTCTTCAAAACGGCGGCAAGTCTGGAGCACACAGGCCGGACGCGCATTGTCGCGCTTGACAAGACCGGCACCATCACCTCCGGCCAGCCGGAGGTCACAGATCTCATCCCGGCTGATGGCGTGACGGGCGGGAACTTCTGCAGGCAGCCGTCTCGCTGGAAGCCAAGAGCGAGCATCCGCTGGCCGCAGCGATCATGAAGCGCGGCGAGGAAGAAAAGTTGCAGCCCGAAGCGGCGGAGAACTTCGCCGCCATCACCGGCAGCGGTCTGAAGGCAACAGTGTTGGACGCGCAGCTGCTCGGCGGCAGCGTGCGGTATATGGCCTCGCAGCTTGCACTGCCGCAGGAAATTCAAAAGCAGGCGGATGCGCTTTCCCAGTCCGGCAAAACGCCGCTGCTGTTTGCGAAAAAACGGCAGGTTGCTCGGCCTCATTGCCGTGGCGGACGCCATTAAGCCGGAAAGCCCGGAGGCCATCCGGCAGCTGCGCGGCATGGGCATCCGCGTCGTCATGCTGACGGGCGACAATGCGCGCACGGCAGCGGCCATCGGCAAGCTCGCAGGCGTCGACGACGTCGTGGCGGGCGTTTTGCCGGGCGGTAAGGAGGCTGTCGTGCGGCAGCTGCAGAAATATGGCCCCGTCGCTATGGTCGGCGACGGCATCAACGACGCACCTGCCCTCACCGCCGCCGATACCGGCATTGCCATCGGCGCGGGCGCCGACGTCGCCATCGACGCGGCGGACGTGGTGCTGATGAAAAGTACGCTTCTGGACGTTCCGGCCGCCATCCGGCTCAGCCGCGCGGCGCTGCGCAACATCCATGAGAATCTGTTCTGGGCTTTCATCTATAACGTCATCGGCATCCCGCTGGCGGCGGGCGTGTTCGTCGGGCTGGGGCTGACGCTGAACCCGATGTATGGTGCGGCCGCGATGAGCCTGTCCAGCTTCTGCGTGGTGTCGAACGCGCTGCGGCTGAATCTGTGCAGGCTGTACAGTTCCAAGCATGATCACAAGGGCAGCCCCCCTGCCGGAATTTCATCTGGCAGAACAAAATAAGGAGGATACTGGTATGACAAAAACTCTGCATGTAAAAGGCATGATGTGCGGCCACTGCGAAGCGCGCGTCAAGAAGGCACTCGAGGCCGTGGACGGCGTGGCTTCCGCTGCTGCGGACCATAATAACGGCACCGCTGTCGTGACACTCACGAAGGACGTTTCGGATGAGACGCTCAAGTCCGCCGTCGAGGCGCAGGACTACGAGGTCACGGGCGTCGCGTGACCGTTTCCGGCTGCGCTGACAAACAGAATGCCCCTGTTCCGCTGACGGAACAGGGGCATTGCTATGGTTGAAAGCGAAGTTACGCGTTTTCGTTTTCCTTATCAAGATTGGCAAGGAATTCGATGAGTCGGGCTTCATCCTCGCGGCGGTCGGCAAACAGTTCAAGATTGTCGCCCTGTTCGCTCAGAAGCTGACCGAGGGCGATATACTCGCTCAACGCGCTCTTGAGGTTGAAAACGTCGCCGTCCTGGCTCTTGAGATACACATCACCGGTGCAGTTGTGGATGACCTTGCGGAATTCTTCGACTTCTTTGATGTTTCTGAGTTTCATGTTCATTGCCTCCCATGCAATTTTTTCTTTTACTTTCGATTACAGCAGCAGTATACGCGCTGGAGCAGAAAAATTCAAGGGGTGGTTTGAATAAAACGCACAAATTTATGTATTCTATTTTGTGCGATACGACGGATAATAGGTGTACAGCCGGACCAGCGCAGCGTGGCGGTTTCCTGTATCCGGGGCGAGGAAATGTACACCGCCGGGCTCGGTGCCCGCATCTTGACCGCTCTGGAGGACGATCAGCAGCTCGTCCATGTCCTTTCCGGCGGAAAAGCTGGAGAACGGCGCGTCGGAAAGGCCGACCCATTTGCCGTCTTCGCGCGTGAGCATCAGCATGTACGGCTGCTCCATACCGTCAATACCGGAGACAGTCAGTGTCCCATGAAACAGGCTCTTGTGGAGCATGCTTTTTGTCAGCGTCCCGGTGAGCGTGAGCGTGTGCGTCTGCGCAAACGCTTCGTCGTCCAGCGCATATTCGGTAACGGTCTGAGAAAGTTCGACCGGCGTCTGCGTCGGTACGACAACCATCACCACAAGATTTAAAATCAGCACCGCGATTGCGATGCCGAGCACGGCCGTGCGGTGGCGGGCAAACCAGTTTTTATTTTCTTCTCCCATAGGGACGGCACTCCATTCTTCACAGATTCTTCAGATTTGAAGCCTTGAAATAGTTACAATTTTGTGTATAATAGATTACAGATTGATATCAAATCAACGAACCAAAACTGAAAGGGGCGGGTGCGATGGCAATA
>VOFG01003201.1_pt1 | contig 113271 bp, 198 predicted proteins | sample 5384171 | NCBI WGS metagenome assembly VOFG01 (sample SAMN12384726, study PRJNA508395) | human gut metagenome | isolation source: healthy gut F | host: Homo sapiens
AAATACGGCCTTATGTCCTGCCGGAACGGTGTGGCGGAAATCGGAGGAGGGGAAAATCCGGAGAAGCCTCCCTGCGAATGTTCGGCGGACAGGATGCTGAATTGAAACTGGACTTGAAGGATACGCCTTCAGGGAAGTCCGGCTTTCTGCCTGGGCGGAGCGATGGACCGGGCAGGCCCCTTTTGGAATTTTCCATTGTGGCCATAGGGCCGAATGGAGAAAAAAAGAAAATTTATGACGGCAAGGATATCAGGACGGGCGGGTTTCATACCAGGATAGAAGCCAGTGTTCCTTCCGGAACGCGTTCCCTGGTGTTCAGGCTTACTTCTCCGGAAAACAAGGGAATGAAGCTGGACGACCTGTTTCTTGTTCCCTGTATTCCCATGAAAGTGAATCCGCAGGTGGAGATGGCCTCTTCCATTTACCCGGTGATGGTGCGTATCCCGTGCAGCCCCGTTCTTTCTCTGAATGTCCGGACGGACGGCTGCCTTAATCCTCAGTTCCTGACAGCTGTCAATCTGGATTTTACGGGTACGACGAAGCTTTTCCGACATTGAGTCCGTGGCTGTAATACGGGGGAAGAGGCCCCTATCATCCATCATGGGGAAGAGCCGTTCCCGAAAGACTCTTCCCAAGTTTTTGGTACAGTAAAGCTTGCCGGTTCCGCCAGACCCCAGATTTCTGTGAAGGGGAAAATGGAGCTGGCCCGGAGACAATTACCTGTGGGCTTGCGTGACGATGAAAGAAGGAGCCTCCTGGACGGCAGGGTGGTGGTGCGTCCGGCCAGCGTTGTGGCGGGCAATAAACCGGTGAGGGTTGCCAATGCGACTCCCGTGGCGCAGCGCATCGGCGTGGCCGTAGTCAGGCATGGGGATTTCAAATCAAATCTACCGTATTCCCGGTCTGGCCCGTTCAGGAAGGGAACCCTGCTGGCCGTGTACGATATCCGGTACAACCATTCCGGAGACCTTCCGGCCAACATTGATGTGGGCGTAAGCCGCTCTACGGACGGAGGCCGCACCTGGTCTGATGTCAAAATCGCCATTGATGATTCCAAGATTGACCCCCTCTCTGGGGGCTACCAGGGGCGTAAGGGGGATCCGGCCATTCTGGTGGATGAAAAGACAGGGGCGCATCTGGGTGGCCGCCATATGGAGCCACAGGCATTCCATCTGGGGCAGCAAGTCCGGAGACAATTCTCCGGAGGCCTGTGGACAGCTGGTGCTGGCCTACAGCGATGACGACGGCCTGACCTGGTCCAGTCCGATCAATATCACGGAACAAACCAAGAACAAGGATTGGCGCATTTTATTTAATGGACCCGGCAATGGCATTTGCATGAAAGACGGCACGCTGGTCTTCGCCGCCCAGTACTGGGACGGCAAAGGGGTGCCGTGGTCCACCATTGTTTATTCAAAGACCGGGGAAAAACCTGGCACTGCGGCACGGGCGTCAACCAGCAGACGACGGGAAGCCCAGGTGATTGAGCTGGAAGACGGCTCCGTCATGATCAACGCCCGGTGCAACTGGGGCGGTTCCCGCATCGTGGGCGTTACGAAAGACCTGGGCCAAACGTGGGAAAAACACCCCACCAACCGCACTGCCCAGCTGAAGGAACCGGTCTGCCAGGGCAGTCTGCTTGCCGTGGACGGCGTTCCGGGCGCAGGCAGAGTGGTTCTGTTTTCCAAGCCCAATACCACATCCGGACGTTCCCACATGACGTTGAAAGCTTCTACGAATGATGCCGGGTCATGGCCGGAAGACAAATGGCTTCTTTATGATGCCCGCAAAGGCTGGGGATATTCCTGCCTGGCGCCGGTAGATAAGAACCATGTGGGTGTGCTGTACGAATCCCAGGGGGCGCTGAACTTCCTGAAAAAATTCCCTATAAGGATGTTCTTAACGCAAAAAATGCGCGCTGATTCCGTTTCCCGGTAACATGTTCAACGGGCCGTTTTCGTTGGAGAACGGCCCGTTTTTTTGTTTCCGGGTGTTTTTGTGAAAGGACTTGGCCGCTGCGCTACGGGTTATTTGCCGCTAAAGACGGGAAACTGAACCAGGAACCGGATCCCCACCCTTTGGCGGGAAAGCCGGCGGTGTGTTCTTAACTTGTTTTGAGGACGCCATTGTCAGGATAAAAAGGAAGCAAGAGCCTCCTTCAGCATGTTTCTGGCGCGGAACAGCAGGCTTTTGGTAGCGGGAACCGTCATATCCAGAGCCCGGGCTATTTCCCTCATAGGGCATGTTTTAGAAACGGCGCAGTTGGACGGCCAGCCGCGCCTTTTTCCGGCAGAGCGGCGATTGCCGCGTCCACGGCGTGCTGGAGTTCCGTATGTTCCAGTGCTTCGTCCGGGGCCTGGGAAGGTTCCAGAAACACGGCCATGCCTCCTTCCTCCTCCATGGCGTCTGCGGAAGTGGTGGGCTTGCGCTTCTGGCGGCGCACTTCATTGAACACCAGATTGCGCAGGATGGTGAACATCCAGGTGGTAAACCGTGCGGAAGGTTCATAATTCCCGGCTCCCTTCCAGATGCGGATGAATACCTGCTGGGCGATGTCCTCTGTCTCCGGAACGTTGTTCAGCATACGGGCCACCGTCGCATATACGGATTCTGGTGTTTGCGGACCAGCATTTCCATGGCGGAAGCGTCGCCATTCCTGACCCTCAGCATCAGCTTGGCATCTTCGTCTGGTTCCGCAGGCGGCATGTCTTGTGCTTCATCCATGAAATTCCTTTTATAAACCCCGTCTCCGGTGAAAGGTTGCAGCCGGCAGGGGCGCATTCCGGAAAAAGGTCTATCCCATTTTACACGGCTGACTAGATGAAAACGGGGTCTTTCTTTTTCTTTCCGCAGGGAATGGAAGTAAAATGTTTTACTCTTTCCAAAGCCCGGGAAATATTCGCGCCTTTGCAGGAGAGAACCCGGTGCACGATGGATTCCCTCCATGCCCGCCGATTTGACAGGGGCCGGAAGGGGCTTGTCAGGGCAGGGAAGAATGGAAGAAAGGAATATCGGCTAATTAATTTGTTTAAGGAATCATTCCGAATTTCTTTTCTCGGCTTCTTCCTGGTTCAGTTCCAAATGGGGTATTCCCTCAGAAGTTTATGAAGAAAGCATGAAGGAATGCATGGAGCGGAAAACAGGGATTCCTCAATGGTACGTTATTGTAGACGGGCAGCGGAATACCATTGCGGGAGCCGGGTAATTGAAAACGATTTTCATGACCGGAAGGACTTAACTCCCAATTTATGTGATCTTTTTGTAGAGGAAAGGAAACGCGTCAGGGGAATAGCCGGGGTGGTGCCGGATTTTGTGAGGAAGGATTTGGCCTCTCTCGGATATCCCAGGCTCCCAACCACACTCCGCGCGGAAAGAAGAGCAAGGAATGAAGAAAGTTCCCCGGCAAAAGGAAAAAGGGGGAAAATAATGAAAAACCGTCCGGTGTTTTCGTTGGAAGATGCACGGAGCCGCCTGCCGGGGAGGACTCTGTTCTTGACAGCATTTCCTGTCTGCCTGATAACTTGATAATACGAGTACCCCTCAGCAGCATCAGGAAACGCCGCCATGAAACAATGCATGAATTCGAAAATTTGCATCGCCGCCTCAAGAAGATTATCGGACAGGTGCAGGCAATCGACAGGATGATTGACGAAGACGTTCCCTGTGAAGATGTTCTTGCGCAGCTCAATGCCGCCAAGTCCGCCTTGCATAAGGTGGGGCAGGTCGTACTGGAGGGGCACATCAGCCATTGTGTCCGGGACGGGCTGGAACACGGAGACCCGGAAGAGACGATCGCGCGCTTCACCAAGGCGGTTGAGCGGTTTGCCAACATGATTTGAATGGGACAAGGGGTTAATGCCTTTTTCCGGCAGGTTCGGGGTGGCTCTCATATTTTTTCTTGAAAACCTATACCCCTATAGGTATATAAATGCCCGTACCTGTATGGGTATAAAAAGAAAAATCATCATATGCTGGACCGATTGGAAAAATTGCTGGAATGGGGAGGGACAAGGCGGAAAGTCGCACTGTTGTCCGTTTCCGGATTAGCTCTGTTAATGAGCATGCTTGGCATGGAACCTTTGCCCTTTGAAGTTTCATGGATAGCCATTGTGCTGTGCGGCGTTCCAGTTGTGCTGGAAGCCGTTCTTGGCCTGGCGACGGCCTGGGATATTAAGGCGGGAGTGCTTGTTTCCATCGCGTTGATCGCCTCCGTCATCATTGGGGAGGACTTCGCCGCAGGGGAGGTGGCCTTCATCATGCAGCTTGGGGAACTCCTTGAGGAGCTGACCGTGGCGGGCGGAAGGGTATTGAAAGGCTGGTCCGTTTGACCCCGGCGACCGCCCGGAAAGTGGAAGGAACCAGGGAGGAGGTTATTCCGGCGGAAGAGGTTCGCATCGGGGATATTCTCCGCGTATTGCCCGGAGAGACGATTCCGGCGGACGGCGTTATTCTTTCGGGCACACTTCCGTCAACCAGTCCGTAATGACGGGGGAACCTCTTCCGATAGACAAGGAAGCCGGGGATGAGGTTTCCAGCAGGACGGTCAACCAGTTCGGAACCTTTGACATGAAGGCGGCCAGGACCGGGAAGGACAGTTCCATCCAGCGCATGGTGCGCCTCGTCCAATCCGCAGATGCGGGGAAGGCTAAAATCGTGAGGCTGGCGGACCGCTGGGCCACCTGGATCGTTGCCATTGCCCTGGTTTCCGCAGGGGACCTGGATGGCCACGGGCAATTGATTCGCGCCGTTACCATTCTGGTGGTATTCTGCCCCTGTGCGCTTGTGCTGGCAACTCCACGGCGGTCATGGCCGCCATCAGGGGTTTGCCACCAGGCATGGCTTTCTGGTGCGGGAAGGGGATGCCCTGGAACGCCTGTCCTGCGTGTCCCATCTCACTTTCGACAAGACGGGCACGCTTACCTGCGGTGCTCCGCGCGTGGCGGCCGTGCGCAGTTTCCTGCCGGAGCTCCCGGAACAGGAACTTTACAGATATGCCGCCTGTGCGGAACTGCGTTCTGAACATCCTCTGGGCAAGGCGATTGTCCGCTGTTACCGGAAAGATTCAGTGCGGGAACTTCCCCAACCGGAACAATTCCGCATGATTCCCGGCAGGGGAGTACGGGCTGTGGCGCAGGAAAGGAACTTCTGGCCGGCAACCTGGAATTGTTCAGGAAAACGGGGTGGGGCTGTCCGATGAGGCCAGACGTGCGGCGGAACGGTATCAGGAGGAGGGGTGCTCCGTGATTTTCATAGGAATGGACCGGCATGCCGCAGGGTTGATCGCCCTGTCGGATACCTTGCGGGGAGAATGCCGTAGCTACCATCCGGGAAGTACGGGATGCCGGAGTGGTTCCCGTATTGCTGACCGGGGACCATGGGAATGCCGCCGCGCGTGTCGCCGGACAACTGGGGATTGACCTGGTTTGCGCGGAATGCCTGCCGGAGGACAAATTCAACTGGATTGACGCGTGCCAGAAAGAGCGGAACCGTGTGTGCATGGTTGGGGACGGAATCAATGACGCCCCGGCCTTGAAAACCTCTCATGCGGGAATTGCCATGGGCGGCATAGGAAGTGACATTGCCGTGGATGCCGCGGACATTGTCCTGGTCAATGACGATATCCGGGAACTGCCCCATCTGCTGCGCCTGGCAAGACGCATGATGCGAACGATCAAGTGCAATCTGACGTTTTCCATGGCCCTCAACTTCATCGCCATCATGCTGGCGGTGGGCGGAATATTGAATCCCGTGGCTGGCGCGCTGGTTCACAATGCGGGCTCCGTCGTCGTGATCGCCAACTCCGTTTTTCTGCTGAAATGGAGGAGGAAAAACGCGTGAATCCGCCTGGAGGGTAGAGAAACTTTCCCGTGTTGATTGCCGGGAGGGAACGGAGTCCGTCTTTTGGCGCTCCGGTTTCACCGCGCCGGGCTGGAAAACGCTTGGATGAAAAGAAAGTCCGTGGTATTCTTTTTTCCAGTTCGGCAGGGGTGCCCAAATAAAGGCTGAGATTGCAGGAACGGCATGCTGTTCCCGCAGAACCCTTCAAACCTGATGCGAATAATTCCGCCGCAGGGAGTTCGATTGAACGAGCTTGTCCTGTTTTTCGGGAGGTTTCGTTTCCGCTGTTCCCCTGCCGGAACAGAACAGCATTCATCCCATGAACGATCCCTCCAATTTGTCTTATCCCGGTTCCCGCCGCATTTATGTTCCGGGCCGTCTGTACCCGGATGTTCGGGTTCCCATGAGGGAAATCATTTTGGGCGATACCTTGTTGCCCGACGGCACCGCCCACCCTAATGACCCGGTGCGCGTGTACGATTGCTCCGGCCCCTGGGGAGACGCTGCTTATGAGGGGACTGCGGAGGAGGGGCTTCCCTCCCTGCGTGCCGCATGGATACGGGCCCGCGGTGATGTGAAAGAGGATGTGGGGCAGGAGCGCACCCTGCGTGCTGCGGGCAAGACGCCTGTGACACAGCGTTATTACGCCCAACAGGGCGTCATTACGCCGGAAATGGAATTTGTCGCCATCCGGGAAAATCTGGGCAGGGAACAGGCTTTCAAGGCGATATACGACCGCTATCCGAATGCCAAGAGCCGCCCGGACGAAGCTGCGGAAGCCCTGGAAACGCTCACCATGATGCCGCGTCCGTCCGAATTGGAGGCGCAGGAGGGATTTGGGCCGTCCAGCATGGTGGCCCGCGACCGCCTGGATTACCAGCATGCCCCGGAACGCCGGAACGGCTGCCGCATGCCTGCCTACTTTACGCCGGAATTCGTCAGGGATGAAATTGCCTCCGGCCGTGCGCTGATTCCCGCCAACATCAATCATCCGGAATGTGAGCCGATGGCTATCGGCCGCAATTTCCTGGTAAAAATCAACGCCAACATAGGCAACTCCGCGCTGGGGTCCAGCATTGAGGAGGAGGTGGAAAAGCTGCGCTGGGCCATTCACTGGGGGCGGATACCGTTATGGACCTGTCCACCGGGAAGAATATCCACGCGACGAGGGAATGGATTTTAAGAAACTCCCCTGTCCCCATCGGTACTGTTCCCATTTACCAGGCTCTGGAAAAGGTGGGAGGAAAGGTGGCTGACCTGAGTTGGGAGGTTTTCCGCGATACCCTGCTTGAACAGGCCCGCCAGGGCGTGGACTATGTGACGGTGCACGCCGCCCTTCTGCTCAGGTTCGTGAACCATACGGCGCGGCGCATGACGGGCATCGTTTCCCGCGGCGGTTCCATCATGGCGCAGTGGAGCATGATCCACGAACAGGAAAAATTTCCTTTATTCCCATTGGGATGAAATTGTTCCATTCTGGCGGCTTACGATATTGCCGTCTCCATCGGGGATGGCCTGCGGCCCGGTTCCGTGGCGGACGCCAACGACTTCGCCCAGCTGGCGGAGCTGGAAGTGCAGGGGATTTGACCATGCGCGCGTGGAAAGCGGGCGTGCAGGTCATGAATGAAGGCCCCGGCCACGTTCCCATGCACCTTATTGGAGAGAACATGAGCAAGCAGTTGGAATGGTGCATGGAAGCGCCCTTTACACGCTGGGGCCGCTGGTAACGGACATCGCCCCCGGTTACGACCATATTACCGGAGCTATCGGAGGGGGGCGATTATCGGCCAGCTTGGCTGCGCCATGCTTTGCTATGTAACCAGAAAAAGAGCATCTGGGGCTTCTGACCGGGAGGATGTGAGGGAAGGCGTGGTTACCTACAAGCTGGCGGCCCACGCCGCAGACCTGGCGAAGGGCATCCATCCGCGCAATGGAGGGATAATGCCCTGGCCCAGGCCAGGTTTAATTCCGCTGGGAGGATCAGTTCAACCTTTCCCTGGATCCGCAAAAGGCCCGGTCCTTCCATGACCTGACGCTTCCCCATGCCAACGCCAAAAAGCCCATTTCTGTTCCATGTGCGGTCCGGACTTCTGCGCCATGCGCTTGAGCCAGGATATCCGCCGTCGCTCACAGCAATAGGCGTCTTTTCTCCGGCATTTCGGGGGCTTGCGGTTCCGAGGGGCCAGCCCTTAAAAAAGAATTGCCAGCCCCGGTATCCTGCTATAGTACGGTTAAGATGAGAAATTCATTTTTTCCTGCAATTGGTGTTCTTTCCTTGGCCTCCGCTTTAATTTGTTCCGCGTCTTCCTCCTGGGAGACTGATTGGAATAAGGCGTTGGAGAAGGCCGGAAAGGGCGGACATCCTGTGCTGGCTGATTTTACCGGTTCCGACTGGTGTCCCGGATGCATTCACCTGCGCAAAAATATTTTTGACACGGATGCGTTCGCCAAATATGCGGCGGATCATCAATTCGTGCTGCTGGAACTGGATTTCCCCAAGGCTGCCGGGAAAATGCCGCCGGAACAGCTGAAATCCCATGAAGAGCTGATGCGGCGTTATGGCGTTTCCTCGTTCCCATCCGTTCTGTTGATGGAAGGAAATGGCGCTCCCTACGCTAAAATAGTGGGTGCCACCAGAACCCCGGAGGAATATCTGAAAAACTGGAGGCCGCCGGAGAAACGAGGAGGAAGTTGAAAGAGGCCGTAGCGGCGGCCCAGCCATTGAAAGGAAAGGGAAAAACTGGAGCAACTGGTTAAGGCCTTGAACGTGCTTCCGGAAGATTTGCAGCCTTTCCAGAAGGAGTTGATTGCAGAAATTTCCGCTCTGGACCCGGAGGACAGATACGGTTTTGGAAAGAAGTCTGAAAAAGCCGCAGCCATGGAGAAGCAGCGGCTTATGTGGGAACAGTTCTGCCAAAAATATTCGGGGAGGCTCTCCGCAGAAGAAACGCGCGCCGGCCGGGAGGAAGCATTGCAGATGTTGGAGAAAAAAGGATACGCTTCCTCCCATCCGCCTGAAGGTCGCCAAATATATCAGTGATGGGTATGTCTTGGAACGTAATTTTGCCCAAGGCTTTGGAATACCTGAAATTGCCCGTGATGCCGATCCGAGTCTCAAGCCGCCAAAAACTGGAACCGTGGATTGACAATATGCGGAAACATATCAATCAGGAGAAGTAAAATTGTTCCGAAAGGCATGGCCGTCTTCCGTCGAAGGGGAGGGCCATGCCTTTCCGTTTTTTATTTTAAACAAAAAACAGGGCTGTTGCGCTATGGCTGATGAAGGAACCGAATGTACGGATGCAGAAATGAATACGCCGGCTTACGTCAGGAATGAGGAGGTTGATGAAGAAAGCAGCCATTTGCTGAGTTGGGATGAGTGGCTGCGGGAACATGCTTCCCAGCTGCTGCTGTTTGCACGCCAGCAGTCCCGCTCTCCGGAAGATGCGGAGGATATACTTCAGGATGCCCTGGTACGTTTGGCTCGCAAGGAGGCTTCCGGGGAATTTGTGGGTGGGCAGGAGGCGTGGCTTTACTATGTCTTTGCCTCCATCCGGCGTCTGGCGGTGGATTATGGCCGCAAATCCGACCGCCGCCAGAAAAGGGAGGATGAAGCCTGCGCCTCTGAACGGGACGAAGATGTTTATACGGACCCCTGGTTTTCCAGTGCTGCGGCAGATGAGGAACTCAAACAGTTCATGGAAATGCAGCTCAGGAAGCTCCCTTCCAAATTCTCCGAGGTCATTGTCTTGAAAATATGGGGGAACAAACTTTTCAGCAAATTGCGGAAACGCTGGAAATTTCGCAGAATACGGCGGCGAGCCGGTACCGTTACGGTATTGACTTGCTCCGCAGGGCTTTGAGAAATAAAAAGAATCAATTCTAATGCCGCTCTACCCTTATGAACCATGAAACAACATCATCCGCCGCAGGGGAGGAAGACGGCGGTACTGCCGTCCTGCAGCCCCTTCCCGTATCTGATGAACTGATTTCCCGGCTGGCCGGAAAGTGTGAGGAAATCTTCCCTTTGGAGAGCCGTTTCCGGCGTGATGAAATCTCCGATGATAAAAATTCATGAGATGGAATCCCTTTTGAAACGTTTTCGGCCCTCTCCGGCAAAAAGTCCTGTTCAGGGAACAATGCTGTGCCCTGATGTGTGCGGAATCCGAACATGAGATGGAAACCCGGTTGAAAAAGGCTTTCCGCTTCTTCCATGTTGGAATTTTTCCGTCTGTAAAATGGCGCAAGCCATGAATTGCGCCAGTGATGAAAAACGGGAAAAAGCGCTGAACATCCCCCTGTGGCGGCGTTGTGCCTGTATTTCCGGCATTTCCGCGGCTGCCGTTGTGGGGGCCGTCATGCTGGTTCAACATGCTCTGGTGGCGCCCGTAGGGACGGTGGCAGCCGGAAATGCCGGGAAGTTCCCTCGGAAAAGGCTGAAACTCCTGTGATTCCCGGTGAAAAGGGGGAGTTGCTCCGGACGCCCACCCTTTTTTGAATTGCAGGGAGGGATGAGCGCGTGCCTGTGATTGCTCCCGCCGTTATCCGCAAAATTCTTCCTGAAAAGGAATATTAAAAATTGCGGTGCATGAATATCGCCGGAATTGTGCGATCTGCTGCGGCATTGCGGCTTTCCTTGGCAGGCAGGAAAGATGCCTAGCGTTTTCCGGTGTTCTGCGGCGAAGGATGCCGTCCCGGAAGCGGCGAAAAAATGCACAATTTTGAACATTGTATGGACAGATGCTGTATATTATCTCACATGGATATGAAAACCTGTATCTTTCTGACATTGGGATTGCTGGTAGGTTCGGGCTCCGGATATTCCATTGACCGGCCCGCAGGAAGTACGGACAACCTTCAGCCGCCTCCTCTGACGCCGTACGCGCATCAGGTGAAGCCGCTCCCCTCTTCCAAACCGGCCAGACTGGGAATTGTTCCGGGCACGGTGCCTCAAGCGCTCGTTGCGCAGCTGGAGCTTAGCGGATTCCCGGAGTGCTGGTGACCAAAGTGATGCCGGACAGCCCCGCCGCCAAGGCCGGGCTCCAGGAAAATGACGTCATGGTCAAGCTGGGGGATGTCTCCCTTTCCGGTCCGCAGTCTGTGACGGAAGCCCTGTCTGAAAAAGTGCCTGGAGACAGGATTACGGCTGTATTTTACCGGAAAGGAAAGAGGGAGACTGTTGAAATTACCCTGGATGGGGGAACGCTTTCCGCTGAAGAAATACTGGCGGCCCAGGGGGATCCCCGCACGCAGCCCCGCGCAGTTCCTTCCGTCCGGCGTCAGACGGCGCCTTTTTCCGGAATGGCTGCACGGCCTAATCTCCCCAGCGTATTCTGGATATGCAGCAGATGATGGATGAGTTTTTGAAGGATTCCGCCATGGATGATTACCGGATGGACGACATCATCGGCCGGATGAACCTGACTCCCGGCGCGGCGCAGATGCTCCGGAGCTTGCAGGGACTTCATCAAATGCCCATGCCTCCCATGGGCAAGGTTTCCGGAGGGGGCCAGAGCATGTCTTCCGTCCGGATGTCGGATGCCAACGGGACTATCGTGGTTTCTTCCAATTCCCGGACGGGAACCACAGTTCATGTGACGGACTCTGCGGGAAAGGTTCTGTATTCCGGCCCCTACAATACGCAGGAGGAAAAATCCGCCGTGCCGGAAGCCGTCAGGGAACGCTTGAAAAACATAGAAACCAATTTCTGCTTTTAACGGCTTCATGAAATAGCGGAGAAAATTCGTATTCATGAAGTTGACGACAGCTGCCCCGTGCGGGGCAGCTTTTTTATTACGTGGAAGAAGAGGGGAAAGCTGTGTTGATGCGGCTGATGAAAATAATGACGGGCAGAATGAAAGGAAAATCATGGAAATGCGTATCCTTTAACAAAATAGACCGCTTCATGGTTAAGTGCAGGTGTTGGGAAAACGGCGGTTTTTTCAGGCTGCCCGTTTTCTGGCGGCGGTCTTTTTCACAAAGAACGACATGAATGGTTTTATTTTTATTTTGTGGATGCTTTGCTGCGCTTCTTGGAGCCTGGGAGCGGATATATTTGTTTCTCCTGACGGAGATGACGCTCATGCGGGGACGGAAGAATTTCCGATGCGTTCCGTGGAGGCCGCTGTGCGGAAGGCCGGGCAAGGGCATTACGGAAAAGGCTGCCAGATTATCCTGGCCGACGGTATTTATCACCTGGAGGAACCGCTGCTCCTGCGTCCGGTTCATTCCGGTCTGACTATTCGTGCCAAGAATCCGCATAAGGCGGTATTGAGCGGTGCTCAGCCCTTTGTTGCGGACTGGAAGCCCTTCCGTGATGGGATCATGAGAACTTCCGTGCCCTCCGGACTGGAAATGGACGGATTATTGGTCAACGGCAAGCCCATGCACATGGCCAGGTAGCCCAACGCAACTCCCGGAGAACGCATTTTCCAGGGAACGGCCCCGGACGCGGACGCTCCGGAACGGGTAGCCCGCTGGAAAAATCCGGCGGGTGCGTATCTGCATGCCCTTCATCATCGCATGTGGGAGACATGCACTTCCGCATTGCGGGGAAGAATGGAAATACACTGGTCAAGCAGGGGGCTGGCAGAATAACCGTCCCTCTCCGCCGCACGAAAAATATAAATTTGTAGAGAATGTTTTTGAGGAACTGGATGCTCCCGGAGAATGGTATCTGGACAGAAAGGAACATATCCTTTACCTGTATCCGGAACAGGGAACGGACCTGGCTGCAGCCAGACTAGAAGCCGGCGGCCTGGAAGAACTGGTCAAAATCCAGGGGAAGGCTCATCCCCCGTCAGGAACGTGACCCCCGGGATCTGGTGCTGACTGGAACGCGGCGAACCTTCATGGAAAACCGGGAGCCCCTGCTGAGAAGTGACTGGACCATTTTCAGAAGCGGAGCCGTACTCTTGCGGGGGAACGGAGGGTGCCGCATTCTCTCCCTGCGATTTTGCCAGGTTGGGTGGAACAGCCGTTTTTGTGGACGGGAATAATGAAAATCTTCTGGTGCGGTCCTGTTATATCCATGACATAGGTTCCAACGGCGTAGCGTTTGTGGGGGACCGTTCCTGCTACCGGGGACCGAAGAATTATCGGGAAGCCAAAGGAATGTCCTTGGAGGGAATCGACAGGGTTCGGGACCTCGAAACAATGAATTTCCCAGGAACTGCATGGTGGATGATTGCCTGATCACCCGGACGGGGCTGGTGGAAAAGCAGACTGCCGGAGTGCAGATATCCCTGGCCCGGGAAATTACCGTCAGAAATTGTTCCATCTACGAACTTCCCCGGGCGGGTATCAACATAGGGGAGGGGCTTTGGCGGCCATGTGATTGAATACAATGACGTTTTTGATACCGTTAGGGAAACCAGCGACCATGGTTCGTTCAACTCCTGGGGACGGGACAGATTCTGGGTCCGGGACCAGATGGCGCTGAGCCAGGACAAGGACGTCGTCCTGCTGGATATCCGGCAGCCTAATATCATCAGGAACAACCGCTGGCGCTGCGATCACGGATGGGATGTGGACCTGGACGACGGTTCTTCCAACTATATTATTTACAACAACCTCATGCTTTCCTCCGGCCTGAAGCTCCGGGAGGGGTTTTACCGCAAGGTTTACAACAATATTATGGTTAACAAAACCCTGTACCCGCATGTATGGTTCAGGAACAGCGGGGACGAATTTTACAATAACATTATTTTTGAAGACCGCTACCGTCCTGCCGGCAACATGGATTTTTCCCCGTGGGGAAAACTGATGGACAGGAACTTTGTGCATGTGAAGGGAATGAAAGGGGTGGAACCCGCCTCCGAACTGGCCAGGCAATCCGGCAATGACAGGCACTCCCTGAAGGGGGATGCCCTGTTCTCTGCTCCCGGTCTGGGGATTTTTTCCGTCGGGCTTCTTCCCCCGCCCTTAAACTGGGATTCCGCAATTTTCCCATGGACCGTTTCGGCGTGCGTTCCCGGCATCTGAAAGCCCTGGCGCGAACTCCGGATATTCCTGAAGTTGCCGGGAACAGGTTGGAGAAACGGGAAACGGTGCTGGTGAAGAAACTGGGGGCGGAAGTGAGGATAGCGGAGGGCGAAGGGGATTTGTCTGTCTTTGGGCTGATGCCGGAGGATCTGGGCCGGGCGCTGGTTATTGTCAAGGTGCAGAAGGACGGCCCTTGTTCCTCTGCCGGCATTCTGCCCGGCGACGTTCTTCTGATGGCGGGCGGGAATAAGGTGGATGGAGTGGAAAAGCTCGAACGCCTGCTGCCGTCTTCCGGTAAATTAACCGTAACCGTCAGGAGAAACCAGGAAAATAGAAAGGTGGATTTGCAGTTTTGAGGATGCTTCTGGCCTCCGGAAAAGAGGAAGCGGAAATTACAGAATTCCGGTCAACTTCCGGTAAGTTTCCAGGGCAAAGGAATCCGTCATTCCGGAAATATAATCAAGCATGTGCGCCAGGCGTGCAGCCTTCCGCCGTTGTTCCGGGGTACGCCGGTACCCTGAAGCATGATGGCGATTTTTTGGGATTGGCCGGAGGATGGATGGTTCACCCATTCCATAAAGAAGTCGATCAATTCTCCCAGTACCTTATAACCCATGGCTTCCACTTCAATAACCTCCCTGGCCTGGTACACATTCTTGATGGCGTACTGGTACAAGCCGTTCAGCGGGGCGGCCAGTTCCGAGCTGTCTATCAGGGATTGTTCCAACCTTCCTTGCAGCAGGTCTTCCTCGTGGTTCACGAAACTGTCCACGGCGGACTGAATGCTTTTTGCCGATGGCGAGCGCGCGCATATAATGGATGCAGGAATCTTTTTCCTCTTTTGCTTCCAGTTCCCGGACATAACAGAGCTGGGATTCCGTCAGGAAAGGGCTGAACAAATCCTTGGTGGAAGCAAAATCCAGAAGTCCGGAAAAATACCCGTCCTCAATATCCGCAATGCGGTAACAGATATCATCCGCAGCTTCCATCAAATACGCCAAGGGATGGCGGCTCCAGCAAAGATGTGCTGCATCAGGTGTGGAACGCGGAATCAACCCCAGATGTCCAGCCATGAAAGAAGCAGCTTCCCTTTCCTGTTCCCCGATGCCGAATTTCTTGCATTCAAGCTTGTTGGCCGCAACTATGCTGCCTTTCTTGACGGCGGAGGAATAAGATTGCGTACAGGGATATTTCATAAAGGCGCCCAAAACAGCCGCCGTCAGTTTCAGGCCGTTGCCCTCCATCGGATCTCCTGTACGTGTCAGGATGCGGAATCCCTGGGCATTCCCTTCAAAAGGCAGCTCCAGGCCGTGCCGTTTCAGGGCGGTTTCAATGGCGTCTTCACCGGAATGGCCGAAGGGCGGATTGCCGATGTCATGGGCCAGGCAGGCGGTGGAAACAATGGTGGCGACATCGGAAGGCATGATAGGAGCGGGCAGGGACCCTTTCTTCGCCAGCCACTCCCCTGCCAGCATGCCGAGGGAAGAACCGATGTGGGCTACCTCCAGGCTATGCGTCAGGCGTGTGCGCACGTAATCGTTGCGGCCCAGGGGAAAAACCTGTGTTTTGTCCTGAAGGCGGCGGAACGCACTGAAAACAGAATACGGCCGTAATCCCGGTCATAATTGCTGCGGTTTTTCTGTGGAGATGCCGTACTCCGATGCCTGGATCCCCAGCGCGCGTCCGACAAAAGCTGCTGCCAATTCATCATCCCTGACATGGTAAGGAAATGCTACAGGGGAATACCCGGATGTAACAGGAGAAAAATAGAGAGGGAGTTCAATAGGTCAGCATCAGCCCCACGCCCCAGTGCAGGTTCTTGTCGTAATTGGTGGAAACGCTGAGGTGTGAGGTCAGGATGTAGTGTAGGCCCACGGAATAATCCCGGTCCGTATTCAGGGAAAAGGAAAGGCGCAGGCGGGAGGTGAGCGGGATATCGTCCCGCCCAATTGCAGGCGCACCTTTCCGTCCGTGTCAATGCGCGCATCCGCAATCAGGAGCAGGGGCAGCGTGTACCGGGCGCCCAGGGTGCCGTCCATTTCCCGGTCCTTTTGGTGGTCTGTCGGAACATGTTGCGTTCTCCGGCCTCCCCTTGCGGCAAGTCCAGTCCGCCCCGATGTAGGGGGTAAAGCCATTGCTTCTCCCCGATATACCTGCCCAGCCTCCCTTCCGCCTCATAACCCCGCGTATCCTTGTAGCCTATTTTCCACTCTCCCTGCATGCTCCACCGGGTGCCCCCTGAATTCCCAGGTTCCCTATGTTCCCGTTGGTGGCGAAATCATTGTTCACGCTCAGGTACCATTTCCGGTCCATGTCGTAAACATGCTGAAGTGCCTGCATGGGGTGGGGAAGCTGAGGATTGGGGGAGAATCCTCATACGTAAAAATCCGGCCCATGCCGCTCATCATGTGGTACAGGATATGGCAGTGGAAAACCAGTTGCCGCGCGTTTTCTCCGCAGCGTTAAACTCAATCACCTGGGTGTCCATGGGCTGGATATCCGCTGTAAACTTGAGCGGAGAAAAATCCCCATGCCTGTTCACCAGCCGGAAAAATGCCCGTGCAGATGCATGGGATGCCTCATCATGGTATTGTTTGTCAGGATTATGCGCACATTCTGCCCTTCCCTGATCATGATCCGGTCCGTCTCGGAAAGAGTTTTCCCGTTAATGCTCCATACGTAACGGTTCATATTACCGGTCAGCATGAAATGCAATTCCTTAACGGGCACGCCGGAAGGAAGAGTGGTGCGGGAAGGGGACTTCAGCATGTCATACGTCAGGGTGGTTCCTTCTCCGTCCTCCTGCATGTTGCCGTGTCCTCCCCATGGGAGGAACCGGACTTCATGTCCATTATCTCCATATTTCCGGAATGGGCGGTCGGCATGCCGTGATGATGCATCTTCATATTTCCTCCCATGGTCATCATCCCGTTCATTTGCTTCATCTTTTTGAAGTAATTCAGCTTGGGAAAGGGGCGCAAAGGCTGCCTTTCCCCATGGCCCAGCCACAGGAGGAAGACCCGGAAGTATCCTCTGCCGTCGCCCGGAACTCAAAGGCCTTGCCTGATTCCGGCACTTCCAAGATGACGTCGTAAGTTTCGGAAACCGCGATTATCATGCGGTCCACGTCAACGGGAACAACGTCTTTCCCGTCGCTGGCCACCACGCGTATTTTCCCGCCCGCATACCTCAGCCAGAAATAGGTGGAGGATGCTCCGTTGACGATGCGCAGCCTGATGCGGTCGCCGCCCCTCAGCCGGGGCAGGGAAGCCCGCGGGATGCCGTTGAGCAGAAAACATTCATAATACACGTCACTCACATCCATGGCGTTCATGCGCTTCCATTCGCTTAACAGCTTGGTTGCCATGCAGCCGGAGCGCAGGGCCTCCCAATAGCTCTGTACACTCCCCTTTGCGGATGGAAAACCAGTCGGAGCCCGTGTGAAGCATTCTGTTCACCTCCTGGGGATTCTCGTTCGTCCAGTCGCTCAGTACCAGCGTATATTCCGGCAGGGCGTCCTCCGTCCTGCGTGCCGGGTCATCGGGCCGTTTGCGGACGATGAACGCTCCGTACAGGCCGCTCTGCTCCTGAAAACCGCTGTGGGAATGGTACCAGTACGTGCCGTTCTGGATGATGGGAAAAGTATAGGTATGCGTAGTGTGGGGCTTGACAGGAGCGGAAGTCAGGTACGGAACTCCATCCTGGTCATTGGGCACCAGCAAGCCGTGCCAATGGAAGGAAGTCTGCGTGTCCATCAGGTTATGCACCCGTATTACCGCAGTATCTCCCTCTGTAAATGCAATGTGGGGCCGGGAATGCTCCCATTGATGGTCATGGCCTGGCGCGTGGCTCCGGTAAAATTGACGGGAGCGTTCCGGACATATAAATCGTATTCTACCGTTTTTGCCAGAGAAGGGGAGAAGAGTATCGGCAAGCAGCACAGGAATGGAAGAAAATGGAAGGTTCGTGTGAACATGAATGGGAAAAAAGCACTGCCAGGAAAGACCTGCCTCTTGAATTTCCAGTTCAAAAATGAAACGGATGTGATGTGTCATGCCCACCCTTGGCCAAAATCTGCTAAATGGCGGGGCCTCCAATTCGGACGGAATAGGGCGTCTGGAATTTATTTTATGCGTCGTTTTTTAAGGAAATAGGGACGATCAGGAAAGAGGCCAGGATAAGCAGGCAGCCGATGGACAGAAGGAACATGTTGGAATGCTCCTGAACAGTAGCAGGAAGTCATGGCCGCCAGGGGAATCTTGAGATTGTTCATAATCGCCAGCTTTACGGGAGTTACCCGGCGCGCGCCGTAATTCCACAGGAAAAACAGACTCCTGAAGCGATGACGCCCAAATAGGCCAGCAGCCACCATTGCACGGTTGAAATCCCCTGCCAGCAGGCCAGTCCTGACGGCAGGCCGGAAGGCAAAGTAACCAGCAGGGAGCCTGCATAGGCATAGGCGAAGCAGGATGCTTCGCTTCTCCCGAACCAGGGAATTTTTCAGGGAAATGTAGGCTATCTGACCTGCCGCGAAGCAGAGGTTGGAAAGCTGGACCAGAACGATTCCTGTCAACTCCCCGTTACCGGAGGAATATCCTTTCCAGAGGATTCCCGCCCCTCCCATGGCTGCAAGAATAGCCGCCGCCAGATGGAGCGGCGGAAGATTCTTTTTCATCAGGCCGTCAATCAGAACCACATAAATCGGCGTGGTGGCTGTAAAAAAGGGCAACCTGGTGGGAAGGCAGATAGTGGAAGGCAGCGATATAGAAAAGATACATCCCTCCGAACTGGACGGCGCCTATCCCCATCATCCCCACGGCATGGCTGAGGGCGCCTTCCGGACGAAGGGGGAGAAAAACGGCAAGCGAGCCGGCCATGCGTGCCAGTGCGACAAAGCTGGCGGGAAGTCCGGACAGGCAGTTCCCCAGAAGTCCGAATGACAACGCCCAAATGAAAGACGTGAGCAGCAACGCAGGCATGCGGGCGGAAGCATATGGAGAAAGGAAAACCAAGTCAATCCCCACGGCGCAGAGCATATAGTCGGGAACATGCAAGATTACCCAAAAACGGGGTAAGATAATGGTTCTAAACATAAAAACACCCCGAAATATTGAATTCCGGGGTGTTCAGGAAAATGGTACGCGGTACTGGTTTTCGAACCAGTGACCCCATGCGTGTGAAGCATGTGCTCTACCACTGAGCTAACCGCGCGTTTGCAGTGCGGAAGGAATATATCGTTCGTGCCTGGGATTGGCAAGGAGTTTTTGAAATCGGGTAAAAAGGATTCCGCTTTTCCGCCGTCAACAAGTTCCCGGAGGAATGACCGGTGTACAGTTTCTCCGAGGGACGGTTTGGAAAAGTGGAAAGGTGGCTTAATTCCGGCTTGTACAGCATCAACCGTCTTCCTACACTCCGGGCATGAGTTGCACAAGCCCTCCCAGAGCATGGGCCCAGATTGATACCAATGCGTTGAGGCACAATTTAAACGTCGTCCGGCGCGTCATGCCGGATCACCGTCTGATGGCTATTGTGAAGGCGGAGGCTTATGGCCACGGTCTGGAAGGGGTGGTGAAGGCCCTGGATGGCGAAGATTGCGCTTTTTCGGCGTTGCCACGGTGGCGGAGGCCTGCCGGGTGAGGGATGCCGGGGCAAAAACATGCCCGTTTATTCTCGGCCCCTGTTTTGAGGGGGGGAGCGGGAGGAAATCGTGCAGAACGGCTGGCGCGCCGCTCTTTCCAGCATGGAAGAGGCGGAGCATTTCAATTCCCTGGGCGCCCTTTACGGCAAAACCGTCCATGTCCATTTGGGCGTGGATACCGGCATGGGGCGCAGCGGTTTTTACCGAGTGAATTGCACGGCCTGACGGACAAGCTCAAACAGTTCAGTTATCTGGATCTGGAGGGCGTGTTTTCCCATTTATCCGCAGCTTCCGATGATATTTCCTTCACCCACGGACAGATCAGCGGCTTTACGGAAGCCGTAAATGAACTTTCCCAAGGCCATCGGTACAAGTTCCGGCACCTGTGCAGCAGCGCCGCTGTGTTTAATTACAAGGTTCCCTGCGCCAATATGGCGAGGCTGGGCAGAATCCTGTACGGGTATTCCCCCATGCCGTCTCCCTATAATAAGGAGCTGCGGCCTACAATGACCCTGTACAGCCGCATTACTCTGATACGCACGCTGCCGGGAAATCACGGCGTTTCCTACAACCACTGCTATATAACGAAGGGGAGCACGAAGGTGGCCACTATCGGCATCGGTTATGCGGACGGCTATCTTCAATATCTGTCCAACCAGGGAGCGAGGGTGTATATCAATGGCCAGTACTGTCCGGTTTTGGGCCGTGTGACGATGGACCAGATCATGGTGGACGTTACTTACATGGACCATGTGGAGACCGGAGACCTGGTGGAAATCATGGGGCCTAATGTAAGCTGGGAGGAACTGACGCGCCGTGCCAATACCATCCCCAGCAATGTGCTGACCAGCATCAGCGCCCGCGTGCCCCGGATTTACGTGTAGGATAATGCCGGGGGCATGGTGATTAAAAGCTGTTGCCCGCCGCCCGGAAAAAAATCAGGGGATTTATTTGCAGATATGTTTTTCCCCGGCGGACACGGATAAACGTTTTACCGTACCTTTACCGCTGGCGGATTCTATTCCAGTCTTCCGGCTCCAGAGCGCAGGGATCAGGGGCTACCCAGTGGCCCGGTTCTATTTCCACAGGGTAAGGTCCGCTCCCACCGTCTCCGGATAGGAGGGGTGCTGGATGCGATGGCCGAAAGCAGAGCCGAGCGGCGGGTTGATGGGAGAGGGGACGTCTCCCGGCAGAGGCTGGTGCTTGTTGGCCCTGGAGGGGTCTGGTTCCGGAATAGCGTCCAGAAGAGCCTTGGTGTAAGCATGTTTGGGGGATTGATAGATGGTTTCCGCATCTGACATTTCCACGATTTTACCCAGATACATGACCGCCACGCGGTCGGAGATGTGTTTGACGACCGCCAGATCATGGGCAATAAACAGGTAAGAGAGTTTGCGTTCCTCCTGAAGTTCCAGCAGCAGGTTGAGCACCTGGGACTGGACGGATACGTCAAGGGCGGAGACGGGTTCGTCCAGAATAATGAGGCTGGGATTTAACGTCAGGGCGCGGGCGATGCCGATGCGCTGGCGTTGCCCGCCTGAGAATTCAAAGGGGAAGCGGTCAATAGCGCTGTCCGGCAACCCTACGCGGTCCAGCAGGCCGCGCACCCATTCCCGGCGCGCGGCAGGGGGTGCCCATGCGGTGGATGACAAAGGGTTCCGCTACGATTTGACCGATGGATTGCCTCTGGTTGAGGGATTCCGCAGGGTCCTGGAAGACCATCTGGATGTGCGGACGCAGAGGCCTCATTTTGCGCTGGGAGAGTCTGGCGATATTGTTGCCGTTGAACCGGATGGAGCCCCCGGTGGGTTTCAGCAGGCGGACAATGCTTTTGCCAATGGTTGATTTTCCGCAGCCGGATTCCCCACCAGGCCCAGCGTTTCCCCGGGTAAATATTGAAGGAAACGTCGTCCACAGCCTTGACCCATCCCGCTTGCCGCAGGGAAAATTCCGGAGCGGACGGGGAAGTACATTTTCAAATTGTCTACTTGCAAGAGAGAGGTTCCGGCATGGCTGGTAGAAAAAGAAGTTAAAGGTTGGCGCAACGGGGGCAGGCTTCCACGAAGTGGTCGGGGATATTTCCACGAGGGGAGGGCGTTCCGTGAGTTCTTCCGCGGGCACACCCTGCCTTTGGCAGAAGCGGCATCCGGGAACGAAATCCGCAATAGAGGCCACCTGACCGGGAATGGTGGGCAGTTTGGTTTTCCGCACGGAACTTAGCTGAGGGATGGAGGCCAGCAGTCCCTTGGTGTAAGCATGGCGGGGGTTGGCAAAAAGTTCCCGGACAGGGGCCTTTTTCCACCACGCGGCCAGCGTACATGACGACTACGGAGTCACAGCTCTGTGCGATGACGCCCAGGTCATGTGTAATGAGGATGGAGGATGACCCCATTTCCGCCTGAAGGTCTTTGAGCAGGGACAGGATTTGAGCCTGAACGGTGACATCCAGGGCCGTAGTAGGTTCATCCGCAATGATGAGTTCCGGATGGCAGGCCAGGGCAATGGCTATGACGACGCGCTGGCGCATGCCGCCGGAGAGCTGATGAGGAAATTCGTCCACACGCTGTTCCGGGGCGGGGATACGAACGCGCTGCAGGAGCTGGATGGCTGCGTCCCGGGCTTCCTGGTGTTCATTCCCCGGTGGAGCATCAGGGATTCCCCAATTTGCCTGCCGATGCTGTGTACGGGATTGAGCGCCGTCATTGGTTCCTGGAAAATGACGCCGATATGGCGGCCGCGGATGCCGTGCATGTCCGTCTCTTTTGCCTGAACCAGGTCGCGGCCCTTGAACAGAATTTGCCCGTCCAAAATTTTCCCCATGGGCTGGGGCAGCAGCCGGACGATGGACATGGCCGTAACGCTTTTGCCGCAGCCTGATTCCCCTACGATGCCTACGCAGGTACCTTTGGGGACGGTGAAGCTGACGCCGTCCACCGCTTTCAACAGGCCGGATTCCGTTTCGAAGCCGGTGACCAGGTTCTTGATTTCCAACAGGGGATCGCTCATGTGTTATTTTTCCGTGGCAGAAGGTTCCAGAGGGTCGCCGCTTTCCGGGATGACAGGCACAGACGGCAGCTTGCCGCCGCCATCCTTGTTATCCAGGCTTTCAATGGAGTCCATGTAGCGGTACTGGTCATACACGGTATCCACTTCCTCGAATGTTTTCCTTCCCGCTTGGCTTCCATTGTTTCCTTTTTGATATCGTTATCCACCCAGTACAGATAACTTTCCATGGGATCAAATACGACGGGATGGCAGAATTGCGTAGTTGCACTGTTCGGCCATTTGACCCAGCGCCAGTAACCCAGTCTGATGAATTCCGTGGTCCAGCAAGGAACCCACAGGGCTTCGTCATCAATTTTCTGCTGCACTTTCCACGTGGCCTTTTGGAGTTCGTCTTCCGTGGCTGCGTTTGTTTCTGCGTCCAGCAGCTTGTCCATTTCTTTGTCCGCGTAAGCGCAGATGTTATTGGTATAGGTAATAAGGCCTCCACGCTCATCATAGGCGTACCGGGAGTGGAACCCCTGCTCGTTCATCGGATGGGGGGTGAATCCCCAGGCCATGAAGGAGGCCTGAGCGCGTTTTCCATGATTTTGCGGAAAGCTACGGTGGAGTCCAGAGGGTCAAGCTGGATTTCCAGGCCGCACTTGCGCGCGTCTTCCTTCAGCTTGCCCAGAGTGGAAGCCAGGGAAGGAGATGAATTGGGGAAGGTGATGGCTGCGGTGAGCCGGGTGCCGTCCGGTTTGCGGAGGATGCCGTCCGGGCAGGGGATGGTGTAGCCCGCCCTGGCGAAATAAGCGCGGGCCTGTTCCGGGGAATAGGGGCGCCTTAATATAAGGATTGGTGAATTTGCCGAAACCTGAATTGTAGGAATTGAGCCGCTGGTAGTCTCCGCGGAAGGTAATGTCAATGATATTCTGGATATTAAGTGCGTGCTGGACCCCCGGCGAACATTGAGGTCATTGAAGGGGGCTTTGGAGGTATTCAGAAAAACTCCGTAAGGAGGGCGGGGGTAAATGGTGTAAAATGTGCTGCGGTTGATGTAGCCGTTGTGAACCTCCGGTATTTCCATGCGTTCGTGCCATAGTTCCGGTTTGGTGATGTTCAAAACGTCCAGTTCTCCAATGCGGAAGAGTTCGATGGCCTTGGATGGTTCCGCAATGAAATTGTACACGATTTGATCCACGTTATACATGTATTTCGTGAATTTTTGTCCCTGGCCCACCAGTCCGGCACGCGCTGGAGCGTTACCTGGCGGCCGCGGATGATACCGTCCGGCTTGACAACGTAAGCGCCCGTAGTGGGCGGTATGCGCCACTGGTAGCGTTCCACGTAGTTGGGGCCGAACTCGCAATAAAAATGCGGCGGGGACGGAATGAACAGCGTGCAATAGTACGGGAGCAGAGGTTTGGCGAAGGGGAGTGTGATGGAAAAGCGGCTGTCGTCGTAGATGGTGATGTTGGAAGCGTTCTGGTAAAAAAGTTGTTGTAGAATACGTCCCGGCTGTATTCCGAAGTGCGGATATACATGTTCACCAGGAGGTCGATGGCCTTTACCTTGGCTCCGTCCGTATAGCGGGCATCCGGATCCAGTTCGAAGTAAACAGTGCGCCTGTCTGGGGATTCCGCCCATTTATGAGCGATTCCTGGAATGATTTTTCCCGTAACCGGATGGATGGAAACGAGGCCGATGATGATTTCATCATACAGGGGCCGCGGAAACCGCTGTTGCTGTTCGGGCCGTTGGGCCGGAATGTGTCGGGATAGGAGCCGGGGGCCCACTGGCGCAGCACGCCTCCTTTTTTGGCGTTCGGGTCCCCTATCTCCGGATTGTCCAGTCCATCCTCCCACTTCAGGTCTTGGGGATGTCCGCCGGGGTTTTTGAATTTGATGTAGTCGCCTTCCGTCTGCCTGCGGTGAATGACGGACAGGGCGGCTTCATCCGCAATGAGCTTGCTTTGCAGTTTTTCCCTGACTTTAGAATCTTCCTCTTTAAAAAACTTGTCCCGGAGCTCCCGTATTTCCTTTTTGTGGCAGCTTCCTCACGAGCCAGGCGGTCATTGATCTGTTTGTTCCATCGTTCCGGGAAGGAATCAAATCCCGGTGGGAGTGTGCCGAAGGGTACGTTCGGCTGCCAGCCTACCCCCTGGGATTGGGAGGAATCCTTGCAACCGGACCCGGCTGCCAGCAGAAGGGACAGCATCACGGAAGAAAGGGTGGAACGGAGGAGGGTGGACAGCTTAAGCATAAGAAATGGCAAAGCGGGAGTCTTTTATTTATAAGTGGTGAATTTTTTAGGGTCAAAGGCTTCGCGGACAGCCTCCCCGATAAAGGTGACGAGCAGGAGGGTAATCACCAGAGCGGAAAAGGCGGAGGTAACCACCCAGCTGGCGGAAAGATCCGCCAGTCCGTCATTGAGCAGGCGCCCCCAGCTGGCGTATGTGTCAGGAAGGCCGAAGCCCAGATAGTCCAGGGAAGCCAGAGCCAGAATGAGGGCGGAAACGCTGAACGGAACCAGAGTGACCAGAATGGCGACCAGGTTGGGCAGGATGTGAACGAAGAGAATACGGCTGGTGGAAGCCCCAAGCACGCGGGCGGCCGCCACGTAGTCGCGCGCTTTTTTCCTTCATGGTGGAGGTTCTGAGCTGGTAGGTCATGGACATCCACCCGAACATGATTAGAAGGCTGATAATCAGGAACATGCCCTTCATATGAAGGGGAACCATATCTGAAATAATCATGATGATGAAAAGGAAGGGAACCTGGGAGAAGATTTCAATGAGGCGCTGCATGCCGAGGTCAAACATGCCGCCGAAGTATCCCATCATCATTCCAAAGGTGATGCCGATGAAATATACGATAGGCAGGTAGAAGAGTGCGGCTTTCATATTTACCTGGAGGCCGCCGTACAGATAAGCCAGAATGTCCGCCCCTGGGTATTGGTGCCAAGCAGGTGGCCCCCTTGAGGGCGGGGAGGGGTGGTAGAAGATACGGCTGATTTTATGTTCATCCGTCTGTTTCAGGGAATTCCTCTTTGGTGCCGGGGCCGCTGTAATGTTCCGCCACAATGTTGTTGTTTTCATACGTGGCGCTGCACACCTCCGTTCTGTCTTCCAGCCAGCCGGTGGCCCGGTCCACTTTCTTTCCCTTGCGGAATTTGTAGCTGATGTGGGGAAGGGCTTCTTCATCCTTATGCAAACGGGAGGCCAACCCGGAATACGGCTTGCCACCGGCCTCGCAGACGAGACCGTCTTCATTCACCATCAAAGCTTCCGGAACCGGGGTTGGTGGAATCTCCCGTGGGATCGTATGGAACCAGAGGCATGATGACAAGGGAGGGTTTTCCCGGCTGGCCTGCCTGTTTTTTCAGTTCGCGGTAGTTGGCTTCCGCATCCGCAAAATCTCCGGTCTGGCCAAATGTAGAACCCTTGTATACTTTGCGCATCATGGCCGGAAAGTACCAGGAGCCGTCCTGAACGACAAGGAGGGCCCGCTTGCCCACCAGGCACTGGTCCATACAGGCCAATAGCGTCAATACAAGCAAAATGAGGAGGGATACGTAGCCGCGGGAGATGCTTTTAAAACGCTGGATGCGGCGCCTGGTGATCGGCGTTGGATGGAACCTCCGGGGGCCTTTCAGCATGAGCCAGAAACCGAGGCCTCCCATGACCAGCACGCAAACCCAGCCGAACCACAGGAATTTCCCTGAGGCGTCAGAAAGCCGCCGTTGTTCTGGTCCGTACAGACGATGTTGAGCATGCTCATTTCCCGTGAGACGGTGAAGGGCCAGCTTAACGTGTGGGCAGGAGCAGCCCGCACAGCTCTCCACGGCAGTAAGAACCGCCAGAATGACCAAAAGGTATGCCAGTTTTCTAACCATGTGTATTATTCAAATTGATGCGCGGATCCACAGCGGCCACGATGATATCGGAGAGAAGGTTGCCCAGCACCATCAGGAAGGAGGTAAGCAGCAGCGTTTCCCATGATCAGGGCGTAATCCTTGTCCATCAGAGCCTGGTAACTCAGCATCCCGAACCCCTGGATATCGAAAACCTTTTCCACCAGCATGGAGCCGGCCACAATCAGGCTGATGAGGCTGCCCAGAGTGGAGGCAATGGGTATAAAGGAGTTGCGGAAGGCATGCTTGATGACGGCCCCTCTGAAACTCACGCCCTTGGCCATGGCTGTCCTGATGTAGTCCGCGGAAAGATTGTCCATCAGGTTGTTTTTCATCATCATGGTGGTGATGGCAAAGGAACTTACTACATAACAAATCAGGGGAGCACCGTATGGTGCAGCAGGTCCCCGGCCTGTTGCCAGAACCCCATGTCCGCAAAGTCCGGAGACGTAAGCCCGCAGAGAGGGAACCATTCCAGCCGCGCGCCCAGATACACCACCAGTACGGCGCCCAGGGCGAACCCAGGCACGGAGTACCCCAGGAAAATCAGGACGGAAGAGATATTGTCCACCAGGCTTTTATGGCGGATTGCCTTTACTACCCCAAGGGGAATGCAGACGGAATAGGTAATAATGGCGCTCAGGATGCCGAAGTACAGGGAAACGGGAATGCGCTCCTTGATCATGTCCCATACGGGTTCATTGTACTTAAACGAATTGCCCATAGTTCCCTGGAGCAGCCCGTCAAAGCTGGTCTTGTACATTACGGCACGCCAGGCATAGCCCCGAGCCTTGTCGCGGACGGCCTCCGTATTATCCGTCTGCCTCATGCGGCGCGCCCAGCGTTCCGCGCGGTCCATGGGGGATTCTATATCCACGGTCCAGCCTTCTGAAGCGGCTTTCCGGGACGGTGTGCCGGAAAAGAAAGCATCTTTCACGCTGCCGGAATCCTTGTCCTGGCGAACTACGACGACTTGTTCTCCTGTTTCATTCAGATTGATCCGTGTATGCGTATCGGAAATGCCGGAATATTCATCTTCCTTGTCTCCCTCTCCTGCTCCGCCGATTTCCCGAATTCCTCACGGGAAATGAAAATCTTTTTTGGGCAGCACGCCCAGCCATTGCAGATAAGCCGTGATGATGGGCTCCTGCAGGCTGTACTGCTCTTCCAGCCGCTCCATATCCGCTTCACTCAGGTTATTGTCGCCGCGCTGGGAGCCGGCTTTCTGTCCGGACAGGGCGCTCATGCTTTGCTGCTGCATCATCTGCTCAATGGGACCTCCCGGAACAAAACGGGTTATGCAAAAGACGAGAAACGTAACCCCCAGGAGCGTCAAGGGCATGAGAAGGAGTCGTCTGATGATATAGGTCTTCATTCGTCGCGCTGAACTCTACCGATTTGTGGAAGGTGAGGCAAGTAGCAATGCAAATTTGTAAGCCTTTGCTAACATAAAGGCGCTGCCCGGTTCTTCTTAAGATGAAAGGGAAACAATGCAATACGGCAGGTTTTCCTTTCTTTTGACAGGCCTTTCGGGAGGGGTGGACTATTACATTCCTTCTCCCAACCGGCGCGCCAGCATGTCCGGAAGACCGGCGGCCAGAATGCGTCTTTGGGCCTCCGCTACATCGTATTCCACGCGGCGCTGGTAGTACACCATGCTGTCTTCGTCAAGCACGCCGTAGGCGGCGCGGGGATCGCCGTCTCTGGGCTGGCCTACGGAGCCCACATTAATCAGATATTTGTTGGTTTTGAGTAGCTGGATATCCCGGATTCATATTCATGGATGCTTCCTTCATGGCGGATGAATGTACGGGGGACGTGAGTGTGTCCGTTAAAGCACAGGAATTGATTGTCACGCAGCATATTAATGCTGTGGGTGGCCGTATCCACATTCGTGACGTAGGCCCAGGAGTTGGGGCTTGTCCTGTGTAGCGTGCACCAGAACGATTTCATTGGGGAGAATGCGCTGGAAAGGAGCGCGGCGAAGCCACTTTTCTGTTCTTCGGAAAGTTGCTGCCGCGTCCACATCAGGGCATTGTAAGCTACTGGGTTCATCCCTGCCGGATTGTCTTCTCCAATGGCTTCCTCATCATGGTTGCCGCGCACGGTGGGGAATCTGGCGGCTGCGGATGAATTCAAGGCATTCGGACGGATTGGCGTTATAGCCCACAACATCGCCCAGGCAGTAAACGGCATTGCATTGAAGCTGTTCTATATCCTTCATCACCGCTTCCAGAGCGGGCAGATTGGCATGGATGTCACTAATCAGGGCTATTCTACTCATGGTATTGTAAGCAAAGAGTATAGCACTTTGAGGAGGTTTTGCCAAGCGCGTTTGCTCACAGGAAACCATGGTTGGGGCACAGGGTGCCGGCCTTCCCATGACCCCTTATTTCCGTCTGTTTGTTTTTACTCGTCTTTGCCGGAGGCAAAGATTCCAGGGCTTCTCTCAGCCCGTCTACTGGATATTTCAGGGAATTGGCCAGATGGCTGGTCATCAGGTCACGGGCGATCTCATCCGTGGGAAACAGTTCTCGGAAGGGGATGCGTTCCTTTTCCGGTATGTTCAGCCTGTTTTCCAGAACAAAAATATTACTCACCAGGCTGGGTGTCCTGTTGCGGGGATCCTTGAATAGCTCCCGGCCCAGTTCAGAGCTTCTCTGGATTTGGAAGGCACACGGACGAGCGCATAAAATTCTTTTTCGGGCCGTAAGGGGAGGCGCTCCCAAATCCCGTGCCTTACGGTAGGCTTCCGCCGCCTTTTCAAAGTCCGGTTGCCGGTAGGTATCGCTATACATGTTGCCCAGCAGGGATTGAAGATACCAGCTGTCAGGATTGGCGTTGATGCCTTTTTCCAGGAAGCGGCGCCCCTTTTGAATGTATTTGCGGAAGCCTTCCCGGCGTTCCATGGGAGAAAAGACGTTTATTGTCCAGATAACTGGAGGAAGCGTTATTGCCCAAATGCCACGATCCGTTGTCCCAGTAAAAATCGGAGTGAGGAGCGAGAGAGGTAACCTGGTTGTAGCGGCGTTCCAGGTTGGCCCAGTCGGAAATCAGGAAACAGTCGAAAGCTTCCATGCTCAGCACGGCCGCCACCAGGGAGCGGAGCCCTCCCAGGAGACCATGGCAAGTTGTTGTTCCAGATAATCGGAAGAGGAAAGCTCTACCGGATTATCCAGCAGCCCTCCGCCTTCTCCTGTTCCAGAATATGATTCTGCAAAGGCAGGCGAATCATGCCGAAGCCCAGCAGGGCAATGATGAAAATGACGATGGTCTTCAGCATGATTCGCAATTGGTTCGAGTTAATTCATGTTCAGGCGCTTGCGGATGGCCTTGTCCAGAAGTTCCCATTCCGGCACGGAGGCTCCGGCTTGCCGGGCCTTGGAGAAGGGTCTCCCAGATAGCCGTGTATTCGACGGGGCGGCCTTCGTTGTAGTCCACGGCGCTGGACGGGATGAAAGCCCCCATGGTTTCCGTACGGGAAAGGTGGAATTCAACCAAATCTTCCGGCAGGGCGTAGCCGCGGGCCCTGGCTGCCTGTACTACTTCTTCCATGATGCGGCGCGCGTACGACGTTTTCCGGATTTTTGGTAGAGTTCTGCAATGCTGATGCCGCCCAGAGCCAGGCAAAGCCCGTTAAACAGGATGTTCCAGACGAGTTTGTACCACTGGATTTGCTCTGCGGCGTCAAAGGCGCGCGTTTTGATGCCGGCATTGGCAAACAGCTCGGAGAGTTCCTGGCTTTTTCAGTCCCTTCCGGCGTGGGAATGAAGGGGGCGAATTGGATGTTGCCCCTTCCAGATGGTTGACATGGCCCGGTTTTTCCCGCATAGCGCAGATGAAGCACAGGCCCACATAGATACGGTCCGCCGGGATGATGCGGGCAATTTCCTCCATTTCCCATGCCGTTCTGGAGTGTAACCACAGTTGTGTCCGGCCCCATCAACGGGGAAGGGCTCTGGAAAATCCGGCGTTTGCCGTGCTTTTTCCATGCAACGACAACGAGGTCTACCGGGCCGACTTCCTCCGTGTCCCGGTAAACGTTGATGCGGGGCAGGGAGATATTCCCATGCAGGCTTTTCACCTGAAGGCCGTGTTCTTTCAGATAGCCGTATTCCGAACGTACGATGAAGGATACGTCCTGCCCCGATTCCTGAAGTCTGGCTCCGTAATAGCAACCCAGGGCTCCGGCTCCCAGAATGGCGATTTTCATGGCGTGCGGCGCGGTTAGTGATATTTTTCAGAGCCCCTGGACGTTGCCCTTGTTATCCAGGTAGATGTGCATGGCGTTCGGTGAGACGGGAAGGGCGGGCATGCGCATGATTTCCCCGCAGAGGGCCACCAGGAAGCCGGCCCCGTTGGCGATTTCAAAGTCGCGCACGGTGATGGTGAAGCCGGTGGGACGTCCTCGGAGGCGTCCGTTGTCGGAAAGGGAGTTCTGGGTTTTTGCCATGCAGATGGGAAGGTCCGTCAGGCGGCTGGCTTCAAACTGGGCCAGCTTCTTTTTTGGCGGCGGCTGTCAATTCCACCGTCCGCCCGTAAATGTTGCGGGCAATGATGTTGAGTTTTTCTTCCACCGGCAGGGCGGATTCATAGAGGGGCTTGAAAGGGGCGGAACTCCTGTCCGCAGCTTCCACAACCATTTGGGCCAGGTCTTTGCCTCCTTCTCCTCCCTGGGAGAAGATATCCGCAATGGCGCAGGGAATACCGCGTTCCGCGCAGTGTTTCACGATAGCGTCCAGTTCTTCCGGGAGTCGTCAAAAGAATTTGTTGACGGCGACCACAACGGGGCGTTTGTAGTGGGCGGCAGCGTCCAGATGCGCATCAGGTTGGCAAGGCCTTTTTCAACGCGTCCACATCCGTGTTTTTCAGATCCGCAAGGGCAGTTCCCCGTGCATTTTTAGCGCGCGTGCCGTAGCTACGATGACAATGGCCGCCGGATCCAGTCCGGACTGGCGGCATTTGATATCCAGGGATTTCTCTGCACCCAGGTCAAACGCGAATCCGGCTTCCCGTGACGGCATAGTCCCCAAAATGCAGGGCCATCCTGGTGGCCAGCACGGAGTTGCAGCCGTGGGCAATGTTGGCAAACGGGCCGCCGTGCAGGAAACAGGGCACTCCTTCCACGGATTGGACCAGATTGGGCATCAGGGCATCTTTCAGCAGGGCCATGACGGAACCGGTAATGCCCAGTTCCCTTGCGAATACGGGCTTGTCATCCGTCGTGAATCCGATCACGATGCGGTTGATGCGTTCTTCCATGTCCTTGTAGGAAGTGGCAAGGCACAGGCACGCCATGATTTCCGAAGCCGGGGTGATATCGAAGCCTGTCTCTCGGGGGAACCCCTGCTTGTTGAGCCCCACGATGATGGAACGCAGGGAACGGTCCTTCATGTCCATGACCCGCTTCCATATGACTTTGCGTTCGTCAATGTTCAGCGTGTGGAAGAACATGGCGTTATCAATGATGGCGCTGATGAGGTTGTGGGCAGATGTAATGGCGTGGAAGTCCCCTGTGAAATGCATGTTGATTTCCTCTGCCGGCGTCAGGGGCTTTTTGCCGCCTCCGGTAGCTCCGCCCTTGCGGCCGAACACCGGTCCCATGGAAGGTTGCCGGAGCGCCAGGCAGACTTTTTGCCGATGGCCTGCAATCCCTGCGCCAAGCCGATGGAAACGGTGGTTTTGCCTTCTCCGGATGGGGTGGGAGTGATGGCGGATACCAGGATGAGTTTGCCGGGGGCTGCCGGCTTGTCCAATACGTCCAGGGAAATTTTGGCCTTGTTGCGGCCGAAGGGAATGAGGTCTTTTTCATCGACGCCCAGCTTGTTGATACAGTCGGAGAATGCAGGTGTAACCATGCGCACATGATGACGGAAGCCCCCTCTTTTGGCAAGAAGGTTCATGGGCATTCCGGACCGGATGAATCAATGAGCGGGAAAGGGCCGCCTTCTTCCTGTCCCGCGACATTCCCCGGATATCCATGCAACTCCGGGAGAACCTCCGGAAATACCCGGTATGGCAGGTTACGCTAAGACGGGGGTAAGAATCAGGGTTGCGCTTTCTGTTTCCTCTCAGCCAGCACGGGACGGTAGTGGCCCGTGATGGTGTGGGGAAAACAGGAAGTCTTCTTCCTGCGTTCCGGCGCCGACATTATGAATGATCAGCGGCGTGCCTTCCTCCGTTTTCCGGTCGGAAACGATGCCAATGTGGGGGAATACTATCGGACAGGTTCCATGTAACCAGGTCGCCGGGCTCGTAGTCCGCCGCGTTTTCCGTAATGGGAACGGACCAACCTTTTCTGGCAAAAGAAGGTACGAAGATTAGGGACCCTGCGGTGGTCAATGCTGGGGTCCGTCGTTTTCAAGCCCCATATTTTTAGGGTATTTGGAAAAGTGGGCCTTCATGTCCTCATGCACGGCTTTTTGAAGGTCCAGGCCGAAGGCCCTCATGGCGCGGATGACCACATCCGTGCATACTCCCTTTCGCGGGGAACGTCTCCGTTGGGGTAGGGGATGGATTGATAGCCTCCGTTGTAGGAAACCGTTACTCCTACCTGTTCACGCGCCCTGGCCGCCAGCGCGGCGTTGTCCGCCATCAGGCATGCAGGGCAGGAAAGAAACAGGAGGATGAGAAGGGCCGCCGGTTTCATAGGGCAGATGGGGAGGAAACGCGGAAAAATCAGACGAAGCTGGCAAAGCCGATGTCCGGCCGGCGCTGCATGCCGTTAAATTGAATCTTTTTGATTTCGTTGTGGGCACGCTGGCGCGCTTCGGAGAGGGTATCTCCCTGTGCCACGACGGCTGGGACGCGGCCGCCATTGGTTTCATAACAGTTTTTGTCCGCATTCCATTTGGTGCCGGCGTGGTAAACGGAGGCATTCGCAACGTCGTCCAGCCCCTGGATGGCGTCGCCGGAGCGGGAGGTTTCCGGATATCCCTTGGAGGCCAGCACGCAGCAGACGCTCCAGCCGTTTTGGAAGGAGATTTCTTCCGGCGTGAATTCTCCCTTGGCCCCGTGCAGGCAGAAGGAAGCCAAGTCTCCGGAGAGCAGGGGCATAACGGCCTGGCATTCCGGATCGCCGAAGCGGCAGTTGTATTCAATTACTTTTGGGCCGTTTGGAGTCAACATCAGGCCGAAGTACAGAAAACCCCGGTAAGGCAGCCCGTCTTTTTCAGTCCGGCTACCGTCGGAGCCACGATTTCCTTTTCAATGCGTTCCAGCATTTCCGGCTCCACCAGCCGGCGGGAAGCCACCGCTCCCATGCCGCCCGTGTTGGGGCCTGCATCGCCTTCCTTGAGGCGTTTGTAGTCCCGTGCCGGGCAGAGGATGAGATAATGGTCGTCCACCAGAGCGCCGAAGATGGAAACTTCCGGTCCGGTAAGAAAATTCTTCCACCAGCAGCCGCCCTTCACCAAAGCGTCTGTCCGTAAATACTTCTTTCAGGAAAGAGTCTGCTTCCTCCTTGCTCATGCAGACGGCTACGCCCTTTCCGGCGGCCAGACCGTCAAATTTCAGCACGGTAGGATAGTTGTTTCCGATGAATTGCCGGGCTTCCTCAATGTGGCCGCTACGCGCGCCTGCCCGGTAGGGATGCGGTGGCGGAGCAGGAAGTCCTTGGCAAATTCCTTGCTGGCTTCCAGCTGGGCGCTTTCTTTTACCGGCCCCCAGCAGGGGATGCCCGCACGGGAGCAGGCATTGGCCAGGCCTTCATCCTTGACCAGATAGCTTTCCTCCCCGGCAACGCAGAGATCCATTTATTGGAAACCATCCAGTCGATCAGCGAGGGCAGATCCCTGGCCGGGATGGGGGTAGCCAGACGGTTGATGGCGTCACTTCCCGGGAAACAGTACATTTCGGAGCGGAGGGAGATTCCTTGAGTGCCTTGACCAGTGCATGTTCACGTCCACCTTTTCCAATAACGGCTATTTTCATACGCCGCCAGTATGCCGGGACGGACTGATTTTGCCAAGCTGAAATGAACGGTGAGGTTTTCCCTTTTGTCCGGTTGTTCCCATGCTTTTCCTCCATTGCCGGGAATGGGGTTGTACCACTTTTTCTTTTCGTGGCACGGCGCAGCCATTCCGTTCAGGGGAAGATGATGTAAAAAGGCCGCCTGACCCGGAGGAAAGGCGGCCTGTAAAAGGAAAGGGTGGTATTTGCGTTTAGAACGGGATTTCGTCGTCCATGTCTCCGAAGTCGTTGGACGGCTGATTGGTGGGGGGCATGGGGGCGGGTTGTAGTTCTGGGCCGGGCGGGATTGTCCGTAGTCGTTGGAACGGGGAGCATTCTGGTACTGCTGGCGCGGGCACCTCCCATATCGCCTTCACCGCCGCGGGGAAGAGCTGGATGTTTTCCCCAATCACGCGCAGCTTGGTGCGTTTCTGCCCGGAGGCTTTATCTTCCCAGGAATCAGTTGAAGGCGTCCTTCCACAAAGACTCCGCGGCCCTTGCTGAGGTAGTTGCCGGCAACTTCCGCCTGGCGGTTCCAAAGGGTGACGTCCACGAAAGTGGTTTCTTCCTGGCGTTCGCTGTTGTCGCCCGCGTAGTAACGGTTGATGGCAAGGCGGATGTCCGTAACGGCGGTTCCTTTGGGAGTGTAGCGCAGTTCGGGATCAGCGGTAAGGTTGCCCATTAAGAAGACTTTGTTGAGATTGGCCATATAGGATGGGTGTTAACGAGGTGTATGGTATATAGGAAAAGGGCCTTGCCGTTTAGGAGGAAGGCATGTGTTTGGTCGCTAGCAAGTATGGGCCTGCACATGGTCTTGTGCAATACTAAATTACGGAATCGTCCTTCATCATGTCTCCTTTCTACATTGCATTCGTCATGGAACCGTGAAAACTTTACCTCCATGAGTTTCAGGCAGCGGCGGAGAAACGGACTGTTCCGGGTTTCCTGGGGCACATGCCTTTTGCTGTCTGTGCTGGCACACCTGTTTTTGCTGGCGGGGGCTGCCTGGTTCCTGAAGAATGGCTGGCTTCCCCACGTCCGGCTGAAGCGGCGCGGAGGAAAGTGGCTGTAAGCGCGCGCATGGTAAAGAAAGTGGAACCTCAACTGGAGAGCCGGAGACAAGAGCCCGCGGAATATCTGCCTGCCGTCGTGAAGACCAATGAGGAGCAGAAAGCGCCACCAGGCCGGAAGTGCCCAAATTCCCCAGAGCAACAGGAACACGCGGGCGGAAGGCGGCCGGAAGGATCCGGACGGCGACAGGGATATGCCCGCCCAGGATGGCGTGGAACGGGAAAACGGAGAGATTGTCCTTTTTAACCAGGAAAGGCAGGATGGGGATTTAAGCCATGAACGGGACGGCAACAAAACGCCTCCCCGAGCTTCTTCCAATGTTCCCCTACCAGCCCCTGGAACCATCCATGCCGCCTGCCGGTCATCCCGGTTCCCTGGCTCATTCTCCCGTCAAGAAGGGAGAGCCAGGCAAATCGGAAGAGGAAAAAACGGCCCGACAAAACATCCGTCATGCACAGGAGAAGGCCATGCAGCTTCCCCATGCGGTAGTGTTGCCCAGCCCCGGAGATTCGGAGAAGCCGGATCCGCTTGAGGAATTGGCCAAAGCATTGCGAAAGGGGCGGACAATCCTCCCCTAAATCTTCCCAATCTGGATTTGGTGCCCAATACAAAACCGGTTCAGAAACAGCCCTTGTATGATCCCATGTTCAATGCGGAGAGCCAGCCCGGCTTCAAGACACATGAGCGGAAGACCAAGCAGGTCGGCGGGCCCAGCTTTGGCCGCCGTCCGACATTGGATGTGGAAGCTACGCCCATGGGAACGTACCAGGCGATCGTTTACCGGGCTATCGGGGAACAATGGTACCGCCAGTGCGATTTGAACCGCGACCTGATTGTTACCGGAACTGTGCGCATCCGCATCCTGATTAACAAGAATGGCGAAAATTTCGTCTATGAGGCAGACTTCCCGCGTGGGAGCCAGCGAGGTACAGAAGTCCTTTACCTTCCTCGCCATCAAACTCGCCAGGCTTCCAGCGATGCCCCCGGAGGTAAGGAGTATGCTTGTGGGGGATTCTTTGGAAATGTATTTCGATTTCAATTTTTAACAACCTACCATCCTGCAACAAATACCATTCACAGATATATGATGATGAACTTGATCAAAGACTGCATTACATTCTTCCAGTCAGGCGGCGTTTTCATGTACCCGCTGGCAGCCTGTTCCGTTCTTCTTATTGCGGCCGTTATTTACCGCATGTTCAATATGAAGAAGAGCCTCATTTGCCCCGTCGTGCTGACCAGGGCCGTGGAGCAGTACACCCGCGGCGCCGTGGAGCGCACTGAATTGGAGAGAATAGCTGCGGATTCGGATTCCGTAGAGGGCCGCCTGGTGCTGGATGCGTTGAATTCACCGCTGGAGGATGAAGCCTCCCTGAAGGAATTGATCCAGGTGAAGGCCCGCGAGGAGTTTGTAACGCTTCAGGCGGGTCTGCCCCTGCTGGACATGATTGTGATGATAGCCCCCATGTTTGGCATCCTGGGAACCGCCAGCGGCCTGGTGCAGATTTTCAGCGTTTTCGGAATGGATGAGAGTCACGGCATGATTGCTCAGGGATTGCCCAGGCTCTGAATACGACGATTGCCGGTCTCGCCATCGCCACTCCGGCTGTGATTGCTCACGTTTATTATTCCCGCAAGCTGGAGCGTATTTCCGCCTCCATGGAAGTCCTGCTGACAGAACTGGTTTCCTTCCGCTGCCATCATTCCCAACGCTGACAAGGCCATGCAGTTTTACCGCAAGAAAGCAAGGAGCATGGGGGTGCCCATCGTCCCCATGATTGATATATTGACCATTCTGCTGATTTTTTCATTGTCCATACGCAGTGGAAGAAGCCGCAGTCCCTGCTTAAGATAGATGTACCCGGAGCGGAATTCATGGAAGGGACTCCGTCTTCGGAACAGCGGGCCGTTTTGGCCGTGACGGGGACATCCGCCATTTCCTGAATGGCAGGCTGGTGGAGATGAATGAACTGGCTGCTGCCCTGGAGGCCTTGAAAAAGGAAAATCCGGGCGTCAAACTGCAGCTTGACGTGGATAAAAAGCGGAGTTCGGCGTCATTGTCGGCATTTGGGATGCGCTGACGTCTGTGGGTATTGACGCAGGAGAGGTTCCTGCCAGAATAGAAATCAACAAGCCCGGCGCACGGTAAGCGCCTTAACATATATATTATCCCCTCCCGATGTTATTGGAAATAGCACAGTATGGAAATCCGGTATTGAAGGAAAAATGCCGCCCTGTAGAACATTTTGACGACAGCCTGAAAACCCTGGCGGAGAATATGCTGGAAACCATGTACGCAGCAGAGGGCATTGGCCTGGCGGCTCCCCAGGTGAGCATTCCCATTCAACTGGTAGTGATTGATATCCCGAAGGAGGAAGAGTCCGTCACCTGGCTTAAAGTGAACGGAGAGGACAAGGAGCTTTCCGACATCATGCCTTTGATGTTTGCCAATCCTGTTCTGGAACCTTACGGACCCATGCATCCTTTTCATGAAGGCTGCCTTAGCGTGATGAAGATACGCGCTTCCGTCGTGAGGCCGGACTTTGTCAAGGCTACGGTGCTTCTGATTGACGGAAGGGAAATAACGATTGACTGCAACGGCCTTCTGGCCAGATGCCTGCAGCATGAATGCGACCATTTGAACGGCATCCTTTTTGTGGAGCGCGTTTCTTCCGCACAGAAGATTACCCTGCGCAACAAATTGAAGCGTCTGGCATTGGGATACTAGCTTTTTCCGTGACTTCCCTCAGGCCTTTATGGCAGCCAAAGGAGGGGGCAAAGAAGACCGCATTCGGAACCGCAAAGTTTTTACAGCCGGGAACCGTCCGTGATGTTCCCGGCAGACTATAATCCACCCGGGTTCGCAGTATTCGGAAGAGAAGAGGTCAGGACGCTTTTTCCGGATCCGGCTGAACCGGTTTTCCAGATTCCCTTTTTGACGCGTATTTGCAAATCCGCCAAAGCGTTCATGTAGTAAATGTACGCGTCAAAAGGCGGATGCATACGGCGTGAAGGAGTTTTTCCTTCTGCATATAATGGAAGTGGTCCGCACTCTGCAGTTTGCGCCAAACGTGGGTAAGATCCTTGTCATGGGCTGCCTTGACCGGTTTTTCCAGACGGTAGATTTTGCGGAGGGCTTCATCCTGCATGACGTTGCCATTCCAATGGGACATGGTTCCAAAAGTGGAGCAGGTCATTTCCTGGGTGCATTCACAGACGGAAACAGGTTTGATTTCCCGCGCCACTTCGGACGGAGTCATGAACCGGTTGCCGGCGTCTATGCAGGCGAGAATCATCGTACGCCAGAATTCGAAGACGCCTGTAGCGTCAGACTGGCGTTCCCCCAGCGTTTCATAGTCCATGGACAGGGTAGTGACGCTTCCCTGCTGGTGCGTCAGCCAATCCGCGAAAGTGGTGGGGAAAGCGGGTATTCCGACCATTCCGGATCAGTCCGCATGATTGCCAGGTCATTGGAGAGTTCCCGGTTGCGGAAAATGGTGGTGGTGTTATACACCCACGGAGCCAAGAAGACTTCATTGCTGGTGAATCCCTTTGAGCATGGCCGGGTTGCCGTCCGCCATGATGCCCTTTGAAGCCGAGCGTTTCCGCCTGCGCCGCAATGGCGTTGAGTACAGCATGCCGGTATTCATCAGCACATCCGTTTCCTGATGGAAGAGTTTTTGAGAAGCTCCCGGTGTTCTTCAATTTGTTCGGCAAATTCCCTGAGGAGAGTAAACGGAGGCCAGGGAATTGTAGTAAGGCATTGCCAGAAAGTCCACGCATCCGGTTTCCGCCAGATCCTTGAAAGCGGCAATCAGGTCCGGCCTGTGGTACAGGGCCTGTTCCAGAATGACTCCGCTGAGCGCCAGTCCAAAACGGAATTTGCCCCGGTGAGTTCAATAAGCTGTTTCATCAGCCGGGTTGCCGGGAAGTAACAGCGCTCCGCCACCGTGCTGAGCACGCGGGCATTCAGATCATCATCTTCATAAAAGGCGTGTTCTCCAATTTTGAAGAAGTCATAATGAATCAGCCGGTTGGGCTGATGAGCCACGAAAGTGAGGGAAATGTTGCTCATGGACGGAGGGGAGAGGGCTGAGAGTTATTAAGTAAGGTAAAAAGGCGTTTTTAGCGGTTCAGCACATGTTCATAAACCCGGATGACCTTGTCCGCGGCGGCGTCCCAAGTGGAGGCCTTGATGTCCTCCGTGCTCTGTTCCACTACTTTCCGGTACAGTTCCTCATCCGTGCAGAGATGAACGATATGCTCCGCCAATTTTGTTGACGTCCCAGAAGTCAGCTTTCAGGGCTCCCTTCATGACTTCCGCTACGCCGGACTGCTTGGAAATCACGGCGGAATGTTGAATTGGGCCGCCTCCAGAGCAGAAAGGCCGAATGGCTCCGATACGGAAGGCATGCAGTAGATGTCCGTGATGGAGAGGAGTTCATTGACTTTATCCTTGTTCAGGAAACCGGTGAAGTGGAATTTGTCGCCCACGCCCTTGAAGGCTCCGGATTCAATCAACTGGCGGAGTTTTTCTCCCGTACCGGCCATGACGAAGCGTACGTCGTCCGTCTGTTCCAGAACCTTGGCGGCAATCTGAAGGAAGAATCCCGGACCTTTCTGCGCCGTCAGGCGACCCAGGAAGAGTACGAGTTTTTCCGGGGGAATTTTCTTGCCTTTGAAGACTTTGACCGGATCCGCGCCGTTGTGAATGGGAAATATCTTATGGGGGTCAATGGCATAGTGCCCGCTGGCGATGGTTCCCGTGTATTTGCTGACCGGGATAACGGCATTCGCCTGTTCCATGCCGAATTTTTTCAATGTCGTAAATCCAGCCGCGGGCATCCGCTCCGGCCCGGTCAAACTGGGAAGCGTGCAGGTGCACCACCAGGGGGGGCTTGCCCGTGGCTTTTTTCACTTCCACGCCAGCCAGGTAGGTCAGCCAGTCGTGGGCGTGGATAATGTCAAAATCCTGCTGGAGGGCGACTTTTACCGCTATTTTTGAGAATTGAATGACTTTCAGGGCCAGGTCTCCGGCGTAAAGGTCTTCCTTGTTCCTGAACAGCTGGAGGTCGGCTTCATGCGTTTTGGAGAAGGTGATGCGGCCTTCCTTGGTGAACTGCACCACGCCGGATTCCCCTTCCACGGTGGTGTAGGGGTCCAGTTCAATGGGCGCGCGCTCCACCAGGGCAAAGCTGTCATAAGAATATTTCCGGTCCACTTGCTCCACTTCCCGATAGGAGACGTTATTGAGACCGGTGAGCTGAAATCCGTCAAAAATGACGGAAGGGTCGGCCTTGGGAACGATCACCCTTAAATCCACTTTTTTGCCAGCGCCTTGGAAAGACCCAGGCAGGCAATGCCCAACCCCCGTTGACCAGGGGCGGGAATTCCCCATCCTAATGTAAGAACTCGAATTGTGCTCATCGGTTGATGTGGTTTTTGTCGGTGCCGGGAAGGATACGGACTCGTGCCGTGTTGTACACCAACGCAATAAAACCAGATTTTTCATGTTCGGTCTAGATTAATATGAATAATTTTACTCTAATAATGAAAAGAAAAGTGCTGCTTTAGTTCAATCTTGCGTTCGTCATGAAATTGATTTAGTCTGGACTGAACGCTTTTTGATCCTCTCTTCCGTCCGGCTTCAATGTGCTCCGTTTCCAACATCCCTGAAAGACGAAAAACACCTCCTCTCCGGGGAGTTTCGTCAAATGGGAGTACACGAATACGGTTTCCAAAATAACTCTCAGCGTGTGTCTTGCTGATGCCGGTATTGTCCGCGTAACGTATTTCCCCGGAGCGGTGCCGGAAGACGAGCCGAGTTATGCCGTAAGCCCCGGATATTCCGCGCCGGGAGCGGAAATCCGCGAGTATGATGAGGCCGGGGTTCATGTCGTTGAGACGTCCCTGCTCCGCATCCGCATTCACACGGAGGAGCAAAAGGTGGATTTTACGATGTTGCCACGGATGAGCCCCTGCTGACGGATGAGGGCGGATTCGGCCGGGAGAGCAAGGACTGGACTGGAGACGCCCGGGTATGGATACGGAAAAATCTTCAGGAAACGGAGCATTTTTTTCGGGCTTGGGGACAAGCCGTGCGCCTTGAACCTGAGGGGCAAGTATTTTCTCCATGTGGGGAGCGGACCATTATGATTTCCATGAGGAGTCGGATCCCCTTTACAAAAGTATTCCCTTTTTCCTCAGTTTGCGGGAAAGGAAGGCGTACGGCCTATTGTTTGACAACACGTGCCGTTCGTATTTCGACTTCGGAGCTACGGATGAAAAGGTTCTTTCCTTCGGGTCCTTCGGGGGGCCTGATGAATTATTATTTCATTTACGACAACACTCCTCTGGACATCATCTCCGCTTATACGCGCCTTACCGGTACGCCTGAATTGCCGCCTTTGTGGGCGCTGGGGTACCACCAGTCCAAGTGGAGCTATTATCCGGACAAGGCCGTATACAATCTGGTGGAGCGTTTCCGGGGCATGGGCATTCCGTGCGATGCCGTGCATCTGGACCATCATTACATGGAACGGAAGGAGGGATTTACCTGGGACAAACAGAATTTTCCCCGACGCGGAAGGAATGGTCCGCGCCCTGGAGAAGGACGGTGTGTGAAGACGGTTCTGATTGTCAATCCCGGCGTGAAGGTCAATTCCGCCAATCCGGTCTGGAAAGAGGGGATGGAACGCAATTATTTCTGCCGCCGGTCGGAAGGCAATTTATTGTCGGAGGAAGTATGGCCGGGACTTGCAATTTCCCGGATTTTACGGCTCCCGCCGTACGCGGCTGGTGGGCGGATCTGTTCAGCAGGGATATTGGGAAAATTGGCGTGCGCGGCCTCTGGAACGACATGAACGAACCTGTCGTTTTCCGGACCGCACTTTCCCGATGGATACGCGGCATGAATATGACGGCATGCCCTGTTCCCATGAAAAGGCCCATAATATTTACGGGCAGTGCATGGCGGAAGCCTCCTGGCTGGGCATGAAGCGTCACGCCTCGGACCGGCGCCCCTTCCTGCTGTCCCGATCCGGTTTTGCCGGATTGCAGCGCTTTGCCGCCACATGGACAGGGGACAACCGGTCCAGCTGGGAACATTTGAAGCTGGCCAATTTCCAGTGCCAGCGGCTTGCGGCTTCCGGCATTTCCTTTGCGGGAGCGGATGCTGGGGGATTCATGGGGCATCCACGCCGGAATTGTTTTTGCCGCTGGATGCAAATGGCTTCTTTCCACGGTTTTTCCGCAATCATTCCTCCGGGAGTTCGGCGGTCAGGAGCCATGGGTTTTTGGGCAGGAAGTCACCTCTTACGTGAAAGCCGCCATAGAGGGCCGCTACCGCCTGCTTCCCTATATCTACACGCAGTTCCGCCGGTACGCGGAGACGGGCATGCCGTGCTGCGCTCCCTGGCCTGCAATGTTTTACCAACAAGGACACCTACTGGCGGGGGCGGGTATTTCTTTGGAGACCATCTGTACGTCATTCCCATTCATGAGCCGCAGGAAGGCGGGCGGTTCCTCTACATTCGGAGGGCGTCTGGTATTCCTACCACACGGACAGCCTGATGGAGGACACAGGAAAGGATGTATGGGTGAAGTGCCCCCTTTCTTTCCTGCCCGTGTATGTCCGCGGAGGGGCGGTAATTCCCCATTGGCCGGTACAGCAATACGTGGGAGAACTGCCTCGGCCGCCGCTGACGCTGGATGTATGGTGGGCGCCGGAAGGGAGGTGGCTTCCCATTTGTATGAAGATGCAGGGGACGGATATGCATACCGGAACGGAGAATGCGCCGTGCATGGGTTCCTTTACCGCGGCGGCACCAATTCCCTGGAGCTGGATTGGAACTGCGAAGGGGATCCTGTGCGTTCCATGAGTCCGCAGAGGTGGTTTTGCACGGTTTGCCTGCGGGTATTTCCGTCAGTGCATGCATGGACGGCGTGCCGTGCTGCGGCGTGATGAGGGAAGGAAGGGTGTGGAAAATACCGGTGAAGGATAAATTTGACACGCTTTCCGTCTGCTGGCCGGAGGAATAATGTTCTTCCATTAAGGGATGAGGCGTCCGGAGGAACTGTCATGGAAGGTGGAAACTGCGCCTGACCGTATCCCTCTTCAGTTTCAGTTCCCGCCATTCATGCGTCAGGGTGGAGGAGGCCACTACGCCGCCCCCGGTGCAGAGTGCGAGCCTCTGCCCCTGCCAGTACAGGGAGCGGATGCCTACCAGGCAGAAAAAGTCTCCATCTTCCAGAAACCCGAACGGGGCGCCGAAGTGAAGCGGACAGCGGAGACGTGAACGCCAGTCGTCCAGCTGGGCGAGCGTGTTTTCCGTGCGGGGCTGGGAACCCAGGGCGGGGTGGGGTGGAGCAGCCGTATCCAGTGGGCCGGAGTATGCTGTTCGTCCGATTCCAGTGTGAGGTAAGTGACGAAGTGGATCAGGGTGCCCAGGTTCAGCACGCTGCGTGCCGTTCTGGTGACGCTGCCGAAGGGGGACAGGCGGGAAAGAATGCTGCCCGCCACGATTTCATGCTCGCGGATTTCCTTGTCGTCGTTGATGAAAACCCCTTCATCCTCCGGACGGGCCGTTCCTGCCAGGGCCATTGTCTCCAGGCGGCGGCCCTGCTGGTGGAACAGTGTTTCCGGAGTGATTCCGCAGAATCCTTCCCGTTCCGTCCACCAGGCGTAGGGATAATGGGACGGAGAGCTGCTGATGGCCCGCAGGATGAGTTCCCGGGTGTGTGTGGGAGCAGCATTTCCCGAACTGGGGATCGCCGGAACGCTTTTCATCAATTGCCCGGCAGCGATTTGCTCCATCATTTCCGCAAAAACCTGCGCGTATGCGTCCGGAGATGGTTCCGCCCACCGGATTTCCGGAGCAGGCGGGGAGGATTTCCCTCCGCCGGGGGAGAGCCTGAAGGGCTGCCGGTATTTTCCATGGCCGCGGGTCGTCCAGCCGGAATGTATCAATATAAAAAGCGGGGCCGGAATCCGGCGGTTCCGCTGATTCCCGGAAAGGCCCGGTTCCGAGAAGAAGGCCGCGGGAAGGGTGCTTGATCAGGGCTCCGGAAGTCAGCGTTTTTTATGTCCATACGCAATTCATGTTAAAATGCCGCCGCCGGGAATTCCAGCTATTTGAATGTTTGTGAAGTGCGGAAGAAACGGGAATGACGGTTCAGTGGGCGCCTCCGTTTTTCCAGAATGTCCCATGGATGGCATGGACCTGAAAAAGGGCATTCCCCTTCGTCCCTGACGCTTTTTCCTCCTCCGTTGAAAAAGCAGGGGATGACGGCCTTTCCCTGCCCGGAGCCTGTAACGGAGAGGAACTCCGCCCCTGTTTCCTGGAGCCGTGCGCCATGTCACGTGCGTTCCCTCTTTTGAATTGACGGGGAAAAGCACTCAAGTAAGCTCTAAAGAGCTTCCGACCCTATGCAGATAATGAACAGACCAGCACCATCAGTCCCCACCGCCGATATTCCGGTAGAGGCCATGCTGGCAGAGGTGCGGAAGCCGCTGGGACCCGTTTGGTGGAGCGTGTTTCTCGCCAGCGCATTGCTGGCGGCGTGGGGCATAGGGTGGAGTTCCTGGCGTATTGCCGCAGAGGGTGTGGGCGTGCTGGGGTGAATAATAATGTGGTGTGGGGCTGGACATCGTGCATTTTGTTTTCTGGATAGGCCTGGGGCATGCGGGCACCCTGATTTCCGCCGTCCTGCTGCTGACGTGCCAGTCATGGAGAAGCCCGATTGCGCGCGGGCGGAACAGATGACCCTGTGCGCGGTTATCTGCGCCGCCGTTTTCCCTGTGGTGCACGTAGGGCGTGTCTGGATGGCGTGGATGGCTTCCCCGTTGCCGGAAGTGAGCGGAATTGGCCGGACATGGCCTCTCCTTTGATGTGGGATGTCATGGCAGTCAGCACCTATTTTCTTCTTTCCCTGTTGTACTGGTATATCGGCCTGGTGCCGGATTTCGCGTTGCTGAGGGATTGCTGCAAAGGGGCGTCTGAGGCGCCGGTACGGGTGGCTGGCACTGGGCTGGCAGGGGGGGCGCCAGTGGCGCGCCTATGAAAAGGCCAGCCTTCTTTTTGCGGTTATTCTGACTCCTCTCGTGGTATCCGTTCATTCCGTGGTGAGTTTCGATTTTTCCGTGACTCAGGTGCCGGGGTGGCACCAGAGCATTTTCCCGCCCTATTTCGTAGGGGGGCCATCCTCAGCGGCATGGCGATGGTTCAGCTGATTCTGCTGGGGGTGAGGCGTCTGATGGCCGGCAGCGGCGTTCGCCGGGCCGTTACTCCGGCCATTCTGGATTTAAGTTCCCGGTTTGTGCTGGCCCTGAGCCTGGTGATGGGAGCCATGTATTTGTGGGAGCATCTGGCAGCCATTCTGAATGGAGGCTCTCCGGAGCCGTTTCCGGGCAGAAATCCTGTGAATGCCGTGTTCCTCATCGTCATGGTTGCCGGGAATGTGGCGCTGCCCCAGTTGTTCTGGTTCCGCTCTCTGCGAACCAACCGCTGGGTGATCGCCGCCGTGGCTCTGGGAGTGCTTGCGGGCATGTGGATGGAACGTTTCTGGATTGTCGTGAATTCCCTGAAGGCATCCCTGCTGGCTGCCAACATCGGAGATTATTTCCCCAGCGTGACGGATTTGGCCATGATGGCCGGGAGCGTGGGGCTGTTTATGGCCCTGTACATGGCGCTGGTGCGTGTGGCTCCGTTCTTCTCCCTGTGCGACGTGCGGGAACAGCAATCCCTGAACAAGGAGGGCGGGGCATGAAAAAGCCCGTCATTTCCGGCTGGGTGCTTTCCTTCGGTTCGGAGAAGGCGCTCCTTCAGGCCGTCCGCGTGCTGGTGAAGGAGGAAAATCTGCGCTGGGAGGTTTGCGCACCTTATCCCTGCGCCGCTGTTCGTCTTGCCAACAGGCACGCCGGGAAGGCCGTGGGAGCAGGCGTCCGGCTGTGGGCCGCAGCGGGCGGCGTCTGCGGGTTTCTGGCCGTGGCTCTGTGGCTTTACTGACGCAGTTCTGTGCGGATCCCCTTGTGACCCAGGGCAGGGTCCAGGGCTGGGACAGCTGGCCCGCATATGTCCCTCCCCTGTTTGAAGGAACTTTTGCTGGGGGCCGGATTGCTGACCGCCGCCGGTTTCCTGAAGGGGGGCTCTTCTCCCGCAGTGGCACGACTGGGCGTTCGAGTGTGATTTTTCAGGACGGATGAGCACGGGAACGGTTACTTCATTCTGCTGGAAGGCGGGAGCGAAGGCCATGCCGCCGTTTTGGCTGAAGCCCTGCATCCGGATGCCCGCGAGTACGTTCATGGGAAAGGAGGCCGGGCATGAGAGGAGGCATCACGGCGGTAGCAGCCCTTGTTCTCCTGGGAGCGCTCTGGTTCCTGGCAGGGGACGACGATGGAAGAAATGCCGTTCCCGTTTGTTTGACAATATGAATGATCGTCCTCTGGCGGATGCCCAGCAGGTGGGGATTTCTTCCGCCGCCCCGGACCGGAAAACGCGTTTGGCGCCTCCCCGCCCGTGGCGCAGTCCCTGGGCATGAACGGAACGGTCCGAAAACGGAGGATGACCGGGACCTTTGCTGCGGAAGGTTCCTATTTTTCCTCCGGCCGCATGCAGGGCGGAGAGGAGGATTCCATGCCTCTGGAACTGGGCGGCATCTCCCGCAGCCGCGACGTGCTGGCGGAGGGGCGCGCGCTTTATCTGGCGCATTGCGCCGTTTGCCACGGAGAGGACGGAAGCGGACGCGGAAGCATGGCCGCTTATGACACCTATCCGCAAAATAGGCCCCCTTCCGGGATGAAAAATATGCTTCCTATTCTTCCGGAAAAATGTTCAGGAGCATTCGGTTGGGGCAGGGAAACATGCCCGCTTTCGGAAACATTCTCACGGCGCGGGAAATCTGGTGTCTGGTGGCGTTTATCCGCCATTTGCAAGCGCCGCCGGAAGAACCTGCCGTTCAACAAAAGGAACAACATTCATGAACAGCAATACATCTTCAACAGGCGGGGAACGCCAGGACCGTCCGGGATTCGGCTGGGCCGGGCGTTCCGCTGCCCTTTCCTGTGGATCATTTCCGTTCTATTATGGTGTGTGCTGATGCGCCTGTCCTTTACGGCCATGCCCTGGGACGACATGACGGTAGCCGGAGAAAGGTTGCAGGAATTGAGAAGGCCGTTCGCCGCTGCCGGAATGGCCGTAGGGGTCCTTGGCTCCAGTCTCTGTCTGGGGTGCCTGTTCTGGCTCTGCCTGTCTTCACTGACGGGTTCCGGCTGGGGCATTGCGCTGAGAAGGGTGCTGGCGGCGGGTTGCTGGGGTTTTTACCCGGTGTTTTGGTATTGGCCGGAACGGTCGGCTGCCTGACTACCGTGATTTTTCCGGAAGCAGCCCGGTACTGGGGAGTGGCGGATGTTGCCTCTCCCGGCGTCCAGCCCTTCGGCGTTCTGGATTTGGCTGACTTCTCATGGTGGAACCCGGCATGGCTGTACGTGCGCGTGGGGGAGTATTGCGGCGCTTTCCTGGAGCATGGCCCAGGTATGGGAAACGCTGGTTGCGGAAAAAAATGTCTGGACGCCTTCCTTCCGCCGGGGCTCTGCCGCCGTCTGCATGGTCATGACGGTGATGATGCTGGGCCTGCTGGGGATGGACATGCTGGGAGGGACAGGAAAGGTCGTTCTTTCCATGTTCCCCGTATACATGATTGCATATGTTCTGCTGGCGTCCCTGGCATTCGCTGTGTTGTCTGCCGTGTTCCTGAGGCGGCTGGACGGAGGGAAGGAGCTGCCTTGGCCCCGCCTGGGCGGCATGCTGATGGCCATGGTTCTGGTGAAAGCCTATATTGTGTATTCTCAGTACATGATTACCTGGTACGCCTCCATTCCGGCTGAAATGTCCTTTTATAACGCAGCCGCTTCCTCCGGCTGGTCCGGAATGTTTGCCGCGGCTCTTGTTCTTCAGCTTCTGCTGCCTTTCCTTATTTTGCTATTCCCCGCGTTGAGACGTCGGCCGTCCGCTTTGGGCGCTGTATGCGCCGGGGGTGCTGTTTGGCTCCCTGCTGGAAGCATGCTGGATGTTCGGCCCCGGCCTTGGGCTGGACCCGTCCGCATGGAAGGCATGGCTTCCGCTTGTCCTGCTCTTGGGAGGGATGGCCCTGATCTGCTGTTTTTCCTTCCTGGGGCGCTGAGCGTCCGCAGGGTATTTCCCCGAATCATGATGAACCGTACCGCCGCCGTTTTTTTTCTGTTTTCCCGCCGTCCAGGCGAGTATCTCCCTGTTCTGGCTGGCAGGGGCTTTCGTGCTGGGTTTCCTGTGGTCGCTGGCGTACGCCTCCGGTCTGGTGGCGGAGGAGCCTTTGCCGTGGCCGGCCGGCCGCCTCATGTTCGCATTCTACGGCATGCTGGTATACGGCTGGGCCCTCCCGTCCTGTTTTCCTTTGCGGCGGGAAGCAGGAGCCGGTGGATGAAACCCGCAGAATGGCTCTGGCATGCCTGCGTTGCGCTGGGGTTGGCGACTATTGCCGCAGGGAATGGGTGCGGCGTGCCCTGATGCCTTTTGACTGGTGGGTTTGCCCGGTTTTTGCCTTCCTTGCCGCAGGGGCGGCGTGCGTCGCATGGTTCCGCCCGTTTCCGTGGCCTGTACGGCTGTTGTTCAGTTCCTCCGCCGGGTGTGTGGCCGCGGCCCCTTTGGGCGTTGGGATATACGCAGGCATTGTCCATGAATGGCCTGCTGGATGTTTCCGCCCTGGGAGGAAGCCTGTCCTGCGGGCTGATGTTTGCCGCCCTGGGAGCGGCGGCGCTCCGCCTGGATATGGCGCAGGGGAGGGCTGCCGGAATTCTGTCCGTCTGGATGGCCCTGGTGCTGGCGGCGGCTCCGGTGATTGGCGGGCTGGGGGGCTTCAGGGGTTTCCGTGCCGTGGATGTTGGTGGAGGCCGGTACCGTCTGGTTTTGGTGCGCCGTTCTTCCCGCCGTCCTGGCGGTGGCGCGTTTTTGGATAAAATCCGGTACGAAGACTGGAATATGGGTGAAGACCGGAGTTTCCCTGCTTGCCTTGCTGGCGGCATGGAACGTGTTTGTTGTGGGTGCGCCTGAGCTGATGCAGTTTTCCCTGTCTGCGTGGCATGAACCGGAATTATGGATTCTGCTGGGGGCCGGAGTTTTGATGATGGCAGGGGAAGGCCCCCGGACGTTTCCCTGTGGCATGGAGGTTGTTGGGCGCAGGCGTCTGCGGCGTGCTTCTGGCGTATGCCGTGGGCGTGCTTGCTGCCCTGGATGTCCAGGCTTTTCCTGAGGCCCGTCGCGCGGAGCTGATGAGCGGCTGGGTGGGCATGGCTGCCTGCGTCCACGCCGTTGCCATGGCTTTTTGCCTGGCGGGAAGCCTCTGCCTGTGGCGGCCAGCGGGAGTGGAAGATGGAGGCCGGGAGCCTTCCCCTCCGTTTTTGCGGCGTTTCTTCTTCATTTCAGCCGTAGCGGCGGCTTTGGCGCTGGCGACGGCTGCGGCCGTTTTTTTGCATGCTCCGCCTCCGGATTCCATGGAGGTCAGGAGACCCGCTCATGATGCGGAAGGTTCCGGTATTTATGCCGCGGAGGGGTGTGCCCTGTGCCATACCCAGATTATCCGGCGTTCCCTGTCCGGAAAGGACTGGCAGACGGCGATTGACCGCGGGACGGATCCTGATTTCCCCTACCGGGTCAGTGAACCGGAAGACATGGATGCCGAATTCAACAGGGAAGGAGCGCCGCAGGCGGGCGTGGCAGCCATAGGCCCGGACTTGAGCAACGCGGCGGAATACGCCGCCGGGAGGCTGGAATATGAAGACGCCGTATCCGGCGGCACGCGCCGCGCCGCGCAGGCGCGGGAATGGCTGGCCCTGCATCTTTACAACCCGCGGGAAATGCAGTTCAACAAGCCCTGGACTGTATGTCCGTCCATGCCCGGACTGTTTGAGGAACGCACGGTGGAAGGGAACGCCCCCTCCACGGCTGCCCTGCCTGTCCGGATGGAACGGGGCCGGGAGCTGGTGCCTTCCCCGCGCGGGGAGCGCCTGTTGAACTACCTGGAGTCCCTGCGGAGGAGGAACCCTCCCTGAAGCGCGACCAAATCCATTCCTTTCCGGCCCTGTCCCACATTCACCCGGATTATGCCGCGCATCCTCCCGCCGTGGACATGGAACGCCTGAAGAAGGCCCGCGCCGCCGCCGTGATGGAAAAGGGCAGGGGCGTGTACCTTTCCAAATGCGCCATCTGCCACGGCAACGACGGCATGGGGACAAGGTGACCTATCCGCCCCTGGCCGGATCCGAATGGCTGAAGGAAAAGCCTGATGCGGAAATCGTCAAGATCATCCTCCAGGGACTGACCGGACCCATCACGGTGAATGGAAAGGAATGGGATTCCACCATGCTGCCGCCCGGCGTCACGGACTCCCGCGACCTGGCGAACCTGCTCACATTCCTGCGCCGCCAGTTCGGCGGGGGTGGAGAAGGCGGCCTATACGCCGGAGCAGGTGGACGCCATCCGCCGGGAGCTGTGACGGGAGGGCCCCCTGATTACAACGTTTCATGCTCCTGAACGGAAATGGCTGCAAATGCCATTCTATGAATTTAGATGATACGTCCGCCCTTTCTGCGGACAGAAACGTTGTAATCGGAACAAATGCCAGTGCCGCCAATGGCACGGACAATGTTGTGATAGGTTACCTCTTCCACCAGAGACGACCGGGGTACCGTTGTGGGTTCCACGTTCGTGGGCACCAACTCCGCTGGAACCGCCCTGGGGGATCATATTAAAGTAGGGAATTCCCTGCGTTTCCGTAGGTTTCTAGTCCAATACGGACCACTGTCACATGGGGATTGCCCTGGGTTATCAGAGTAATACGTCCAATGAATCGGAGAAGCTCCATACGGCCACGGCCTATTCCTTCTGCGCGGGCATGGGTTCCCGGATCGAGGGGGACCTTCTGCATAGGCATCGGCAGGGGGGTATGTGGAAGACGGCTGCGGGCACAGCATCGTGCTTGGCGGCTATTCCAGGTCGGAAGTGCTCAGCGACATTGTGATTTCCGGCGGCCACGCGACGGCCACCGGTGTGGTTCGTCAGTCCGGGCGTCACCAGCGGGGAGATGATGCTGGCCAGACAAGCCCTTTTAGATTTCCACAACTTCCTCTTTCGTGATGGTATTGTAGGCCAGTGTTATCCCTCCGAAGCCGGAACCGGGGGCCGGAGGATTGCCCGGTCAATGTCCTTTGCCAGCAAATCCAGCGGGTATAATTCCAGTTTGGTGCCGGGGGTGCAGAAAAATACCACGTCGGGATTGTCCCCGGTCTCGTCCGTTTTAAAACCAAGCTTGTCCCGGTAAAATTGCAGGGACTTTTTCATGTCTATGACTCCAAGGCAGATGCCGGTTACTCTGTTCATGTGCTTCTTCATGGAATTGGCGAATAGCCTGTTTTTCTGTTTAATGTTTTGCGCAGCCTCCGCCAGGAAAATGTGTTTTTCCCGGTTTTGTTAACGTCTGGTTTTATGGTGAAAGAAACGGAGCCGTCCGCAGGTAGTTAAGGAACCCTTTCATGAATCTTCCTTCCTCCCGCATTCCCTGGCTGGACAACATCCGTGTTTTTGCCTGTATTCTCGTTATTGCCAGCCACATCGTGGGGCAGTTTTTGTGTCGCCTCCTTTCACTCCGGACAATGAAACCTTTGCCTGGTCCTCCTTTTATACGGTGCTGGTGCGGGTCTCCATCCCCTGTTTTTCATGATTTCCGGCGCCCTCCTGCTGCCCGTTCGGGATACGACGGGCAATTCCTGAAAAAACGCTTCACCCGCGTCCTGTTCCCCTTCCTGCTGTGGTCTGCGTTTTACACTGTTTTTCCGTGGAGCTATGAAACGCTCACGGGGACAGTTTTCACCCGTCTTCCCCCTCTCACGGGTCACGCCGGACCTGGAAACCATGGGAACGAACCTGCTGCTGATTCCACTGAAATTCAGCGTGGGCATTCATCTCTGGTACCTCTACGTGCTGATGGGCCTTTACCTCTTCCTGCCAGTCATATCCCCCTGGGTGGAGAAAGCGGGAAAGGCGGCCTTTGCCTACTTCCTGCTACTGTGGGCGCTCACCCTCTTGTTCCCTTATCTCCAGACCATTTTCCCCAGCTATCTGGGAAAATGCCCCTGAATGAATACGGGGCCCTGCATTCCTTCTCCGGGTACCTGGGCTACATGGTGCTCGGCTGCTTTCTGAGGAAATACCCTGGGAATGCCTCCTTCGCCCGCACGGCCTGCTGGGCCGTTCCGTGTCTGGCCGCGGCCTTTTGGTTTACCCTCCATTTTCTACCGGACGTCCACGGCTCAGGCCTGGTCCTCAAGCGGCGACTACATCGGCTTCGCCAGCATTAATGTGGCCCTCATGTCTGTGGCATTATTCGTTTCTCTTCCAGTCATTTACCGCATTCAGAGCCGGTTCCGCTCCGCGGCGGTTCCTGGCTGATTTCTCCAGCATGAGTTTCGGCATCTACCTGGTCCACTTTGTGCTGGTGGGAGCCGTTTACCGCCTCTTTGGCATGCTCCATCTGTTGTTCCTTCCGGCTTCTCTTTCCATTCCGCTGCTGACTGCGGCGACGTGCCTGGCAGCCTGGGGAATCATCAAGCTGCTCTCCTTCCTCCCCGGCAGCAGGTACCTGATCGGATAAATTCCCGGCATGGAGACAAAAAACTGCCCTCCGCACCGTGTGGCGGGAGGGCAGTCCGGATGGAAAAAGCGGGAAAAACAGGGGATCAGCTCAGGGTTTCCACCAGTTTGTCGCCGTAAGCGGAGCAGGTAAGTTCCGTGGAACCGGGAATCATTTCCGCAAGGTCGAACGTAACCGTTTTTCGGAAATCACCCGGTCAATGGCCTGAATCAGCAGATCGGCGGCTTCCGTCCAGCCCATGTAGCGCAACATCATCTCCGCAGACAGGATGACGGAGCTGGGGTTGGCCTTGTTCAGTCCGGCCAGTTTCGGCCCGGTGCCGTGCGTAGCTTCAAAAATGGAATGCCCCGTCAGGTAGTTGATGTTGCCTCCGGGGGCGATTCCGATGCCGCCGACCTGCGCCGCCAGGGCGTCGGAGATGTAATCCCCGTTCAGATTCAGCGTGGCTACCACGTCGAAGTTTTCCGGATGGAGCGGAATTTTCCTGAAGAAAGGCGTCTGCAATGCAGTCCTTGATAACGATGCCGTTGGGAAGTTTCAGCCAAGGGCCGTCCCCTATGGGGAGGGCGCCGTATTCCCGCCGTGCGACATCGTATCCCCAGTCACGGAAGCCGCCTTCCGTGAATTTCATGATGTTGCCCTTATGCACCAGCGTGACGCTTTTTCCTTCCGTTTTCCACGGCGTAGTCGATGGCGGCGCGCACCAGGCGCTCCGTTCCTTCCCGTGACACGGGCTTGATGCCGAAGCCGGAACTTTCCGGGAAGCGTACTTTTTTCATGCGGTCCGGGAAAATGCGGCTCATGGTATCAAAAACAGCTTGGCATCCTCCGTGCCTTCCTTGAATTCGATTCCGGCGTAGATGTCTTCCGTGTTTTCGCGGAAAACGACCATGTCCACTTTTTCCGGAGCTTTGACGGGAGTTTCAATGCCGTTGAAATAGCGCACGGGACGCAGGCAGACAAACAGATCCAGATCCTGCCGCAGCGTGACGTTCAGGCTGCGGATGCCTCCGCCCACCGGAGTGGTGAGGGGGCCTTTGATGCCGATGAGGTACGTGCGAAAAGCTTCCACCGTTTCATTCGGAAGCCAGGTGCCCAGATTGTCAAAAGATTTCTGCCCGGCAAAAACTTCATACCATGCGATGGAACGCCTGCCCTGATAAGCCTTGGCTACGGCTGCGTCAATGACACGGGAGGCCGCCGCCCATATCTCAGGACCGGTTCCATCACCGATGATGAAAGGAATGACGGGCCTGTCCGGAACGCAAAGCCTGTCGTTCTGCATGGTGACGGCTGCACCGTCCGCGGGAGGGGTGAATGTTAAATTGGCCATGACGTGCGTTCCTTTATAGGACGCAGCCCGGTTTTGGCAAGATAAAAGAGCGGAATGGGGAACTGCGCTTCGTGGAGCAACCGGCCTTGAAAATGTTTTCCTCATCCCGCATGCGCGTGTCTCAGAACCAGCGGTCCTTCCCGGAAGGTTCTTCCGGCCGACTGGCTTCTTCCCGGAGGCGTTTGAGGAAATTTTTTCTTCAGCCTGATGTTTCAAGCCGCTCTCCATGATATGCTTCCGGGCGTTTTCGTTCAGCTGGTTGACGGCAATGGCGGCATCTTCGGAAGTCAGCCTGTTCCAGATGCCGGCGTCATCCTTCACGATTCGCAGGGACCCCTCCACCATCTCACAGGAAATCAGATTGCCATGAAGGCCTTCTGCCGTAATGGGGCCTTTGTTTCCTGCGGGAATGATAATCCGAAGAGGTTCGGGCCCTTCCAGATTGATGCCCCCGTGGGCGCGGTAGGCCGCTTTCAGAATCAGCGTTTTCCTGCTCCACCACCAGGTGGTGGAGTAACGGTATTCATATTCAAAAGTCCGTTCCACTGTTACCAGGTTGGCCACTTTTTCATCCTTCTGCACAATCAGGGCCACGCCGCCGTGGTTGGAGGAAAAACCCTTATTGATCAGGGTGAGGCCCGCTTCCCTGCCGGCTTCAATCAGTTTTTCCGCTACAGCCATCGGCTTTTCCGCCGGGGCGGTGATGCAGGTGCGCACACCCCAGAACAATACGGCCAGCACACCTATCAGAACGGCACCCCTGGCCAGCGCGACAATGGCGGGGAATGGAAAAGGTGGGGGAGGATCCGCGCATGAGATGTTGTGCGTGGCGGAAGTTCAGGGTTCGGGTCTTCATGAGAACCATGTTCCCTGATGGGGGCATGAACAGGGCCAGGAATGTGAAGGCGATGACGGTCAGGTCATCTATCTGTCCTACTCCCGGAATGAAATCCGGAATCAGGTCAATGGGGGAAAAGGCATAAAGAGCCGTCAGAGCCAGGAGGACAAGCTTGCGTCTGGTGAACAGGCGCGGTTCTCCTTCCCGGCTGCGGAAGTAATTGATGGCCCTGACCAGAAGCTGCTGCCTGGAGCCGTTGGGCGGAATGGGAATCTTGTCTTTCATGGAGATGCAGGGGTGAATTTACCGTCAATGGAAAAGAAACTCTTTTTTATATGGACCGGAAGCAGACCCGGAGGCGGGATAACGGCCCCCCCTTCGTCCTACCTTGTCCCGGCAACGGCACGGGAAGGGATTTTTTGGAGCCGTTTTCTGTAGGCGTCTTTTCATCAGGAAAGCTCTTTCCTTATTGTCTCATGCGCTTCCGGCTGCGTCCAGAGCAATTCCCGGCTTCTTCCGGGAATGAGCTTCCTTGCATTTGAGAGAGAGTATAACGTTTACTTTTTTGTCCCTGCCGTTTTCCGAGCCTGTTTTCCCCAGCCGCAAAAAACGTTCCGCAGGGTAGAGGAGGGCTTCTTCCCCATTGGCCTGCGTTCCCTTCCCGGCAGAGGTCCGCTTGGGCTTGCGGCATTGACACGGCGGGAGGCACGGGGTACTCTCCTGCGGCATATAATGATCAGTTTTACCAATATCAGCGGGGCCGAGGAAATTGGGGCCAATTGCTATTTGCTTGAGATGGACGGCACCAGGATTGTGCTTGACAGCGGGATGCACCCCAAGAAGGAGGGGAAGGCGGCCATGCCGGATTTTGATTCCCTGGAACCCAATTCCGTGGAAGCCGTTTTTTAAGCCATTCCCACCTGGACCATCTGGGAACGCTGCCTGTGCTTCAGGAGAAACAGCCAGCGGCGGAGGTGTTCATGACGCCCGCCGCGGCAGCCCTGTCTGAAGTGATGCTGCATAATTCCGTGAATGTGATGAGCGCCAAGAGGCTGGACCTGGGCATTGTGGAGTATCCTTTTTTTCACCCATAATGATCTGGACAGATTGAGCGACGCCTGGCATGCCAAGTCCTGCAATGAAGTGTTTCGCGTGGGCTTCCGCCAGAACGTGCTGGCCACGTTTTACGATGCCGGGCACATCCTGGGGTCTGCCGGCGTGATGCTGGAGGGTGAGAGCGGCCATACCGTATTTTATACGGGGGACGTGCAGTTTGAAGACCAGAGCATGATTCCCGGGGCTGATTTTCCGGAATCCGGCGTAGATACGCTGGTTATGGAGTGCACGCGCGGCGGTTTCCAGCGCAGCGCCCACTATTCCCGGCCGGAAGAGATGGTGAGGTTCGGGAAAGCGATTGCGGAGACGCTGGAACGCGGCGGCGCCGTACTGATTCCGGTATTCGCCATCGGCAAGAGCCAGGAGATGCTGTTCAACATTCACCGTTTCAAGCAGCAGGGGGTGATTCCCGCCAATACTCCCGTGTACTTCGGCGGGTTGAGCGCGAAGGTTTCCCTGCTGTACGACCGCTTTGCCGGGCTGACCCGCAGGCACGACCATGAGTTCAAGCTGAAGGAGGAAATAAAGACCGTGCCCCTGCCGCGCAAGGGAAAAGCCCCGCTGGTGTGTTCCCCCGGGAATATTTACGTGGTTTCCAGCGGCATGATGACGGAAAATACGCTTTCCAACGTCATGGCGGAGCAGGTTCTTCCCCAGGAGAAGAATGCTATTTTGTTCGTAGGATATGCGGATCCCGATTCTCCGGCGGGACTGCTGAAGGCAACTCCTGAAGGCGAACTGGTGAAAATGAGGCCCAACGGGCAGCCGGTGCGCCGCAAGTGCACCGTGGACTGTTTTGATTTTTCCGGGCATGCCACCCGGGACTCCTGGTTAATTATGCCGTGAAGCTGAACCCCAGGCAGGTGGTTCTGGTGCACGGGGACCCGGATGCCGTGGAGTGGATGCACCACACGCTATCCGCCAAAATGCCTGATTCCACCATCGTCGTTCCTGAGCCGGGACGCCGCTACACTTTCGAGCCATGAGTTTTACCGGAGAAAGAAAGGGGAGGCTGATCGTCTTTGAAGGCATTGACGGCACGGGCAAGTCCACCCACATCGGCCACTTGCGAAAGTATTTGGAGGAGAAGGGCTGGAAGTGGTGCAGAGTTTTGAGCCCACACGCGGACGGTGGGGCCGGATGCTCCGGGACTCCGCCGTGACCGGACGCCTTTCCGTAGGGGAGGAAGTAGCCCTGTTCCTGAAAGACAGGAGGGAACATGTGAAGATGCTGATTGCTCCCGCATTGGCGCGGGGGGGCATGGGTTCTGCTGGATCGCTACTATCTTTCCATGATGGCTTACCAGGGCGCGCGCGGCATAGATCCGGAGGTTATCCGTGCCGCCAATGAAGAATTTGCCCCGGTGCCGGATGCCGTGGTCTGGCTGGACATTCCCGTTTCCGTGGCGCTGGAACGCATTGGGAACCGCGGGGAACGCGACGCTTTTTGAGACGGAAGCGGGCCTGGCGGCCTGCCGCAGCGTGTTTGCATCCGTCCATGCTCCCTGGATGCTCCGCATAGACGCGGACGCCGGGAAGGAAGAGGTGGCGGCAAGAGTGCGGAAGGCTCTTTCCATGCGTTTCCCCGATGTCATTGGGGCATAGGCATCTCCTTTCGGCCATAGGCCGGGGATTTTTCCTTAGCGTTTCATTCCTGGCATTTGGATGCTATTCCGCAGGCGCATAAGCCGTTGGATCCGGAATTCCGGCTTCCTGAAGGCTTCCCGGCGTTCCATGCAGGTGGAACAGACGCCGCAGTGGACGGCTCCGCCCTTGTAGCAGGAATAGGTGCGGGAAAAGTCCACGCCCAAATCCTGGCCCATGGCGGCGATGCCGCCCTTGGACATGTGGATGAAAGGGCGCAGGATGCCCAGGCCGGCATAGGTTCCCAGGCGAATGGCTTCCGTCATGGCGGCCATGAATTCCTCCCGGCAGTCCGGATAGATGCTATGGTCCCCGGAATGGGCCGCAATGACGAGCTGCTGCGCCCCGCAGCTTTCCGCAACCCCGGCGGCGATGGACAGGAAGATGCCGTTGCGGAAGGGGGACGACGGTCTGCTTCATCAGTTCTTCATCATAGGAACCGTCCGGAATATCGTCCGCGCCGGAGAGGAGGGCTGATTTCAAATGGGAGGAGATGGAGGAAATGTCAATCACGCGGTGTTCTATGCCCAGACTGGCGGCCTGCCAGGCAGCGCATTTCAGCTCTCGTTCCGCGTGGTTGGAGGCATAGTCAAAGCTGAGGGCCACCCGGACGCGGTGGTTCCGGTGGGCCCAGTGCAGGGCTACGCTGGAGTCCAATCCCCCGCTGAGCAGTACGGCTGTTTCCATTTTGTCCATGGTCTGGATTACAGGGGGCGGTTTTCCGGATTGTGTTCGGCTGTTGCGGTCAGCTGGATGCCGCCGCGGGGGAGAAGCGGCCTTCCACCTTCAGCCACCGCGGGGAAATGGCGGCCACCAGATCATCCGTGATGCGGTTGACGATTTGTTCATTAAAAGCCGGATAGTTGCGGTAGGAGGCCAGGTAGTATTTGAGAGATTTGGTTTCCACGCACTTTTCCGCCGGAACGTAGGTGATCGTCAGGTGACAGGAATCCGGTTGACCGGTAACGGGGCAGAGGGAGGAAAATTCATGGGTGTCCAGCGTGATGGTGTAGGGACGCGTGCCGCGGTTAGGGGAAGGATTCCAGCCTGGCGTCGTCGGGATTGGTAAAGAAGGAGCTTTGAGAGCCTAATAGAGTCAGATGGTCGTCGGACATGGTTGTTGTATATGGTAATGGATGTTCAGGTCCCTGGACGGGGGCTCCGCCGGGGAATTCTTTCACGTACAGGTCCTGTTGAGGGAATGGGATGGAAATGCCGTGTTCGTTGAACGCATTATAGATGTGTTCCCGCACGGAGGAAAGGCTGGAGGACTTTGTCATGACGGGAACCCAGACCCATACGCCCAGATTGACGGCACTGTCTCCGAAACTGTCCAGCACCACGCTGGTTTTCTTTTGACTTTGGAAAGGAAGGGCAGGGTTGCCAGCGTTTCCAGAATGATTTTGCGCGCCCTTTCCACGTCCGTCCCGTAGGAAATGCCCACTTCCACCTTCACGCATTCGAATTTGTGGTTGCGGGTCATGTTGCGGAAGTTCTTGTTGAAAAGCTGGGAGTTCTGGAAGGCGATGATAGAGCCGTCCAGCGTCTCGATCATGGTGGAGCGGTAGCCCAGGGGAGGAGACGCGGCCCCGGTAGCCGTCGCATTCAATCATGTCGCCCTGGCGCAGGCGACCCAGCATTAGGAGAGGCCGCTGATGATGTTTTCAATGGTATCTTTCAGGGCGAAGCCGATGCCCATGCTCAAGCCTCCCATGACCATCAGCAGCCCGTTGTAGTTGGCGTTCATGATGATAAGCGCCGTAAAAACGAAGAGCCCCCAGAGAAAAAAAGGGTGGAGAGTGTCACGAAGGTGGGGATGGTGCCTACTTCATAATCTTCTCCATAGATTTCATGCAGCGTATTTTTTCCCCAGGAATATCAAGTAGTTGAGAACAATGGCCATCAGGATGACCGTGATGACGCTGCTCCAGCTGAAAGTGAGCAGATCCTTGATTTCCGTGGTTGCGAAAATTTTATTAATGATGAGGTCCCCCATGTCGAAGGTGGCGGCGGGCCAGATGATGCTGAACAGGATGAGGAAAATGGTCAGGCAGGAAGCAGCAGCTTGGAGATGAAGGGGCGGAACCACAGGATGGCCCTCTTGTTCCGTTCCTTCCGGCGGTTTTCATAATGGTGGAGCAGATCCCACAGCCCCACCAGCAGCAGGATGCTGGTCATCAGCATGATCCAGGTCATCAGCACCAGGAAGGCCATGAAGCTGAATCCAGTCCAGCACAGGACGCTGCCCAGGATGGTGAATACCAGAGATACGGTGGAGAAAAAACGGTCCAGCCGGGGCAGCTTGTGCCTCTGCCGCACCCAGGTCAGCAGGGAGAAGAGGGAAACCAGCGTGAACAGGATGGGCATGGAAATGTCCACGATGATGTTGGGGGCCATGAACATGCGCAGAAGCATGAAGAATCCGCCCAGAAGCAGATAGGGCATGTAGATGCGGATGCCGGAGTTAATGGTGCCATACGGAAGGCGCGTGACCAGGGAGAACAGGATGGCGCTGACCAGAAGAAGGAATTCCGCGCCCAGGGAAGCCGCGCTCTCCAGCAGGTAGTCCGGCGTGCGCAGTGAAGCAATGACGAGGACGATCGCTACGATGAGGATGGTGGTGACGTTGGTGAAGGCGTGGCGCTTGTTGTAGTGGCCCGTCTTTTTCCAGCGTTTTTTGAAGCCCAGGAAGACGATGAGGCGGGAAAGGCAGTAGGAGCACAGGATGACGCCCAGCAGGATAAGGCCGTAGTGTTTGAGCGTTTCCGTGTCTGATGGAAGCTGGAGCTTGCTGTCCGCGGATGTTTCCCATACGCTCATGCATATTTCATACGTTTTGAGCGGCTTGAGGAAGATGTACCTGGCCGCATGGGAGGGGGTGTAGAATATCCTGTTGAACAGGGAGGTGAACATTTGGGCGCTTTCATAGTTCAGCGCGTCTATCTTCCTGTCCAGATTATTGAAAAGTTCCTTAAGGTAAATAAACTGCTCCTTTTTCTCCCTGAAGGGATTTTTCCAGCTCCTGGCAGGCATACAGGGCTTCGTCCCGCTGAACCAGGGAGGCTTCCGACAGGTTGGCCGTGTTTACTTCCTCCAGGGATTCCGCCAGTTTTTCTATGCGTTCTATTTCCTTGCTCAGCCGTTCCTCCTGTTCCTGGAAGTCCGGTTTTGGGCGTAATACGTCTTCACCAGGCTGGAAGCGGCCTTACAGTAAAAGGCCAGCGTAAATATTTTCTGGTCGTCCAGCGCGTAAAGCACGGCGGACATTTCATATACCCTGGTGTCAAAATAATTGTAGGTGGCGTCCGCATTCTTTACCAGCACTTCCCGGACGGCCATCCTTTTTTTCCTCATTCTTTTTTTTTCAGGATGGTGATTTCATGGCACAGGGCCATGATAACCGCATCCATTTCCGATTGGTTCGGCTGCGTCTGAGGCTGTTCCTGCTTGGCTTCCTCCGCCTGTTCCGGGGCGGCGGAAGGCGGTTCCGCCTGCTGTGCGGACGCAGAACCTGCGGCCAGAACCCCCGCCAGAAAAAAGGCGGCGCAGCGGCGGAAAAAGATCCGGTAATCAGGGATGCTCATGAATGGTCCCTGTTCTAGGGGCTGCGGGCATTACGGTCAAGGTTATATATTTTTCCTGCTGACGGAGGGGGAGATTCTCAGGAAAAGCCCGTTTTCTTCAAAGCAGGACGTAGGAAAGGGCAGGGCATTTTCCGTGAATTCGGAAAATGCCCTTTCGTAAACAGGAAACGCCCGGAAATCTTCCGGAGCGTTTGAAGAGAAAGCTGATTCCGGCGGGAATCAGTCCAGGGAAAAGGAACGGATTCTCCTTACGGTTTCCTCCCGGCCCAGCAGGGAAAAGACGGAGGAAAGATCCGGGCCGCCGCTTAACCCGGTGAGGGCCACCCGGGCAGGGAACATCACGGCCCCCATTTTTACGCCGTTTTCCTTGGCAAAGGCTTTCAGCACGCCAATGAGTTCATGACCATCCCATTCCGGTTCCTGTTCCAGCCTGTCCGCCAGTTTGAAAAGCAGTTCCAGGGCTTCCGGCTGAACCTTGGAGACGGCTTCCGAATCCATGCACAGTTCAAAAAGAAACGGATTTTATCCGGGACTTCCGCCAGGGTCTGCACCTTCGTTTGCACGGTGGCGATGGCGGCGTCCAGAATCGGGGAATCAGGCAGGCCGGCTTTCAAACAGAAAGGGCGTGCCCGGAGGGCGAATTCTTCCGCAGGCAGGGCGATGATGTGCTGCTGGTTGACCCAGCGGCATTTGGTGATATCGAATTTGGCGGCGGAGTGGTTAACGGCTTCCAGAGAGAAGCGTTCGATCAGCTCCTGAGGGGAGAAAATTTCCGTATCGTCCTTGGGGGACCAGCCCAGCAGGGCCAGAAAGTTCATGACGCCTTCCGGCAGAAAGCCTTCTTCCGGGTAGGTTCCCAGGGCGGCGCCCACGTCACGCTTGGACATTTTGGAGCCGTCCTGATTCAAAATCAGCGGCATGTGGGCGAAAACAGGGGAGTGACGCCGAAGGCCTCAAACAGCTGGATGTGCTTGGGCGTGTTCATGATGTGGTCTTCCCCGCGAATGACGTGGGTCATCTTCATCTCAATATCGTCTACCACGTTGACAAAGTGGAAGATGTAGGAACCGTCCGCGCGGCGGATAGCCATGTCCGGGGTGTTGGAGGCGTCCCGGTAGTCAATGGTGATGTCTCCGCAAATCAGGTCATGGAAGGTGACGGGTTTGGAGCGGTCAAAGCGGAAACGCCAGGCTCCTTCATCCTCGTACACGCGGCCGGCGTCCTGGAGCTTCTTGAAATAGGCGTCGTAAATATCGTTGCGCTGGCTTTGAAAATAGGGGCCGCAATCGCCGCCTTTTCATGGGCCCCTCATCCCAGTCCAGCCCCAGCCATTCCATGCCGGTGAAGATTGCGCGGGTAGCCTCCTCCGTATTGCGGGCGTTGTCCGTGTCTTCAATGCGGAGGATGAAGGTCCCCCCCATCTTGCGGGCGAACAGCCAGTTGAACAGGGCGGTGCGGGCGCCCCCGATGTGAAGGTAGCCTGTGGGGGAAGGAGCGAATCTTGTTCTGACGTGACTCATGATGGGTAAGAGAGTAAGGGCCTCTCTTCCCGCGTCAAGCAGATACAGGGGTGCATGCCAAAAAACGGGGATGCGGAGGCAGTGGATTTTTTAGGACGTTGTCGGCCTTGCGGCTTGCGTGGAGGAGGCTTTTAGGCTTCATTTAACGCCGTGTTCTTTTTAAAACACATATTCCGTCTGCGGGAGAAGTGGCAGATTAAAAGGGAAGATGAGGAAAAGCCCTTTCTGGAGCATCTGGACGACCTGCGGACCATGCTGCTGAGGATGGCCCTGTGCCTGACCGTCAGCACAATTCTGTGCGCCGGGTTTGCGTCCAATCTGATGGACATCCTGAGGCGTCCCGTCAACCAGGTGTGGGATATGTTTGAAGAATCCCATCTTCCGGCAGGTATTGGTCTGGATGCCTGGGGCAAGGCCAAGGAAATGGCAACGGCCATGACGAGCCTGGGAGCTTCCCAGCGGGCATTGTTTCTCCGCCAGGTTTCCCCATCCCAGGCAGATTTGACGGAGGCTGCCCTGGTGCTTCGCGGCGCGCAGCCGCTGCCGGAGGACAGGAAGCAGATTTTCATCAGGGAAGGCAGCCCCTCCACGGCCGTGAGGGATCTGGCGGAATCCCTGTATTCCAAAGGAGCCGTGCTGGCAGACGGAACGGGGCGGGGGCCCTCAAGATGATGAGCGCGTTCCAGCCCGGGGAGGCGTTTATGCTGACCATCAAGCTTTCCCTGTATGCTGGAGTGGTCATTTCCTTCCCGCTTCTGTTGTACTTCCTGCTGCAATTCATCATTCCGGGGCTGCTGGAACATGAACGCAAGCTGCTGTACAAGTGCATGGCTGTCGGTTTTGGTCTCTTCCTGGCCGGAACGCTGTTCTGTTACTTCATCGTCCTCCCGCGGGTATTGACGTTTTTTACACCCTATTCCTGAATTCGGCATCTCCAATGAATGGCGCATCGGCTACTACCTGTCCTTCGCCACGCAGATGATTTTAATGTTCGGACTGGCTTTTGAATTGCCTGTGGTAGTGATGCCCTTCGTCAAACTGGGGTGTTGACCTATGACATGATGAAGTCCACGAGACGCTATGCCATTGTGGCTATCGCCGTCCTGGCTGCGGTCATCACCCCTACGCCGGATGTAGCTACCATGATGCTGATGGCCGTTCCCATGTATGCGCTGTATGAAATATGCATCATTCTGGCCTGGATGCATGAACGCAAGGAAGCCGCGCGCGCCCGGGAGGAAATAGCCCGGTTTGAAGAAGATTTCAACAACAACAATTCTCCCTACAACCAGTAAATACATCCAACCCACGCCAATATCATGAACCTTCTGGAAATTATTATCCTGGGCATTGTAGAGGGCCTGACCGAATATTTGCCGGTCAGCTCCACGGGCCACCTGCTCCTGACGGAATCCCTGCTGAACATGTCCCAGAGCAAGGAAGCTCTGGATGCCCTGGCCGTCTGCATCCAGGGGGGAGCCATCCTGGCGGTTCTGAGCCTGTATTTTCCGAGGGTAAAGGCCATGGCGCAGGGCGTGCGCGGCAATAACCCCGCCGGGCTGAAACTGCTGGTCAACCTCATTCTGGCCTTCCTTCCCGCCGCCGTGGTGGGCCTGTGCTGCGCTTCACTGATTAAGGAATATCTGTTCAACACATATACGGTGGCTTATTCATGGATCGTAGGGGAGGCGTTATTCTGGCGTATTGCGCCTGGCGCACCAGGGAGGGGCGTTCCAATGAAGGGGACTCCGGCGCCTCCATTGAAAGCCTGACGCCGGGCAAAGCGCTGACGGTGGGTGCGCTCCAGTGCGTGGCCATGATCCCCGGCACCAGCCGGAGCCTGATGACCATGCTGGGAGGCATGTTCGTGGGGTTGAGCGTGGAAGCGGCCGTGGAGTTCAGCTTTTGCTGGGATTGATTACCCTGGGCGCGGCCACGGTCCATGATGCGTATAAGGACGGAGCTCTGATGCTGGAATCCTTTGGGTGGGGAAGCACTTGCCGTGGGGACTGCGGTCAGCTGGCTTTCCGCATGGCTGGCTGTAAAATGGATGGTATCCTATCTGCAAAGGCACAGTTTTTCCGTATTCGGATGGTACCGCATCGCCATTGGTATCGTGACGCTGGTTCTCCTGTCCATGGGGCTGGTGCATTGAAAACGGATTCCGGCATTCAAGCACCGGAAAACGTTTTTTTCCGGCAAGGCGGTTCTCCCGCAGCGGGAAGCGGGTTTTGAACAATCCCGGAGAAGGTTGGCCGCTGCCTGGACAAAGCCATGACACAGGGCCGTTTTGCATCCCCGGAACAAAACAGCCCTGCGATGAATAGCGTTTCAGGAAAACTTATCTCCTGTGCGTTCCGTGGGAATTCCCGGGATTGGAGGGTTTCGGTGAAGGAGATGAATGAGGGGAGGACGGCCTGCTGGGTGCGCTGGCGGAATGGGGCGGGGAAGAAGGCCGGGAAACGGGAGAGGGCCTGCCGGGACGGTTGATGCCGGAGTGGCCTGGATTGGGGGAGGAAGGCCTTGAAGACGGCAGGGTGGAAGGGCGGCTGGGACGTCCGAAATCCGGTCTGGAGGGACGATTGCCTTCCGGGCGGTTGATGACAGGGCGATTCGTGCCGCCGGGACGGGAAAGATTATTGGCGGAGGGGCGAGAAGGCCGTCCGGGCTGGTTGATTCCCGGATGATGTACTGGCGGTCGCTGTAAATTGCCGGGTTTTCCAAAGTCCGGCCGTTGATTGGGCCGTCCGGGCTGAGGGGCCGGCCTGTTGTTTCCCGGACGGAAATGGTCAGGCCTGAAGTGGGGTTTTCATCGGCGGTTTTGCCATGGGGCGGCAGTTATGGGGACGGACATAATGCCCGCGGTAATAAGGAGCCGGCCCCACGTGGGAATATAGTAATTCGGACGGATCAGGTTGATGGAGTAAATGGGGCTTCCGAACGTCGTAGGCATAAATGGGTCTTCCTCCATAATATCCGTAAATGGGGTAGCCGGAGCTGTCATACATGTACGACACGCCGGAACCTCCGCTGCTGTAGGAGCCTGACACGCTGAAATGGTCATAATAAGGATCGTAGCAGCTGGACAAAGCACAGCCGATAGCGGCCGCCAGCAGTGAGTTTTTTTAAGATAACGTATGCTTTCATGATGACGAAACGGGTGAATTATATTTTCCTTCGCCTGAAAAGCGGCAAGGAAAAAAAGTACATTTGTTTAAAATTATTTTGCTTGGAAACGCACTTACTGTTGTCTTAGACTGCAAAAACGTTCTACGTGATGGGAATTCTTTTTTCAAAATAAAAAGTCGGTCTGGCTCTGCTGTGCGATAACGCCCTTATACGCTGGCCATGACTCTGGCTTCCTATGGCAGGTCCGGGCTGCTTGGCTATTTTGACGAAGCATGCGCCGTTTTTCCGGAAAGCGCCGTCAAGGTGCGGGAGACGGCCCTTTCCCATGGGCTTTCCGCGGTGGCCGCCCCAGTGGAAGGCGGTTTTATTGGAGCCCTGCATACGGCGGTCAACGCTCTTGATACGGATTACGTGCTGCTGGCGGAGGATGACTGCATGATCTGGGAACACCTGCGCGGGGAAAAACCTGGAAAAGCAGTTGAAACGGGCATTGACCTGCTGATTTCCGGACAGGCGGATATGGTGCGCCTGCGCCATGCATGGCGCGGTTGCACGCGCTATAAGGCCGCTTATACATATTCCTACTTTTATCCCGTGGAACAGCTAGCCACCATGTGGGTGCATGCGGAAGGTTTGTCGGAAGCGCCGGACTGGATTAAAAGCATCCGGCGCTTCTTTCACCCTCTCCGCTCCAAGCGTTCGATAGGCCGTTGCGTTTATGTGGAGCAGAACCCGCATCTTCGCTTGCCCCAGTACATTACCAAGATTGATGAAGGCTATATTATTGACAGCGAGGTTTTCCAGTGGACCAATCAGCCTACGCTCATCGCACGTTCCAGAATCAGGCAGATTCTGACGGGGCTGGAGCAGATGTCCGGCTCCATCGGGAAATTGCCGCAGGATTTTTGAACATGCCGTCAATAGCCCGCGATGGAGGAACGCCCATATGAACATAGGCGTCATCAGGGGAATTTTTCACTTAAATGCGTATGGAAAACGGCGGAAAAGCGGTGCGGTATGAATGCACCAGATGCGGCGCGTGCTGCCGCTGGGCCGGGGATGTGTGCATTGAGACGGATGAAATCCACGAGATTTCCCGTTTCCTGAACATGGACGAACAGGTTTTTATTGACACATGCTGCCGGTTGAGAGCCAACCGGCGCGGATTGTCTATCCGGGACGCGGAAGACGGAGCCTGCATGATGCTGACGAAAGACGGCTGCCGGATTAATCCCGTTAAACCCCGCCAGTGCCGGGATTTTCCCAACAAATGGAATTTTTCCCGGCTGGCGGGATTTGTGCCGCGCCAGAGAAGTGGGGGAGGAACGGGAAGCATAATATTTGCCGGGATGCCGCAAGATTCTTTTCTTCTTCCGGCATTATTCCATGGACGGGGTGAAATCCGGCCGGAATCTTGTGTTTTTTACAGGAACTGAGCCAGATCCCGTTCAAAACCGGGATAGGACGTATTGATGCATTCCGCATCCGTCACTACGGTTTCTCCCTGTGCGCTGAGTCCGGCCGCCAGGAAGCTCATGGCGATGCGGTGGTCCCCATAACTGGATAATTCCGTTCCCTTCAGGGGGTGCCGCCGTGAACAACCATGCCATCATCAAATTCTTCCACATCCACGCCCATGAGCCGGAGGTTGGCAGCCGTGGTGGCAATGCGGTCCGTTTCCTTGACGCGCAATTCGCGGGCGTTTCGGACGATGAAGTCTCCCGGCCCAGGGCTCCCGCTACGGCCAGGATGGGTATCTCGTCAATGAGGTTGGGTATTTCTTCCGGGAGGAGGCTGGTGCCGTGCAGGGAATCCGAACCGTACACGGTAATATCGCCGTATGGTTCGCCGGCATCTTCCGGAGAAGTGGGCACGATGTCCATTCGCGCGCCCATCCGCTGCAGAGCGCTGATGACGGCGTTCCGCGTCTTGTTCAGCCCCACCTGGCGCAACGTCAGGCGGGACCCCGGCCGGCTGGCGGCGGCTACCATCCAGAAGGCTGCGGAGGAAATATCTGCCGGGACTGTCAAATTATGGGCGACGGGGAGAGCCGGCCCGCAGGTTCCGACGGTAAGTCCATCCACGGTGCAGGGAACGCCGAAATGGCGGAACAGGCGTTCTGTATGGTCGCGGGGGTGGCGGCCGGCTGGCGCACGGTAGTGGTTCCGTCCGCAAACATGCCCGCCAATAGAATGGCGCTTTTAACCTGGGCGCTGGCCATGGGAAGCGCGTAGGAAATGAGGGTGCACCCGCCCGCCGTGAATGCTCAGCGGGCACAGCCCGGTTTGGTTCCCCGGGCTTCAATCCGCGCTCCCATTTGTTCCAGCGGCTGCATGATGCGGCCCATGGGGCGGGAGCTCAGGAAGCGTCTCCAAACATTTCCGAATCAAAGGGGCAGGCGGCCAGCATCCCGGCCAGCAGCCTCATGCCCGTACCGGAATTGCCGCAGTCGATGGGCCGTTCCGGAGCCGCGGGCTTCATGGCGACGCCCGTAATGCGGAAGCGGACGGGGCCATACCCCTCCCGTTCTTCCAGCACTTCCACCTTGGCGCCCAGCTGCTCCATGGCGCGCAGGGTATTCAAGCAATCTTCACTGCATAGAAAATTATCCACTTCCGTCCTCCTTGCGCCAGGCCTCCCAGAATGGCGGCGCGGTGGGAAATGCTTTTGTCTCCGGGTACGGTCAGTACCCCTTGCAGGGAGGAAATGGAATGGGAATGAAGGTTCATGAGTTTCCGGAAGAACTACCCTGTATCGGCTGCCGAATCAAGCCAATTACGAGACGGGCGGAGGCATCAGGGGACATTCCAGAATGGAGTTGATTTTCCGGGACGGTAGCGTATATTCATGTGCGTTATCGGCTGCATCCCCCTGAAAAGAAGGAGAGAGCTTTTCAGGATCAATGGATCAAGCTGGTTTTCATAGGTAGTAAGTTGGAGCGGCCACGGGAGCAGTCCTGTGGCCGCTTTGCCTTATTCAGGGAAGAGGGCGCCCATTGGCTTGAAGAAGGAAGCGGAAGGAAGAAAGAAACAAAATTCTTTCCATGTCTGCTTTGGGCTTTACCGCGAGCCGATGAAAGCGTATGTAGTCCATGCCGATCAGGTTCGGGTGGTCGCTGTTCCGGTCTCCGGACCGAGAGGAAAGTCCGGACATCACAAGGCAGCGTGTCCCGTGAAAGCGGGAGACGGGAATCTCCCAAGGGTTCCCGGACGGAAAGTGCCACAGAAAAACAAACCGCCCGGATGGGGTTCTCCTCATGCCGGGCAAGGGTGAAAGGGGAGGTAAGAGCTCACCGCTCCGAGGGTGACCAAGGAGGCATGGTAAACCCCGCGCGATGCAAGACAAACAGGGGAAGGGTCGCCTGCCCGCCGGATCCCCGGGTATTAGTCGCATCCGTTTCGTGAAAGCGAACGGGCGCGCGGAACGTCTGACCGCGGTCCGCGTGAGAAAAATGACCGCACAGCCGGCTCTGTCCGGCGGACAAAATCTGGCTTACAGAACCTGGTCGGCTCCTGCTTTTTTACCATGCCGTTTTCCTTCCCTCTTTTCGGGGAAGAGAAACATCCGGGGAATTTGTCCCGTTCCGGGGGCTCTTTGGGGTTGCATGGGCGTTTTAAATGTGTAGAATCCGTCACCTAATTGCAACCCACTATGGAGAAGCTTGTCGTACATGGAGGTTTTACGCTGAGGGGAGCCGTCAATATCAGCGGGTCCAAAATGCCTCCCTGCCTATTTTGGCCGCATCCCCTGCTGACGGATGAGCCTGTAGTGGTGCGCCGGGTTCCGGATGTTTCCGATACCAATTTCATGGTTCAGATCATGGGCCAGCTGGGAGCCTCCGTGGAACGGTCCAGCGGCAATGTGCGCGTGGAAGCCAGGAGTCTGCATTCCGAAGCCGCTTATGAACAGGTACGCAAGATGCGCGCCTCCATCTGCCTGATGGGGCCCTTGATGGCCCGCATGCAGCGGTGCGTGATTCCCCTGCCGGGCGGCTGTGTGATTGGCGACCGTCCTGTGGATCTGCATATCAGGGCCATCCAGGCATTGGGGGCACAGGTGCAGATTGAGCGCGGCAACCTGATTATTGAAGCTCCCAGGGGGGTTGAAAGGAGCCACGGTGGATTTGAGCGGCGACCACGGCCCCACCGTTCTGGGAACGGACAACCTGATGATGGCCGCCGTATTGGCGGAAGGCACCACCGTTATTGAATCCGCAGCCTCCGAACCGGAAGTGGTGGATCTGGCGAACTTTTTAATCAAGATGGGCGCCAATATTCAAGGTGCGGGAACGCGCCGGATCGTCATTGAGGGAGTGGAAAAGCTCCGTGGCTGCAACCATACCGTTATCCCGGACCGCATTGAGGCCGGCACCTTTATGGTGGCGGCGGCCATGATGGGGGATGGCGTGACCCTGCGGCGCGTGTGTGAGGAACACATGACTGTGGTGACGGATTTGCTCGGAAGTGCGGCCACCACGTGGAATTCAACGAGCGGGGGATACGGTCACCATCATTGCCGGAAAACGCCCAAATGCGGAGAAATCAAGACTGCCCGTATCCCGGCTACCCCACGGACATGCAGGCCCAGATGACGGCTCTCTTCGCCACCACGCCGGGCATCTCCGTGGTGAAGGATACTATTTTCCCGCAGCGTTTCATGCACTGCTCGAACTCAAGCGCATGGGGGCGGACATCAAGGTGGATAACGGCACCGCCGTCATTTCGGAGTGGAAACGCTCAGCGGCGCCCCGTCATGGCCTCCGACCTGCGGGCCTCCGCCGCCCTGGTGCTGGCAGCCCTGAAGGCGGAAGGCACTACGGAAATCCACCGCCTGTACCATATTGACCGAGGCTATGAAATGATTGACGAAAAACTCCCTGGCCATCGGCGCTGCAGTAGAAAGGCTGCCGGATGACGACAATTAACGCCGTTTTAGGTCCTGATTTTCCTTCATACCGCATTTTTTCTTTACTGTCAGGGGCTCCATATGCTATTCACCGAAGTCCTATGAACAAGGCTCAACTGATCGAACTGATTCAAAGCAAGCTGGGTGCTGATACGACCAAAGAAGCACGCTGAAGAAGCTCTGGCCGCTGTACTGGAATCCATCAAGGAAGGCGTGAAGGAATCCGGCAAGGTGCAGATCATTGGCTTTGGTACTTTTGCTACCAAGACCCGTGAAGCCCGTACCGGCCGCAACCCGAAGACCGGCAACACGATCAATATTCCCGCCTCCAAGACGGTTGCTTTCAAGGCATCTTCCGCCTTGAAGGACTAAGACGGCAACTCCTTCTCAAGGGAGTACTTTTCTTTCAGCACCCCCGTCCTTTGAGGACAGGGGTGTTTTATGTCCCGCTGCGGATGCCCACGGCTTGACCGGATGAACGCCGCCGTCTAGAATGCCGCCATGTCCAGCAGTTTTGGTCAGGTGTTCAGGAATTTCTACCTGGGGTGAATCCCATGGAACTGGGGTAGGCGTGGTGATTGATGGTTGCCCGTCCCTCGTCCCGGTGACGGAAGAAGACATTCAGCGGGAGCTGGACCGGCGCAGGCCGGGACAAAGCGACATCGTAACCCCCCCCGCAGGGGAGGAAGACCGCGCGGAAATCCTTTCCGGAGTGCTGGACGGCAAAACCCTGGGAACGCCTATCGCCATCAGTGTTCGGAACAAGGATCACCGCTCTTCCGCCTATGACGAGATGGCCAGCACGTACCGGCCTTCCCATGCGGACTACACATACGACGCTAAATACGGTATTCGCGCCTGGGCAGGGGGGGCCGGGCCTCCGCACGGGAAACCATCGGCCGCGTCGCAGCCGGAGCCGTGGCCAGGGCTGTACTGAAGCAGGCTTTTCCCGACATGGAGGTCATAGCCTGGGTGGATCAGGTTCACCATGTGAAAGCTTCCGTGGACTGGGAGGCCGTGACGGCTTCCGTTATTGAAAGCAACATCGTCCGTACGGCGGATTCCTCCGCTGCGGAAGCCATGATCGCTGCCATCAAGGAAGCTCGTGACTCCGGAAACTCCTTGGGCGGCGTGGTCAAATGCGTGGTGCGCGGCTGCCCTCCCGGGCTGGGTGACCCGGTCTTTGACAAGCTGGACGCTACGCTAGCCCACGCCATGATGAGCATTCCCGCCACCAAGGCTTTCGCCGTGGGTTCCGGTTTTGAAGCGGCGGGCATGACCGGTCTGGAACATAATGACCCTTTTTACATGCAGGGCCGCCGGGTGCGTACCGCCACCAACCACTCCGGCGGTATTCGGGGAGGCATCTCCAACAGGGAGGACATTCTGATGCGCATCGGCTTCAAGCCTACGGCCACCTTTGATGATTGACCAGCAGACGGTCAACAGGGACGGGAGGATGCCCGGCTCAAGGGCAGGGGACGGCATGATGCCTGCGTACTGCCGCGCGCCGTGCCCATTGTGGAGGCCATGGCCTGGCTCTGCCTGTGCGACCACTACCTGCGCCAACGCTGCCAGAGGGCTTTGTAACAACCGGTTTCACGGCTTCTTTTCCCTCACTCATGGATTCCTCCCTCACATTTTACCTGGTTCTGGGCGCATTGCTGCTGGGTTTCATCGTGCTCGGCATGCTGAAGGGGATGATTAAGATGCTCCTGTTCGGTGCGGCAGTGCTCTCTTCCGTAGCCGCTTACTTCTGGCTATCCAAATACGGTTTCACCTACCTCTCTTTCATCACCAGCGATCCTCGGGAATGGATGGTCACTGTGCTGTCCGTCGGAGGCGCGGCGGCGGTCTTCTTTGTCTTTATGCACGGTCTCTTCTGGTTCAGCGACGTCTTCTCCTGGGGACGGCGCATGGGCTTCGGCGGGACCAAGGGAATCGTCACGACGGTACTGATGGCGGCAGTCGTATGCTGGGTGGGAGTCATGTGCATCTTCTTTTACGGCTCCATGGCGGAAATGACCCGCGCCCGAGAACTGGCCCTGTACCACATGGACCCCAACCGCACCATTTCCCTCCCTGCCATTTATTCCATCAAAAAGTCCATCATGGACAACCCCCACCTGAGCTGGCTGGAAAAAATATCTCCGGAGCATGATCCGGAACGGCTTCCCTGGCAAAATGATCGCCTACCTGGTGACGCTCAGTCCGGAGCTCTCCGACCAGCGGCGCACCCAGCTGGACTGCTATATGCCCCGTTCCCGCATTACCAGCCGCGTGCTAAGCCTGAAAAGCCTGAGCGAAGACCCCGCCATCCGTCTTCTGGTGCAGAAGGGGGATATGCAGGGCTTATACAATGACGTCAAGCTGACCCGCTTTCTGGAAGACCACGATGTCCGTTCCGTCCTGTCCCAACTGGATGTTGATCGTGTGCTGGGCTTTGTCACGGAAATTCGCCGGACGGCCCCAGCCGGAAATGAATACATTCCCGAAGCCACGCCAATTGAGTGATAAACGCGGATTTTTGTTCCGCCGTAGTGGATTCGTTCCTTTTATCCGCCTTTAATTCAAGAAAAATCAGGGAATTATCCCCCCTTGCGCCCGAACCGGAAAAAGAGAGTTCCTGCTTTTTAGGAAAAAGTGCTTCCTCCAGGCGTTCGTCCCGGAAGAAGTGCTCTTTTGAAGATAAGATGACTGAAATCTTGAAAAAACATCAGGAGAGTTTTTCCGCGATGGCATCCACCCATTCCGGGAAGGTGTCATCATGGTCTCCATTGGAAAGCACTACCGGCAGAAGCCTTTGCGCTTTCAAACGTTCCAGGAAGGAATCGAAGTCCTTGCCAGCCTGGCAGAAGTTTTCATAAAATTCATCTCCAAGGGCAAAAACGGCGTAGCTTACCTCGGACAAATCTTCCGAAGAGTCCTTCAATTCCTGATGGAGGGTCTCTGCGTTGGTGGGAGGTTCTCCGTCCCCCACGTACTGGTGATGACCAGCAGCGTTCCCGCATTCTTCAACTGTTCCACCGTCATACCTTCCATGTCAACCACCTTTGCCTGATGGCCGAGCTTGGTCAATTTTGCCCGCGCGTCCTGGGCCAGACTCTCCGAATTGCCGGTTTCCGTTCCGTAGATAATAGTGATTTCCATGCGTTCTGATTATTGGTTCGACAACGAAAGTTAGATTGAACTAATTAAACAGGCAAGACAAAACAGCGGAACGACGGTTGAATTTTTCTTCCTTGTTCATCCTTCCGGGTAACTGGTTTTCCGGAAAAATTCTCCGATGCCATACTACTCTCGTTTGATTATCAAAGTATTCGGATGCTGTGGAAAGGTGAAGCACCAGCCGAAAAGACGCGCAAAACGGTAGTATAATCCCTTGCGGCAGGAATTTTGGCTGGTCATGATATCGTAAAAAGCCAGGTCAATCTGGCTTCTGGAAATAGGGGCTCCATTCATTTTGGCGTGCAGCATGGCGTCGTGGAACAGGGAAGGGAGGAGCATATCCGGAGGTGGACCCCAGGTGACGCCGTCCCAGCCATAGCCGGGAGTAATGCTGAAACGACCGCCCTCCGCCTGCATGCGTATGGATGGGTCATACACGCTGACGGCTGTCCAGCGGCCAAAATCCGCCTTTTTTCTTCCGCTGGTCCAGCTGATGGCGTTTTTAGTGATGTAGAAAAGGCTTGTCTTCATAGAGGGTTCCTTCATACCAGCCTGCCACGGGTTCCGGAGCCGCGGCTGGCGTGGAGCAGGATTTCAGAAACATGGCTGCACATATTGTTGTGAACAATATGTAAATACAATGTGAATAAGAAATAAAGGGCATGAGGGGACGGAGCGTTATCCGGATAGTTGTTTCTTATTGGATTTCCAGCACGATGATTTCCGGAGGGCAGCAGAAGCGCAGGGGAAGAACGCTGCATCCCAAACCTCGGGTAATGAGGAAGGGAGTTCCGTTCAGCTGGGACCAGGGATAGGAAAATTTGACCTTCTCGTGAGATGTTTGCCAGGGCCCTGCCTCCGGGAAGGCATATCTGGCCTCCGTGGGTATGCGCGCTGATGACGAGGTCCGCCGTGCCGGGGAGCCAGCAGAGGAAAAATGTCGGGTACATGTGAAAGAAGGATATGCGGAATATCCGGGGAAAAACGCAGAGGCAATTCCTCCGGCCTGATTCTCAGGTGGTAGTCGTCCCTGACGGAAGAGAGCTGCAGCTCACGGCCTCCGGGAAGGTGCAGCAGCAGGGGAATCATTCCACATGGGCAGGATGCCCAGCCCGGAAAACATGTTGCGCCATAAGTTCCAGCCGTAATACTGGTCATGGTTGCCCTGCACGGCAAAAATGCCGAGAGGGGCTTTCAACATCTTGAAATATTCCCGGGCCGTCTCCGGGGCCATGCTGCTCTCCCTCGTGTGGCCGTTGGCATAATCCTCCAGCAGGAAAATCATATCCGGCCGAGCTTCCATGATTGTTTCCATGTACTTGTGTGCCAGATCGCCTCCGTTCGGACGCAGATGGAAATCCCCGGCAATCGCGATGCGGAGGGGAGGGCCTTCTTTTCTCTTCCACTGAGGCATCTCCATCGCAGCCGTGACGGTTTCCACACGCCTGGGTTCCACCTGCCATGCCCACATGAATAAGGAGAAGCCAATCATCAATATTGGGACAAAGATGATTGCCAATTTGTTGAGAAAGGGTCGGCGTGGTCGTGACTTCATGCAGGGCAGGGCTCCTGACTGATTATGAGGCCTTTTAACCGATTTTCAATCATTCGTGTTTTGCTAATCGGGAATTTGCTGGTATGATCCGTCCCGCTCAAGGTAGGGCTGTCCGATGACTGCAGCTCTATCTTCATATTAACATCCTAATACCATGCAGTTTACACACGAAATCGAACAAATGTGTTGCGTCAAGAAAGGCTGCAACCATGGTCCGGCCCCTATCCCGCAGGAAGGCAACTGGACGCAATCCAGGGAAATCACGGATATTTCCGGCCTGACCCACGGCGTGGGCTGGTGCGCTCCCAGCAGGGCACCTGCAAACTGACGCTGAATGTCAAAAACGGCATCATTGAAGAAGCACTCGTGGAAACCAGCGGCTGCTCCGGCATGACCCATTCCGCAGCCATGGCTGCGGAAATCCTGCCCGGCAAGACCGTATTGGAAGCAATGAACACGGACCTCGTGTGCGACGCCATCAACACCGCCATGCGCGAACTGTTCCTGCAGATCGTGTACGGCCGCACCCAGAGCGCTTTTTTCTGAAGGAGGCCTTCCCATCGGCGCCGGTCTTGAAGACCTCGGCAAGGGGCTTCGCTCCCAGATTGGCACCCTGTACGGCACCCGAGCCAAGGGCCCCCGCTATTTGGAAATGGCTGAAGGCTACATTACCAAGCTTGCCCTGGATGAAGACGGTGAAATCATCGGCTACGAGTTTGTGCGCATGGGGCCGATGATGGAAATGATCAAGAAGGGCGTGGACGCCAACGAAGCCGTCGCCAAATGCACGGGCAACTACGGTCGTTTCGACGAGGCAGCCAAGTACATTGATCCTCGTCACGAATGAGATTGAATTAAAAAGAGTATCTTAACTTCAAGCACTATTACTATTATGCCTCTTTTCGAATCCTACGACCGCCGCATCAAGCAGATCAATGAAGCCCTGGCCAAATACGGCATCGGCTCCATTGAAGAAGCGGAACAACTCTGCCTTTCCAAGGAATCAACCCCCGTGAAATTGTGAACGGCATTCAGCCCATCGCGTTTGAAAACGCCGGCTGGGCCTATGTGGTGGGAGCCGCCATCGCCATCAAGAAGGGCTGCACGAAAGCCGCCGACGCTGCTGAAGCCATCGGAGAAGGCCTTCAGTCCTTCTGCATTCCCGGCTCCGTTGCGGATGAACGCAAGGTGGGTCTTGGCCACGGCAATCTGGCCGCCATGTTCCTGCGCGATGAAACGGAATGCTTCTGCTTCCTGGCCGGTCACGAATCCTTTGCCGCCGCAGAAGGCGCTATCGGTATTGCCAAGTCCGCCAACCGCGTCCGCAAGCAGGATCTCCGCGTCTGCCTGAACGGCCTCGGCAAAGGATGCCGCGTACATCATCTCCCGCATCAACGGGTTTACATATGTGCAAACCAAGTTCGACTATGCCACAGGCAAGCTGAACATCATCCAGGAGAAAGCTTTCTCCAAAGGGCCCCAAAGCCGCCGTGCGCGTGTATGGCTGCGATGATGTGCGCGAAGGCGTGGCTGTCATGTGGAATGAAGGCGTGGACGTTTCCATTACCGGAAACTCCACCAACCCCACCCGCTTCCAGCACCCGGTGGCCGGCACCTACAAGAAGGAATGCAATGAGAAGGGCAAAGAAGTACTTCTCCGTGGCTTCCGGCGGCGGCACGGGCCGTACCCTGCACCCGGACAACATGGCGGCCGGTCCCGCCTCCTACGGCATGACTGACACCATGGGCCGCATGCACTCCGATGCCCAGTTCGCCGGTTCTTCCTCCGTGCCCGCCCATGTGGAAATGATGGGCCTCATCGGCATGGGCAATAACCCGATGGTTGGCGCTTCCGTAGCGGTGGCCGTGGCTGTTGAAGAAGCCGCCAAGCAGAACGCCTGAGCGAGCAGCTGATCAAAAAAACCGCAGAGCCGCTTTCCCTAATCGGGAAAGCGGCTCTTTTTAGCAATTGAAAGAAAAAGGGGGATGTCCCCATTTCCGGCCCCCTCTTCCTGCCCTTGTATCCGCATCAGCTTCCGATACGGAATCTTCCATCCCGGTCCGCCCGGGGAGGAAGTCCGCGCGAAGGAACGGATCTTCTGGAAACGGATTCCCTGGCTGGCAGAGGACGGCTTGACGGAGCGGATTTCCGGGCGGGAGGCAGAAGCGGGAACAACCGTTTTTCCCGGTTGCGTGCCGTGGGAGGAAGGGAGAACAGGAACGGTTCCGACAACCGTTTTTTGCCGTTCATGGGCCTTATAGGCGCGTTGCAGGGTAAAATCCCGCTGTTCTCCCGGTCTCAGGGAATAATCCGCCTTTTGGGAGCTCAGGCTTTTTGCGCCAGAGGTTCCACGCGCCGCTGCAGCTGTGCGGCGGCATCCAGTTTGCCTGCCACCCATTCCGGATTCCATTCCGGCTCGGATATTTTCAGGGACTGAAGCAACTGCGCCGCTTTTTTGCCGCTTTCCAGGGCTGCCTTATAATCCCCCTCCTTCTCCTGCCGTGCCGCGCGCGTCAGGGGAAAGGTTGGCTTCGTAAAAAGTGTCTCCGGGATTGCCAAAGGCCGTTGTAGCCGCCAGGAACATGCAGAGCAGGGAACAGGGTAGAAACTTCCTTTTCATGATTGTTGGCACGATAACATGATTCCTCGTTTTGGAAAGTCCTTTCTTCCGGCATGTTTTGCGCAGGGCCGGACTCCGTTTCCCTTTGCGGATAGAGGAAAGGTTCTCCATCCCGCACCCCGGAGCAACTTGACGGAAAGTCCGGAGTGCCGTATGCTGGGCGGGACCTGCTATATGACCCGGAACGAGCCATCATCCCTTCCAGCTCCGCAGATGGAGGAAGATCCCAGATTCCTGACGGAACAAATTGTAACCTATTTGGGCAATAAGCGTTCCCTGCTTCATTTTCTGGGGACAGGACTGGAACAGGTGAAAAAACGCCTGGGTAAGGAAAGGCTGAAAGCAGGGGATCTTTTTCCGGCAGCGGCATTGTGGCGCGTTTTCTGAAACAGCATTCGGAAGAGTTGATCGTCAATGATCTGGAGGAATACAGCCGGGTCGTCAATACCTGTTACCTGAGCAACGCGGAGGAAGTGGAAAATCTGGAGCTGGACAGGCATTACAGACGCCTGCTGCGGTATATGGAAACGCATGAATCCCCAGGCTTCATCACGGAACTGTACGCTCCCAGAAATCCGGACTGCATCACGGCGGATGACCGCGTTTTCTATACGCGCCGCAACGCCGTGTACCTGGATACGGCGCGGCAGACCATCAATTTGCTTCCGGCAGAAATCAGGCCCTATTTTATCGCTCCTCTACTGGCGGAAGCTTCCGTCCACACAAACACGTCCGGCGTATTCAAAGGCTTTTACAAAGACAGAAACGGAATCGGCAAATTCGGGGAACGGGGGCAACGCCCTTTCCCGCATTCTGGGCGACATTTCGCTGCCGTTTCCCGTGTTTTCCCGGTTTGACTGCCGGTATTCCATCCATTGCCGCGATGCCAATGAACTGGCTGCCGAGCTTCCGGAAATGGATGTGGTGTACCTGGACCCTCCCTATAACCAGCATCCGTACGGTTCCAATTATTTCATGCTGAATTTGCTGTCTTCTTATGAAAAGCCGGAGGAAACCAGCCGAGTTTCCGGCATTCCCGCAGATTGGAAACGTTCCACGTACAATAGCCGCCAGCATGCTCCGGAGGCCCTGTTCCGGCTGCTGGAGGATTGCCCGGCAAGCTTATTCTGCTTTCCTACAGCTCGGAGGATTCATCAACTATGAGGAAATGACCGGTTTCCTTGGACGCCTGGGCCGTACCGTTACGCTGGAAACGCCGTATGCCGCGTTCCGGGGCAGCCGGAATTTTCAGAAACCGTCCTCAGAACGTGACGGAATTCCTGTTCCTGGTGGAACGGTTTTAACAGATGACAGGAAAGGCAAGCCTCCATGCAAACTCATTTGGAACGCTTCATCCGTTTTCTGGCCGCGGAGAAAGGCTTGAGCACCGCCTATCAGCTTTCCGTGAGACAGACTCTGGAGGAATTTGCCCGGTTTCTGGAAATGGAAAATACCGGCCTTGCCCAAACGGGCATCGACACGCTTTCGGCATTTCTGCGGCATTTGCAGGACCGGGGCATGGCCCGCAGCTCCATGCGGGTGGAAATGGTGCATCTGCGTATTTTTTTCCGGTGGCTGGCCGGAACGGGAATACTGGAAAAAGACCCTTCCGTATTTCTGGAAATGCCCCGGCAGGGGTTGTCGCTTCCTCATGTGCTGGATCAGAAAACCGTCTCAAATTTGCTTGAAAGCATTGACATTCAAGATATTCCTTTAGGATGTAGAGACAGGGCGCTCCTGGAGATGATTTACGCCTGCGGGATGCGTGTTAGCGAAATAATCAATTGCAAATTAGAGAGTTTTGATAGAGATGAAGCTTTTGTCCGCGTGCTGGGGAAGGGGATAAAACCCGGCTGGTGCCCGTAGGGAGATCCGCTTTGAACGCTTTGCAAATGTATTTGGAAAAAGGAAGACCCAAACTGGTCAGGACAGTGACGAAAAGTCATATCTTTCTGACAATGCGCGGTCGACCGTTGACGAGGGAGCGGGTTCGCTCAAATTCTCCGGGAACGTGCCAGAGCCGCAGGACTGGAACAGCATGTTTTTCCCGCATATCCTGCGCCATTCCTTCGCCACGCATCTTCTGGAAAACGGAGCGGATCTGCGCATTATTCAGGAGATGCTGGGTCATGCCGATATTTCAACCACCCAGATCTATACGCATTTGGAGCAGCAGCGGCTGAACTCGATTCATCACCGCTTTCATCCCAGAGGATAGGAACGCTAATTCATCATTCATTCCCATGCCGCGTTTTTTCACATCCTCCCAATCATATCATAATCATTTAAATATTAATGCCCGGAGAATTATTCTACCGGAATTGTATTTGGCATTACATATATTATGCGAAGTATAGTTTAGGCAGCATTCTCCCATTCTCATTGGACGGAAAACGCGCTCTGTCACTTGACAAATATGCAAGCATTTCATAGCTTCATTAAATGAGTGGCCCTTGCCTTGTCCGTACCCGTTGCCATTTTCATCCTTTTTTCATCTTTTCCCTTCTTCATGCCGAAGATGAGGAATTTTCCGATATCATGGAACTGGTATCGGAAACGGAGAACTGTTCCGCCAAACTGGCCCGTGACAAAACGCGACGGAAGAACAGAAGAAGGAAGACAGAAAGCGCAGGAAAATCGGCATTGGAGAAACGGTCACCGTTACCCTGAACTGTAAAAAACCGTTTTTACTGGAACCGAAGGATCAAATCCAATGGAAAGTGATTGAGGGAAAAGAGTTGCTTGAAGGCGGTCTGAGAAAAATCCCCAATAGTTATCACTCGGTAACATTTCAAATAAATCCTTGCGCCAGTAAAGAACAAATTCAGCAGTCCGGAGGAAAGTAGCCATTGAAGTGGAAACAGAACAGGAACAGCCCTCCCCCGCCCTATTGAATTTGACGTGGTTTTCCCTGAACATCTTACTGCGGAACATGAAACTTTGGGCGGGATGGTTAAAGGCGTTCCTGCGGCAGATATGGGATTTCAAGGGATGGAGATTCTGCACATGGAGTTTCCGCCCAGCTTCTCGTCTCCATCCATCCCTGGACGTCTGTTTTGACGGGGTCTATGTAATTGAAAAAGACAAAGGCTATGCAGGAGCTGCCGGAAGCCTGGCTCAGACTCATTCGGCGGACAGCATCTGGCGTGTAGGTATCGACAATCGTTTTGACCAGCACGACAATATCGGCATAAAATCCGGGAAAAACGGGGACATGCAGTGGGATGAGATTCAAAGTTATGACGCTGACGGAAATCCTGTCTATAAACATTCGTATCCCAACGCATTCACATGGAATTGCCTGTTCAGAACATACCAGTTTATGGGGAATAAAGAGGGGATATCCGATATCTCCACTGTCTTTCAGAGGTTTTATATAGAGAACAGAGGCAATGGCCTGTTTTACGCCAGAATCCGGGAAAAATTTTCTGGTTGATCCCGAAAAAAAAGGATGAATGTTCCGTCGAACGCACTACCGGCGGCAGCCATATTTTTAAACCCTGATATAATATAAATATGATGATAAAATCTCGGAAGAACTGTTTTCTGACTTGTTTTGCCGCCATAACGCTGTTTGCTGTCTTTTTTTCTGTGACAGCCTTGCCAACGTTCGGCTCTATCCCGACAGATTCGCAGGAATTGACATTCCATGCAGATCCTGTGCTGAAAGAACTTAAATTCTTGCTAAAACAGGGAGATCTGGTAAAGTTTTACCAAACAGCCCACACCCATATGGGGCAGCTTGAGTGGAGAGACATCAGAGGGGAGTTTCCCGGATAAGCTGGATCGGTTATTGCTGATCGCCCGGCTAGCTTCCGCAGCCCCCTGTTTAAAGAAAACGAGAGCACGCCGTTCGAACAAATGACGCAGGATTTCGATTCGGCAGGAGATATTCGTCTCAAGGGGAAAGTTATGGTAGATCTGGTCATCATTTCCAAAATCAATCTTAGGCAACAATGCTCTGCCGTGAGAAAGAAAGAAGTGGGGCAGCTTTGCTCCATTTACGCGGCAACGATGCTGAAGATGATGAAAGAATCCTACATTCCTGATTTCGAGGGCTGGAAGAAGGAAACCATGGAAAGAAAAACGGCGGCCTGGAAAAGAGTGTTTGACGCCAAATGGGAGTCTTTCCTGAAAGAAAGAAACGAGAGAGAGGAGGAGCGAGCCAGGAAGGAGCTATCCATACCCTTCAAACAGAGAATGAGAATGAGACAGCAAACAACGGAAGAGGAAAAGAAAAAAGGATCGGGAATTGCGGAACAGGACGACGCCTATATGCTGGAGGCTCGAAAGGAATGGGACAAAAAAAGGAACCTGTCCAACATTCTGGGGTCCATGGGAGGAAGGAACTCCAGAATCAGATCATTCCTCAAAGATGGAGGAGGAGGTTTATTACAGAATTTTATTGGACAACTACCCCGGCAAAGCCACCGAAGTGTTTAAATACCTGAAGCTGGCGGGATATGAGGAAGGAGAAATGATGGAGTTGGTTGATCGGGAGGAGGGAAAACCGAAGAAACGGAATTTTTGTATCAAAGCCCGTTGGGAAGAAAGTTCCTTAAAGAGAAGAAACAAAAGAAATAATTCCTGCCAGAGCGCGGAATCATGATATTTTTAGTTTGCAAGGGTATTTTTATCTTTTGAGATTCCTTCTCTCTTGCCAGATCACCTTTCATCCTTCATAATAAAAAAGCATGAATACTTTCGTTTCTCTTTGCCTGGTCGGGAGCCTCAGCCTGGGTTCCTTTTGTTATGCTCAGTACATGGATAACGATGCCAAGAAGAAGGTAATCAAAGATTTGGATAATCTGCTCGCTCTGAACAGGTCTGCGGAAACCAAAGTGATCAATGCCGCTATCAGCAAACTGAATTCGCCGGCAGGGATCCCGGCGCCGCATATGACCTGCTGATCCAGTCCAAGAAATTTCTGATGGAAACAGAAAAGGAAAAGGACAGGAGCCAGGGAAAGAGCGCCAAAATCGCCTCCAATTCCATGAAGGACTGGATGGACCGTGAAGCGAAGAAGTACCAGGATAAAAATGCCCGTAAAGGATTAATGCTTCAATATCAATGGGGTGTTCTCGTCCTCAAGGCGCGCCTTAAGGAAAATTTAATGAACGCCACTTCCCATTCCTCCGGCGGAACAGCGGAGGAAATCCTGGATGTTACGGAGTTCCAGAAGCCGGCCATGGATTTGCTGAATGCCTACCTGTCCGCCTGCTCAGACCCTGATTTTATCGACCCTTCCTCTTCCAAAAATAATAATGGAGCGGCCGGAAGAGCCGGCGCCCGTATTGCGGAACAATCCGTCCTGAATACGGAAGTGGGTGAGGCCCTGGGCATCAGCAGCATGTCTTCAAGGCTTTCCCGGATTCCATGAAGAACCGGGATGAGATTTTTTGACAAGCTGTTCTTTACCGGATACCGGAAGACCCGCAACCTTCCCGCCCTCAGGCAGGCGTGGAACAAGAGAATTTCCATGGAAGTGGCTCTGGGAAAAATCAGCCATGCCATTTCTTCCGGAAAGAAGTCCGGCATGCAGGGCCGCATCGCCAATGCGTCCGAAGACGAATTTGATGAGCAGGGAGCCGCCGTTCTGGATCGTTTGCGCTGGCGCTGCGAACTGGATTGCTTCGACTTGGGAGACCAGGCAAACGCTACGCGGAATATGATGGCGCTCATCCGGACGACGGTGGATCCCGTGCGCCGGGAACAGGGTATCCGCACCCTCCGGGATAAACTGGTTCAGAGCATGAAGAGCATGATTGATTCTCGGAAGAAGGGAGCATGGCTGACGGTTCCGCTTCATCCCTGCTCCACGCCCTGCCGTGCGCGCGCCCAAAAGGAAGACGCCCTCCACCACGATCACGACCAGTCGTGAAATGGATGATCCCGGTGCCATTGGAACGGATGTGCCGTCACCGCCCAAACCGGATCCAACCCGGAGCGACGATTTTTTGAAGACGTTTAACGTTCTTCAGACAAAGATGCTGCCCGAACGGCGGTTTCCCTGTTCATGGAATGCACAGAGCATCCTTGACGTCCGGAACCGCCGTTTTTATACAGTAAGGGCATGTATCAGCCATTTCAATTTTTCATGCCCGCGCAAATCTTCTTCGGCGCGGGTTCTTTGGACGATCTTGGTTCCGCTCCCCTGCCCGGCACCAAGGCCCTGATCGTCATCGGTGGCACGTCCGTCAAACGCCTCGGATATCTGGACCGCGTGCAGGCTCTTCTGAAAAAACAGGGAGTGGAAAGCGTCGTTTTCGACAAAGTGCAGCCCAACCCCGTGGTGGAGCATGTGATGGAAGCCGCCTCCTGGCCAGGGAAACGGGTGTGATTTCGTCATCGGCCTGGGCGGGGCAGCAGCATGGATTCCGCCAAGAGCATCGCCGTGATGGCAGCCAATCCGGGAACTACTGGGATTACATCCAGGGCGGTTCCGGCAAGGGGCTTCCCATTCCCAACAAACCTCTTCCCATCGTCTGCATTACCACTACGGCGGGAACCGGAACGGAGGCGGATCCGTGGACCGTCATTACAAAGGAGGACACGCAGGAAAAATCGGTTTCGGTTACAGGGGTACTTTCCCCACCATGTCTATCGTCGATCCGGGTTGATGCTTTCCGTACCTCCCAAATTAACGGCATACCAGGGATTTGACGCCCTGTTTCATGCCGTGGAGGGATATATGGCCACAATCGCCTCCCATGGGGGACATGTTCGCGCTCAGGCCATTGAATACATTGCCAAATATCTTCCGCGCGCCGTGAATAACGGGGATGACCTGGAGGCGCGCGCCTATGTGGCTCTGGCCAATACCTATTCCGGATTTGTGGAAACCATTTCCTGCTGTACGTCGGAACATTCCATTGAACATGCCCTCAGCGCCTTCCATCCTTCCCTGCCCCACGGCGCGGGGTTAATCATGATTTCCTGGGCCTACCATGAAGCCTACGCGCCCTCCTGCCCGGAACGTTACGCAAGAGTTGCCGCGGCCATGGGGCAGGAGGCCTCGGTGGACGGGTTCCTGAACGGCTTGAACAAACTGAAGGAAGCCTGCGGCGTGGACAAGCTGAAGATGTCCGAGTTCGGCATTACCCCGGATTTATTTGACGAATACGCTAAAACGGCTTTTTTCCACCATGGGCAACCTGTTTGAGCTGGACCGTTGCAAATTGACTCCGGCGGACGTGGTTAGCATCCTGGAAAAATCCTATTCCTAGGAACAAGCCGTCGAGGAAACGCAGGCCGGGCGGGCAGCTTTCTTGTATGGCAGCCCGTCCGGCAAAAGATTGTTGTCGTTCTGATGCGTTCAGGAATGCCAGCCATTTCCGTCATGCCGGGGCATTCCCTATAGAGAAGGAGCATGGTTCGGTTGGCTGTCCATTTTCTATTTCAGCAGTTCCCCTGTAACACAGCGCGGCTGGACATGTGTCGCGCCGGGGTTGCCATGTTGTTCCCTTATCGGGCGGCCAGATAGCCCAGGCCAATGGCAAGGAGCCCCCGGCAAAGCTGATGAGAGTGTAAAGGAAGAAGGCGGAGAAGTTCCCTTCCTTCAACAACAGGAAGGATTCATTCATCAGCGTGGAAAGGTGGTGAAACCGCCGCACAGGCCTGCGGTAAGAAAGAGCCGCGTTTCCGTATGCGGCAGGTTCGGTCGAACAAACCGTAGAGGGCGCCCAGGATAAAACATCCCAGCAGGTTGACAGCAGCCGTACCCCAGGGGAACGAACTTGCCGAATTGACCTGGACGAAACGGGACAGCAGGAAACGCAATATGCCGCCCGCAAAGCTTCCCAGACCCACCATCATCAGCATTTTTATCATAGCGGCTTTTCTACGTTTGAATAGAAAATAAAGTTCCGGAGCAATCCCGAAATCTTCCGGGAAAAAAAGAACTGCCGGCTACGTTCCTGAAAACTGGTCTGGAAACATCCGTGCCTCCTGGTGAAGCCCTTTAACTGGAAACAGACTTCTGCGGAAGCTGTCGGCCAGTATGCCGGCAGAACCCATTTCCTTTAACGCGTGCGGATAAAATACCCTGTTTTTTCCATATCGCCAGCCTTTTTGTTCTTGATTGCAGGGTAAAACCGTATTTCCCTTTTTTTCCATGTCCCAGCCCCTTCTCGTTACCGGAACCATCGGAATTGATACCATCCTTACTCCCAGCGGCAGGGCGGACGGCGTTCTGGGCGGTTCCGTCTCCTTTGCGGCCGTGGCTGCCCTTTTTGTTTGCCGACCGCGTGGATGCTGTCAGCATCATCGGGGAGGATTTTCCCGCCCATTATGAAGCGGGCCCTTGAGGCCAAAGGGTTGTGCATGAAAGGAGTAGAACGCAAGAAGGGCCTTCTTTCTCCTGGACCGGGGAATATTTTGACAATATGAACAAGCGGAGGACCGTTTGTGCCAATGATGCCGTGATGCTGGAATGGAATATGCACGTTCCGGAGCCTTTGAGGAACCATCGGTGCTGGTTTGCTGCTGCATGGTTCCGGCCCAGCAGCTCAAGTGCATGGAACAATGTCCGGACGCGGCGCTGGTGCTTTCCGATTCCATGGACAAGTGGCTGCGCCGCCAGCCGGAATTGCTGGATGCCGTGATCAGCCGTTCCCATATCACCATGATGAATGAGGATGAGGCGAAGGAATATGCCCAGGCGTCCACCGTCCTGGAAGCCGGGGAATTCCTGCTTTCCAAAGGCGCCGCGTACGCAGTGGTGAAACAGGGGAATACGGCGCCACGCTTCTGGGCCGGGATGTCGGCGGGAATCTCCGGATGTTCCGTTGTCCCGCCTATCCTCTGAAAACGCTGGTGGACCCCACCGGCGCGGGGGATACGTTCCTGGGGGCTCTGGCCGGCTATTTGTCCACCCTGCCTCCCGGCCTTCCTCCGTTTGAGGAAGTGAAGAAGGGAATTGTGTATGGAACGGTGGCGGCCTCCTTCACCTGCGAGTCCTTTTCGGCAGATGCTCTTCTTTCCATGACCAAAGAGACCTTTCGCCGCCGTCTTGAAGAGTACGCGGAGATGTGCCGCCTGCCTGATATCCGGCTCTTTTCCGCAAGTGACTGTTAAGACGGGATCAGATCTCCTGAAAAGGAGGAAATACCGCCCTTGATTTCGTTTTCCGGTCTCCGTTTTTGCGGGATGTCCGGAATGTTCAGGTAAAGAAAGCCCGGATGCGGAACATGAAAAACCCCGGCGTGGCATGCACGGCCGGGGTTTCCGTAAAACAGGGGATGCAGTCGGCGGGATCAAGCATCCTGAAGGCCGGAATTTAAGCTCGGCTTCCGAAACCACCTGTCCGTTCACCAGGCAGCGTGCCGTCGCCTGGCCAATGTTTCCGCGCATCTTGGTCAGCTCCGCTTCAATGATGAGCGTATCGCCGGGAACCACGACGCGGCGGAGATTTTACCTTGTCCGCACTCATGAAGTAACCGAGCTTGCTGGCATTGCCGGGCTGGCGCAGCATGACGATGGAGGCCACCTGGGCCATGGCTTCCACCTGGAGAACGCCCGGCATGACCGGATGGCCCGGGAAGTGGCCCTGGAAAAAGAGTTCGTTCATGGTCAGGTTCTTCAGACCCCGGCACTTGGTTTCTCCTTCAAAACCGATAATGCGGTCCACCATCAGGAAGGGATAGCGGTGCGGCAGAAGGCTCATTACTTCGTTGATGTCCAGCACGGCGTCTCCGTACGGCACGTTGACGGGATTGGGAGCCATTTGCTGGTTGCGGTGGTGTTCCTTCTTGAGCTTGGCCGTGAGTTCGGTGTTCGGGCCGTGGCCCGGCTTGATGGCGATGACGTGGCCCAGAATGGGCTTGCCGCACAGGGTCAGGTCCCCAATAAGGTCCATGGCCTTGTGGCGGGCGAACTCATTGATGAAACGCATGGGTTCCTTGCTCATGAGCTCCTCGCCGCGGATGACCACGGCGTTTTCCAGGCTGCCGCCCTTTGATGAGGCCCTTTTCCAGCAGGGGCTTGATGTCTTCGTAGAACGTAAAGGTGCGGGCCGGGGCCAGTTCCTTTTCATACGTTTCCGGCGTGATGACCGCGTCAAAGTACTGGGTGATGCGGTTTTCCGGTCCCACGCAGGTGACGGAAACGCGGAATTGCTTGGAGGGGAGAATGGTCGAGGATGGAACCGCCCTTGGTTTCAATGGTGACGGCCTCGCGCACTTCCAGATAGCGGCGCGGCACATCCAGTTCCACGATGCCGGCGCTCTTGATCAGTTCTACGTAGGGGGGGCTGAGGACCCGTCCCCGATGGGCGGTTCATTGGCGTCCATTTCAATGACGGCGTTGTCAATGCCCATGCCCGTGAGGGCGGAGAGAATATGTTCCACGGTATGCACTTTGACGGAACCTTCAGCCAGGCTGGTGGCGCGTTCCACAGTCTGCACCTTTTTCCACGTCCGCGCTGATGAAAGGCTGGTCCGGAATGTTCACCCGGCGGATTTAATGCCGAAGTCGGCAGGAGCCGGCTTCAGGGTCAGGGTAACGGGCTGTCCTGTATGCAAAGAGGTACCGGCCAGGGAGGCCGGAGAGCCGACAGTTCTTTGGTTTCCACATGCCATGCGGGGATGCTAGTGAATGAGCTTCCGTTTGGAAAGCACGAAATCACGGATTTTCCTTTTAAATTCGGGGAAGAGGCGGCATGCCGGCGTGTCATCCCGGAAAGAAGAGGATAAAGCGGGCGCTTGAAAAAAAAGCCGCTCACCCAGTAGTGATGTTCCATGCACATCACAGCAGGCCTCCGCATTTCCCGTGCGTTTATTCTCGGCGCCGGGCTGGGTACCCGCCTGCGCCCTCTCACCGACATTCTGCCCAAGCCGCTGATTCCCTTTTTCCATGAGCCCCTTATTCTGCATTCCATGCGCCGATGCTACGATTGCGGCATACGGGAGTTCATCATCAACACCCACCATCTGGCGGCAGCCTGGGACAAAGTGTTCCCTGAACATTCATGGAACGGCTGCCCTGTTCATTTCAGCCATGAACCCGTGCTGCTGGATTCCGGCGGCGGCGTCAAAAGATAGAGCCCCTGGCTTCCGCGGAAGAGCCGCTGCTGGTGGTGAACGGAGACATGGCGGCCACATTTGATCTGGGCCGCCTGCTGGAGGAGCATTTGAGCCGCCGCCCTCCCGTGACGCTGGCCCTCCGCACCTCCGGAGATAAGAAAACGTGGGATTTGATTTTTCTTCCGGCCTGGTGACGGATATGAGGCACGCCCTGGGCCGCGACCCCGGATCCTACCAATTCACCGGCGCGTACTGTATGGAGCCGGAAATATTCCGACGCATCCCTTCCGGGGAAGCCGTTTCCATTATTCCCCTGTTTCTGGATTACATCCGGGAAGGACGCCTGCGCGGCCTTCTGGCGGACGACGGGTTGTGGATGGACATGGGAACACCGGAGGCCTATCTTCAAGCCCATCTGGATTTCCCATCCCCGTTCACGCATCCACTCCCGGGCCAGAGTGTCCCCCCGCGCCTTTTGTGGACGGCCATTGCGTGATAGGCCCCGGAGCTGCGGTAGAGGACGGTTGCCGCCTGCAAGGCTGCGTTGTCTGGCCGGGCGTATGCGTGCCTTCCGGCACTTGCGCGGAACGCCGGATTTTCTATTGTTCCCCACCGATTACTGACGATGCTTTTTTCTGCGCCTGCTTCCCCTGATATTGTGCTTTTCCGGCCTGGTTCACGCAGAACACCGCGTTTTCACCAGGAAGGACGGATTTTGTCCATGCGGGACAAGCTGAACGTGTATTTTTTCCGTTCTGATACGCACCGCCTGCTGGTAAGGGATGAAGGGAGCGTCAAAACGCCCCGGTACGGCTCCCTGGACAAGGCCATGAGGAAAAGCCCCTGCGTGGCCGGAGTCAACGGAGGATTCTTCAGCGCAGACGCGGAGGGAACTCCCCTGGGCCTGGTCGTCCAGGACGGCAAACGGCTTTCTCCGCTGGCCACGGGATCCTTCGCTGTTTCCGGTGTCGTTTACGAAGGAGGCAGAGACGGATTAACCCTGATCCGCAGTTCCGTGCTGAGGCGCATGAGAAGACTGCCGGCCATGCAGGCGGCTATCCAGGGGGCCCTTTCTGGTGGAGAACGGCTCCGCCGTAAAAGGGCTTAACGCGCAGAAGTCCACCTACCGCACCTTCATTGCCACGGACGGCGGCAGGAGATGGTGCATCGGCGTTTCCTCCTCCCTGACTCTGAAGGAGCTGGCAGCCTGGCTGGCGGCTCCCGGGGCATTGGGAAATTTCCGGGTGGAAACGGCCCTGAACCTGGACGGCGGCTCTTCTTCCGCCTTCTGGTGCCATGAAACAGGCATTTCCTACCCTGCGTTCAAACAAGTCAGGAATTATCTGGGCGTAGCCCCCGTGGAACGCCGGTAAACCTCCGTTCTCCACGGGACCATGGACGCGTTTCCCTGCGCCTATCCTGCGCAGCAGCAGAACCGCGAACATCAGGAAACACACCAGAACGGCCCAGTCGCCCAGCATGGCGTACAGGGTTATTTCCGTACAGCCCACAGGCAATGTGGCAGCCATCACCCCTCTGGTAAACGGAGAACCGGAGGAATCCCGCAAATCCGCAATAACCGCGCCATTGGGGGCCAGAGCCACGCTTACGCCGGTATTGGCGGCACGAACCATGGAACGGCGCAGTTCAATACAGCGGAACGCCGCATTGCGCCAATGCTGTTCATTGGCGCAGGAACGGTTGAACCACCCGTCATTGGTCACGTTCACCATTAACTGGGGTTCCTGCCGGACGAAGCGGCGCACCCAGCTTCCCCACCACATCCTCAAAGCAGACCAGCGGAATAACGCCCACCGTAGAGGAGCTTCCGGGGCGGATAGGTACGGGAACGGGGCTGGAGGAACGCCCGGGCGTATAATTCAGGCCCATGGCTGTTCCGGCGGAAGCCTCAAAGGTTTTTTCCAGAAACGGGAATGTTTCCCGCATAGGGATATATTCACCGAAGGGAACCAGCATGGCCTTGGCGTGCGGACGGGCTGTGGAATAATCCCCTCAAAGACGGTAAGGCAGTTGTAAGCCCGCGCCACACGCCCCTCATCAGACAGGTAAATATCATCCGTGCCCGTCAGCAGGATAAAATTGCATATCCCGTTCCGGAGGGCCTGGACGTAATCCTCTTCCGCGCTCAGAAAGTTGACATTGTCCTGATTGGGGAAGCGTTCCCCTGTGGAATCACGGTAAAACGTGGAAATGGGGAAGGAACTTTCCGGCCAGATGACCCATGCCGGCATATCCACGGAGGCTTCCGCGCCGTTTTTGACCGCCTGTTCCAGAGCGCGGTTTTGAAGATCCAGCATTCCCTGTTCCGTCATGTCCAGCAAAGCCCGGTAAATGCTTCCCCGGTTGGCCGGATCCCATTTTTCCTTCTGGCTCAGATTCAGCTGCACGGCCATGACGGGAACGGTAAGCCTGCCGTTTCCCGTAACCGCGGCAGACTGGGGGAGTAGCGAGCCGTCCAGCACACGCCGACGACAAACATGGTTAAAAGAACCGCCACCAGGATGAAAAAGTCCCAGGGAACGGTACGTCTGCCTTCATGGATAATCATGGTTCCGGCCCGGCGGCAAACGCGCCAGAGCCAGACGGAAAAAACGGCCGGAATAAAAGCCAGCGCCGTTACTCCAAGATATTCCGCCCACTGGGCCAGAGGATTGCCGTACAGGGCCACTCCCAGATTGTTCCAGCCGAAACCCGGTATCAGCCAGCCCCGCCCCCATTCCAGACATACCCATAAAGCGGCGCCCGCCAGAGCGGCGGAAGCGCTGGGCAGTATGTCGCCCAGGGCCCAGGTTTTCCAGGCGGCCCGGCGTTCCTTTGCCGCCAGCTTCGCATCAGGCAGCGGCCGGGCGTCCGGACGGAAGAACACTCCCATGACCAGAGCCCAGAGGCCGGGAAACAGGCCTCCGTAAAAAAATCATCAGAGGAATATAGCCCAGCGTGCTGACTTCATTGACCCACCAGAAGGAGATGCCGTAAAATACCACGCCAAATACCCAACCATACAGGGCGTACGCCAGAATTCCCTTTTCCCCCTCCCGTCTGCGGCCGTACCACAGGGCTGTCAGCAAAGGCAGGAATCCTATCCATACGCACCCGCTCCAGTCTACCGGAATAAAGGCGCAGGCCATCAGAATTCCGGAAAAAGCGGCCAGCAGCAGCCCTGCCCACACGGGCAGGAGACGAGGGAGGGAAGCAGGTGGGATATTCATCGTGAAAAGCCTTTTATTCCGGGAACGGAATGCCGCCATTGTCCCCCATGCTGACTCATTCCTGCAACAAAAAAGATTGCAAAATTTACTCAAATGCGGGAAATAGTGGGCGCAGTTCATACAACCCATCATACACAATGGCAGATATCGACGAAAAACACCTCTAAACGTCCCCGGCAAATTTTACGTGGACAGTTCCTGCATTGACTGTGACCTTTGCCGCGAAACGGCTCCAGAAAACTTTGGACGGGATGACGATGAAGGAGTATCCTATGTCAAGAAGCAGCCGGACAACGACGAAGAGCTGAGCGCCTGTGAGGAAGCCCTGGAAGGCTGCCCCGTGGAAGCGATTGGCGACGACGGCGAATAATATTCCCCCATATATTATTTTAACCGCCCGGGGCTGTTGGTATTCAACGCTCCGGGCTTTTATTTTCCCCCTATGTCCTCCCCCTGGTTTCCCACACGCCGGACAGAGACCGTCCGGATCCCCACGCCTCTCCCGTCCGGTATGATTATCTTTCCGTGACGAACAGGAGGTGAGGCAGGCGCTGGCGGACTGGTTCCAGATATCCCCCGCCACCAGTGAAACACGTAACCTCCATACGGCGGAATCCCTGCTGGGGGATATTCTGTCCAAGCTTCCCCTGGACGGCGACGGATGGATCCCGAATTGCTCCGGGCAGGATGGCTGAAAGCTGCGGGGCCATTCCTGGGCCAGCAATCCAACCTTCTTTCCATTGTCAAGGGAGTGGCCACCATTCAGGTGCTTCAACCGGCCATGCGCTACCATCTCCAGCAGTGGCAGGGAGCCCTGCTGGGGAAAACTGAAGGACCAGTTCGGCAAAGACGCCGTTCATTCCATCCGCATACGGATAGGATAATTTTATACTGCGTAAAATGTTTTCTTTTTGCAATTTCTCTGTTTCCTTGAAAAATCATTCATCATTCACGTGTAATATTTGCCATGCGATTATCCCTTTCCGCGCCTTTGCTGGCTTCCGGCCTGATGCTTTGTTTTACCTCCTCCCATGGAGACTGGACATCCCCGCACCCTCTCCAGCAGGAAAAGCCGCTCCGGTCCCACTGATTCCCTTCCCGTCCCAGGTGGACTGGAAAAACGGGAACATGCCCTAAAAAAGGCTCCCGTTTCCGTGAAAAAAACGCGTCCCTGTCCAAGACGCTGGGCAAGGAAGGGTATGAACTGCGGATCCGCCCCAACGGCATTCTGATTACGGCCGCTGACGATGCGGGCGTTTTTATGCCCGCAGAACGCTGGACCAGCTGGGAGCCAGGGGAGATTACCCGTGCTGCGACATCAAGGACAGCCCCGCGTTCGCCATCCGGTGCTTCATGCATGACGCAGGCCGCCATTTCCGGACTGTTGAAACACTCAAGGCGGATATTGATGAAATGGCCCGGCTGAAAATAAACGCTTTTCACTGGCATCTGACGGATTACCCCGCATGGCGCATCCAGTGCAAAAAGTACCCTGTTTTGAATGATCCCTCCAAGAGGATTCAGGGACGGGACGTTAACGGCACCTACTCCTACGACCAGATACGGGACTTATTCCGCTACGCCAGGGAGCGCCATGTCCAGATTATTCCGGAAATCGATATGCCCGGGCACAGCACCTATTTTAAAACTGCTTTGGCTTCCCGATGCATGATCCCAGAGGCATCAACATTCTGGAAGAACTGCTGGAAGAATTTTGCAGGGAAATTCCGGCGGAAATGTCTCCCTACCTTCATATAGGAGCGGATGAAATCCGCATTCCCAACGGAAAGCAGTTTGCGGACCGGATGGCGGCCAAGGTCAAATCCCTGGGACGGCAGCCCATCCAATGGGCGGGCAACAATGACCTGCCTGTGTCCGGAGACAGTTATGCCCAGCTGTGGAATGATGAAAATTCCGTAGGCCTGCCGGATCCAGCCAGGCAGAAGAATCCCTACTTCGACTCCACGGCAGGATACGTCAATTCCTTTGACCCCGGCATTCTGGTGCGCAGGAATTTCTTCCGCCAGCCCTGCGGAACGGCCAGGGGAAACAACCATTCCCTGGGCGTCATTCAGTGTCTATGGCCGGATACCCGGGTGGAGAACAAAAAAACATTCCTGTTCAGAGTCCCCAGTGGCCTGCCATGTTCGCCATGGCGGAACGCAGTTGGAAAGGAATTCAGAGGATGGTTCCCGTTTTGCCGGCAGTCTGCCGGAAAGAACACGGAGGCTTATCAGGCCTTCTCTCTGTTTGAAAAACGCATGGAAGCCCTGGCCGGAAGCAGCCTTTCCCTTACTGGAGGATTCTTTCGTGGAATGGACGGTATTCGGCCCCGTTCCGCAGGACAGGCAGGAAGAAGTAAGAAATAACCTGCTGGCGGGCAAATCTCCCGCAGGGTTGTCTTCCATCCAGACGCGCGGAGGCAATTTGTATTTCCGTACCCGTGCGGGTGCGGAGGGTCTATTTTCCAAGACAAAACCGGGGAATACGGTATGGGCGGAGACGACGTTTCACTCACCCGTGGAGGGCACCATGCACGCTATGGTGGGGTTTGACGCTCCGGCCCGTTCCACACGGCGCTGTTCCGGAGTACCGGCTGCCGGGGAATGGTCCCAGTGCGGCACCAGAATATGGGTAAACGGCAAGGAAATGAAAAATCCCCAGACTTACAAACTGGCAGGCCAGCGGCGTTACGAAAAGCATACATGGAATTCGCCCGCAAATGAAATACCCTTTGACAACGAGGAATTCTGGTGGGCCCGGCCTCCTGTTCCCTTTCAAGTGAAGGCCGGGGAAAACAGGATCCTGATAGAACAACCGTACACAGGAGAATTCCAGTCGTGGGGAGTTAGCTTCATTCCGGTGAAAAAAAAGCGGGAGACCGCTGGATTGCCGACCCAAGCTATTATGCCAAACCCAGGAGAGAGAAACAGGATGACGTCTCTCCGGTGCCATCAAAGTAAGCGACAAAGGAACACTCCCGGCGGAGCTTCCGTCCATTGTTTCAAAGGTCATTTTCCCCCGCTCATCAGGACGAGGGAACAGGGGAAACAGCGTTTGAGGAATACGTAAACGCTCCGCGCCATCATGTAAACCGCGGGAACCAGGCACCACCACGCCCAGGCAGGCCAGGGGAGGGAAAACAGCTCTCTACGCCCATCAGGGCTATCAGAACAAAAATATGGGAACAATACACGAAAAAGCTGCCGGACGCCCACCGGGCCAGCTTTTCCGACCAGCCGGGGCTGACGGCTTTTACAATAATTCCGAAGCTGAGGAAGGCCAGAACGATCAATCCTGAAAAAAGAGCCGTCCGCAATCAGGAAAGAGTCCGTACAGCTTGCCCAGACAAGAACCACGGAGGCTAAAAAGAATGGAACCATGCACGGCAAGGGGCATGTTGCCCCAGCGGTTCAGACAGCCCGGTGCGGCGGACGCCAGCATAACGCCGAGCGCAAAATCACCAAACATGTACGGACTGGGCCATGCCAGGAGTCGTCCCACCGGTGCAGAAACAGGCAAAACAGGCCAAAGGCGTAAAGAGCTGGACGGAAACGGGAGAGCAAAAACGCAGCCAGGGTAAACATCATCAAGTCTCTCAGGAACCACATTGGGGTCAGCATGGGACATGTTCCCAGCCCAAACACGGAAGCCAGCGAACCAGGGGAAAGAGGCATGCCCGCCGCCAGCCAATAGGCCGCGCACCAGAAAAGATAAGGCCGCAGCAAAACCAGCAGGCGGCGGGCCGCCCACGTTCCGGGCCCCTGTTCATCAAGGCCGGAGGCGGAAAAATACCCCGCCAGCAGGAAAAACGTCGCCAGCGCCGGACCAATCAGCCATTGGTTGGGAGGAAACCCCATGGAAGGAACGTGCTGCATGATAACCACCAGCGTCGCCAGCAGCCGAGCAATCTCCACCCAAGGCAAACGAGGGTGAATTTCTTTACCGGACGCAGGGGAGACGGTCATGACAGCCCCATTCTGGATGATTGCTTTAAAAAGCACTATTTTTTATTGATTTTATAGACGAAAAGCGGCCTTATCAGGCCTTCACAGGCATCGTATTATGGAAAATACCTGAAAATGATTTTTTCTCATATTTTCATTTACGGCTTTATATTTCCATATGGGAAACAGCATTTCTTTCTGCACGCATTCCGAGCGCAGAGGCTGCATCAATACACGCTCCTGCACTGGATATTCTCTGATTTTGCCGAAATAGCTGCTGCCACACCACCTGCATTGATAAATGGTGAAATGCATCTGCCATATTGCAGGTTCTCCCGAATGGTTCTCCCATTGCAATTCCGTATTTTCCATTCATCAATGCCGTATGTCGCGAACGCCTCCCCTTCCCTGCCCGATGGTTCGTAAAATCATCAGCGGCCCTTTGGGGAATCAGGGCTGAAGCTGCCGCAAGGACCTGAAGGCCCACAAAAAGGAAAAACCAGAACCAGCCACCTTCCACAAAACCGTAGGAGTGCAGGCCAATCCCCATGAGGTTGACACCGAACCACCCCCAGGCTGCTACGATATTTCCGAGCGAGGCAAGAACAGAGGAAGCCTTGACAGGAACAGACGTGTAAAAGGCGGGCATGGAGGGTGCAGGAGCACCAAAGGAGTGTCATTAAGGCACCGTTTTCTTTAGGGTCCCATCCCCAAAACCGTCCCCAGCTCATGTCAGCCCAGATGCCGCCGAGCATTGTCCCCAGAAAACAAAAAGAAGAGCGCCACGAGAAGGATGCGATAGACTCCGCAGGACCCGGCTTTCAGCCCCTTTTCACCCTGTCCGAAGCCGAAGAAACGGGCCACCAGATGATATGAGGCTAAAACCCGGCAAAAAAAAACACTTCCGTAGCCTATCATGATGGTCATTACGTGCATGGTGAGCCAGAAATTCGAATTGAGAACGGCACGCATCATGCCCATGGTATCGCCGCTGTAGGGCAATTCATGGCTACCAGCAGTGAGAGAAGGCCGGAAGCGCAGGCGACCGCGGCAACAGGAAGCTGACGGCGGAGAATATAAAGCGTCCCGCCGAATAATGAGGCTACCACGCCCGCAAAGACGACTGAGGAATACAAATTGGTAACCGGGGGCGCGATTGAATGTACATGCGGGCCGCAATGCCGAATAAATGCCATAATACCGCCATACACAGAAAGACCGTCGCAAAATGCAGCAATGCCTTCCGCCGCTTGAAAAACAGAGAGACTACGAAACAAACCAACGACATGCCGTAGAGAAGGAAGCCTCCAAAGAAGGGTTCGAGAGCATTGATGCAATGCTCGAAATGCAGTTTGAAAGAATCCATGGGCAGTATTGACTCCAATTCCCCGGAAAGTTGACGCAGAGTCTCTGCAGCAGTAGATTCATCTCCGGCAGCATAGGCATCGCAGGCTGCGGCATAGGCTTTCAGGGCGGTCCGCCCGGCGGGACTGAGATTTTTTCGAGCAGAGCAGCAGCCGGAGTCAGGTAGCTTCCCTCATGTGGGATTACTCGCAGGGCCACATTCGGGTCCGCTTCTTCTACCTGCACAAGAGCCTGGAGGAATTGAAAATAGCGATTGGCACGGTAGAGCCGGTCAAGCGAGGGATGGCGTTTTTCGCGTTCAGCGGCTTCAAGCTCTGCTGAAGCTTCAACCATAGCTTCATGCCATGCATCAAGCGTCCCCAAACAGCCCGATGTCCCTCCAGGCGGAGAGCGAGCGCAACGCCGGCCTGCTCATAAACGGCGAGTGCGCCCAGTATGGCTTCCGCGGCATGGGCCTGATGAGAATTGCCCCGCAGAGAGAGCCGCGCAGCAGGCCAGCCTTCTCAACTGCATCGGCATAGGAAAAATAACGGCCTCGTCCGCCAAGGAATTCGACCATATCCCTGTTATCCGAACGCAGAAAAGGTTCGCCGGCCATTTTTGCCGGGCAGGCGTTTAATGCCAGCAACCACTTCACCGGCCCGGTCCGAGAGCCTCCAAGATTCACCGACGTGCGGCCGCTTGCCAATTTAAGGGAATCCGCCGCTGCGCTTGAAACCGGCATCACTCGTCCTGCCTTCAGGCATGGAAGCGCTCCGGGTGAGGGCGCCCCTATGCCGTCAAATGAGGAAAAAGAACCACCAATCCTCTGAAAAAGAGGCGATAACGCAATCGCAAAAGCAACGAAAAACGCCGTAAATAAAGTAATTTTACACTGCATGTTTTTTTCGGGCACGCAGGGTTGAGAGAAAAATCAGCAGCATGCCCGCAAATACGCCGGGCACCGATATCCACGGAAAAAAGCGCACCGGATTACGTACGGCTGTGATTACACTCGTGCGGCCCCCATTGGCGTAACTGTTCTGGTAAAAAATCCAGCCCCAAAGGAGACCGGAGCATTCATGCGAATAACCGTTTCCGTGCTTTCCCCCGCCGCGCATGAAGCAAACCTCACTTGAAAAGCTGCTGGGGATATCGCTTCCCGTCCATGTCCGGGCATCAAATTTTTCAGCTTTACTGAAAAACCAAGGGGGATATTTTTCCTTCCATTCCCTCCGCCTGCCAGTATTTCGTGTGAGACCTCACCTGCATCCAGAACGAGTATTCCCTCCGTACGCAGAAAATACTGCAACGCCCCCGCCAAAATCAGCACTACCAGAAAGGCATGCGTGAGGCTCACGCCCACGCCGCGCAGTGTGAAGCGCGCACGCCGGAAAACAGACGCCGAAATATTCAGTACGGCCAATGCCCCTACGCCGGCGCCGCCGATCAGAGGAATCATCGAAGGAAAGGCAACCCCAGCTTTCAAAATACCTGGCCTGCACAGCGGAAACACCGATAGACCGCGCCTCAAGAGTGCCGAGAAAAATGAGCAGCACGGCGTAAGCCATCAGTGCACACGCGAGACGGGGAGATGCCATCCACTGCAAAAACTTTTCTTCATCAGCAGATACTGAATGAAAAAGGGCCGCACGCCTCTGCCGCTCCAGCCGGGAAACGGAAGCATAGGGTCGTGCGGCCTGCTTCGTGATGAATAAGGACGGAATAATTATTTTTGTCCGTGAAGGCAGCTTCCACTTCAGAGATCATCTTGTTCAGAGAAATGATGCCGCCGCCGGAAAGATACCATACCTGCGGGTCAAGCAGGATGATGGCGCCGTTTTTAGCCGCCTTCGTTTTGTTCACAAGCACATTGTTGAGGACATTCGGATTTTTGGCCGAACGGCCGATAACCGAACGGTCCACCACAAAAGATGATATCGGGATTGAGCATGGCAACGTATTCATAAGTCACCTGCTGCCCATGAACCCCCACCTTGATGTTTTTATCGGCCTGGGCCACCCCAGGGCATCGTGCACCAACCCGAAGCGGGAACCCGAACCGTAAGCGCTTACCTTGCCGTCGTTCGTGAGGAGAACGAGAGCTTTCTTGCCGCTGGCCTGGGCCTTGTCTTTCGTACGGGTTACGGCTTCATCAATGTTTTTGACGGCTTCGGCTGCCTTTTCGGGCACGCCGAACACATCACCCAGAAGCCTGATGTTTTCTTGGCTTCCCCAGCTGATCCTTGGCCAGAATATCGACCAGGTAAACGGGGCGATGGAGGAAAGTTTCTGATAATAATCCTGCTGACGTCCTGAAATAATAATCAAGTCCGGCTTGAACGCATTGATGGTTTCAATATTGAATTCCTTGACCGTTCCAAGATCCGTATATTGTTCTCCGGAGAATTTGGAGAGGTAAGGAGGAAGGAATTTTTGGGTAAAGCCAGCGCGGGAGTGACGCCCAGTTCGCTGATGGTCTCAAGCGAACCGTAGTCCAGCACGGCGACACGTTTCGGATTGACCGGAAGCTCGACCGTGCCCAGCGTGTGCGTGGCGGTGATCGTTTTGGCTTCATCTGCCGCGGCCATGGAAAGACCGGGAAGAATCAATGCGGCCAGAAATGCGGTGATTGTTGTTCTCATATTATTTGTTATTGTTTGTTGTTTTTGGAATTTAAGGAAATTCTATTCATAGTATACGCATATCTTTTTATCACCATAGGGTTCTATGGCGATATCCATACCGTAAATATCACGCAGCACATCTGTCCGGATGATATCTTCTGTCGGCCCTTGATGGCACAGGACTCCGTCCCTGAATGCCACCACGTAATCCGCATAGAAAGAGACAAAGTTAATATCATGAATTACGATGCAGATCGTCTTGCCCTGCTCCCCGCACCAGGGAACGCAGCAGTTTCATAATGCGCGCCGCACGATGCATATCAAGGTTGTTCAAAGGTTCATCGAGAAAGATGTACTTCGTGTCCTGTGCAATGGCCATGGCAATATAGGCCATCTGCCGCTGGCCGCCCGAAAGTTCATCAAGGTAGCAATGGCGCAAATCGGCAATCTCGGTAAGTTCCAAAGCCTTTTCGATTTGCAGAAAATCCTGATTTTCCAGGCGGCCGCGGGAATGAGGGAAACGTCCGAAGCGAACCAGTTCCTCGACCGTGAGCCGCGCCGGAGTATGGAGGGTTTGCCCCAGGATGGTGAGGGTTTTGGCTAGCTCCCGGGAATCCCATTTCCTGAGTTCCCTGCCATCAATGGATACAGAGCCTTCTGTGGGTTCCAGAAGGCGGCTGATAATGTTGAGCATCGTGCTCTTTCCGGCGCCATTGCTGCCGATAAAGGCCACCATCCGATCAGAGGGAAGCCTCGTGCTGACGTGCCTGAGCACGAAGGTTTCACGGTATTTTTTGGAAATGTCTCGTATCTCAATCATATACGTTTAATTTTCATGATCAGGTAGATAAAGTAAACCCCGCCAACGAAATTGATGATTACGCTCAGGGGCACGGAGAAGTTGAGCCACCGTTCGGTAAGCAGCATGCCGAAAGTCAATGCAGCTACGCCCACGAGCCGTGCCGGGCATGAGGACAATGTGGCGGTAGGTCGGGAATATGAAGCGGGCAATGCTCACGATGAGAATGCCCAGGAAAGTCACCGGCCCTACGAGCACCGTCGAGGCCGAGGCCAGAATAGAGACGATCATCAGGGAGCGCAGCACCACCCATTTGTAGTTCACGCCCAGCGTAATGGCCGTGGAGCGGCCCAGCGTAAGCACATCGAGCTTCCTGAGGTCGCAAACCAGCCAGATGACCGTCGCGGCGATCACAAGCCCCGCCGTAAACAGCAGTTCTTCATTAATGCGATTGAAACTGGCGAAAAGACGCCCCTCAAGTATGGCAAATTCACTCGGATCTATCAGCACCTGCATGAAGTTCGACAAGCCTCCGAAGGTTATGCCGAAGATCATGCCTACCAACACCACAAAATAAATATTGCCGCCATTCTGTCCACGGAACATGTAGAAAAAAAAATACCCGTAGATACGCAGACCATCAACAACAGGGCTCCCATGAAACAGAGCGGGCTCTGCATGGTCGTCAACTGTGTGCTGCCCACAAAGTAGAGCACGAGCGTCTGCAGTAATACGTAGAGGTTATCCAGCCCCATTACGCTGGGCGTGAGGATATAGTTGGTTGTAATCGTCTGGAAGACGACTGAAGACAGCCCCACGGCCGTTCCTACCAGCACCAGCGCAATAACGATGGGAATGCGGCGGGCCATGTTAAAGTCCCACGTTTCGGGGGTCATCCCCTGAAAAGACATATACGAGCGCCAGCCCCACGCAGAGCAGACCCAGAATCAGGAAGGCCGGGAACGCGCGACGCCGGCCGGCAGCATTGCGGAAGGCATCATCTTTTGATGTTGAATGGAATCAGGCATACGTTTTTCTATGGAAGAGCATGGTCAGAAATACAGCACCGCCGACCACGCTCAGGATAACGCCGATGGGGATTTCGAAGGGGCGATAAGCATGCGCCCTGCCACGTCGCAAACAAGAACAAGCATGGCCCCAGCCAAGCCGTATCAGACAAGATTTTTCTTCACGGCATCCCCGGAAAATGCTCACGATATTGGGCACGATCAATCCGATGAAGGGGAGGTAGCCTACCTCCACAATCGTGATTGAGCTGATGATGGATACTATCACCAGTCCCATGCGCATGATGCTTGCGTGGTTCAGCCCCAACGCCACCGCGGCATCACGCCCCATGCCGGCAATCGTAAAGAGATCGGCATAAACATAGGCCAGCAGCATCAACGGGATGCTGGCATAGAGCAATTCATAATTGCCCTCAATGACAAGGGAGAAACTCCCCTGCAGCCATGACGCCATATTCTGTACAATATCAAACTGGTAGGCATAAAAAACGGCTCCGGCATTCACCACGCCGCCCAGCATGATGCCTATCAGGGGCACCAGAATGACATTCTGGTGCCGCACACGCAATCACCGCCAGAAAGCATGAGGTGCCTATCAGAGCAATCACAAAGGCGGCCCCACGCGCCAAATGGGAGAGGCTCCGGGCAGATAAAGAATGGCGATCATTACCCCAAAGCGGCACCACTCCATCGTGCCTGCCGTAGTCGGCGACACAAAGCGGTTATTGGTGATGCGCTGCATGATCAAGCCGCTGATGGCCAGGCTGCTGCCTACCACGAGAATGCTGCAGAGGCGCGGAATGCGGCTTTGCAGCATGATCTCCCCACCAGAACTGCAGCTGCTCGCCATCCATCCGCCACAGGTCGGACAAGGACACTTGAGCCGCCCCGATAAAGAGCGAATAAAAGGCAAGGCCAAGCAGAAAGCTCCACTGAATGATTCTGAATGCCATTTTCTCAGGCTTTCAACACGGCTGCATCAAGTTCCATTTCAAACAACAGATTGTCCCGGCACACATCGGCCTGTATGCCGATGCAGGGCATGATGGCGAGCCGCGGCGCAGAGCTATTTTTTTCGTAGTGAGAGGCATAACCTTGTCTTTGAAATAGGCTACGGAACGGACGACATCCTTCCAGCCCATGCCGCGTGATTTCAGGATGGCTTCAATCACGTCCAGCGAAAGCTCTGTTTGTTTGTCGATATCGCCGAGATGTACGGATTCTCCGCCAGGGGAAATGCTGGCCGTGCCGGAGACGATGACTTGCCGGAAGAGAGGGTGGTCACTTACCGCACGGCTGAATGAGCTGCGGTAATCCTGAGCCGAACATTGCAGAGGCGAAGGGATATCTTTACTGTCACACGGTCGCCCTTAGGCCGAATGGCAAATACGCGGGCCGACAAGGCCGCATTTTCCCGATTGCCGGAAACCAATCCCCGTACTGGCGGAACCAGACGATCAAACACGCCGCGGCTTTCAAAAAATGTGTCGCGGGCGCGGTTGAACTCTTCATACCAGTCCAGCAGGCGGTTATTGTAAAACCATGTGCGGACCACATGGGAAAATCCATACCGGCCCGGTTCAGCGCTTCTTCCATCTGCCGGAATACATCCAATGTCTGCTCGGTTCGTCCGGCTGTCCGGTCACGGGGCGACAAACCGCCCAAAACGGCATACTCGGCATATTCATCCTCATAAAAAAACGCCGGCGGAGCGGCCATTGAACTCAATCGCCCGGGCATTTACCCCTCCACCGCGCAAATTTGGATACCTCGAGAGAAGGATGCGCCGTGTGACGTACCCAAAAGGCAGTCAGCCCCGCGCCGGGCACCGGGAGATATCGATCAGGGCTGCGATACACTTCCGGGCCAATCCACCGGAGACCGTTTTTTCAGCTTTTGGAGGAATTCGGCATGCTCGGCCAACTGCCCCGGTTCGCTTCCGGCGAACGTAACGAATTGCAGAGATGCGCCTTCGCCGCCCAGCGGGAGCGACTTGACGGAAACACCTTTGTTTTTTCCAGGTTGCAGGTCATGAGTATTTTCTTTTTAAAGTGCTTTCAGAAATTGAATCAGCTGGCCGCGCTCTTTGGCGGAGAGATGGCGGAACATTTCACGGGAGTAATCTCGCTTTCGCCGAAGTGCCACAGGATGGCTTCTTCAAAATCGCGGGCGCGCAGATCATGGAACATATCGGTATGGTTGGCGGTTTTGTGCATCAGCCCCTTCCCAGAGGCGGCGTACGCCAGAAACGAGAACGCCCGCGGTTGATTTCCCCCATATCGTGACGCAGCATATCCGTATAGGGGCGGATGGTCTGGTTCGCATAGCCGGGAAGCGGTTTGTATTCTCCCGTTGTCCATTCAGGCTTGTGGCAACCGGCACACCCCAGTTTATTGAAAAGTTCCCGCCCGCGGCTCACGTCAGGCTTGTCGAGGTTGCGGGCCGCAGGCACGGCCAGTCCGCGATGCCAGATCATGAAATCCTCATACTGCTGCATTGAGAGTTCCTCTTCCTGCGCGCCTTCAAGGCCGCTTACATCAATGCCAAGCTCCTTCTGTTTTTTCGAGCCATTCGGGCGTCATGTAGATGTTCGGGCGGTTCTTGCGCGTTACATTCGTCACGTTCCAAAGCGCATTGGCGCCAGGACCGTTTTCCAGTGTGGCGCGCGAGCAGTCCCACGTGAACTTGCCGAGGCGCCGGGTGCCGTCGGGTTCGTCAATCCATTTGCCATGCCTCCCCTTCACCGGTCCTGTCATGCTCTGCTGGCGCCTGTATTCGGCAATAATATCCTCGTCGCGGATGGCATCAAGCAGCCCCGTCCCGTAAATGCCGATTGTTGATTCGATTGACACGCGGTAGTCGGACGGAAGCGGCAGCAGCGGCTCAATCACATCTGCCGTGGGATAAGTCAACGTGCCCTCCGTCGGTTTGCCCGCATTGTAGGGCGTTCCGTCCGGGTATTTGTTCCCATATTGGTCGACAAAGTCATGCCATTCTATTTTCACCCCCTTTGGCATAAGGCACAAAAGGAGGAACCGCTTTCGTCTGCAGCATGCCCGTGTAACCCTTCACCGGGGGAACCGTCGGGATTATGTACAAAGGCCAGATAACCATTGCCGTACTGCTTGTCAAAATTGCCGGTGCGCTGGCCGCGGCCATAACCGGGGTGGCAGGCCAGACAGGATGATTTAATGGGTGGGGCCGAGACCGCCGAAGCGATTGCGCTTCACGGGTACGAAGTTCCCTTCAAAAAAATAATTTCGCCCGCCTTGAAACGATTCGTCAGGCCGGCTTCAGTAATTGCCGGCGATTCCTGCTCAAACGCTTTACTGGTGGCATTAAACACCGTTCCCTTTTCACCGCCCAGATAGTAAGCCGGTCCGGGATCGCCATCTTTCGTCCTGAGCGCGGGGGGCGTGAAATCACGGCCGCGGTTCACATGGCAGCTCACGCATGAAGCTGTCATGTATTCGGCTTTGATATTGTCAAATTTTTGATGCACTCCCCTGGGCCGGATTAATCAGTGCGCGTCCGGAAATGCGGGGATGTCCCAAAACGCCGGCATTCCTTGCCGTGTCCGGGATAAAAGATTGTTCAGGAGCCGCATCCCCAGAACCTCCGGAATTCACTATTGCCCAGGCGGCCGCTCCTGTTCCGAGCACCAGGACAGCCGCAGGTTTTGCAAATTGTCGATACTCCATGTGCATTGATGATTGGCAGGCTTTCCAGAAATACGGCCCGTGGTACACGTCTCCGTCAGCCGGCCGACAATATGATATTGCAGCCCAGGGCCTTGCCGACCCTGGGCAATGCGGGTTAAATTACTTCACAAGAAGTTCCTGAACCTTGTCGAGGTTTTCGGAAAGTTCCTTGCAACTGTCGATGATTGCCTTGAGCTGCTCCTTTTTGTCGAGATTTTTCACCAGGGGCCCCTGTATGGCGTCAAGGCTCTTGAATACCTTGGCGATAGAACCTTTCACAGCCAAGTCAACCTTCGCGGACTTGGCGGCTACGAGAGGGAAATCACATTGTAGGATTTTTCTACGCTCTGTACGTTGTGGCGGGAGTCCACCAGAGAAGTGTAGCTGTAAAGGGATTCACAGTCGGCGGCGTCAGCCGTTTCGTAGGGCTTGCCCACCTTTGAATCGGCTATTTCGTCAATAATGTCCTTGCTGCCGCCGATGATTTCATCAAGCACTTCAGAGTTTGACTCGTAGCGGCTGCCTGCCTGGCCAGCTTTTTTTGAATTCCCCATAGGACTTGCCGGGTTCTATTTCCAGCTTCTTCAAGAATCTTGGCCTTCTCTTCGCTGATCTTGTCAGAACCCGCCCACCAGGCTTCAAGCGTGATGGCATCCTCTGCAATCACCTCGGCCACAGCGGCAAGGTAGGAAAGCTGTCCGGGCGTCAGATCGGCGGCCTTGCGGGGTTGCCCATCTCGGAACAAGAGGTATTCGGCAGCATGGAAACCCGCGCGTTTCCGCGCCGAGGAATTGCGGACGTAGGCGGCGTCAATCGTTACGCTCTTGCTGTCCGCGTTTTTGGCGACGGCGTCAAGGTTCGTGGTATCCAGGGGCCAGGAGTCCAGCTTCGGGTCAAGGTTGGCGAAAGCAGCCGGACCAAAGAGGAAGGATTCCGAAAGTTCCCACGGCACGCGCGTTTCAAGAAGAAGCTTCCCTGCTTCAGCAACCTTGGCATCGGTAGGAGCAGCCTTCAGCTCTTTAGCGGCCTTGGCGAATTTGAGAGCGTTATCACTCATCGTCTTGTAGGTGGGAATGACAAGCTCATCCGCGTAGGCGGCAATCGCCGCGCTCGTTTTGTCCACCTTGGGGGAAGCGGCCTTGGCCGCCTGAGCCTGGCTACCGAAAGCCAGGGATTGTACTTCCGGCGCAAAAGCCGGCCAGCAACATGCGTTTGTATGCGTTCATGGTTTTTATTGATAATGAAAACATCCGTATCCTCCTCAGGGAGGCATCCTCCAATCCGGCAGGATTTCATGGCATATCCGCCATTTTTTCCCGCCGGAGCGGAAAATAATAATCCGGCCAAACGATGTCAATTAAAAATTAGTTTAAACTAACTTTGCAACAAAAACCCCTCTTGTGGCCGCATGCCGGAACATCCGGCATGTTATTGATTCGGAAATATTTTCTGTTTCCGAATGCGCCCAGGAGCCGCCTTTCACCAAATTCCGAGTTTCTCCGCGACAAGGCTCCTTACCTCGCCAAAAGATTTCACTGCGGGCGGATTTTCCGTATGGCCTCCAAGAAACTTCTCCATCCAGATCATATGGTACCAGCGGCCGAATTTGTATCCGCACCGATGAAATTTCCCTGCAAATTGATACCCCAAACGTTTATGGAACTGGACGCTGTCCCGTGTAAGATAGGGGTCCTCAGCTTCACAGGGATAAGCAATGCACGCGTTTAAATTCAAAATATTCTGCATGGAGAGAATCTTTTTCCAGAGCTGCATACAGTTCCCTTCCCGTTCCCATTTTTTCATGTCTTCCCGCACGTATACCGTCGTTTCCACAGCCCAGCGATACGCTGCGCGGTCCTTGAACACTCCTGCATAGGCATAACCGGAAATATCCCCTGCCCTTTCCGCAACCAAATAGGGGTATTTTCCCAGTATGTGATCTATTCTTTTTCAAACTCCGTCACTGCAGGCACTTCATATTCAAACGTGACAGCTGTCTTTTTCCACATACGGGCGTAAATTTCCAGCAGCTTGGCCGCATCCCGCCTCGTTGCAATTCTGATTCTGCTGCTTTTCATTTCGGTTGACTGTGCTGGGCCCCTGAGCCGGAAGCGCTGCCGATCATTCTAATATTTCACAAGCGATTGTCAATTTGAGGCCGCCCAAGCACCCGCCATTTCCGGGAAATATCATCCGCCGCATGTTTTCCGCCGTTCCTGTTCATGAACGGGAAGAAACGGGGTCAATATTCATTTCAAAATCAGAGTAAAAACCGCATTTTTTACCTTGTCCGGTACCCCGTGTCCATTTATGGAAAGCCCTCCCGAAAAAGTGAAAAAAGGCCGGAGTCCATAGAGAATCCGGTCTTTTGGAAAGGATAGGATGCCACTTCGCGGCGAAATCCGTCTCAGGAGTAAAAACCGATGTCCGGTTCCCGGTCCCGCCGCCTGCGTTTAAAATACGGATTGCGGTAGCGGTGGATGCATTTGCCGGAACTCCCAGGGTATAATGAAGAGGGGCCGCCTCGCCTTGACGGCTTCACGGCTCAATATCTCCACAAAATCCTTCAAGGACATTTCAGATCTGCATCGTGGCATGCCAGCGCGGCGGACAGGCGCACTTTGCCGTTGTCATAGTCCACATACATGGCGAACAGCGTGGTCTGGTACAGGTGCCACGGTTCCCCGCCCATTTTTCCGGACTGGTGTTGGCTGATGGCCTCCAACAGCCACGTCAGCGCATGTTCCAGTTCAGATTGTCCAAAACATCCCGTATAAGAGATGTTTCGCGGCCGAAAACGGCCACGCTTTCCTGTTGTCTTGCCCTGTTGATTTTCATGTCTTGGTTCTCCTTTCCGGTTTCCCTTGTTAAGCAGAACGGCGGATAATTCTGCCGCTCAATTGTTTTGGACACTTTTTTCAACAGGTTGTTCAATCTGAATTCTCAACTGTGTCAGCCATGACCACTTTCCCAATGTACGGGAGTTCCCGGTAATGCCCATCCAGGTCCATTCCAAACCCCACCAGGAAATCGTTTCCCTGCGTAAAAGCCACGTAATCAGCCTCAAAAGGCACTTTCCGGCAACAGTGCTTGTCCACGGCTACAGCAGTGAGGACTTCCTTCACCCTCTTCTTTTCAATTCCCGGCAAACTTCATCCAGCGTAGCACCCGTATCCAGAACGTCATCCACCACCAGAACAGGCACATCGGGCTGAAATCCCCCGCAATCCCCCTCCCACGCCACGGAACCGGGATTTCTCATTCCGGCATAACTGGGAAATTTTGACGGCTTTCACCGCAGGCCGGGATTTCAAATGCTTCTCCAACATCGCAGCGAAAGGAAGAGCGCCGTTCAGCAGCAGCAATAAAATATAGGGTTTTCCTGCCATGGCCCTGTCAATGGATGCGGCCAGTTCCCTGACGCGCGCGCAGATGGCATCCTCTGCAATCAAAGGAGTGATGGTGTAAGTCATGGAAACGGATATGATAATGTTTCCTGTAAGAAAATCAATCCTTAAAGAAGGATGAACGGAGACAAAACATTCCCGGCCGGGCTCAACCAAATTACAAGAAGCAGGACTGGTCTTCATAGTCAGGAGGCAACAAAAAAGCGCTCTCAAGATTGTTTCTCCGCCCCGATCGGCAGAGAATGCGGAGGCGCATTTAACGGTGGCTTCCCGCCGGACCGCATGGTAAAGTAAGGCAGAAATGACTGATTCCCCTTCCAAGCGCCTTTTTATTCTGGATGGAATGGCCCTGGCTTACAGAGCCCACTTCGCCTTTTTCTCCAATCCCATCCGCAATTCCAAAGGGAGTCAATACTTCCGCCGTGTACGGCTTCGCCAATACGCTGCTGGGCATTCTGGAGCACGAACGCCCCACGCACATCGCGGCCTGTTTCGACACTTCCGCTCCCACGGCGCGCCATAAGCTTTACCCTGCCTATAAAGCCAACCGGGAATCCATGCCGGAAGAGTTGAGCGACCAAATGCCCCTGATTTTCAGATTGCTGGAAGCCATGAATATTCCCATTCTGCGCTATGAAGGCTATGAGGCGGACGATACGATAGGCACGCTGGCACGCATCGCGGACGGTACGGAGGATTCCAGACCTACATGGTTTCCCAGGACAAGGACCTGGGCCAGCTTATTTCCTCCACCTGCTTTCTGTGGAAACCCGGCAAAGGGGCAATGACCACGAAGTGATTGACCTGGCAAAGCTCAAGGAGCAATGGGGCATTGAACGTGCGGACCAGGTAGTTGATATTCTGGCCCTGATGGGCGACAGCTCCGACAATATTCCGGGGCTTCCCGGCGTGGGGGAAAAAGACGGCCAAGCTGCTGATCAGAGAGTTCGGCTCCGTGGAAAACCTGCTGTCTAATACGGATAAACTGAAAGGGAAGCGCAAACAGATTGTGGAGGAAAACGGGGACATGGCAACCCTTTCCAAGCAACTGGCCACCATTGACCGGAACGTTCCCCTGACGGTGACCCTGCCTGAATTGGTTAAAAGAGAACCCAGTCGGAAGAACTGCAGGCCCTTCTCCAGGAGTTGGAATTCCGGTCCATGCAGGCCAAGCTGTTCGGGAAAAAAGCGCCGGAGCCCAGAAAAGCCCCCTCCCGGCAGACGATTTGTTTGCTCCCGCCCCCGGACGGAACAGCCTTCGTCGGCGAAACCCTCCGCCCCTGTGTCGGGAGTACGGCAGAACGGTTCGGGACAAATGGATTTATTTGAGGAACGCCATTTGAAAACGGTAGATGATTTCAGGCACGAATATATTATTGCAGATACGCCGGAAGCCCGTTCCGCCATGGCAGCCGAGCTGGAAAAGTATGATTCCTGGTGCTTCGACACGGAAACGACGGGCCTGAATCCCTCATGGACAACCTGCTGGGCGTCGCCTTTTGCGCTGAACCGCACAAGGCATGGTACATGCCTGTCTCCGGTCCGGCGGATCTGGAAGCAGTCAGGCCGCTCCTGGAAGGCCCCGCAGAGAAGATAGGGCATCATCTGAAATTTGACCTGGAGGTTTTGCGAGCCAACGGCATCCATGTCAAAGGCCCCTTTTTCGATACATTGCTGGCTCATGCCCTGATCGCTCCAGGCATGAAGCACGGGAATGGACGTTCTGGGTATCGGCTGCAATATTCCACGATTAAACTGAAGGACATTGCCGCCCAGGAGCAAAAAACGGGAACTGGACACCAGCGGCGTTCCCGTGGAAGTAATGGGCAAATATTCGGCGGAGGATGCGGATATCACCCTCCAGCTTTCCGCCGTCCTGAAAAAGGCAGGTCAAGGAAAGCGGCATGGAAAAACTGTTCCGTACCGTGGAACTGCCCTGCTTCCCGTGCTGGCGGACATGGAGTTTTCCGGCATCCGCGTGCTTCCGGAATCCCTGGAGAAGGCTTCCGTCAAGGTAGGAGCCATCATTGACGGCCTACGGGGAAAGAATTGAAGAAGCCGCAGGCCATCCCCTGAATCTGAATTCCCCCAAGCAGCTCGGAGATTTCCTGTTCGAGAACTGAGCTGGTGAAGAAGCCCAAGAAGACGAAGACGGGCCAGTTCGTGACGGATGAAGACACCCTTTCCGCTCTGGCCCCCCAGCATCCCATTGTAGCGATATCCTGGCTTACCGGGAGAATATGAAGCTGAAGAGCACATATCTGGATGCACTGCCCAGGTATAGCCCGCCCGCGGGATGGACGCATCCATACCCAATTCCACCAGATGCTGACGCAACCGGGAGGCTTGGGCTCCCAGGATCCCAATCTTCAGAATATTCCGGTAAGGACGGAACAGGGGCGCCTGATCCGCACCGCCTTTGTCCCCGCCTCAGAGGAATACACCATGCTGTCTGCGGATTATTCCCAGATTGAACTGCGCATCATGGCGGCTCTTTTCAGGAGACCCCCGCCATGTGCGGAGCCTTCCGGGAAGGCCGGGACATCCATACGGAGACGGCGGCCCGAGGGTGTACGGCATTCCCCGCGACCAGGTGGACGCCGTCATGCGCCGTGCGGCCAAGACGGTGATTCTGGCATCATTTACGGCATTTCCGCCTTCGGTCTCCCAGAGGCTGGCTGCCTGTGTGTGAGAAGCTGCCACTTTGATTGAAAACTATTTTACCCAGTTCCCCATAGTTAAATCCTTCATGGAAGACCTGGTTCACAAAGCGGAACAAGCCGGTTACGCGGAAACGCTATTGGGGCGACGGAGGATGATTCGCGGAAATCAATTCCGCCAACAAGACCATTAAGTCCGCCGCGGAACGTACTGCCATCAACACCCCCATCCAGGGCACGGCGGCGGATATAGATTAAGCCATGATCCATGTGGACAAATTGCTGAAAGGCACCAGATCCCCGGCTTATCCTCCAATTCATGATGAATTGCTGGTGGACCTGCACAGGGATGAGTTGGCTCAAGATAGAGGAAGCCATGGTCAGCGCGCTGCCCCTGCCCAACGGCGTTCCCATTCCTGGTGGAAGCCAGGACGGGAGGCAACTGGCTGGAAGCCCATTAAAAAAAATATCGGAATTATGCAGAATAGTCTTGTCGCAAGATTTTCAGAATATTTTAAATATTGATATTTAGCAAATTGCTTCGATAAAAATCGGAAAAATCAACGAAACAAGACTAAAGTAAATAATACCGAAAAATATTTTTTCAAAAGACTCCCACGCGTTCCGCATTCCAGAATTCCCGCGCCTTCCCGATGCCGTATTTTCCTTCCGGCCGTATCGGTTTCCAGTTTGTGGACGAGTTGTCCCTCCAACGGGAAATTCTTTTTGAAAAGAATGATTCCCCCGCGGCAGAAAAATGGGTGGGGATATCCTTTGAGAAAAAAATGAATTAAAGAATCAGAGTCCCCTGACTGGAATTCGGAACGCGGTCACCAGGGCTCTGCCGTCTTTTAACGCACACTACCTGCACCTTTGCGTTCCTGCATTCCTGACGGCGTTTTTACCTGGATGGAGCTGCCGTCCCTGACGGCGGAAGCGAATCCACGCGGAAGCAGGAACTTGAACGTTGATGGCTACTTGAAGAGCCATATTGACGGGAGCCACTTGCCGCTCGGAAACATGGAGGCATTCGGCTCCC